>Ga0316193_10000142_pt1 | contig 38876 bp, 33 predicted proteins | sample MerIslsedime2_MG_FD_207735 | JGI IMG/M metagenome (GOLD analysis project Ga0316193, IMG submission 207735) | Coastal sediment microbial communities from Maine, United States - Merrow Island sediment 2 | ecosystem: Environmental > Aquatic > Marine > Coastal > Sediment | place: USA: Maine... | reverse complement strand
ATTCTGGTCGGCGGTCTGATTGTCGCCATGTACCTGCCGATCTTCAAAATGGGTTCGGTCATCTAGTATTACGACTCCACGGCAGGACTGCCGTGGAGTAAACTTGTCACCCCATGGAACTCTTCTATCAGCTGGAACAGAATCCGGCCTTTTTCATTGGCAGCGTATTTGTCCTTGGCCTGATGCTCGGCAGTTTCCTGAATGTCGTCATTCACCGGCTGCCGCTCATGATGGAACGGGAGTGGCAGGCGCAGAGCCGGGACTATCTGGGCGAACCGCCTGTCGAAGAAGCTCCGCTTACGCTGGCAACACCGGCTTCCCGCTGCCCGCACTGCAGCCACCGGATCCGTTTTTATGAAAATATCCCGGTTCTGAGCTACCTGTGGCTGCGCGGCAAATGTTCTTCCTGCCAGACATCGATTTCAGCCCGCTACCCGCTGATCGAATTACTGACCGGCTTACTGTCGGCCGTTGTTGCCTGGCATTTTGGCTTTGGCCTGCAGGCAGGTGCTGCGCTACTGCTCACCTGGACCCTGGTCGCACTCAGCATGATCGATGTCGACCACCAACTGCTGCCGGACGCCATTACCCTGCCCCTGCTGTGGCTCGGCCTGGCACTCAGCCTGTTCCCTGTTTTTGCAGACATGCGCTCCAGTCTGATTGGCGCCATCGCCGGCTACCTGTCGCTGTGGACCGTCTACCAGCTTTTTAAACTGCTTACCGGCAAGGAAGGCATGGGCTTTGGCGATTTCAAATTACTGGCGGCGCTGGGCGCCTGGATGGGTTGGCAGGCTTTACCTGTGGTTGTAATTCTTTCTTCGGCAGTCGGCGCACTACTGGGTGGCGCCATGATCGCCATTCAGGGCCGCGACCGGGCGCAACCGATTCCGTTCGGGCCTTATCTGGCTATCGCCGGCTGGATTGCCCTGCTTTGGGGTAAACCGATAACCGACGCCTATGTTCGCTGGTCGGGCATTGCCAGCTGATATGAGCCGGGCATTACGCATCGGGCTCACTGGTGGTATTGGCAGCGGCAAGAGTGAAGCCTCCCGTGAATTCGCCCGTCTGGGTGTGCCCGTCATCGACACCGATGTTATCGCCCGTGAACTGGTCAGGCCCGGGCAGCCAGCGCTGGCAGAGATCGTTGCACGTTTCGGTGCGGAGATGCTTGACGAAAAAGGCAACCTGGATCGTATACGCCTGCGCGAAACGGTCTTCTCCGACCCCGGACTGCGCAGGCAGCTGGAAGCCATTCTTCATCCACGCATTCGTGATCGTGCCGTTGCATTGACGGAACAGGCCGAGGGGCCTTATTGCGTACTCGTCATTCCCTTGCTGGTCGAAACCAGCGGTGATTACCCGCTGGACCGCATCCTGGTCATTGACTCTCCCAGGGAGCTTCAAGTTGAGCGTATTGCTGCCCGGGACGGGTTATCGGAAAGTGAGATCAAGACCGTACTCGAGACGCAGGCCAGCCGCGAACAACGCCTGGCGATAGCTGATGACATTATCGTCAACGACGCCAGCCCGGAGCACCTGCGCAGCGAAATCGAGCGACTGCACCGCCTATACAGCGAAACCGGCCACGACCACACGGCATAATCAATTCACGACAGAAAAACGCTTTTAGCCCGCTGCGCAATCCCGTTTGCGCCGGGCTGCCACCTGTTGGACAATAGCGCTGCCTTGAAAGCCCTGAATTGCCCCCGGTGAATACGAATATAATATACGAACAACCCCTGAACGAACGCATCCGGACGCTTTTGCGCCTGGAATTTCTGTTTGCCCAGGCTGCCCAACATCTGCATGATGACAGTCAGTGGGGCAGTCGTAACACATTGAGCAGCCTGCTTGAGATACTCAGCATATTCGGGCGCACCGACCTCAAGACCGAGGTACTGAAGGAACTCGAACGCCATTCCACGACACTGGCCAAGCTCGAGCCCAACCCGGATATCGACCAGAACCGCCTCAAGCAGATTCTTTCAGAGCTGGAAAATCTTGGTGCAGAACTGCACAAAAACGGTGGGCCAATTGCCGCCACCCTGAAGGAAAACGAATTTCTGGGCAGTATTCAGCAGCGCGGCGCTATTCCAGGCGGCACCTGCGATTTCGATCTACCCAGTTACCATTTCTGGCTGCAGCAACCCGCCAAACGGCGCACCCGGGATCTTGCCGAGTGGCTTGGACACTTTGAAAACATCGCCCAGGCCATCAAACTCATTCTGCGGCTGATACGCGAGAGTGCCAGCTTTAAACCTGTCACTGCCGAATCCGGTTTCTATCAGGTAACACTTGATTCAAACCACCCTTGCCAGCTGGTGCGCGTTGCGATTGACGATAAAATCCCTTACTACGCCGAGATCAGTGGCGGTCGCCACAGGGTTACGGTGCGTTTTATGGAACTTTCGAAACAGAATTGTCACGCCAAACAGGCTGCGCAGACTATCAATTTCGAGCTTGAATGCTGCGTTATCTGACAGGGATTTCGACAAAGGGCTCGAGCTGCTGGTGCAGATTTCCCTGCGCGCCAAGCGCGGCACCCAGCTTCGGCAGCTTCATCACCCGAACGCCCTGATCCGTGGTATCCAGCGGCAGGAAGCCCCTGCGCAGATTCATCTGGAAATACACCTGCGCCTCTGCCGCGCAGCGGGAGAACACGTCCACACGGGGATGCAGATAGGACAGCGCCTCGCTGTTCATTTCACGCCCCTGCTCCTGCCCCCGGAACTCGGGGAAAACAGCCACCATCCAAAGCTCATTACCGAATTCCGTTCTCATCGCGCTATTGATAATACACCCCGTTGCCTCCCCGGCATCGTTCTCCCACACCAGTAATTGTGCCCGCACATCCTCGTCCAGGCGCCGGCCACGCTTGCGAATGTGATTCAGGTTCTTGCGCAATCCTGTGCGGTACGGCTCATCGAGCAGACGGCGGTCAAACCGCCCCTGTGCAGCTTCCGCCACCAGCAACCGGTGTATGGCATCAATATCACGGGATTCAGCTTTACGAAACACGGCATGGCCTCCTGGTATTCACAAAAGCACCCGTTCTATACCGCCCGACCTGGCGTGATCTACAAACTGGCGCTGCCAGCCGTCGCCCAGTTTCTGATTAGCCAGCTCAACCACGATGTAACCTGTTTTCAGCCCTGTATCACCTTCGTAGCGGGACAAACCCTGTTGACAGGCGGGGCAGGAGGTCAGCAACTTCACTTCCCCGTTTCTGACCCGGTCGTGGCCGGTAAGATCGCGTATCCCCTGCTGCAGTTCCTGCTGTTTGCGGAAACGGATCTGGGTTGAAATATCCGGGCGCGATACAGCCATGGTGCCGGCTTCCCCACAGCAGCGGTCGGACAGACGTACTTCGGCGTCCAGCAGCTTTTCCGCGACCTGTATGGGAGCGTAGGTTTTCATCGGCGTGTGGCATGGGTCGTGATACAAATACCGCTGTCCTTCCACACCCTCCAGACTGACACCCTTCTCCATCAGGTACTCATGTATATCGAGTAGCCGGCAACCCGGGAAAATCTGTTCGAACTGGTATTGCTGCAACTGGTCCATGCAGGTTCCACAGGAGACAATGACGGTCCTTATATCCATATAGTTGAGCGTATTGGCAACCCGATGAAACAGCACACGGTTGTCAGTGCTGATCTGTTTGCCCTTCGCGGTATCACCTGACGATGTTTGCGGATACCCGCAGCACAGGTAACCCGGTGGCAGGACAGTCTGGGCACCGACCTCGTACAGCATGGCCAGTGTTGCCAGTCCGACTTCACTGAACAGGCGCTCGGAACCACAGCCGGGGAAATAGAATACTGCATCGGATGTTTCATCGACCCTGGCTGGATCCCGAAGGATCGGTATAACCTCTCTGTCTTCGGCGCCCAGCAGGGCGCGCATAGTCTGTGTCGGCAAGTTACCCGGCATGGGCTTTTTCATAAAATGCACGACCTGTTCTGCGATTTTAACCGGGCCATTGGTTGATGCCGGCAGGCTTTCCTGCCTGCTGTATAGCAGGCCTTTTAGAGTGTGATGCAACAAACGCTGGCCCTTGTAGCCCCATTCGATCATCGCCTTGCGCATCATCCTGATAACCATCGGGTCGGTGACGTTGAGAAAAGCCATCGCCATCCAGCCGGCGGGGCTGAAACGCTTTTTACCTTGATCGCGCAGAATGCTGCGCATACGCACGGACACGTCGCCGAAGTCTATATCCACAGGGCACGGACTAAGACACTTGTGACAAATCGTGCAGTGATCAGCCACATCATTCATTTCATCGAAATGACGAATCGAAATCCCGCGCCGTGTTTGTTCTTCGTAGAGAAATGCTTCAATCACCACGCCCGTTGCAAGAATCTTGTTACGCGGTGAGTACAGTAAATTGGCGCGCGGGATATGCGTGTTACAGACCGGCTTGCACTTGCCACAGCGCAGACAGTTGCGGATATCGTCGTTCAGCGCACCCAGCTCGCTGGCTTCCAGCAGCAAGGCCTCCTGTTGTACCAGCCGCAAAGAGGGCGTATAGGCATTTTCCAGTCCCGCATCGTCCATGAGTTTGTCACGGTTGAAGACGCCATCCGGGTCGATCTTTTGCTTGTAAGCCCTGAAAGCGTCTATCGCCTCCGGCTCCAGGTAGCGGATCTTGGTCAGGCCAATACCGTGCTCCCCGGAAATCACACCGTTCAGCGATCGGGCCAGTCCCATCACCCGCCCCACGATCAACTCAGCCTCGTGCAGCATGGCGTAATCGTTGGAGTTAACCGGTATATTGGTATGTACGTTGCCATCGCCCGCGTGCATATGGGTGGCAACGAACAGGCGACTGGAACGTATCTGTGCGTGAATTGAATCAAGCCTGCGTCGCACGGGTTCAAACTCCCGGCCACCAAAAACAGTCTTCAGTGGTTGCTCGATCTCTGCGCGATAGGAAATACGCAGGTCCCGGCGCAATAGCAGATCGATCAGGCGGTCATCGGCCTGCAATGCCGCCCGGGCCTGTTCATCGAGCAACGCTGTACACTCGGATGCCGGTGTTTCGAACTGCTCCAGCAGGTTTTGCCAGCGTTCTCCTGTCTGCTGCAGGTGTTCCAGTGCCGCTTTCTGCTTACCGGCAAGAATGGCCCTGTTTTCCTCGCTATCCTCGTAGTCCTCGTGCTGTCGCAATTCAGGCAGGTCAGCATCGAGGTATCTCCGCACCGCCTCGATCATTGCCAGCTTGTTACGCATCGAGTACTCGATATTGATTCGCTCGATGCCTTCGTTGTACTCCGTTAACTTTTCCAGCGGGATCACAACATCTTCGTTGATCTTGAATGCGTTGGTGTGTGCAGCGATAGCGGCTGTACGCGCACGATCCAGCCAGAACTGGCGACGCGCTTCGGGACTAACAGCAATGAATCCTTCACCACCACGCTTGTTGGCCTGCCGCACGACTACGGAAGCTGCATCGGCGACAGCGTCTTCATCGTCACCAACAATATCCAGCACCAGAACCATTTTAGGTAACTCACGGCGCGGTGCCTTGGTACTGTATTTAACAGCGCGCACGTAACGTTCGTCCAGGTGTTCCAGGCCGGACAGTACAACATCACGGCGCTGGTCCAGCATGTCCTTGGTTTCAACAATCGCGGGAACCGCTTTCGAGACGTCCGCGCCAAAAAACTCCAGGCACACTGTTCGTATATGCGCCGGCATACGGTGAACAATGAACACAGCCGAGGTGATCAAACCATCGCAGCCTTCCTTCTGCACACCCGGCAGACCACCCAGAAACTTGTCCGTGACGTCTTTACCCAATCCCTCTTTGCGTAGTGACTTGCCCGGCAGTTCCAGAATCGCGACATCACCTTGCACCGTCTTGCCGTCGGCGGCGTAGTGCCGGATGCTGAAGCGCACGGTTTCCTGTTCGTGAATCTTGCCGAGGTTATGATCCAGGCGCGTGACTTCCATCCAGCTGCCAGCCGCCGTCACCAGCCGCCACGACACCAGGTTGTCCAGCGTAGTACCCCACAAGACCGCCTTCTTGCCGCCGGCATTCATGGCCACATTGCCACCGATGGTGGATGCATCCTGCGAGGTAGGATCGACCGCAAAGACATAGCCGGCCGCCTCGGCGCGTTCGGCAACACGGCGTGTTACTACACCGGCCTCGGCGCGAATTGTCGGCACTGCCTGTGCAACGCCCTCAAGATCGCAGAACGCGACATCACCCAGGCCTTCCAGCTTCTCGGTATTGATAACAGCAGTGTCACCGTGCAGTGGCACAGCACCACCGGTATAACCGGTACCTCCACCGCGCGGAATAATGGTCAGGCCAAGGTCTATACAGGCGCGCACTACAGCCGCCGTCTCCTGCTCGGAGTCCGGGCTGATGACCACAAAGGGAAGTTCGACGCGCCAGTCAGTTGCGTCTGTCGCATGAGACACCCGCGCCAGCCCGCCAAAATCGATATTATCTGCGCGTGTCACCCTGGCCATTTGTTTACGCACCCGCGCCCTGAGCGCTCGGGTTTTCGGAAACCACGCAGCAAAAGCATTCACTGCGTCGCGGGCACCTTCTACCAGTCGTAAAGCATCAGCATTGCCATTGGCACGCGCAACAATCTGGTCAAGCCGATGATGCAGCGCATGTGTGAGTGAAGTGAAACGCTTGCTGTTCTCGAGCAGATCATCCTGGATATAGGGATTGCGTGTCACCACCCATAAATCCCCGAGCACCTCAAACAGCATGCGCGCTGAACGGCCGGTACGGCGTTCGGCACGTAAATGCTCCACGATCCGCCACATGTCTTCGCCAAGAAACCGCAGCACGATTTCCCGATCAGAGAACGAGGTGTAGTTATAAGGTATTTCGCGGATACGATGCGGCATGAGAGGTTTACAGGGTGCGCTGTACCAAAGCGGTCATTGTAACACCCCGGAATACCGACATGACTGCCTTGTAAATCTCAATCACCGACACTCAATCATCGGACTCCGGATAAAACACAACCGGGCGATACGGTGCGCGTAAATCATAGACATGGATTGACCCGTCTTCAGCTGACGTTGCAGCATAGCGCCCGTCCGGACTGAAACGAGCCTGCCAACCACAGAGATCGTGCGCTTTAAAACGCCGCAACACCCGGTTGCTATCCGCATCGACAAGCCGGACATTCGAATCTGTCTGGCGACCAATACTCAGCCATTGGCTGCCGTCCGGGCTGATATCGACAGAAATAACCTTGCCCAGGTGTTCCGTTGGCCTTTCTTCCAGCGTGTGCTGCTCGAGATCCCACACCAGCAACCTGAACCAGCCACCCGCCAGCAGCGTTTTGTCATTGGGTGAAAAGCGCAGGTCCTGTGCATCGCGGGACGGACGGGGTAGTTCGGTGAAATTGCCCAGACTCTCGTCCATCAGCACCACGCGTCCGCCTTCAGTCGAAACCGCAATCCGGCTGCCCACGTGATTGACGGCAACAGACAATGCCTTGCTGCCAACGGAGCTGACCGCCACGGGCTGGAGAGATGGCAGTGACAGTTTATGAATCTGCTCATTTTCGATAACCAGCAGCCATGAACCATCAGGGGCCAGCGCGATATTCTGTATTGCCTTGAGCCTCGTCCAGCGAATAACCCTGGAAGAAGACAGGGCCCAGACATTGATCAACCCGGACCTGTCCGCGCTGATCAGCGTAGTGTGATCCTGCCAGACCAGGCCGCGAATACTGTCCCGGTGGCCGTCCAGTGTAGCTATCAGCCTGCCGTCGCGAACCGACCAGACATGCACCTTGCCACGCAATCCGCCACTGGCCAGTCTGCTGCCAGTCGGGTCAAAGGCTATACGGTGTGCGCCGGAGTCGTGTACGCGTTCAAGCTCAACGCTCGGCAGCTGGGCTTTTTGCGCCGCACACGCAACCTGCACAAGGGCCAACAGCAACAAGCATAAAAAAACGGGGCCCGAAGGCCCCGTTTCTACTTCGTTTCGAATCACTTCGATCAGAAGTTGTGACGCATACCCAGGGAGAAGATATCGTCTTCGCCCTTTTTGTCATAGTCGTTGTTGGCATAACCAGCAAAGACGCGGGTACGGCTGCTGAACTTGTGGTAAGCAGCAATACGCCATACATCGTACTCTTCCAGGTCGTCACCGTTACCGGCGATACCATCCGTACCGTCGGATTCATCACGGTGGCCGTAGTCAGCACCGATCAGGTTGTTACCGATGGTGTAGGTTGCACCAACGCTCCAGATGTCAGCGCCATCGTCCTGCGCACTACCGTCACGGCCGTTGACCGTGTCGCCAATACCGTTGTCACCATTGGCAGTGATCAGGCCTTTGTCCAGCTCGTAAATACCGTGGAAAGAGAAATCATTCCAGGTGTACTTGGCCAGGAACTGGGCAGCAGCTGCATCGTCATTCTGCTGGGTATCGATGTAAGAAGCGGCGGCGTAGATATTGCCACCCTTGTACTGGATACCCAGGCTGTAGGGATCGTCGTCTTCGTTGTTACCCTGCCCGTTGTTATCAAACTGGTAGGTAGCGATAGCACTAACACCGCCCAGGAATTTCGGCGAATCGTAGCGGGCGATGTTGGTACCACGTCCCTGACCCTCTTCACCCTTGCCGGAGTGCAGGTTGGACTGCAGACCGACGCCACGCATCTCCAGGTTGGTGCGGTAGAAGGCGTCGATCTTGCTGCCCGGTGACTTGTAGGCTGTGGAGGTCGTACCTAACGTCAGCTTACCAAAACGTTCCATCTTGATACCGATGAACTGGTCACGGCCGGTCAGGGAGCCGCCCTCTGTGATATCCGACTGGTATTCCATCTTGAAGAAGGCGGACAAGCCGTTGCCGAGATCTTCAGAACCCTTGACGCCAATCGCTGACGAATTGGAATTCATGTTGATATCATCGTCATAGCTGCCCGCAGTACCGTTTAAATCAGTAGGGGTGACGTCAGAATCGGTGGCGTCCAGTTCCAGAGTCAGCTGACCATAGAGTTTTACGTCTGCGTTGGCAAAGCCCATAGCGCCTGCCAGCACCAGACCCATTGCTGTCACAATAAGTTTTTTGTTCATGAGAGAACTCCTTAGGTTACTCTTTAACTTGTATAGCACAGGATAGTCGTTACGAGGTAGGAGCTTAGCGCAACTTTTGACAAGGATGCAACATTTATTTTCAAAAAAACCACATTCGCGCAGATCTGTATCTTTTGTACCACAAGACAGCCTGAGTTCCGCCAAATAATTGTCTAATCCATTGAATTTAAACGTTCAAACTCACTAGATTTTCACCCCTCACCCGCCAGCCCATAAAAAACCCCGCTGCGCGGGGCTTCGTATTGGCTGGCGGACCAGGATTATTCGCCGCTTTGCGGCTCACCCCTGCGGGGCCGGCTGTGCCGTTCAAGTGCGCTGCGCGACCGTAGCGAAGCGTAGGAAGTACTTGTGAACCGCCGTAGGCGGTGGTGGAGTGCTTACTTGTCGAACCTTGAGGTTCTCATCCCAGTCCGCCACAAAATCAAAACCCGCCTGTCGGCGGGTTCCAATTTCGTTGGCTGGCGGACTAGGATTCGAACCTAGATTAGAGGAGTCAGAGTCCTCTGTCCTGCCGTTAGACGATCCGCCAAATACGGAGGATCAGCGTTTGCTGAACTGCGGTGCGCGGCGTGCCTTGTGCAGGCCGACCTTCTTGCGCTCAACCTCGCGGGCGTCGCGGGTTACGAAACCGGCTTTACGAAGCGGGCTGCGCAGCTCGCCGTCGTAATCGATGACAGCACGGGTAATGCCGTGACGAATGGCGCCAGCCTGACCTGTGGTGCCACCACCCTTGACGGTGCAGTTTACATCGAACTGTTCCTGCAGATTAACTTTTTCCAGCGCCTGGCGAACAATCATGCGCGCCGTCGGGCGGCCAAAATACTGGTCCAGCGGGCGATTGTTGACGGTGATTTCACCGCTGCCCTTTTTCAGGAACACGCGCGCCGTGGAACTCTTGCGACGACCGGTAGCGTAATAGTTATCACTCATAATTCTGTCTCGGGGTTAGATTTCCAGCGCCTTGGGCTGTTGCGCGGCATGCTGGTGCTCGGGACCGGGGTAGATCTTCAGCTTGCGATACATGGCGCGACCCAGCGGATTCTTGGGCAGCATACCCTTGACCGCCAGTTCCAGCACCCGGCCCGGCGCTTTCCGCTGCAGCTTTTCGAAACTGATGGACTTCAAGTTACCGATATAACCGGTGTGATGATGGTACATCTTGTCGCTGGCCTTGCGGCCGGTGACGCGAATCTTCCCGGCATTGACAACCACAATGTAGTCTCCGGTATCCATATGCGGGGTAAATTCCGGCTTGTGCTTGCCGCGCAGGCGCCGTGCGATCTCGCTGGCGAGCCGCCCCAGGGTTTTGTCTGCGGCATCTACAACAAACCAGTCACGCCGTATTTCATGCGCTTTGGCACTGAAGGTCTTCATTGGAAACGCTCCGAAAATGCGGTTCTGCTACAAAAGAGCGGGAATAGTACAGAAAGGCCTTTTCCGATTCAAGCGGGTTCGCCAGATTGAGCCCAAAAGCATAATTTACGGGCAAAAAAAAAGCGCGACTGGGGTAGCCGCGCTTAAAATTACCACCAAAGGAGGATTGGAGGAGGCTGACCAGTCAAATTGGGGGAGACCGATCAGCTGTTAAGAATTTTCTAATATTAGATTCTGCTTGTCAATACCCTGGCAACATTTTTTTACTGCTTCCGCCCAAGCCTGTTTTAAAGTATAATATTTATTTATTTCAATAAGTTAAATAAATTCCTTTGGAGGACTAGTGTGAAAAAAGGTACGCCACGCATATATCCAGAACCACAAACAGGTTGCTAGATTCTCAGACGCTCAACCACTCGCCCGTTAACCAGGTGCTCATCAATAATTTCGTCAATATCCGACTGGTCAACATAGCTGTACCAGACATCATCCGGGTAGACGACCATTACCGGGCCTTCTGCACAGCGATCCAGACAACCGGCCGTGTTGATCCGCACCTTGCCCGCCCCGGCAATTGCCAGTTCCTTGCTGCGTTGTTTGGCGTGATCGCGCAGCGCCTGCGCATTGAAACGCTGACAGCAGGCTGAACCATCAGCGCGCAGGTTGGTACAAAAGAAAACGTGGTAGCGGTAATACGACATGCCGCCAAGATACCCGATCACGGCAAAAAGTGACAAGCGGCTTGTAAGCACAACACCACTTCCTGTATCTGTATCCCATGAACGATTTATCAGCAACCGACCGCTGCGTAAAATGTGGTTTATGCCTGCCCCATTGCCCCACATTCGCCCTGACCGGGAATGAAGCCGATTCTCCGCGCGGACGCATCAGCCTGGTGCAGGCACTCGGCGAGAGCGACCTGCAATGGTCACCAGGGCTGTTTCAACACCTGGACCAGTGTCTGCATTGCGGCGCCTGCGAAGCCATGTGCCCGTCCGGAGTCCCGTTTGGCCAGTTGATGGACAACGCCCGGGCGGTCATCGAACCGCGGCGCAAACGACCGCTGCTGAATAGGGTGATGCGCAACGCCGGCTTACGGCTTCTCACCTCCCCCGCCGGCATACACGTGCTTGGAGTGTTGCTTGCCATTTATCAGAAATCCGGCCTGCAGTCGCTGCTGAACCGAATACCGGTGCTTCCCGAAACGGCCAGACGGCTGAACCACCTGTTACCCATATTACAACCTGCCTCCACTAGGGCTGCGGTGAACACGGGGAACAGGGAGCGAGGCGAGGTCAGTCTGTTCTGTGGCTGTACAGGCAGCGTGTTTGATCAACAAACTCTGAGCGCCACGCGAAATGTGCTGCAAAGACTGGGATACCGGGTAAACAGCCCCGCACCGCACGCTTGTTGCGGCGCCCTGCATCAGCATAACGGAGCACCGCAGACGGCGCGCCAGCTGGCTGGCGCAAATCTGAAGGCATTCTCCGGCAATAACAACCCGATAGTGGTGACTGCCAGCGGCTGCACTGCACATCTGCTTGGCTATAAAACCCTGTACGCGGATCAACCCGCAATCGCGTTTGCGGAAAGGGTCAGCGATATAATGCATTTCCTGTCCGAGTCCGGCTGCGGGGACATGCGATTCGGGACTCAGAAACAAAAGGTTGCCGTGTACATGCCCTGCACACACCGGAACAACCTCAAACAACAGCAGGATGTGATGCATGTCCTGCAATGGATACCAGGCCCTGAACCTGTACTGATCAATCCTGACGGCGGTTGCTGCGGCGCCGCCGGTAGCTATATGCTAAGCCAGCCGGAACTGTCGGAGCGACTCTGCAACACGGTGGTCGAGTGTATTCTTGAGAGCGGTGCCGGGATACTGCTGACGACCAACATAGGCTGCTCGATCCAGTTGCAGGCTGCACTGAAGCAGCGTGCCGCGGCTATCGAAGTTCTACACCCGGTGGTCCTGCTGGAGAGACTTCTACAGGATCACTTTCCTAATACGAAGGGCACCTGTAACCGGTAGTGCCGGCCAGCCACCAGCACATCGAAATCCGCTATCCAGTCAGTGCGCCGGGTGCTGCAAATCGGCAACGTGACTATGGCATTCCAGGCACCCATCGAATCACCACCAAGGCTATACCGGTTCCAGCCCATATCCATTCCCTGCATTGTGAAAGCGAGAGTCACTGACTCGACCTGATCACCTGATTCGAGCAGGACTTTTACCGGAAACGGCTGCAGGGCACGTGGATTGGTACCGAAGATCACGGTAGCCGCGAGGGACTCATTGCCTGCACGGCAGCCGAGCTGCACATCGCAAGGTTCCGATAACGCCAGCTGCACGGCCGGTCCCCGGGGCTCAGGAGCCTGCTCACAGGATAGCAGCACCAACATCCCCGCAAGGCAGGCTAAGCAGGCAGAGTATGTATTTATACGTCGTCCCATAACGCCCTTATTGCCGCTATTCCCTGGGCTCCATGCGCTATAGCGGTATCGCAATGAGCCGCTTTCATTCCACCCAGGGCATACACCGGTAATGCAACCTGATCCACGCTCTGCGAAAAAGCCGGCCAGCCCAGCGGGCTTGCATCGGGATGCGTGGCAGTCGGCAACACCGGCGACAACATCGCAAAATCCGCGCCTGCCTGCTGTGCGGTGCGCAGTTCATCCAGGCTGTGACACGAAGCCGCTACCAGGTAACCTCGCGGTAGTGGCCGTTCATGAATGCGTTGCATACCTTGACTGGTGAGATGCACACCATCCGCAGCCAGCGACTGCACCAGTTCAGCGTCAGCATTTAAAAGAATTTTCGCACCGTATTCATGGCAAAGTGCAATTGCTCGCCGCGCGAGCACGCAGTAATCACCCGTGCCCAGGTTTTTTGCGCGCAACTGCACCAGCCTTATGCCGGTGTCCAGGCAGGCCTGCAAGTGCTCCACAAAGCCATCTGCCGGCCACGTCGGCTCGGGTGTGATCAGGTACTTTGACGGTAACTGCAAGGCGCGCACAATGGGCTGATTCGCTGCCGGAAAACTCTCGTCACAAAGGTCCTGAATGGCCACCCATTTGATTGGCTGGCCCTCCTTACCGTGCGGCTCGCCGTTATAGACATCGACCACCCATACGTCTAGTAACACTGAACGATCCGGGTACCGGTAGGGGATGCGAATCAGGGGCCGCTGGTGGACAATCGTAATATCCAGCTCTTCGTGAATCTCGCGCTGCAGTGCGTCCTGCACGGTCTCCCCCGGCTCCAGCTTGCCGCCTGGAAACTCCCATAACCCGCCCTGGTGAACATGGTCCGGGCGCAGGCTGACAAGGACCTGACCCCGGGAATTGACGATGGCTGCAACAGCCACATGCAGGGCCTTGCCTGACTGCCGGTCAGGTCCGGTATTCTGCATTGATGCGGACATAGTCATGGGAAAGGTCACTGGTCCAGACCTGTTCAACAGCGTTACCACGCTCCAGCTGAACGCGTATTACGATCTCGTCCTGACGCATAATGCGCTGACCGTCCTGCTCGCTATAGTCTTCGGCAACAGCACCGCTGCGCACGATGCACACATCATCGAGAAAAATACTGACCTTCTCTATATCCAGCGATTCAATACCGGCGCGACCAACCGCCGCCAGAATACGGCCCCAGTTAGGGTCACTGGCAAACAGCGCGGTTTTAACCAAAGGCGAATGCGCGATGGTGTAAGCCACCTTCAGGCATTCTTCAGAATCGCGTCCGTTTTCAATACGCACGGTCACAAACTTTGTGGCACCTTCCGCATCGCGCACTATGAGCTGCGCGAGATACTCGCATATCCCGTTGACCGCCTCACACAAATTCCTGTAGTCAGCAGTCCCCGATTTGATACGGGCCGAACCCTTTGCGCCTGTTGCAACCAGTACGCAGGCGTCATTGGTCGACGTATCTCCGTCCACTGTTATGCGGTTGAAGGAATGCTCTACCGCCTGATTCAGACACTGCTGCAATGCAGCGCCTTCCACAGCAGCGTCGCAGGCAATATAGGCAAGCATGGTTGCCATATCGGGCCGTATCATTCCTGCCCCTTTTACCATGCCAGTCAGGTTAAATTGCTGACCACCTGCTTCAAATATTCTGGAAATACCTTTGGCGACGGTATCAGTAGTCATGATGGCATGAGCTGCCGCCTTCCAGCCATCTTCGGCAAGTCCTGCAAGCGCCTTGTCGAGCGCCGCCTCGATGCAGCCAACAGGCAAACGTTCACCAATTACGCCAGTAGAAAAAGGTAACACCTGCCCGGCACTGCACTTTGCTTTTTCAGCCAGCAGCACACAGGTCTGTTGCGCATCCTGAATCCCCGGCTCACCGGTTCCAGCATTGGCGTTACCACTGTTTATCAGCAGGTAGCGAGGTTGCTGCATGGCCAGGTGCTGCCTGGCGACAATCACCGGCGCCGCGCAAAATGCATTGCGGGTAAATACTGCTGCACACCGACTGTCCTCAGCCAGCTCCATGATGACCAGATCGTCACGGCCTTTGTAACGGATACCGGCTGCTACAGACGCCAGGCGAATACCGGCGACGGGTAATAATTCAGGTAACTGGGAGTATCCGATGGGCATTTACTTGAGGAAATTCAGAATAATTGAAATGTTCTCGTCATTGCACCCCAGGACGCTCTGTTCCTCGCAATGACAAGGCAGGTAAAACGTCCTTAACTTAACTTACCGTGACACTGCTTGAATTTCTTGCCTGATCCACAGGGGCAGGGCTCATTCCGTCCTACCTTGCGACCGTCTCTGACAAAAGGCTGCGCAGCCTCATCGCTATCCTGTGGCCGGTCTTCCCCGGCTTCCTCCGGCATGGCACTGGCTTCATCGTGGCGGTACTGCATCTCTGACTTGCTGCGCCGTTGCTCATCCACCGCCTCAACATCCGATTCAGTCCGTACCTGCACCTTGGAGAGGACACTCACCACATCCAGCTTGATACGGTCCAGCAGGCTGGTGAACATATCAAAGGCTTCGCGTTTGTATTCCCGCTTGGGATCTTTCTGCGCGTAGCTACGCAAGTAAATACCCTGGCGCAGGTAGTCCATAGCCGCCAGATGTTCCTTCCAGGTCTGGTCGAGCACCTGCAACATCACGGATTTTTCGAAGTGCCGCATGGTCTCGGGACCGGCGATCTGCTCTTTTTCCAGGTAGGCTTTTTCCAGTTCGTCCAGAAGCTTGTCGCGCAGCGTCTCTTCATGCAAATCATGATCCGCGTCCAGCCAGCCCTGAATGTCGAATTTCTGCGCGAACTCGGTCTCGATGGCAGTCTCAAGTCCCGGGATATCCCACTGTTCATCCATGCTGCCAGGCGCAATGTAATTATTGATCACATCGTTGACGACGTCTGCACGAATAGCCTTGACGGTATCCGACACATCGTCGATGGCCATCAAATCATTGCGCTGCTCATAGATGACCTTGCGCTGGTCATTGGCTACGTCGTCAAACTCCAGCAGGTTCTTGCGTATACCGAAGTTATGCCCTTCCACTTTGCGCTGGGCGTTTTCGATTGCCTTGCTGACCCAGGGGTGCTCGATCGCCTCGCCTTCCTGCATGCCCAGCTTCTGCATCAGTCCGGATACACGGTCCGAGGCAAATATGCGCATCAGGTTGTCTTCCAGCGACAGGTAAAAGCGGCTTGAACCGGGATCGCCCTGGCGCCCGGCACGACCACGCAACTGGTTATCTACGCGACGCGACTCATGACGTTCTGTGCCGATTATATGCAAACCACCGGCAGCCAGTACCGCCTCGTGACGCTGTTCCCACTCTTTGGTAATACGTGCAACCGTGTGTTCGTCCGGGTCTTCCAGGGTCGCCAGCTCGGCTTCCAGACCCCCTCCCAGCACGATATCGGTTCCGCGGCCAGCCATATTGGTGGCAATCGTGATAGTACCCTGCCGGCCGGCCTGGGCAACAATGTGAGCCTCGCGCTCGTGCTGCTTGGCATTCAAAACCTGGTGTTCTATTTTCTCTTTCTCGAGTAACCCGGAAAGGTACTCAGAGGTCTCGATCGACGTTGTCCCTACCAACGCCGGCTGACCGCGCTGCTGGCAGTCACGAATATCCTCGACGACAGCATCGAATTTTTCCTTCACTGTCAGAAATACCAGATCACCCATATCGTTACGTACCATGGGTTTGTTGGTCGGCATCACGACGACCTCCAGACCGTAGATCTGCTGAAACTCGCTGGCCTCGGTATCTGCGGTACCGGTCATACCTGACAGCTTGTTATAGAGCCGGAAATAATTCTGGAAGGTGATCGATGCCAGCGTCTGGTTCTCGTTCTGGATCTCCACACCTTCCTTGGCTTCGACCGCCTGGTGCAGACCTTCCGACCAGCGGCGTCCCGGCATGGTACGGCCGGTGAACTCATCGACAATCACGACCTGGCCGTCCTGAACAATGTAGTCCACGTCCTTCTGATACAGTGCAAGTGCACGCAGCGCCGCATTCAGGTGGTGCATCAGCGTCAGATTGGCCGCGTCGTAGAGACTCTGCCCTGCCTGCAACAGACCTTCCTTTTCCAGCAGGGTCTCTACATTCTGGTGACCCTCCTCTGTGAAGTTGATCTGTTTTTGTTTTTCATCGATGCTGTAATCGCCGGGGCCATCTTCTTCTTCCTGCTTGACGAGCTTGAGCACCAGCTTCTTCATGACCAGGTACAGATCTGAATTGTCGTCGGTGGGACCGGAAATAATCAGTGGCGTGCGTGCTTCATCAATCAGGATGGAATCGACCTCATCCACCACTGCTGCGTTCAGTTCGCGCTGGACCTTGTCTTCCATGCGAAATGCCATGTTGTCGCGCAGGTAGTCAAAACCGAACTCGTTATTGGTGCCATAGGTGATGTCAGCGTTGTATGCCGCTTTCTTCTCATCGTGGCCCATACCCGCGACCGCCACACCGGTGGTCAATCCCAGGAAGCTATACAGCTTGCCCATCCATTCAGCATCACGGCGCGCCAGGTAATCGTTAACGGTGACCACGTGCACACCCTTGCCGGACAGGGCATTCAGATAGCAGAACAGCGTAGCCACCAGCGTCTTGCCTTCACCGGTGCGCATTTCGGCAATTTTGCCTTCGTACAGTATGATGCCGCCCATCAGCTGCACATCGAAATGCCGCATGCCGAGGGCACGGCGCGAACCCTCTCGCGCCACGGCGAAAGCTTCCGGCAGCAACTGGTCAAGCGTTTCGCCATCCTGGTAGCGTTGCCGGAATTCGTCCGTTCTGGCACGTAGTTCTGCATCACTGAGCTTTTCCAGCTCACTCTCTAGCGAATTGATTTTATTGACTATTTTTGATAGTCGCTTGAGTATCCGGTCGTTGCGACTACCGAAAACCTTGCGCAATAGCGAAGTAACCATGATCTGTCAGTATGAAATTGGTAAATTCAGAAGTTTGGAATCATACCGCATATAGACAATCGGGACAGAAAATAAACCATCCCGCTGCGCCAACAGCAGGCGCTTCAGGTGCGGAGACAAGGTATCAGATCCGCAGGTGTAGGCTTAAGGTGAGGCGCCTCAATGCTGACGCCGGAAAGAAATGCAGACCTAGCGGCTCGCCTGGACATACCTGTTCGGATTGACCTGCTTGCCGTTTTTGAGAACCTCATAATGAACATGTGGTCCTGTGGAGCGCCCACTGGAACCCATGAGCGCGATTTTATTTCCCGGCTCGACTTTGTCACCCACCGCTACCAGGATGTCCTGACAATGCCCGTAACGTGTTGAATAACCGTTGCCGTGATTGATTTCTACCAGTTGGCCATAGCCGTAACGCTTGCCGGCCCAGGTAACAACACCTGCAGCGGTCGCGACCACATCGGATCCCAGCTTGCCTGCGAAATCCACACCCTTGTGCATTGCCTGGCGGCCATGGAAAGGATCCGCACGTTTCCCATAATAGGATGATAACCAGCCTTGTGTGACAGGACGTCCGGCCGGTGATACGTCATTATACAGCTTACGATTGCTCAATACCTGTTCAATGATCTCCAGTTGCCTGGCACGATCATCGATCTGTGTTTCCATGTCGTTCAGCGCCTGGATGAAATCGAGGGAACTCAGCGGATCAGCCACAACCGGATCAGCAGGACCACCCTGCGCCGGTGTCTGGTCAAAATCAAATTCCGATTTACCCAGCTTAGCCATGTCCGTCAGGCGTTGGCCGAGTGCCTCTACGCGCAGCATTTGTGCCTGCATCCGGCCCAAACGCACTGCCATGGCATTCAGGTCGTTTTGCGCTGCGTCCCGTGCCTGTACCAGCTCCCGCTTCTGTTCCTTAAGCGCCAGCTGCCAGTGATTTTTCTCCCCAACGGGTGACACTGCCACAACCGCGGAATTACCCGCCAGCGTATAACCCAGCCAGGCAGCTGTCCCAATGATGCCGGCTATCAGCAGAATCGCCGGCACCCAGAAACCGGGACGGCTCAGTTGAATACTGCCGGATTTACCGTAGGTAGTGGTATAGAGTAGAAAATTCATTTAACGTAGTTACAAATCCACTTGCTGTTAACCCGATGCGACAAAAAGACGCTTTACCCTGTTCCCGAATACTTGCGGCCGCCGCGTTGCCCATTCTCGAACGTGCCCGGCATCTTCAGCAGCTGGAGCAGGCCGTTTTACAACTGCTGCCGGAAAACCTGAGCGCGCATTGTAATGTCCAGAATCTGAAAAGCGAAATCCTGGTGCTCAGCACCTCCTCTCCAGCCTGGGCTGCGCGCCTGCGGTTTGTCGCTCCTGACCTGATTAAGCAACTCGAATGCCACTTAGCCCAGACCATACGTACTATAAAGATAAAAATAGAGCCAGAAACGGTTAAAATACAATCAGTTAAAAGACAAAAACCGAAACTGTCCCTGGCCAGTGGCACCTTGCTGGCTCAGACTGCCAATAGCGTCAATCACCCGGCACTGCAGGAAGCCCTGTACCGATTAGCGGCCAATGCTCGCGATTTCTGAAGAATTTTCAGGGCACTGGGAGGCTTTCATGCCAGAAACACGCCGGCCGGTTGACTTAGCCATTTCGGAGTGCGCGCAGCATCCTCGAAACTGATCACCTCCCAGCTATCCTGCTGTCGAATCAGTTCACGCAACAGGCAGTTATTCAAGGCATGCCCGGATTTGTAGCCGGTAAAAGAGCCGATCAGGCTGTGACCGAGAAGGTACAGGTCGCCTATCGCATCCAGCATCTTGTGCTTGACGAATTCGTCCCTGTAGCGCAAACCATCCTCGTTAACGACCCGGTAATCATCCAATACTACAGCGTTGTCCAGGCTACCGCCCAGTGCCAGCTGATCCTCGCGTAACTTCTCTATATCACTCATAAAGCCGAAGGTTCGTGCGCGACTGACTTCACGTACAAACGAGGTTTTGCTGAAATCGATTTCCGACTGTCGACATTGGCCGCGGAACATTGGGTGATTGAAGTCGATGGTAAAATCGACCCTGAATCCCTGGTAGGGACTGAAGCGCGCCCACTTGTCCCCGTCGCTGACCTCCACAGATTGCAAAATACGCAGAAATCGCTTTGCTACCCGCTGTTCCTCAATACCCGCAGACCGGATCAGGAACACAAAGGGCGCGGCGCTGCCGTCCATAATCGGGACTTCCGCGGCAGTCACGTCGACCACGGCATTATCGATACCCAGCCCGGACAAGGCAGAAAGCAGGTGCTCAACGGTAGAAATTCGCACACCCTTATAGCACAGGGCGGTCGCCAGTCGGGTATCACCAACATTATCCAGAGTCGCAGCAATTTCCACTACCGGCTCCAGGTCCACGCGTCGGAAGACAATTCCGGTATCCGCGGGTGCCGGTCTCAAGGTCAGGGAAACCTGCTCCCCACTATGCAGGCCAACCCCCTTTGCGCGGATAACATTCCTTAACGTTTTTTGATATATCATCTGGTTAGCAGACCCGTTTGCGCCTGCCTTAGCGCCATGGCATTAGCAAACTCGACAAAACATGCGCAGGCCGCGGTTATCCCTCCATACCGCACCTGCAGCTATGGGCCACTCTTTGCCTCATTGGCGACCTTGCCACTGATTATGCCAGCCAAATCTTGCCGACACCAATTTGGCTGCCATATAGAGACGTCATCTGCCAGGATTTCAGTCTGCCTGGCGGCGCAAAAATGCCGGGATATCCAGATAATCCATATCGTCAGCTCTGGCTGGTGGCGGAGTCGGGTCACCGGACGCTTGCCTGCGAATAACCGCGGGACGATCCAGCTCGGCATAGTTCACTTCACCTGATTTGGTGCGTTTTACCAGCTTCACCGGCTCAGGCGCTTCTTCTTCCGTCTCAAAATCTTCTGAACCCAGTCCCGTAGCAACCACCGTGACACGCAGTTCATCGTGCATTTCCGGATCTATAACGGTACCGACGACTACAGTCGCGTCACGTGAAGCGAATTCCTTAACCGTGTTGCCGACTTCCTCGAATTCGCCAATAGCCAGATCAAGACCCGCGGTGACATTGACCAGGATTCCGTGCGCACCCATCAGATCGATATCTTCCAGCAACGGGCTATGCACAGCTGACTCCGCCGCCTCGCGCGCGCGGTCCTGGCCGGATGCAGCACCTGAACCCATCATCGCCATACCCATTTCGGACATAACGGTACGCACATCGGCGAAGTCGACATTGATCAGTCCCGGACGGGTGATGAGTTCAGCAATACCCTGTACCGCGCCCTGCAGGACGTTATTGGCTGCCTTGAACGCATTCAGCAGACTGATCTCCTTGCCCAGCACCTGCAGCAACTTCTCGTTCGGGATGGTGATCAGTGAATCGACGTACTGGCTGAGCTCCTTGAGGCCGCGATCGGCTACCTGGATACGCTTGCCACCTTCGAAAGGAAACGGCCGGGTAACAATTGCCACGGTGAGAATTCCCATTTCCTTGGCTACCTGAGCGACCACCGGTGCAGCACCCGTGCCGGTTCCACCACCCATACCTGCGGTGACAAACAACATATCGGATCCTTCGATCACTTCCACTATCCGGTCACGGTCTTCCATTGCGGCCTGACGGCCGATATCCGGATTGGCGCCCGCACCCAGACCCTTGGTGATGCTGCTACCCAGTTGCAGCGTGGTACGCGCACTCATATTGGTCAAGGCCTGCGAATCGGTATTCGCGCAAATAAACTCTACGCCTTCAATATCAGCCTCTACCATGTGCTGTACGGCGTTTCCGCCACCACCACCTACACCAATCACCTTGATGACTGCGTTCTGACTGTATGCATCCATAAGTTCAAACATTGTGATATCTCCTCTATCCGTCATTCGTTACGTGATTCAACAACTAGAAATTACCCTGAAACCAACTCTTCATCCGTTCCCAGACACCTCGCACTCCGCGCCCAAAATCAGCATCAAACGCCCTTGGGGCGCGGTTCTGGCTGCCAAACAACAGCAACCCAACACCTGTTGCATAAATTGGATTGCGCACCACATCCACCAGACCCATAACACACTGTGGCGAACCCAGACGCACCGGCATGTGAAACACCTCTTCCGCCAGATCCACCAGCCCCTCAATTTTCGAACTCCCGCCTGTCAGCACTACACCGGCAGCGATCAGGTCTTCAAAACCGCTGCGGCGCAGTTCCGCCTGCACCAGTGTCAGCAATTCTTCGTAACGCGGCTCGACGACCTCGGCCAGCGTTTGCCTGGCCAGGCGGCGCGGCGGCCGATCACCGACACTGGGCACCTCGATGTTTTCATCGCTGGCTGCCAGCTGGGTCAGGGCACAGGCATACTTGATCTTGATCTCCTCGGCATACTGGGTCGGTGTACGCAAGGCCACGGCAACATCATTGGTAACCTGATCACCGGCAATCGGGATTACTGCGGTATGCCGGATAGAACCCTCGGTGAAAACCGCAATGTCAGTGGTGCCCCCACCGATATCCACCAGGCATACACCGAGATCCTTTTCGTCTTCGGTCAGCACCGAGTAGCTGGACGCCAGTTGCTCAAGAATGATGTCGTCCACTTCCAGGCCACAACGGCGTACGCATTTAATAATGTTCTGCGCGGCGCTCACCGCGCCGGTCACCATGTGCACCTTGGCTTCCAGGCGTACACCACTCATACCCACCGGCTCGCGAATACCGTCCTGCTCATCGATGACAAATTCCTGCGGCAGGATATGCAGGATTTTCTGGTCGGCAGGTATGGCTACAGCACGTGCCGCGTCGATGACACGTTCAACATCGTTGGGCGTCACCTCACGGTCACGAATAGCCACGATACCGTGTGAATTCAGGCTGCGAATATGACTGCCTGCAATACCGGCGAACACCGAGTGAATCTGGCATCCCGCCATCAACTCCGCTTCCTCAACTGCGCGCTGTATGGAATGCACCGTTGACTCAATATTGACCACCACGCCTTTCTTTAACCCCTTGGAAGGGTGCGAGCCGATACCAATTATTTCGACACCTCCATCCGGCCCGATTTCGCCTACAATGGCTACAACCTTGGAGGTACCGATATCCAGACCGACGATCATGTTCTTTTCCGGTTTCTTCACCATTAACCAGCGCTCCTGGCTACTTTGCACCCCAGGGCGCCTTCTCTTGCTTCGCAATTCACCTCGTCACTCGCCTGCCACTGGAGTGCAAAGCCATTGCTGTAACGCAGATCCACAGTAAGCACCCGACCTTCGCCTGCCGCCAGAATGGCAGGGTATACACGCACAAACCGCTCAATTCGCTCAACCGGATGACTTCGACCTATCTCAAGAGTCAGGCCATTGCTCAACTGCACGCGCCAGGTGCGCCGTGCATCGAGCCGCAAACTGCCGATACCAAGCTTTAACGGCTTCAACATCAGCTGCATACGCCCGTACATCTCCAGTACACGTTGCTCGTAACCTTCAGGACCCTCAAAACGTGGCAACTGTGCAAGTTCCACCGGCAGTTGCGGCTCAAATACCTCCGCCCGAGCGTTAAGAAAGCCGTGCGCACCCCAGTGCGCAACAGGCTGCTGCTCACGCACCTGAATAGTCAGCTGGTCAGGCCACACACGCCGCACCGACACCTTGTCGACCCAGGACAATTGCTGAATACGCTGCTGTATCATCGCCACGTTCATTGCAAAAAAGCCATCGCTTGCCAATGGCGCCACTTCGTTCTGAATATCCGCGCGCTGCAGGTGTCTGAACCCACCCTCGATATGCACCGACTGTACCGGCCATTCGCGCGGGTTATTCATCCACTCCAGCAACATGGCCAGCCCTCCCGCACTTGCCGCCAGGGTGACCAGCGCCAGCATGGGCTTCAACCAGTCGATGCGCAGCCTGACCTGTTGATTGCGTTTTGCCTGTAACTTTTTTTTCGCCATCGTTACTCAACCGTGACCGCGCTTGTTTCCAGGATGCGCCATACCAGTTCCCCGAAATCCCAACCAAAAACCTTTGCCGCCATCGGTACCAGACTGTGATCAGTCATGCCCGGCACTGTGTTTACCTCTATGAGCCATGGGTTATTCCCCGTGTCCAGAAAAAAATCAACGCGTCCCCACCCGCTAGCACCCACGGCATCAAATGCCTGTTTTGACAACGTCTGCAACTCAGCCTCCTGTTCCTGCGGCAAACCACAGGGACAGTGGTAACGGGTACTGTCTGCCTTGTACTTGGCCTCGTAATCATAAAATTCGCGCGGCGTCTCCAGCCGGATCAGTGGCAGCAAAGTGTCGCCCACTATCGCCGCCGTGTACTCGGCACCTTCAACCCAGCGTTCCGCCAATACCTCGTGGTCGTAGCGGTCTGCATTTTGCCAGGCGTGGTACAACTCGCTTTCCTGCTCAACCCGGGCCATGCCGATACTCGACCCCTCATGTGAAGGCTTGAGCATCATGGGAAAACCCAGCTGCTCCGCTGCGGTCTTCAAATCGGCATCATTGCCAAGCATTACAAAGGCGGGCGTCGGCAGATTCACACCTTCCCACAACTGCTTGGTACGCAGCTTATCCATCGCCAGCGCCGAACCCAGCACACTACTGCCCGTGCAGGGAATGCCCAGGCTAAGCAACAAACCCTGTATTACACCGTCTTCTCCACCACGCCCGTGCAGGGCATTAAAAGCACAGGCAAAATCGCCTTCACTCAATTGCTGTACAAAGTTTTCGTCAGCAGCATCTACAGCATGGGCATCAACCCCACGCTGCTGCAATGCACGCAACACGGCATCGCCACTCTGCAGCGAGATTTCACGCTCGGCAGACCGGCCACCCATTAACACGGCAACCTTTCCGAAACGATCCGCACTCTGCACTCGCTCACTCACTCAAACTCCCCGATAATGCGCACTTCCGTCTGTAGTTGAATGCCATGCCTGTGTTGCACCTGTTCCTGTACATAGCGAATCAGCGCTTCGATATCGGCAGCGCTGGCAGACCCCAGGTTGACGATAAAGTTGGCGTGTTTTTCCGAAACCCGGGCACCACCAACCTGTTTACCCTTCAAACCGCAGGATTCAATCAGCCGCGCGGCATAATCATCCGGCGGGTTGCGAAATACCGAACCGCAGCTGGGCTGTTGTGTGGGTTGTGTTGCGGAGCGACGTTCCAGCAAGCTACGGATACGCGATTGCGCAGCAGTACTGTCGCCCGGTTTCAATTGCAAATCCGCCGACACGAACCATTCATTTTCTGCCCCATTGACCGCGCGGTAACTGACTTGATAGTCAGCGCGGCTGCGCTGGTGCAGTTCACCCTGGTGATCCAGGGTCTGGACAGCATCAACCAGTAACCAGGTTTCGCCGCCAAAAGCACCGGCATTCATGGCAAGAGCACCACCCATGGTGCCCGGGATGCCCGCCAGGAATTCTGCACCTGTCAATCCGGCCCGGGCCGTAAAACGCGCCACCTTGGCGCAAGCCACGCCAGCACCCGCACGTACTCTGTCACCGTCGATCAGTTCCAGCGTATCCAGTCCGCCAAACGGCAAGATCACGGTGCCGCGTATCCCCCCGTCCCGCACCAGCAAATTACTGCCCAGCCCCACCCAGGTCAGCCTTTCGTCATTCGCCAGCGTAGCCAGAAACTGTTGCAGATCTTCCAGATCGGCGGGCCGGTAACATTGATCCGCCGGCCCACCCACTCGCCAGCTGGTGTGCGCTGACATGGGTTCATCGCTAGTCAGCTCACCACGCAATCCGGGCATAGACTCAGCTGCCATCATGATCTGAACCTGGTTCCACGTCGCACATTCGCTGTCGGTGTACGCCCGCACCCGGGCTTGCCATCACGCTCGCTCACTCGCTGCGCCTCTGCAGGTCTTGGTATGCATCGGCGACTCTGCAACGATTCACCACATCCCATATGCACTCGCAATCTGCTGTCGGACATCATTCATCACCTCCTGTTTCCAACCGGCCAAGCACTTCAGGCAAGGTGGCTGCAACGGCACCGATGGATCCTGCACCCAGGGTCAACACCAGGTCGCCGGCCTGCAACACATCCTTCAGAACTGAGGGTAGAGTCTCTATATCTTCTATAAATAGGGGGTCTACACGGCCACGACCGCGCACGGCACGACACAACGAGCGACCGTCAGCGCCGGTAACGGGCTCCTCACCCGCGGCATAGACTTCGCTGATCAGCAACAGATCGGTATTTACCAGCACCTGGGTAAAATCATCGAAAAGATCGCGCGTGCGACTGTAACGGTGTGGTTGAAACACGGTTACCAGTCGGCGATCCGGCCAGCCCTGGCGCACAGCTTCCAGGGTGGCTGCGATTTCGCGCGGGTGGTGCCCGTAGTCATCAATAAACAGAACCGATCCGTCTGCGACTGCAAGTTCGCCGTTCAACTGGAAACGCCGCCCGATACCAGCGAAGGTCTCCAGTGCCCGCTGCACGCTCTGGTCATCGACATCCAGTTCGCGTGCCACTGCGACTGCAGCCAGTGCATTGAGCACGTTGTGGTGACCCGGGAGATTCAACACAACAGCAAGCGGCTCGTGATCATTCTGGTGGATTTCGAAGTGCATCTGCACACCATCCTGGCGGAGATTGACGGCACGGATATCGGCGTCTTCCGCCTCGATACCGTAGGTGCGTACCTGGCGGGTAATCTCATGCAGCACAGCGCGTACATTGGGATCATCCAGGCACAACACAGCCAGGCCGTAGAATGGCAAGTGATGCAAGAACTCTACGAAAGTCTGGCGCAGACGCTGAAAATCACCTTCATAGGTTGATAAATGATCGGCATCTATGTTGGTGACAACAGCCAGCATCGGTTGCAAATACAGGAATGAGGCGTCACTTTCATCCGCTTCCGCAACCAGGTAGCGGCCGCTGCCCAGACGGGCATGACTGTTGGTGCTGTTTAACAGCCCACCAATAACAAAAGTGGGGTCCAGGCCCGCTTCAGCAAGCAGGCTGGCAACCAGACTGGTAGTCGTGGTTTTGCCATGGGTGCCAGCAACCGCAATGCCATAGCGGAAACGCATGATTTCGGCGAGCATTTCCGCGCGTGGCACGACCGGGATACGCTGTTCGCGCGCCGCCTTCACTTCAGGATTCTGTTCGTTTACAGCACTCGACACCACCACTACGTCGCAACCGTCCACATAACTGGCGTTATGCCCGATCTGGATGCGCCCACCCTGAACTGCAAGCCGCCGTGTCACGGCATTTTCACGCAAGTCGGATCCACTCACCTGATAACCCAGGTTAAGCAGCACTTCGGCAATACCACCCATACCGGCGCCACCGATACCGACAAAATGCGCGCGCCGGATGCGCCGCATGCTGTCCGGCTGCTGCGGAGGCTGTTGCTGTGCGGCCATCATGCCGCCTCCTTCCAGCCAGTGGCGTCGATGCAGGCATTGGCAACACGTCGTGCTGCGTCGGGCAGTGCTGCTACACGTGCGCAGCGCGCCATAATGCCAAGTTGGTGAGGCTGCTCCAGCAATACCAGTTCTTTCCGCAAGCGCTGCGGCGTCACCTCGGAATTCGGCAACAACACGGCTGCCCCTACATCCACGAGGTAGTGTGCATTGCCGGTCTGGTGATCATCGACGGCGTGCGGATAGGGCACCAGGATGGACGCCACGCCCACTGCAGCCAGTTCTGCAATCGTTAGCGCGCCCGCCCTGCACAACACCAGATCCGCCCATTGATATGCTTTAGACATATCCTCGATAAAGGCATCCAGCTGCACCTCCACACCGGCTGCTTCATATGCCTGCCGCGCTTTATCTATAAGGCGTAATCCGGTCTGATGCCAGACCTCCGGCCGTTTCTGTTCGTCCAGTCCCGCCAGCGCAGCCGGCACCTGTTCGTTTAGAACGGCAGCGCCGAGACTGCCACCGACAACCAGCAGGCGTGGCCGGCGCGACTGCAGACCGGGTTCGTGGAAAGGCTGCTCCGCAATACTGCGGCGCACCGGGTTACCGGTGTGAACTGCATTTTTCAGGCTGCCCGGGAATGCTTCCAGCACCGGGTTAGCCAGTGGCGCCAGCCAGCGGTTTGTCATCCCGGCAACGGAATTCTGTTCATGAATAATAAGAGGCCGATTCAGTAACCAGGCCATCAGACCACCCGGCCCGGTTGTATAGCCGCCCATACCCAGCACCGCGGCCGGACGCACTTTTAACAACACCACGACAGCCTGTAACAAGGCCCAGATCAACATAAAAGGTGCGGTCAGGACACGCAGCGCGCCTTTGCCACGCAGGCCCTTGACCCTGATCCAGTAGATCGGGATGCCGGTGGGCGGCACCACGCGCGCTTCGAGACCAAGCTGTGTTCCCAGCCACGCCACCGGCCAGCCCTGCGCGTGTAACTGTTCTGCAACAGCGAGCGCCGGGAACACGTGACCACCGGTACCACCCGCCATGATCAGGATTGGCCGCTTCACCGTCATCGCGACCTCCGGCGGCGCTTGGCCGCAGCGGTACCTGATGCGGGTACGCTGTTCACCGTGCAACGCGTCTCGTAATCAATACGCAGCAACAGCGCAACTGCCACGCAGGTCACCAGCATGCTGCTGCCGCCATAACTCATCAACGGCAGGGTCAGTCCCTTGGTTGGCAACAGACCGGTGTTTACACCTATGTTGATCAGAGCCTGCAAACCCAGCCAGGTACCGATACCGTAGGCCAGATAAGCGGCATACAGGTTCCCGCCCTGCTCGGCCACTGCTGCAATGGTATAGGCGCGGTATACCACAAAGGCGTACAGGCCCAGCAGTATCAGGATACCGGCAAGACCCAGTTCTTCTGCCAGCACGGCAAATACAAAGTCGGTATGCGCTTCCGGCAGATAAAACAGTTTCTGGATACTGCCCCCCAGCCCGACACCAAACCACTCGCCACGACCAATGGCGATTAACGACTGGGTCAACTGGAAACCGCTGTTAAATGGATCAGCCCAGGGGTTCAGGAACGTGGTCAGTCGTTGCATGCGGTAAGGCGATGTAACTGCGAGAAGTGCCAGAGCGCCCCCTGCTGTCGCTACCAGCGCCGCATACTTCCACAAGCTTACGCCGGCCATGAACATCATCACCAGCGCCGTAGCCATCAATACCACGGTTGCGCCAAAATCAGGCTCCAGCAGCAACAGTACTGCGGCCACCGTCAGCAACCCGAGTGGTTTCAAAAAACCGGCACCGGTGTGGCGCACATCTTCGCCATGACGTACCAGATAGCCCGCCAGATAAATCAGCGATAGCAGTTTTGCGGGCTCGGATACCTGCAATCGGAATACGCCCAGATTGATCCAGCGGGTACTGCCGTTCACCTCGCTGCCCACACCGGGCAGCAGTACAACCGTGAGTAATAAAATGGCCAGCAGAATGCATAACAGGCTGCACTGTTCCCACCAGGCCAGCCTGATGCGCAACACCAGCAAACCCAGTCCCAACCCTAACAAAAGATAGATACTCTGGCGGAAAGCGAAGTGGAAAACGCCCAGATCCAGACGTTCGGCGACTGGCATGGAGGCCGATGTAACCATGACCAGACCGAGGGAAAACAGCGCGGCTACTGCTGCAAGCAGTGCGAAATCGAGGCGTGGCAGATGCTCGCCACGACGCATGGGCATATCCGGTAACAGTGCTGCCAGGCTCACTTGCCCAGCTCCCGCACCGCCTGCATAAATGTCTCGCCGCGTTGCCGGTAATCGCTGAACATATCGAAACTGGCACAGGCAGGAGAAAACAGGACTGTATCCCCCGGCACTGCCAGTGCAGCAGCCTGGCGCACCGCATCAAACACGTCGAATGCACGTTGTGTTGCGACCGTACCCTGCAGTGCGACTTCGATTTCCTCCGCGGCTTCACCCAACAGCACAACAGCCTTGACGCGCGCATCCAGACCTGCCGCCAGCTCGGAAAAATCCGCACCTTTGCCCTGACCACCGGCCAACAGTATCAGCGGCCCGTCAAATCCTTGAATCGCAGCAAGTGCAGCGCCAACGTTGGTTGCCTTGGAGTCATTGAACCAGGACACGCCATCGACATCGGCCACCCATTGGGTACGGTGCGGCAAACCCTGGAATTCTTTCAGCACCAGCAGCATAACTTCACGCGGAAAGCCCAGCACGTCACCCAGTGCCAGCGCGGCAAGCGCATTGGCCAGATTATGCCGGCCCGGCATACGCACAGCGGACGCCGACATCCATCGTTCACTACCTTTGGCGATCCAAAGGCCGTCCGATGTTTCCAGTAATCCGAAATCCTGTGCGGCTGGTTTGCCCAGGCCAAACCCTACAACCGGGGCCTCGCTTGAGGCCAGCTCACTGGCTGCCACATCGTCCCGGTTAACAATCTGCACATCTGCACCGGCAAAAATCCGCTGCTTGGCACCTGCGTAACTGGCAATTGAGTCGTAACGGTCGAGGTGATCCGGGCTTATGTTAAGCACCGTGGCTGCACGGCAATGCAGACTCTGCACTGTTTCAAGCTGAAAGCTGGAAAGTTCCAGCACATACAGATCAGGTTCCTGTGTCCCGAGAAGGTCCAGGGCCGGGGTCCCCAGGTTACCGCCCACACGCACATCGACCCCGGCCTGCCGCGCCATGGCACCCAGCAGCGTGGTCACCGTACTCTTACCATTGGAACCGGTAATCGCGACAACAGGCGCCTTTGCAGTACGGGCGAACAACTCTATATCGCCGATAACTTCAATACCGCGTTGTATTGCTTCCACCAGCAGTGGCTCCTGCAACGACACACCGGGACTCAACAGAATACGTTCGGCGCGCGCGAAAACCTCTGCATCGAAACCACCCGTAAACAACGCTATATCGGGGAATTCCCGTTGCATGTCTGCCAGTGCCGGCGGTTGCTCCCGGCTGTCGATAACCGCAACCTCCACGCCGCGTTGCGCCAGGAAGCGCACACAGGACAAGCCGGTTGCTCCCAACCCGACAATCAATGTGCGTGCTCCCTGCAGCGGATCCGGTTCCATGTAACTTGCAGCCGCCAGCATTTCTACATCAACACAAACAACAACACAGTAATAACTGCGAAGGTTGCCGCCACAACTACCATTTGACCTTGTTCGTCCATTGCCACCTCCGTTTAACGAATCTTCAGGGTTGCCAACCCAAACAACACCAGGATCACAGTAATGATCCAGAACCGCACAATGACACGCGGTTCCGGCCAGCCTTGCAGCTCAAAGTGGTGATGTAACGGCGCCATGCGAAATATGCGCCGCCCGGTAAGTTTGAAAGACGCCACCTGCAATATGACGGATACCGTTTCCATCACGAATACACCGGCCATAACAAAGAACACCAGCTCCTGGCGTACCAGTATTGCCACGGTTCCCAGCGCTGCGCCCAGAGCCAGGGCGCCAACGTCACCCATGAATACCTGTGCCGGGTACGCATTGAACCAGAGAAAGCCAAGACCGGCACCGACTATGGCCCCACAGAAAACAGCTACTTCACCCACCTCGCGGATAAAAGGAATATGCAGGTATTTGGCGATAAAAAGATTCCCGGTAGCATAGGCAAATATCGCCAAAGCACCGGCTATAAGCACCGTCGGCAGTATTGCCAGACCGTCAAGGCCATCGGTGAGATTGACTGCGTTGCTGGAACCGACCACAACAAAGTAGACCAGCACCAGGTACCAGGCACCCATGGGTACCGCAACTTCCTTGAAGAACGGCACGATCAGTTCGGTTTCGGCGGGTGACTGTGCGGCGTAAAACAAATACAGACCGGTTGCCAGTGCCACCACAGACTGCCAGCTGTATTTCGCACCGGCAGACAGGCCCTTACTGTTTCCATACACCAGTTTTTTATAGTCATCGATCCAGCCAATCGCGCCAAAGGCCAGTGTCACCAGTACTACAACCCATACATAACGGTTACCGAGATCTGCCCACAGCAAGGTAGCCGACACAATGGCCACCAGAATCAAGGCACCGCCCATGGTGGGGGTACCGGCTTTGGACAGATGTGATTCCGGCCCATCATCACGCACCTGTTGCCCGATCTGTTTAAAGCTCAGGTGGCGGATCATCCATGGCCCTACCACGAACGAAATCAGCAACGCGGTTAACACGCCCAGGATGGCACGCAACGTCAGATACTGGAATACGTTGAAGACGCTGTGGAACTGGCTCAGGTAATCGGTAAAATAGAGCAGCATCAGTGCGTCACCTCGCTGACCCGCAGTGCATCCACAACACGTTCCATGCGCATTGAGCGCGAGCCCTTGACCAGCACGGTCACGCCTTCGTGTACCTGCTGCCGGAGCTGCGCGTTGAGACTGTCCACGTCGCTGAACGATTCTGCACCTGCGCCGAATGCCGCAGCGGCCTGCTGCGCAAGCTCACCCAGTGCGAACAGGTGACGCACGCCCGCATCGCGCGCCTCTTCGCCAACCTTGCGATGCAGTCGCTCTCCTGCCGGACCCAGTTCACCCATATCACCGAGCACCAGCCAGGTCTCGGCATCGGTTCTGGACAGCAAATCAAGCGCAACCTGCAATGAGCCGGGATTGGCGTTATAGGTATCATCGATCAGCCGGATGCCGCCAATGCCTGGCTGGCTTTCCCAGCGTCCGTGCACCGGCTGCACGCGCGCCAGCCCCTCGGCTATGCTGTCCAGAGGTATATTTATCGCTGAAGCTGCGGCTGCGGCCGCCAGCGCATTCATGACACTGTGTTGCCCGGGTAGTGCCAGGCGAAATGACTGACCACCTGCCGGTGTCACCAGCTGGATATCGCTACCGTCTATATCACCCTTCCAGCCGGCACGCACATCCGCCTGTGCATTCATACCGAAACCGATGACGCGCCGTGAACCCGCCAGTGAACGCCACAAATCGGCATAGGCATCATCGGTATTGATAATGCACACAGCGTCTGCCGCCGCCCGCTCAAACAGTTCACCCTTGGCGCGCGCCACACCCGACAAATCGCCAAACCCTTCCAGGTGTGCGGGTCCGGCGTTATTAACCAGTGCTACGGTTGGCTGTACAATATCCGTCAGGTAAGCGATTTCACCGGGATGGTTGGCACCCAGCTCAATGACCGCAAAGTCATGCTCGGCAGTCAGCCCGAACAGGGTCTGTGGAACACCAATATCATTATTGAAGTTACCTTTGGTCGCCAGCACGTCGCCGCAGCAGCCCAGGATCGATGCCAGCATTTCCCTGACCGAGGTCTTGCCGTTACTGCCGGTTACTGCAAGCACTGGAATGTTGAACTGCGCACGCCAGTGTGCTGCAAGTTCACCGAGGGCAAGGCGAGTATCCCTGACCTGAAGCATTGGCAATCCATCTCTTGTCGCATTGCTGACAGCCGCTGCAACCGCACCCAGCTGCTGCGCCTGTTCCAGGTAATCATGTCCGTCGAAGTTCGGACCCTGCAAAGCAACGAACAGGTTCCCTTTTGCCAGAGTCCGCGTGTCGGTACTGATGCCGTGGAAAGTCACGTCCGTGCCCAACCATTTCGCATCCAGAATCTGTGCTGCTTGTGAAAGGGGCATTGTCATCATTCACCATGCTCCCGCAACACGTCCTGCACCAGGGCGCGGTCGCTGAATGCCAGCCGCTGCGACCCCGTCTGCTGATAGTCTTCATGGCCCTTGCCCGCCACCAGCACCAGGTCATCCGGTGCGGCTTCGCGAATGGCACCTGCGATCGCCGCAGCGCGGTCACTGATCCGCACTGCGCGTTGCGGCTGCTCAAAACCCTGTGCAATCTGGTCAAGAATACTGTCAGGATCTTCGTGACGCGGGTTATCACTGGTCAGCACCACACGGTCGGCGTAACGCTCCGCCAGCGCGCCCATATGTGGCCGTTTGCCGCGATCGCGATCACCGCCGGCGCCAAACACACAGATCAGCTCAGCGTTACAATGAGGCCGCAATGCCTGCAAGGCAGTCTCAAGTGCGTGCGGGGTATGCGCGTAATCCACCACCACCCGTGGTGCACCCGTTCTGGCAAACAGTTCCATGCGGCCCGCCACGGTTTTTACCCGCGCCAGACGCTCGACTGCAGTTTGCAAAGACAGGCCCGACGCGAGTAATGCACCCAGTGCAGCGAGCAGGTTTTCTGCGTTGAAACCACCAAGCAGTGCCGTTTCGAATGCCGCCGGTCCCCAACTGGAGTCCAGTTCCAGCGCAATCCCCTTCTCCAGGGCCCGGACACTTTTCAGCTCAATCCAGTCCGGGTAACTGCGTGCAACATCACCCTGCCGTCCCTGCCAGGCGATAAGCCGTAACCTGTTTTTCAGATCTGCAGCCAGCTTACGGCCAAAGTCATCTGCGACGTTCACGACAGCGCAGCCAAGGCCCGCACTTTCGAACAACCGCCGTTTGGCCTCTGCGTAAGCTTCGATACTGCCGTGGTAATCCAGGTGATCGCGGCTCAGATGAGTCAGAACGGCCGTATCAAAGTCAACACCCGCTGTTCGGTGCTGATGCAGCGCATGAGAGGAGACCTCCATCGCAACGTTTTTCACGCCCTGGTCGCGCAATGCTGCAAACTCGGCCTGCAGGCGCAAGGCATCCGGCGTAGTGTGTGTCGGCATCTGCAGAGCGCCATAAACGCCGTAGCCGAGGGTGCCCAGCAAACCACAGGGCTGTTGCTCTGTACTCAGCGCCTGGGCGATAAAATGGCTGACCGAGGTTTTACCATCGGTGCCGGTCACACCGATAACATGCAACTCGCGGGAAGGGTGCGCATAAAAGCGGTCAGCGATGACGCCGGCTTTTTGTGCAAGCCCGGCTACCGCCACTGCGGGTACCGCGAGAGTTGCAGCAATCCTGCTAATGTCTGTATCCCCAACCGGTTCCCACGCAATGGCAACTGCGCCTTGCTGCAGTGCCTGCCCAACGTGAGCAAGCCCATGCACCTGCAAGCCCTGGCTCGCCAGAAACAGGTCACCCGGGCGCACACTGCGGCTGTCAGTTGCCAGACCCGAGATTTCAATATCCGCCACCGTGCCATCAGCGCACAAGCCCTCCAGCAACCATGCCAGCGAAAACCCTGACACGCCGGATTCGACCGCCATCATGCCGGTCCCTCCGCATCCTGCCGACGGGTTTGCAACAGGGCAGCAGCATCCGGCGTTATGTTCAGCAGGCGTAACGCGCCCGCCATTACGCTGGAAAACACCGGACCGGCCACAATACCGCCGAAGTGTTCGCCATTGCCCGGTTCATTGATCACAACCACCGCAACCAGACGCGGGGCACTGGCCGGCGCCATGCCGGCAAAAACAGACAGGTAGCGGTCATCGGCATAGCCCCCGGCCACTGATTTGTGGGCTGTACCGGTCTTGCCCGCAACCCGGTAACCCTGGACTGCGGCGAGCGGCGCGGTGCCGTCTTTTTTAACGACCTCTTCCATCATCCTGCGTACCGCGCGCGCGACCCTGGGGGAATAGACCTTTTGCTGCTGCACAGGGTCTTCGCGCTGCAACAGCGTGACCGGAACCCGGTAACCGTCATTGGCAAATACGCTATAGGCCTGCGCCAGCTGGATGGCCGTTACCGACAGGCCATAGCCATACGCGAGTGTCGCCCGTTCGATATCGCGCCAGCGGTGGAAATCCGACAGGTAACCATCAGCTTCACCGGGGAAATTACTCTCCGTCGCCATACCCAGTCCGGCACCCGACAAACCGTCCCAGATCGCTTCAGGGTCCAGTGCCAGTGCAATTTTGCTGGCAGCAACGTTACTCGACTTACGGATCACACCTGTCAGATCAAGGGTGCCGTAATCATGCATGTCACGGATGGTGTTCACACCCACCTGGAACAAACCCGGCGAGGTATTGATTTTAGTGCTGACCTGGTAACGACCACTTTCCAGTGCAGAAGCAATCACGAAGGGCTTCATGGTAGAGCCCGGTTCGAAGACATCGGTGACCGCTCGATTGCGCAGTTTGTCTGGCTTCAGCCGTTTACGGTTGTTGGGATTGAAGGACGGCTGATTAACCAGTGCCAGCACCTCACCGCTGTGGTTGTCCAGTACCACGACAGACCCGGAGCGCGCACGGTGCTTGCTTACCGCTGCTTTCAGTTCCCGGTAGGCCAGGTACTGTATACGTCGGTCAATACTCAGTTTCAGGGTCTTGCCCGGGTGTGCGGAACGAATATTTTCTATATTGGCAATGGTGTGACGACGCCCATCCTTGACGACACGCTTGGCGCCCGGTTCACCGCTTAACCAGTCATCATAAGCCAGCTCCAGACCTTCCTGACCCGTATCATCCACGTTTGTGAATCCGAGCAGGTGCGAGGCGACTTCGCCGGCCGGGTAATAACGGCGGTACTCCTGCTGCAGGTAGACACCCGGCACATCCAGCGACATCACCTGTTGCGCCCGGTCCGGTGCAATGTGGCGTCGCAGGTAAACAAACTCACGATCCTGTCGCTGACCCAGCAAACGCTGCAGTTGATCTGCACTCAGCCCTAACAACCGCGCCATGCGTGACAGATCATTCGGCGATGCCACCAGTTCCTTCGGATTGACCCATACCGACTGCACCGGCGTACTGATAGCGAGCGGCTCACCGTTGCGGTCGACGATCATGCCGCGATGTGCAGGCACCTGGACAACGCGCAGGTGACGCAGGTCACCCTGTCCCTGCAGAAACTCGCTGTCCAGCAACTGCAATTGTCCACTGCGGCCGGCAAGCAACGCAAAACCTGTCAGCATCAGACCCATCAACACGTGATGACGTATGCGGCTGATATTTAGTTGTTTGCCGGTAATTTTTTTCATTGGCGCAGAATCACTACTTGTTGCGGACCGGGTATTTCCATACCCAGGCGCTTGCGTGCGGCATGTTCGACCTTGCCATGCGTGGTATGGGTGCTTTGTTCCAGCTGTAACTGCCCCCATTCAATGTTCATGGCATCGCGTTCGGATTCCAGCGCCTGCAACTCGACAAACAGTTTGCGGCTTTGGTGCTTGGCATAGGTTGCGCCCATGGCGGTAGCGATAACTGCCAGCAATAACAGTGGCAACAACAATGTTCTCATGCCAGACGCTCCGCAACGCGTAATACCGCGCTGCGCGCGCGCGGATTGGCCTGTATTTCTTTCTCATCGGCACGTATCTGTTTACCCACCGGCTTCAGTCGCGGCCGATACCTGTCCGGAATCACCGGCAAATCGGGTGGCAGCTGTGGCCCCCTGTGCTGATCACGAATGAAGCGTTTGACAATGCGGTCCTCCAGTGAATGGAAGCTGATCACCGCCAGGCGACCACCAGGTGCAAGCGCATCAACCGTCTGCGGCAGCACCGCCTCCAGGTCTTCCAGCTCCTGATTGATGAAAATCCGGATGGCCTGAAAACTCTTGGTTGCCGGATGCCGCTTGTGCCCATGGCCCGGCACAGCAGCAGCGATCAGGCCAGCCAGCTGGGACGTAGTGGTAATGGGGTTTTCTTCGCGCGCATTGACAATCGAGCGCGCGATACGGCGCGAGAAACGTTCTTCGCCGTATTTCCAGAGTACGTCTGCGATATCCTTGTCTGACGCACTGGCAAGCCAGTCACTGGCGCTGACACCGCTTTGTGTGTTCATACGCATATCAAGAGGTCCGTCTTTGAGGAAACTGAAACCGCGCCCGGCATCATCCAGTTGTGGTGACGACACACCGAGGTCCAGCAGGATCCCGTCCACCCTGCCCTCCCAGTCCAGTTCCGACACGACCGTTCCAAGATTTCCAAAACTCCCATGGCGCAGATGCAGACGCGACTCGCCCCTGAAACGGTCTGCCGCAAAATCCAGTGCCTCGGGATCCTTATCAAAAGCCAGCAGCTGCCCGTGCACCCCCAGCCTTTCAAGTACTGCTGCTGCATGGCCGCCACGTCCAAAGGTTCCGTCAATGTACAAACCGTCTGGCTTGACCTGTAATGCGTCCAGTACCTGATCGAACAGTACCGGACGGTGTAATTCATCAGCCAAGACTAAAGCGTCAGTGACTCAAGTGGATGAGGCAGATCCTCCTTGTCCGCACGGCCGCCCATCCAGCCACTGCCTATATGTTCCCAGCCTTCCTCGTTCCATATTTCAAATTTCTTGCCCACACCAACCAGCGCTACACTTTTGTCCAGGTTGGCAAAATCGCGCAAGCGCGGGGCAATCAGGATGCGACCGTTACCGTCCATCTCGACTTCTGTGGCATAACCGACCAACATACGCTGCATGTCGCGCGTGCGGCGGTCCTGGTTGGGGGTACGGATAAGCTGGAGTTCGATGTCTTCCCACTCGGGTTGCGGATACAACAACAGGCAGCCGTCGTCATGCACGGTCAGCACCAGCCGGCCGTCATAACGCTCGGTAAGCAATGCCCGATAGCGGGTCGGCAACGCCAATCGACCCTTGGCATCGAGCTTGACTGAACTACCTCCCCGGAACACCAGACTCCCGTCGACCTCCCATTTTTTCCACTAATTTCCACTTCATCCCACTTTTTGACACTATAGGTAGCAGATCCCCGCCTTGTCAAGACGAAAAATGAAAATTCCTGCTTTGCGGACAGTAACTTAGGGCCAACGCAGTGATGTGGAGACCCGTCTGGCGTCGTCCACCTCCAGGGTTTAAATTAGAAATCAGTCGCTTGGTGACGATTAGTATGGAATCGCTTCAACTTTTGAATAGAATCTAACCATTTATATATAATTATTTATACGTATTCTTAAATACTAATTATGTATTTATACTCCTCCAAATTAAACTTTGGCCCATTTGGAGGCTTGATGGATATCAAGCATTTTTACGATGACCGCACCGGAACGCTGACCTACGTGGTGTTTGACGCCAGCAGCAAAGATGCCATTGTGATCGACGCGGTGCTGGACTACGATCCGGTGGGCTCCAGAATCTGGACGGAGTCGGTGGATAAGGTGC
>Ga0316193_10000138_pt1 | contig 39249 bp, 28 predicted proteins | sample MerIslsedime2_MG_FD_207735 | JGI IMG/M metagenome (GOLD analysis project Ga0316193, IMG submission 207735) | Coastal sediment microbial communities from Maine, United States - Merrow Island sediment 2 | ecosystem: Environmental > Aquatic > Marine > Coastal > Sediment | place: USA: Maine... | reverse complement strand
GTGGCTGGGGTGTAGAACCCCATCGGCTGGGCGTTCAAGATCGCGCAGGTAAACACTTCGTGGTGGTGGCAGCGGAGCCATGCGGTGACGTACGCCAGCAATGCAAAGGAGGCTGCGTGACTCTCCGGGAACCCGTACTCACCAAAGCCGCGGATTTGGGAGAACACGCGCTCCGCAAAATCTTCGGGAATGCCCTCGGCGAGCATGCGCGGGATCATGCGTGTTCGGTGCTTTTCGATGCGTCCCGACTTGCGCCATGCCGCCATGTCGCGACGTAACTGATCGGCTTCTCCTGGTGTGTACCCTGCCGCTTCGACAGCAAGCTTCATGACCTGCTCTTGAAAGATCGGAACGCCGAGTGTCTTGTTCAAGATGCGCTCGAGCTTCGGGTGTGGATAGAGGATCTCTTCTTCGCCCTTCCGCCGTCGCAAGTACGGGTGCACCATGTCACCTTGAATTGGGCCCGGTCTTACAATCGCCACTTCGATCACCAAGTCATAAAACGTTCGCGGGCGAAGCCGCGGCAGCATCGCCATCTGCGCACGGCTTTCGATCTGAAACACGCCGACCGTGTCGCCTCTCGACACCATGTCGTATGTGGCTTTGTCTTCGGCCGGAACGGTTGCGATTTCGAGCGACTGCCCCTTGTGCTCGCGTAACAGATCAAACGCATGGTGAATGCAGGTGAGCGCACCGAGGCCGAGAAGATCGACCTTGAACAGCGCGAGGTTGTCGACGTCGTACTTGTCCCACTGGATGACGGTGCGCGCTTCCATGGTCGCCGGCTCGATGGGAACGATCTCATCGACCGGGCGGTGCCCGAGTAGAAAGCCACCCGGATGAATCGACAAATGACGAGGGAAATCGAGCACTTGCGAGGCTAGAGACCAGAGGTGATGGGTAGCGGGCGAGTCTTTGTCGAGGCCGGCTTCCCGGAGGAGCTCGGGGTTGAGCACGTCGTCGCGATGCCTGAGAAGTCGCGTGGCGGTTTCCAGATCAGTTCGCGACAAGCCGAGGACCTTGCCCACGTCACGCACCGCGGAGCGGATGCGATACCGAATGATGTTCGCGACCATTGCAGCATGCCGGCGCCCGTATTTTTCGTAGACGTGCTGGATGACTTCTTCGCGGCGATCGTGTTCGATGTCGAGATCGATGTCAGGAGGCTCCGCGCGCTCGACGCTCAAGAAGCGCTCGAACAAGAGGTCCATACGCACGGGATCGATTGCGGTGATGCCCAAACAAAAACACACTGCGCTGTTGGCGGCGCTGCCACGGCCTTGACATAGGATCTCCTGTTCACGGCAGTACTGGACAATCTCGTACATCGTGAGGAAGTAACCTCCGTAGTCGAGCTTACGGATGATCCGAAGCTCGCGTTCGAGCTGTGCGCGAACGTCAGCAGGCACCTTCCCTTGGTAACGCGTTCGCGCGCCTTGCAAGGTGAGCTCTTGCAACCAGCCCTGTTCGCTTCGCCCGGAAGGAAGATGCTCTTCCGGGTATCGATAGCGAAGGTCATCGAGGCTGAACACGCACTGCTCGGCAATTTCGAGGGTGCGACGAAGGCCTGCGAGGTCGTCTGCAAACAGATGCTCGATTTCGCCAGTGGATTTGAGGTCGTGCTCTGCGTTTGCACAGATCGTATGACCGGCCTCCGAGAGGACTTTCCCCCCGCGAATACATGCTAAAATGTCCTGAAGCGGGCGGCGGAGCTTATCGTGATAGAGAACTTCGTTGGCGCTAACTGTCTTTACGTCGAGCTCTCTCGCGACAGACCGCAAAGCTCTTTCTCGCGGCTTCTCGAGGTCGATGAGATGACGCGCACAAAGAGCAAACAACGACGAAGGCCCGTGACTCGCATGCAACATGCGCAACGTTGCTGATGTTGCACAGAGAAAGAATACATCGCGTACCTGTTCGAGGTCGCCCGCATGTATGAGCGAAACACCCTTCTCGCATCGAGCGTGCCCCAGTGACAAGGCTCTGCACAGGTCGGCGTAGCCACGCCGAGTCTTTGCGAGCGCAACGAGGTGATGCGCACTCCCTTCGATATCGACCGTGAGTTGTGCGCCGATTAAGATGCGGATACCGAGCTCTTTGGCTCGCATGTGCGCGCGAACCAAGCCGTAGACTCCGTCACGGTCTGTGATGGCAACGGCGGGAAGACCAAGCGCATGTGCACGCTCGACGAGCTCTTCGGGAAAGGAGGCGCCTTCCAAAAAGCTGTGATTGCTTTTGACCCACAACGGAACGTAAGCGCCCATTCAATCGAGCACTCCGTGCAAGAACCAGCGCTTCCGGGGGCGGTCGTAGAAGAGCCAGAGCAAGTCACCGTGATCAGTTTCGGCGTAGTAGTAGTCGCGTTCGACGAGGCGCTTCCACCAACCACCGCTCACGCGGTACGGCCCGTACATGTGCTCGATCGCGTGGTCTTTTGCGAGCGCGGGACCGGCCTCCGGCTCCTTGGGCGTGCGGGGAGGAAGAGGCTTTGGCTGGGCATAAACACGCCGAATCATAGAAGAAAGTGGAGGCGAATCGTTTTGCTTACCGACCCTAGCGTGCTGGATGGGCTCCCAGCGGAACGAAGCCTCGGGCAAATGCGCCTCGCGCACGCGAGCCTTCGTGACCGAGTGCTCGCCGTAGGCAGCGCGGATTCGGTCGAGCGCTCGATGCGCAGCGCTCATGTCGCGACGAGATTGATGGCCAGGGAGCGCAACCTGCTCTGCTCGTGCGCGCACGGTGTTGGCAAGAAGCTCCACTTCCTCGACTGCACCTTGCATGCGCACCTCGCCCAAACCAGCCAAGCGAAGACGAATGAGATCGAGCAGCAACATCAGATCCAACGTCGGTGAAGCGGGCTCGATGTGCTCTTGATGAAGAGGCGCGCGCTCCAAATGAAGTGAAAGCTGCAGAGATTGAATGGCTTCGCCGCGCGCTCGGACCTGATGGAGCAGCGAATGCAGGGCGCCCTTGATCGCGAAGAGCAAGCGGTTTTGATCTTCGTCGGGCGGATCGACTTGGAAAGAGATGCATGCTGGATCGTCAAAGGCATGCGGCTGAATGGGGAGCTGCATGTCATCGGCAAACGAGTCGTGGAGCGAGCTTGCTTTGGCGCCAAAGCGACTATGAAGCTCGCTTGCAGGTAAAACGAGAAACTCGCCCAATGTTTCGATACCCAATGCACCCAAGCTTTCGCAAAGCTCGCCTGGCAAATCGAATTCACGAAGAGGTGTTTGGTCCGACTGTCGACGCTCGTCGTCGGCGCTTTTCGGGATGGTAACCCCGTTGTGCGTCATCGCGACCGCGAGCGCTCGCTGGCGATGAAAGCCCACCGTCACCGCGTTGTGCCAGTGTCGAGCCTGCAAATACCGGTGAATCGACGTCGCCCAGTTGCGATAGCCGCCATAGAGGCGCCGGAGGCCTTCCGGGTCGACGTAGAACGCGCCGGCGTGATTGGTCGCTTCGACCCGGGGTGAGAACGTTTGAAGAGAGGCGATCAGCTCGTGGCTGACATCCGCGGTTTCTTCGGGCGACACGACGGTGGTGTGCAGGTTCGGGAGAAGATCACGCGCGACGGTTTGACGCATGCCAATGTGGAGACGGCTTTTTTGGGCGAGCGCATTGAGATGCGTGATCCGGCCGTTGGGACCTTCATCGTCGACGACGGCAATGGGTGCGCCAACCCAGTGCGGCTTGTTGCGCAACAGAATTTGCAACGGAAGCATCGGTAACAGAACACAACTCACCCGCTTCATGACGTGCCTCGCAAACCCGCGGGAGCGATGGGGTTCGTCGACGAAAGCTCGGCGGTGATGCCGACCTTGTCTTTGAGAACACGTGTGTGAATGTCGAAGCGATCGGCATGGAGAGGGCTGCGCCGAGGTTCGACACGCAAGCCGATCAACGGGCCGGAAGAAGGATCTTCGTATGCGTTCGAGGTGAGCAAGAGAATGCGTCTCTCGTATTGACGCAACAGACCTTGAAGACGGCCTTGCCAGTTCACCGAAGAACCAGGCGGCAGAGCGTCGGTGAGATCGATGACCGTCAACTCGAACGCGCCGGAACGGGCAAGCCATTCGGCGGCGCGAACCAATGCGAAGGGGCCCGCATGGCGCGGTACCTGAACCACGATGAGCGCATCGAGATCAACTCCCGCTGCATCGAGGTCCGGAGGAAACAACGCGCCGTCTTTCGGCTGCACCCAAGCGACGAGCTCCCCACGGGCCTGTGCTTGGATCACGCACGACACAGCCGTAGTCGTCCGCGCACAGGCATGCCGCCCCGAAACTTCAACCAAGCGCCCCCGAGGCAACAACTCCGAAAGCGGCAAAGCCTTAGCTCCAACCCGCTTCCCCTCGATCCCCGCAACGGCCCCAACAGACATGGAACCACCCAATATACTGAACAAACAAACAGTTACAAGGGGACACTCTCCACCCTCCTAAACACCTGAAAACAAAGAGAAATTAACACAAAGATCCCAGCGGCAAGCCATGGAGGGAACTGCGGCGGGCTCTTCGAGCGAGCGAGATGAGGCGCTGCGATATGTCGCTGGGAAGGGGAGCGATTCTAGGGGTTTAGGAGGGGGGAGAGTGTCCCTGGTCGTATAGGTGGAGGATGCCGGCGGCTATGCTTTTTAGGAGGGACATGGCCATAGCGAAGTGGTCTTCTAGGACTTCGAGTAGGAACTCCTGATCGATGCGGAAGGCGACTAGGTCTTCGGCGACTTCGGCTCGGAACCAGCGTCGTTCGTCGGCCATGGCGTCGATAGCGCCTACCGAGTCACTCGGGCCCAGCTGAAAGTGTTGATCCGGATCGGTGGCCCGGCAGTCCACGACGCCGCGGAGTGGGAGCAGGAAGTACGTGCTTCGATCGCCGATGTTCCAGAGGACTTCGCCTTTGGGAAGATGAACTTCTTGAACGTCGCGGGCGAGGTCGGCTATCGCGTCGATTTCGCTGTCGCCGAACGAAAGTGTCTTTCTGAGGAATGCCATTCGTCCGACGAGATCGAAAGGTCGATCGGGAAAAGCAAACGGTTCCGACACGGGACCAAAGCCGGCGCTCTCTCCGAGCTGGCGTCGTGTTTCGAGCACCTCGCGGCTGGTTCCTCGGAGCACGCGCTTGAGCAGCACGAAATGGTCTTCGAAGATCTCTTGCGAATCCTCGACGGCGATCGCGAGCGTGATCATGTCCTCGAGCGCGACGCAGTCGTAACCTAGCTCTTCACCTGCGAGCGCGCTCACCCCGCCGACCACGCTCCGCGGGCCCAGGCGCCGCACCGATCTTCCGTTGCGGATGATTTCGCACTCGCCGCTCACCACGTATTGAATCTCGAGCGCCGGGACCCCGGTTCGGTAGAGGTATTCACCCTTCGCAAAGGATCGCTCGCGCGTGTTCGCCGCGATGACTTGCGAGACTTCCGGTGGCACCTCGGCGAGCCCCGGCATCGTTCGCAGGAACAAAAAGCGCTGGAATCGATCCATTTGAGTGGATTTTTGCGCTTTTTCAGGCACGACTCTGCACCTCCTGGGCCGTGCCCCGGGTCGGCCCCCGGCCGAGCTCCGCCGTGTGGTGAGCCGCGATCCCACGCACGACTTCGCTTTGGTCCTGCATCATTTGCTCGACCGCTTCTTCGTGAGACATCTGGCGCACGTTTGCGCCGAGCGCTGCCGCCGCCGCACGTGCACGCCGTGCCGCGGGTTCTCCGTCATCGATGATTGCCAGCACCGCTTCACGGAACGATCCGGGCAATGTTGCTTCCAACACCTCGTGACCTGCGGCTTGTAGCCGTGTGTTATCACTCGTCACGCCCCGCCAAACCAAGGCGAAGTTTTCTTCGGGATGCCTGAGACCCATCAGCCCAAAGGCGCGCTCGAGAGCTGCTCGCTCTTTGTCCTGGAGCGCTATACGAAGGAGCTCGGCATCCGGCGTGTCAGACCTACCGCTGCTTTCGATGGCAGCGCGCCATTGAAGAAGCTGGACGACGCGCAACAGGCTTTCCCGGAGCTGTTCCTGTAAGAGCGCGTCGTCGAGGATCATCGATGGCTGACTGGCCTGCAGGCGACCGAGTGCCCGCAAGATCTTCAAGCGCACGCCACCCTCGCGCTCCCGTTCCAAATGTTGAAGCAGAATGTCGGCAGCTTCCTGCGACTCGAACAAGATGATCGTGTGAGGAATGCGCCGGCGCACCTTCCGGGGCGTCGACGGGTCCGCGAGCGCCTCGTCGAGAGCGACCAGAGCCTCAGTTCCAATGGCCACTACGGCCTTGCGCGCCGTAGCGCGCAGATCGGAGCTTCCTAAGAGCGGGAGCAGGTGCGGCAAGTAGCGCGCATCCGGGCTCCCCTCCATCGCTCGCAAGGTTTCGAGGCGCACTGACGCGTCGTCACTCGCGATGAGCTTGATCAAAGTTTCGTGAAAGACGGCCCCGCCCTCGTGCCGAATCGCGCGTGCGAGCGATGACTGGGTTTGCGGATTGTCGGAGCCGGTCCACTCGTCTAGCTTCGAGATCGACAAGGCACCGCCATTGCCGGTCTCGTGGTTCAACGAAAGGAGACCGACCAACGCCGTGGCTCGAACGATCGAGGCCTCGAGGTCGAGCTTTTCTTCGAGCAGCTCCCGGCTCGGCACGACCGCCGTCAATGCTCGGAGCGCGGCCGCGCGGACGTCTGGGTCGTCGTCGGAGAGCATGCGGCGCGCGACAGGAATGAAGCGGTGATCGGTGGCCTCCGCGAAGGCTTCTAAGGCTCGGGTGCGGACTCCGGTCGACGGATGATAGAGGACTAGGACGGGGATCAGGTCGGCTTTCCCGTGCCGATCGAAGATATCAATCGCAGCGATGACTTCCGCGTCTTGGTCGCTGTTCAATGCATTGAGCAGGACGTCGAGCGAGTGGCGATCCAGCTCCTCGAGCTCGAGCTGGGTGTCGATCACGCCCTGCCGGAGTCGGGCGCGAAACTGATCCACATACTGGCGCCGTGTCGACATGATCGCCACGACCCAGGCAACGACCAGGAACAGCAAGACGACACCCAGTTGCTGCGTTGTCAGGCCCACACCGACCGCCGCGATGATCAGCAACGACGCAACCGCCTGCCCGACACGGTGTCCAAACACTTCGATGAGGCCCTTGGCCCGCTCTCGTCGCCTGCTGTCGAGCGGCAGGTAGAGCACCTCGACCGCACTACGATAGAGCGTGTGGCGAAGGCTTCCGTCGACCGCTTTGAGCGCCACGGCAAATGGCAGGACCGGCCCCACTGCGAGGCCGATGGAGCCGCCGAAAACCAAGACTGGCAGGAGTGCAGAAGTCCGGTGCGCGCCGAACGCGCGTAGGAGCCAGCCCGCACCAACCACTTGAACGAGCAAGGCCACGGTGTTCAGGCCGAGGTAGAAGCGCGCGAAAAACAGACCCAACGCCTCCGAAGGGATCTGGTCTGCGACAGTGCTCTTGAAGACGAAGTCCACGACCGTGAGCGCGATCGTTCCCATCAAGACCAGCGTCAGAACGCGGGACAGATAGCTATCCCGGAGAAGCCAGCCGAGCGGACGCCTGGGCTCAGCCGAAGCCGGCTCCGTTGCCCCCACGCTTCGGGTCTTCCAGAGAAACGGCGTTCCCGAAGCCAGTGCCAGAATCACGGTAGCCGCGAACACGAGCGCGCTCGGGGACGCCACTCGGAGCAAGCCCTCTGAGAGCAACGAACCCAAGGTAGCGCCCGTCACCCCGCCCGCTGCGATGGCGGGAAAGATGCGCTTCGCCTGGGTTACGGTCACCGCGTCATCCAACAACAGCCAGAACTCGATCAGCACCACGGTGATCAGCAGCCCAGTCCACACATAGAAGCCGAACGGTGCCCACGCGCCCATCTCGTCGAGCAACGCCCAAAAACCCAGGGTCACGAGTGAGCCAAAGACCAACGATGCTGCCAACAGCGTCCGGCGGTCAGGCACGTGACGAAGGACCCGTTCGTGGACCTTGAGCTCGAGGATCGCGAGCAGAGCGATTGCGAGATACGCGTGCGGCAGATCTGTGGCCGGCAGACTCGTCAGGAACAGCGTGTCCCTTGCGGTCTCCATGACCGAATGGGCCGTCATGATCGCCAGCAAGCCGACGAAGCCCACGGCGAGGTTCCTGCGATCCTCTCGGCGAATGGAAAAACGCATGTGTCAGACGCAACGTACCGTCAAAACCGGTACAAGCACATTTCTAGTGCGCCCGAACCGCCCTACAAGGCAGCTAATCACGGCGCAGGGATTCGAGCTCTTCGAGAGATCGTGGCCAGTCCCCTTTGAGCAGCCTCGAAAGGGCGCGATCGGCAAGAAGCTTTCCACCGGTCTGGCAGGTCGCACAATAGTTGGTTTCACGATCCGCGAAGACGATCCGTTGGATGGGATCGCCACACGCGGGGCATGGCTCGCCGTACTTTCCGTGAGCCGCCATTTCCGGGCGAAACGCCGTAACCTTTTCAGGAAAATCATCGCCCTGTTGTGCAAGCAAGCGCGTCACCCACTCCGACAGCACCTCCTGCGTCGCGGCGTGAAGGCGCTGAATCTGTTCCTCCATCAGCCGTTGCGTCCAGATCAACGGGGAGAGCTTGGCTCGGTGAAGGATCTCGTCAGAGTATGCGTTCCCGATACCGCTGAAGATCCGCGGGTCCGTGAGCGCGCGCTTCACCGTATGGTTCCGCTCGACCAGTGCGGCTCGAAAGCTGACCTCGTCGATCTCCAATGGTTCGATTCCTCCAGGGTCATGCTCACCCAGTCCCTCTTCGCCGCGGCACACGTGGAGAGAAGCGCGTTTCTTCTTGCTCGTCTCGGTGAGCAGTAGCGTCCCATTCTCGAAGTCGAATGCGCCGAGGCCCATGCGGCCAGGTATCTTGTGTCCTGGGGTCTTCCAACGAAGACGGCCGGCGATCATCAGATGCAACACGAGGTACAGGTCTTCTTCGAGGACGAACACGAGCCGCTTGCCCAGCCGGCGCACGTCCAGCACTCGTTTCCCCTCCACGGCATCGATCGATGGGTCCACGCTCCTGAGGACGAACGGCGACGCCAGGCGAACGCGCTCGAGCACACGATCGACGACGTTCGAACGGAGCGCATGTCGATAGAGCTCGATGTCCGGGAGCTCGGGCATGGCTATCGAAGGCGAGGGTCGAGCCGGTCTCGCAACCAGTCGCCGGTGAGATTGAAGCCCAGCACGGTCAGCGCGATCGCGCCGCCCGAGAAGAGCGCCACATGCGGGAAACGCAGCAGCACGCTGGTGCCCTGATCGAGGAGTGCGCCCCAGGATACGGCCTTGCCGGGCCCGAGGCCGAGGAATGAAAGAGTCGATTCCGCCAGGATCACGACCCCTAATCCTGTGGTTGCCTGAATGACGAGAGGACCGAGCAGGTTGGGAATCACGTGGCGGCGTAGGACCTCGTGTGTCGGTACGCCGAGTGCGCGCGCAGCCTCGACGAATTCGCGCTCCCTCAAGGACAGCGTCTCGGCGCGGGCCAGGCGTGCGTACAGGACCCATCCGTTGACGGCGAGCGCCACGATCAAATGCATGAGGCCCGGCCGGGCGACCAGGGCCAGGACCGCGATGTTCAGCACGATAGCAGGGAAGGCCTGCACCAAGTCGGCGACCCCCGTGATGATGTGGTCGGCGAACCGCCCGGCGTAACCGGCCCAGGTCCCGAGCAAGGTGCCCAACACGACGGACACCCCAACGACGACGAGTCCGACGATCGCGGCGAGTCGTGCGCCGTGGAGCAGTGCGCTCAAGATGTCGATCCCGTTGTCTCCTGTGCCGAGAAGGTGCGTCCACGATGGAGACTCGTATTCGTGCAGAAGGTCGATCGCGAGCGGGTCGTACGGCGCGATCCATGGACCGATGAGCCCCAGCACGAAGAACCCCGCCACGATCGCCACGCCGACCGGCGTCCGCCGAAGGCGAGCACGGACCTTCTTCACGACAGCCTCACCCGGGGATCGACGACCCCGTACGCCAAGTCTACGGCGAGGTTCACGGCGACGTAGATCACTGCGATGACGAGCACGCAGCCCTGAACCACCGGGATATCGCGAGCGAAGAACGCGTCGAGGAAGAGGGTCCCGAGCCCCTGCCGTTCGAAGATCTTCTCCGTGACCACCGTGCCGGAGAGCAGCGCGCCCAGCTGAGCCGCGCCGATGGTCATGACCGGGAGCAGGGCGTTTCGAAGCGCATGCCGGAGCAGCAGCGGGACCGTCGGAACGCCTCGGGCGCGTGCGGCGATGATGTATTGCTGGGCGAGCACCTCGATCATCGCTGCCCGAGTCTGCCGGGTCAGCACGGCCGCGAGCGCGGTTCCAATCGTGATCGCCGGGAGGATCAGTGCCTCTGGCCCCGCCAGGTCGTCACCCGGTAAGGGAAGCCAACCAAGCTTCACGCCGAAGGCGAGAATGAGCAGGGGGCCGAGCCAGATGTTGGGGATTGCCAAGCCTGCCACGGCCACGGTCGATGCGATCTTGTCCCAACCCCGGCCTGCGTTGGCCGCGGCGATCGCGCCAAGCGGGATCGCCACGAACCACGCCACGAGCAACGCCGCGAGGGCGAGCACAATCGTGTACGGCAATACGTCGCGCATCATCGACCACACCGATCGATCGGGCCGCCGGAATGATGTGCCCATGCTGCCGTCGGCCATGTCACCGAGGAACGACAGGTACTGCTCTCCGACAGGGCGGTCGAGGTTGAGCGCGCGACGAAGCTCAGCCTTTTCTTCGGGGCCCGCTTGGTCTCCGAGGATCGCCTCCACCGGGTCGCCCGGGATCAGACGCACCAGCAAGAACACGATCGTCACCAGACCGACGACGGTCAGCAGTGCCCGCACGAAACGGCCTGCCAGATACCGCAAGAGGCCCGGAGACATCATCCGGACCATAATACGCTCGATTCTTTTCGGCGTCGGTTTCCCTGCCGGATCGGGCTACAGACCCCCGTCGAGCTCCGTCTGCGTCAGCGACTCCGGCTGGGGGCTCTCCGGAGAAAGAGCCACGCAGATCTTGGCCTCGGCCTTGTAGGAATCGAGGTCGACGATGCGCGCGACCCGTTCGTCCGCCGGCAGATTCGGGTCGAACTCCCCGTTCATCGTGATTTGAGCCGGCAGGACACAGGCATAATCAAAGCGGCAATTTCCCGTGTTGTCGCAGGTTTTCATGCACCAGGTTTCTGCCGTGCGGCTCGGGATGAAACGCCACTCGACGCATGCTCCCTCGGGACAGGTGTCCGGGTCGCACGAAAACACGGTGCAATACCCGCCCGGCTGGGCCAGGTCGCATTGGCGCTCTCCGGTGACCGAGCAGTCGGTGGAGCTGCCGCAGCTGTCTCCGATATGCTCTTTGCACCCCGCCCCAACAAGACCAGCAAGACCGGCAAGCAATAAGATAATCGCGCGTCCCATCGTCAGCGGCGGAGCATACGGGAGACATCGGACGATCGCCAATCGCTCTGCGCGCGAGCCAATGAGTGTTAGATTCCCTCCGTATTGCGAGGTTTTTGGTTCGGGGCGGGGTTCGTATTGCTCGTCGGCGCTGGGGCGCTGGCCGAGGATGGGCTCGATCGTATTGCATCTCTGGTCCGAACTGGAGACGAGGCAGGTGCCCTCGAGGCGATTGAGCGGCTCTCGGAAAACGATCGCGGCTCGGATGCCTTTCGCTACCTCGAGGGTCGACTGCTTCTCGCGGTCGGCCGATCTTGCGACGCGATGGAAAAGCTCGCGCGTATCCCCGCGACGCTCCCGGAGTCGATGCGCCATGATTCGATACGCCGATGGGCGACCGCCGCGGCGCAATGCGGACACTGCGCGGAGGCGCGGCCGGTGCTGTTGGGCATCGCGTCGAGTGAGATCGCGGTGACCCGGCGTGATCGCGCGATCGCTGCCGATTGCGCGATTCAGCTCGGTGAGCTCGAGATCGCCGCGGAGGAGCTCGCCAGGCTCACGCGCCGAAAACACGATGTGGCCAATCGCGTCGCGCTGCTCGCGATCTTGTCGGATGTCTACGTGGAGCTCGAGCGCCCGGACGATGCGAGGGAAGCCGCACTCGAGGCCTGGAAGTCTGCCGTCCAGCCAGGGCAACAAGGCGCCGCCCGCAAGCTGCAGGAGCGAGCATCGCCGAGCGCTTCGGATCGGGTTTCGCGGGCCGAGGAGCTGATGGACGCACGCCGATTTGCCAAAGCCGTAGAAGAGCTGGAGGCGATCGACCTCGGAGAGGACCCCGCCCTCGGGGCCCGCTGGCGCCACGTCTACGGCATGGCTCTTTTTCGAATGCGCACCCGGTACCTCGATGCGGCCCGCGTCCTTCACCAGTCGGCGTTGCTGGGCGGCGAGCACGAGACCGAAGATGCGTTCCACTCGGCCCGCGCGCTGTCGCGCGCTGATCAAGATAGTCGAGCGATCCGCGCGTACAGACGGTTCGCCCGACGCTACCCGCGGGACAAACACGCGCCGGAGGCACGGTTCCTGGCGGCATGGCTGGAGATCCGGCTAGGCCGTGCGAACGGCGAAAAACAAATGGAGCGGCTCGTGCGGGGGAAGTCCCAAGTGCGAGGTCGATGGCGCCGGTCGGCGGTCTGGGAGCTTGGCTTTCGTGCCTTCGAGACCCGCCGGTACTCGCGGGCTGCTCACTACCTGTCTCAGTACACCAGCTTGGTCAGCACCTCCATGGACGCGGCCCGCGGCTTCTATTGGCTGGGACGCGCCTATCGGCGGGGACCGAAAGCCGTCGACGCCTATCGCAAGGCCATCGGCGTCGAACCGCTTCATTGGTACGCTGTTTTGGCTGCTGGCCGGCTAAAGCGGCTCAAAGTGACGCCGCCGGATCCATTTGAGAACGCGGGCACGCCAAGCTCCGTCGAGGTTCCGGATGTGGATCTCCCCTTGCCGGAAACCTTCGAGGTCTACCGGCACCTAGGCCTCGATCTCGATGGCATTGCCTGGCTCAACGCTCACGAGAACGCCCTCATTGCGGAGTATCCCAGCGCACAACGCATTCCGCTTCTCACCCAACTCTACCGTGATGCCGGCGCCTATCGCGACGCGCTCCTCATCGCACGCCGGCGCATGATCTACCTTCATAGTGACCCCTCCAAACACCGCTGGTGGTGGGACGCTGTCTATCCGATGCCCTGGCGTTCGATTGTCGACGAGCACCGCGCTGACGTCCCGCGTGCGTTGGTCTACGCGACCATGCGTCAGGAGAGTGGCTTTCGTCCGGAAGTGATCAGTAGGGCCGGAGCGGTTGGTTTGATGCAGCTGATGCCCGAGATTGCGACAAAGCTCGCGGGCAAGCCGGTCACTCGGTACATGCTCCGCGTTCCCGAAACCAACATCGCGCTCGGGCTCGAAGAAATGGCCGCTCTCGCCGAGGAGTTCGATGACGTCTACCCGTTGAGCATCGCCGCCTACAATGCGGGCAAGAGTCGAGTGAAACGTTGGCTCAAAGAGAGCAAGAGGATGGAGCTCGATCGCTTCGTCGAGCGGATCCCATTCAACGAGACGCGCAACTACGTGCGGCGTGTGACCACGCACTATGCACGATACTCGTATTTGGACGATCCTGAGTCTGGCTGGCCAGTGCTGCCCGCCTTCGTTAAGCCCTGATTTGCTCCCCTTCCGCCATTCGATAGACTGTCTCTAACGATTTGGCTTGCTCGCAATGGGGTCGAAGGCCAATAGACAGACCCATCTTTTGCGATGATCTCTGATCGTCTTTTTGGGGCGCGTGGACACGAATGAACTTCATTGCTGCAGGGCTCTCCGACGTCGGACTTCAGCGAGAGCACAACGAAGATAGCTACTGCATTCTTTCCGAGCATCGTCTGTTCGTCGTCGCAGATGGCATGGGCGGCCACCGGGCAGGTGACGTCGCTAGCCACATGGCGACGAAGGAGATCACCGCTTTCTTCGACGCTACCAGCGTGGACGGGGACGGCGCCGAATGGCCGGCCGAAGAAGACTCGCGCTTGACCCCGGAACAGAACCGTTTGGTGTCCGCGGTGAAGCTCGCGAACCAGCGGATCTTCCAAGCATCCGTTGGCAACCGCTCGGTTCAAGGAATGGGCACGACGGTCGTTGGCGCTTTGTTCAACCGGGATGAACGCAAGATCCACGTTGCGCACGTTGGCGACAGTCGTGCTTACCGCGTTCGCGCGGGCGACATCGCGCAGCTCACCCGCGACCACTCCCTCTTGAATGACTACTTGCTGGTCATGCCAAACTTGACCGATGCTCAAAGGGAGCGCCTTCCGACCAATGTGATCACGCGTGCACTCGGGATGCAGGACAGTGTCCCCGTCGATCTCCTCTTCGAGGATGTCGAACCAGGCGACGTCTACGTGCTCTGCTCGGACGGCCTCAACGGGATGGTAAGCGACGACCGCATTCTCGACATCGTCCACAACGCTGGCGCGGACGTGGAGACCGCCGCAAAGGGCCTAGTCGCTCAAGCCAACCAAAACGGCGGTGAGGACAACACCACCGTCGTAGTCGTTCGAATCACCGAGTAGTTATGCCGAAGAGTCTTGCGATTCACCAGCTGCTGGACTGCTCAGAAAAGGCGTTCTGGGAGCGAATTTTCGGCAACGAGGATTTCAACCACTACCTGTACGAAGGCCTCGGCTTTGAATACGAGCTGCAGGAGTGGAACAAAGAAACCGGCTACCGGCGCGCCAAGATTTGGCCCACGCGACAGATGCCGAGAGCCCTCGCGAGGGTTTTCGGCGAACGGTTCAGCTACATCGAAGAGGGAACCTTCGACGCCGAAGCCGAGCGCTACGATTTTCATGTCATCACATCGGCTGTGACCGACCGCATCAGAGCCAAGGGCACGGTGACGGTCGAGGCGGTTTCGGCTCATCAATGTGAGCGGCGCGTGACTCTTGAAATCGCCGCCGAGGTGTTGGGCCTCGGACGTCTCATCGAGACGTACTTCGTCTCTACGACGCGCGAGCAGTATGCGAAGAACGCGGCGCTGGTGAACGAGTATCTAGCCAACCTTCGCTAGTGGCCTGCGGGTCGTCCGCCCTTACGAGGGTCGCTCACTGCATGAAGGCGGCGTTCCGGGAACCGTTCGATCTGGATCGCCTGCACGTTGGCGACATTGTGAATCGACTCGATGAGGTGGCCGCGGGCGCGAAGCGCGTCCTGAAGGGCGGCATCCAGGGGGGCGACCGTCTCCACACGAAGCGCTTCCGGCACGCCTTGGTGATGAACGCGCGGAGCCGCCACAGCGTCACCGGCGTCCATGCCATGCACCAGTACGTTCATCGCGACCTGCTGCGTGGCAGTCACGATTCGGCTTCCCCCCGACGCGCCCACGCACAGGGCGGGCTTGCCGTCCTCGAGCACAATCGTAGGAGACATCGTCGACACGGGGCGCTTCCAGGGCCCCGGCAAATTACGTGCGCCCCCCACCAACCCGAACGCGTTGGCCCTGCCTATCCCGCTCGCGAAGTCGTCCATCTCGTCGTTCATGACGATGCCTCCGCCGGTGAACCGCGCTCCAAACGGCAGGTTCACGGTGGTCGTGACCGAGGCGACGTTGCCCTCCGCGTCGACAACGCAGAGGTGCGAGGTCCCGGCGTTGTCAGGCGCCACGACCTGGGTCCGGGTCCACTCGATCGGAAAGTCATAGTCGGCGCTCGGATGGGCCGTACCATCTCCTGCGAGCTCAGCGCGCTTTGTGATCCGGGCTGGCGCCATCATCTTGTCGAGCGGCAGGATCACCTGGTCTGGGTCACCAAAGTAGCGCTGGCGATCACGGAAGGGGCCCTTCCAGGATTCGGCCATCGCGTGGAGGAGGGGGGCGCCAAAGCTTGGCGTCGGCCCGGCCGCCTGTTCCAGGATCGACAGACTCTGTATCATCGTGAATCCACCGGCACTCGGAGGGGGCGCCGTCACCCAACGGTATCCGAACGCGGTCGTCTCGAGCGGCACACGCGTCCGCACGCGGTAGGAGTATAGGTCCTGCAAGGTCATGACGCCGCCGTGCTCCTGAACCGCAGCCACCATTTCTTGCCCGATGAGACCGCCATAGATGACCGCGGCACCGTTCTCCGCGAACGCACGCAGCACCCGTGCCAAGCTCGGACGACGCAAGGTCGCGCCCGGCTGGAGATCCCACTTCGACATGACTGGGTCTTTCCGAAGCTGAACCTCGAATGCGCTTCCCATCGCGGCGAGCGCGCCGCTCACCGCGAACCCCTCTTCGGCCAGTCGAAGGGCTGGCGCGATGACCTCACGCAAGGAGAGCCTCCCGAAACGCGTAACGAGGGCCTCGATTCCGGCGGGCTCTCCGGGGACACCCGCCGCGAGGCCGCCTAGCTGAGAAGGAGAGCTCGCCGGACCCTCTGGCCGCTCTCCTTCAGCCTCGAACATCGTTCCAGTCGCAGCCCGTGGGGCACGCTCGCGGAAGTCGAGGAAGGTCAGCGAGCCGTCCTTGGCGCAGTAATATAGGGCGAACCCGCCGCCCCCGAGGCCGCTGCTTGCCGGATTGACCACTCCGAGGGCCAGCATCGTGGCTGCAGCCGCGTCGGCCGCGTTGCCCCCTGCGGCCAGAATCGCGGCCCCCGCCTTCGAGGCTTCTGCATGGTCGGCGGCGACCGCGTGTCGCGCGAATACGGCGGCGTGCTCCGGCTGGGCGGGCGGGGCGCCAGCAGCGAGGCTCGTCATCAGCAAGGCGAAAAGGCACCAAGGCATGATCGAACGCAAGCGCTTCATCGCTCGCACCTTGCCTCCAAACCGGCTCGGATGCTACCGCTGAGGTTCATGCGTTTCGTGTTCGTCATGGACCCCGTGTCGACGGTCATCGTCGACGAAGACACCAGCTTTGCGTTGATGCTGGAGGCGCAGGCACGCGGCCATCGGGTCGATCACTGCTTGCCAAGCGACGTGGGGCTTCGCGGCCGCAGGGTCGTCGCCCGGGTTCGGCAGGCTTCGATGCAGCTCGACCCCAAAGAACCGATCAGCTTGGCAGAGCCCGAAGATATCGATTTGGTGGACGTGGATGCGGTGTTCATCCGCCAGGACCCGCCGTTTACCGACGCCTACCTGTGGCTGACGCTTGTCCTCGATCATCTCGAGGGCAGCACGCTCGTGGTGAATAGCCCGCGTGGTCTACGGGAAGCGAATGAGAAGCTCTACGCGCATCACTTTCCGGAGATCGTGCCGCCGACCATCATGACGAGTCACAAGGATGAGATCGTGCGGTTCCTGAGCGACGTCGGCGGCAAAGCCGTGCTCAAGCCGATCGATGGTCATGGGGGGGAGAGCGTGTTTCTGCTCACGCACGGAGACAGCAACCTCAACGCTCTGATCGAGTCGGTCACCCACCTGGGCGCGCGCAACGCGATCGTTCAGGCGCTCATCCCGGAGATCTATGACGAGGGCGACAAGCGGATCCTTCTCGTCGATGGTGAGCTTCTCGGGGTCGTTGGACGCGTTCCCAGCAAGGGCGACCTTCGAAGCAACGTACACGTCGGCGGGTCGGCAGCGCCGGCGGAGCTTGCCGACGCGGACCGGAAGATCATCGAAACGATCGGCCCCCGCTTGATCGCCGATCAGCTCTTTTTCGTCGGCCTCGACGTCATCGGGGGCAAGCTCATCGAAGTCAACGTCACCAGCCCGACGCTCCTCCAGCAGATGTCCCGGCTCTGTGGAGAGAATCTCGCCGCCACGGTCATCGACCGTCTCGAAGAAAAAGTCCGAGCCTACCCAGGATAGCCTTGGGGCGGAGCCTGCACGCTCAGCTAGAGCCGATGCGCACCGCAGCGGAGGCCCCTGCGCCGGCCACGGCCCCGACCGCGGCGGCAACGAAGAACGACACCGTCGCGCTCATGAGATCGAGCCCGTCGAGGACGAGTCCGATCATTCCGAAAAACGAGATGAAGAACGTCCAGAACCGACGCGACCGTACGGTTCGTACGAAGAAATCGCCCCCCGAGACTCCGTCTAGCTGACCGAGCTGGCTCGGCCGCGTCGTGTCGTCGTGAGCTCTGGTTTGGTCGTCGGCGTCGGCACGCTTCTCCCTCGAGAAGAGCGAAGCGCCGAGGAGCACAGCTCCGAGCACCAGCGACAGGATGTAGACATTGATCAGCATTTGGCGCGTCCTCCGGTCAACAGGCCTCCACGCCTGCTGCACCCCACGAGACATCGATAGGATGAAGCCCTTCGTCTTTGCAAGCTACTTCGAAGCCTTCTGCAGCATCCGAGTCGAGGAAGAACGCGATTGCAACGTCGCCGCCACCGGCCCCGCATGGCTTTGCGCTCCCAGAAAACCGGGTCGCAAGCTCGGCGGCGCGTCCGAGCTGCCTGTCGACGATCGGGGCGCCCGCCGCGGTCCCGAGACTGTCCATTGCGGTGCCGTAGGAGGCGGCCGCTGCGACGACCTCGGCCGTGTTGCCGGCCTCGAAGGCGGTCGCGAATCGGCCCGAGAGCTCGGAAAGCCGCACCATGCATGCGCGGTACGTGCCGGGATCGTGTCGCCGAAGCTCACGCACCTTCCTGACCAGCTCACTGGTTCGCGCGGCTTGGCCGGTCCAAACGAGGCGAATCACGAGGCCGCTCGGTCGCTCGAGAGCGCGCGTCTCGACCTCGTCTCCCAGCCGCGCGAAGCGCAGAAAACCCCCAAAAGTCGAGGCCGCTACGTCCACGCCGCTACCCTGCGGTGCGATCGATGCGTGGCCTTCGAAGGCAAGCGAGAAGACGTGTTGCAAGACCTCCAGATCACCGAGGTCGTAGCCGCGCGATGCGAGGCTTGCGCCCGCCGCGGCTACGGCCGCCGCCGCTGACGACCCCAGCCCGAGCTTGACCCGATCATGCTGAAGGTCGCTCACGTCCAGGTTCAGCCAACGAGGCCCTGGCCCGAGCTCCGCGTCTGTCAGCCGAAGCGTGGCTTCAACTTCGGGAGGCATCGGTCGAGGGTCCTCGGACCAGGTGACCGAGACCCTTCGGTCGACGGCTGCGACGACCGCTGGAGCGCCTTCGAGCACCGCGTACTCGCCGCACAGGAGCGCCTTCCCCGGCGCGCTCGCGCCGATCGGTTTCACCGATGCACCTCGACATCGGGTCCGGGCTTGGCCACCCAAGTTCGGGTGACCCCCGGCGTTCGATCGAACGCTTGCCGAACGCGGCTTGCGTCCCCTACCTCGCACAGCGTCTTGACGTGTGGTCCAGCATCCATCGTCGCCCAGGCTGAGACCCCTCGCTCACGCAGCCCGCGCACCGTGGCGAGAGCGGCCAGCGTCGCGGGCGCCCAATAGAGGATTGGCGGATCGGACGTGATCGCGCAGCAGTGAAATGCCAGCGTGCTCTGCTCCATGGCACTGCCCAACGTGTCGAGGTCCCGCTCCTTCACCGCGCGCTTGATCTTCCGCGACCATTTGGGCGCCTGGTTCAGCCAGGCGTCATAGTAGGGTGACGTCTTGCGCGAGCGCTCCATCCCTTCTGTCGAGCCGACTTTCTTCTTGCCAGGTTCGGTCAGTGCGACGACAAGGCGCAGATTCCAATGTTCGGGTGGCGCGATCGGTCGAGCGGCCAGGTCCGCATCGCCGCGGCTGCCGGCAGGGAGCTCCACGAACCCCCCATAAATCGAGCGGGCGGCCGAAGCGCTCGATGCGCGAGCGAGTGCGCTGAGCCGGCGTGCGTTGAAGCGAAGCCCTGCGGCGGCCGAAGCCGCTGCAGCGAGCGCGGCGAACCCGGAGGCGCTCGACGCGAGCCCCGCCGCAGTCGGAAAGTGGTTGTGGCTGTTGACCTGGGCCTTCAGCCGCAATCCTGCCTCCCGCCGGACCCGATCGAGCATCGTGATGACCCGCTCGGCTTCTGCCGCGGTCGCCCGCCGGCCGTCGAGCCTCACCACGTCGGACCCGAGCAGTGGATCAAACCGGACTCGCGTTTCGGTCACGAGCTGGTCGAGGGTCAGCGAAATACTCGGGACGGCAGGGACGTTCCGCTTCACATCCGCCTTGCCCCAGTACTTGGCGAGCGCGATATTTGCACACGCCCGCGCGCTCGCTTCGGTCGGCGGATCGGTCATGCCGTCACCTCGGCGACGAACGAGCCTTCCCCGAGCACGTCCCGCAGTCGCAGCGCTTCATCACGCTTGGGCGCCAGCGCGAACATGCAGCCTCCACCGCCGGCGCCGGTCATCTTGGCGCCCAACGCTCCGGCTCGTCGCGCGGCCTGGCACATATCATCCAGCTTGGTAGTGCACAGCATCAGTGAGCTGAGGAGCGTGTGATTTAGGTCGAGCAACTGCCCGAGCGCGACGTGGTCGCCGGCTTCGATGGCGAGCTTGGCATTGCGCACCAGCACCTCGATGCCCTCGAAGGCCTTGGTGACTCGTTCGCGGTCGCTCTCCAGCTGCCTGCCAACCGACGCAACCATCTCTTTCGTGCTCGAGGGCTCGCCACTGTAACCGATCACCAAGTGCAACGGCTTGTTCGAGTGCAGCGGTCGTAGTTCATCGCCCTTGCGATAGAGCGCAACGCCTCCGATGGCCGACATCGTGTTGTCGATTCCAGACGGATTGCCGTGAAAGATCTTCTCCCAAACGAGCGCGGCCGCCGCGAGCGCCGTTCGCGACCGGTCGATGCCGAGGGCCTCGTCGATGGCGTCCAGCACCGCTACGCCGATTGCTGCGGAGCAGCCGAGCCCCGCGCCAGCCGGGAGGTCCACCTGGGCGCTGACCTCTAGCGCAGGACGTGAGGGATACATTGCGAGCGCAGCCGCGAACGCGCGTTCGAGGGGCTCGTCCCCGTTCGAATCGGGCCCGAGCGCCAAGTCCCAGGGCGAGAGGCGCAGGAGGTCACGCTCGGCTGTCACTGCTTCGGCAGTGACGCCCCGTTCGATCCCGACCGCGATTGCCGGGCAACCGTGAACGACGGCATGTTCGCCGAGCAAGATGACCTTGCCTCGCCCGAAGCCCATCAGGTCCCTCGGTCCGTGAGCCGCCGTGTCACTTCTTCGAGCAACTGTTTGGCGTCGTCGTCGAACGGGCTTGCCGCGAGTGCGCCCCGTGCCTCGTCGGCCAAGAAGCTGAGCCGCGACCCGACCTCGTCCTTGGCAGCAGAAAGGACTTCGGTAGCGGCGCAGACCTCGTCATCAGTGGCCTCAGCGCGCCCCCAGACGCTTGCCAACACCATTCGCTCCGCTTCGCTCGGGCCGAGCCTGCGAAAGGCCGCAACGACAGCATTGTGCTTTCCGTGCCGAAGGTCGTCGCCCGGCTTTCCGGTTTGTTGCGCGTTCCCGAAGGTTCCAAGGAGGTCGTCTCGCAGCTGAAAAGCGACCCCGAGTGGTGCGGCCCAACTCCGGAGAGACTGCATGCCCGCTTCGTCCGCGTCGGCGAGGACTCCACCGAGCTCGGCCGGTCCACGCGTCGTGTAGCTCCCGGTCTTCAAGTCATGCATGCGCTCGACGTCCGCGTCCGTCATGAGGTCGAGCTGCTGCCCGGCAAACACTTCCTTTTGGATTCCGACGAAGAGTGCCAAGCCCTCGTCTCGGCGGCTCTCCGGAAAGCGGCCGTCGAGTAGAAGCTCCCAAGCGAAGGTCGAAGCCAGATCTCCGGCGAGGATCCCTAGGCTGGCGCCCAGATGGTCGTGACGGTGCTTCTTCTGGAAGGCGTAGTGCACGGCAGGCCCACCGCGGCGCTCCTTGTCCTCGTCCATCCAGTCGTCGTGAATCAACAAGTACGTCTGCAGAAGCTCCAAAGCCGCGCCAACCTCGAACGTCGTGCTGAGGTCGTTGACGCCGCTGGCCGCCCGATACGCTGCCGCGGTGACGATTGGCCGAAGCCGCTTACCTCCACGCATCGTGAGGTCGCGGACCTCGGTGACCAGCTCTATCGCTTGCGGCGAGAGCCGCGTCGCCTCCACGCACTTCGACTCGAAAAACCGTTCCAGGATGGCGTCAACGCCCTCACGGATACTCCCCATCCAAGACTCGATATCCATTTGCCCTTGCGCCACGGTGTCAGTGTCCTTATTCCGAGCTACGTACACGGCGGGACGCTGCCGAGCAAGCAATGCGATGACCGCAGATATTGAGCAGAGAAAGGCCGATCATCTGGATCTGTGCGCGACCGACGAGGTCGCGTTTCGGCACCGCACTACCCTCCTCGAATGCGTGCGCCTCGTACATCAGGCGCTCCCCGAGGCCGACTTCGATTCGATCGACACTCGCGTCCGCCTGCTTGGCAAAGAGCTCCGCGCCCCGTTGCTGATCGCCGCGATGACCGGCGGGCATGAACGCGCCGCCGAAATCAACCAAGCGCTAGCCTCGATCGCAAACGAGCTCGGTTACGCATTCGGGTTGGGAAGTCAACGCGCGATGCAGAAGCGCCCTGAGACGAGTTGGACGTACCAGGTGCGCGCGCACGCGCCGGATGCCCTTCTCTTCGGCAACGTTGGTGTCGTGCAGGCACGTGATCTCTCCACCGAGGCAATCGCTCAAATGCTGGCCGATGTCGGGGCTGACGCTCTCTGCGTGCACATGAACCCGGCCATGGAGCTGGTTCAGCCCGAAGGCGATCGGGACTTCGGCGGCGGCTTCCAAACCTTCCAACGACTCTGGTCCGAACTCGACGTACCCGTCATTGCCAAAGAGACGGGGAGCGGGATCAGTCGAGAGGTCGCTGCCAGGCTTCGCGCGATTGGCATCCGGCACGCCGACACCTCTGGTGCAGGCGGCACTTCGTGGGTCGGTGTCGAAACATTGCGCGCGGAGGGTGACGGGCAGGCGCTCGGTGAGGCCCTATGGGATTGGGGTATTCCTACCGCCGCGTCGGTTCAGTATTGCGTCAGCGCCGGGATGACGACGATTGCGACGGGCGGCATCCGCAGTGGCATGGACGTGGCCCGCGCGATTGCCCTCGGCGCGAGCTGCGCCGGCATCGCGCGGAACGTCTATCAAGCGTTACTCGAAGGTGGTGTCGACGGAGCGCGCTCGTTTTTATTGCGCGTGGAGCGCGAGCTCCGTTCCGTCATGCTGCTCTGTGGCGCCAAGACGGTCGAAGAGCTTCAACAGGCGCCACGTGTTGTGACGGGCGAGCTTCGCGACTGGCTCGCCTAGTGTGCGGATCTTTTCGCTTGTGGTTGGCTTTCCTCCTCGCTCACTCCCTGCGAGGTACGGACGTACCTCTCAGTCGTTCCCTGCGGGGGCGCTCGACCACAAACGAACTTCTCCGCACACCATAGTTAGGCTGCGGGAGGGGATTCACTTGGGACGGTTTCGCGGTCTTCGGGGGCTGGTTCGTGGCGCAGCAGGTCCTCGACGCGCTCGAGGAGCTCCCCCTCGAAATGCACCGAAAAGCGAGGCTCGAGGAGCTTGGTTCGAACGCGCCAGACGACCGGATCGGCGGGGTCGCGCAGCACTACCGGAGTGGCACCGGCAAGAACCCACGGCGAGCTGAGGATCGCGTCGGTCAGGGCCATTCGCACCTTGCCGGCGTCATCATAGCCCTCGAGGCGCACGACCACCTCGTGCTCGGCGTCCGCGCCCGCGTCATACACCATCGGCGCGCCGACCATTGCCCGGTTGGGCACCGTCAATCGATGCCCTTGTCCATCGCGCAGCCAGGTCGCCCGGAGCGATCGTCCTTCGACGGTACCTTGAAAGCCGTCTCCCGAAACCCACATACCCTTCTTCACGCGCCGCTCCGCGGCCAAGATTCCCCCGGCCACGAGGTCGGCGAAGAGATCACGCACTGACCAGCCGATGACCAACGCCATGACCAACAGCGTCCAGAGAATCCAGTCCTGACCCCGGGGGACCATCTCGAAGATGATCGCGAGCAGAAGCCCGAAGCCGACCAGGCGCAGAACGAAGACCAGGGCGCCGAGAGCACGCCGCAATGGAATGTTGGTCGTGATCCAGCTGCGGGCACGTTCGGCGCCGAACAGGACGACGCCTACGGCAAGGAGTGTCAGAAAGAGGATCAGGAGCTGATTGTGGTCTTCAGTCGGTGGGGGTTCCTCGACCTGGACGGGAGCCGGAGGCGCCTTGGCAATCCAGCGCGGCGGCTCCAAGGAAGACTCATCGGCCCGCGCCTCTGGTTTGGTGGGCGTCGGTGCCGGGGCAGGCTTCGGTGCGGGTGGCGGTTCGGGGGCGGGCGGTGGCGGCTCGGCCTGCTCTTCTGGTTGATTGGGTCGCCACCTGGATGAGTCGAGGAGCTGCGCTCCGGCCGGCGCCGCAATCGACGCGACCAACAGAATAAACACGCAGTGACGCTGAAGGGTGGACATCACAGGACCCATCCTCGCTCATCGAACACGCGGCCCAACACGCCTCGAAGATGGACCGCAATCACAAATGCGCCATCGCGTTCGTCGAGCAAACCGAGGTGGGCGAGCCGGCTCAGCTGTGCCTGGGCCGTGTTGACGTCGAGCCTGAACAGCCTCGCCTGGCCGGCCGCGTCGATCCAGCCTTCGCGCGCGATCTGGTAGAGGTTGACGAGAATGTCATCGGGGAGGCGCCTGACGCGCGCGTACGGAGAAGCCGGGATCGGTCCCACGTGCACGATGTCATCGTGGATTCCCCGGATCGAAGCCAGCCACAGACGAAGCGCGTCACGCACGAGACCTCCGGTCGCATCATGAAGCTCGTGGAAGTACTGGTCATAGGGGCGGCGAATTCGGGTAGCGCTCCGCGCAAACAAGCCTTCGATGGGCGATCCGTCTCCGCGGTCGAACGAATGCTCGAATCCGCTCAGGCGGTGCCTGGCGATGACGGCCGCTTGCAGCTCTGGCTCGCTCAGAGGGTCGAGTCGGATCGTCTCGGGGAATGCGTCACGCAGCGGCGCGACGGTCGAGGCGAAGTTCCAGAACAGGACGGCGCCATGTGCCAACCAACGGCGCCGGCCTCCCTCTTCGATGATGCCTTTGACGAACCTGCGCAGGGGGTCGAAGCCCCCCGGGGCCATCGAGAGCATCCAGTGGAGACCGTCGACTACCACGAGCTGACCCTCGGGCGCGTCCTGGAAGATCACGTCGACGTCTTCGATGCTAACCGGAGCCGTGAACACGACTCGCTTCACGTTCTTCCAACGACGGCTGCGCACGATCGCGCTCGAGACCGCTGCTTTGCCCACGCCGTCGACGCCAACCAGCGCGACAGATCGAAGCCGGCCTTTGACCTCGCTCGAAAGCACGGATTCGGCGCGCCGGATCTCTTGCTCCCGGCCGGTGAGCACGTCTCCGGCCTCCATCGTGTCAGCGGCAAACAGCCGGCGGTAAACCAGAGGAAGGTCGGCCGCCACCTCAGGAGCGGCGAACGTGCCGGCGGTGAGCTCCTCGGTCGGCAAGGCTCCGGTGAGCCCGAGCCGCTCGCTCCAACGTTCGAGCCGCTCCTCACCGAACAACGCGCGAAGACCGCCGCGGAGCTGCGCCTTGAGGCGTTGCATGCGAGGTTGCCGCTCGGCCTTCTCGATCATCCGAAGACCGCTAGCCGCGCGGCGCATGGCTTCGAGGCGCGACTTGCTGAACGAACCCTCGGCGAGCTCGCCGCGAAGCGTTTCGAGCGTACCAAGCGCTGCATCACGCATCTCCGCCTCGATGATCGCGGGCCAGCCCTTGGCGTCGGCCCGGATCTCCTCGAGCGAGTTGTAGTTCCTCTCGAGCTGGCCGTAGACCATGTCGCGGAGCAATGTGTGCATCTCTTCCGGGATCGGCTCGTCGTGGACGACCTCGAGCTCCGCGGTTGCCAGTTCCACGTTGAAGGCGACGACACGCTCGAGTTCTTGCAGCAGGTTTGCGAGTGGCTGTACGCGCTCGGCGAGCTCACGCCGGCTCGCAAGCAGCTTCGGCGCGACCCGGCTGTCGATGTAGGTGAGCACCACTTCTCTGAAGGGCACCTCGACCTCTGGCAAGGACGTCGGCAAGCGCCATTCGCCGGTCTGACGCTGGCCAACCGTCACCCGGTAGCGCGGGGTAAGGCCGCGGCACGCGTCCACCAAGGTGTCGAGCAGAGGCGCGATCTTCGTATCGTCGCTCAGGTCTTGGTACAGCTCCATAGTGACACGTGCGGCCTCGCCCGTGGCTTTGCTGGTCGCTTCCGTAGCCTGTCGCAGCGCCGCCGCCAGCTCATCGCCCGAGTAGTTGCTTTCGAGCTCGGTGTTCAGCTCGGTCAGTGCCTTTTGAAGCGTGTCGCTCACACGCTCGACCTGGGAGGTCGCGCGGCGCTTCACAGTATTGGTCAGTCGCGAAACATACTCGGCCACGTTGTCCTTGATGCGCGCTTCGAGGCCGAGCAGCTCGAGCTCCATTGCAAGTGAGGAGTACTCCGCCGAGCTTGCCTTTCGAAGGTTCGATACGTCCTTGGTGAGCGTCTCCATCGCGCGCATGCGGTTCGCGAAGCGGCGGCTGGTCCGGCGCTCGCTCGTGGGCAAATCGAGGGTCCCGAAAATCGGCAGGTCTTCCTTCATCTTGACGAAGCCAGTGCCGAGCGCGCTGGCGGCGCGATGAGTGCCGTCGCCGGTGATCCGGACGGTCTCGTCGAGCGCGAGCGCGAGCTCCTCCTCTACTTCGTGACGCAGGCGGACCAGTTGGGCCTCGAGGTCAGCGTCGGATCCGGCGGCGATGTCCACGATGTCGTCGTAGCCCACGATCACTCCGTCGAAGAGGCTTCGCGTGCGAGCCGCGAGGTGCCGGTCAGCTTCGACGAAAAGGGCCGCCAAGCCCTCGAGCCGCGCGGGCGCGTCATACGAGAGATGGTAGCGTCCAAGAGCGCGCAACCGAACATCGCGCGTCGGAGGGGTTTGCCCGAAGGCCTTGCGCCAGCCTTGGCGTAAACGAAGGCCTTGGCGCCGGAACCATTTCCAGAGCGAGTCATCTTCCTTGCGATCGTAGGTTTGGTCCTCGTAGGGAGCCGTGACGACCTCGGGCAGCTCGTCGACCAAGCCGTCGACGTTGTCCAGCATGGTCTCAGGAGTCCAGTTCAGCTTGGCAAGCGTCACCGACCGCCCGAGGACGATCCCGCGCCAGTGGGCCGCCAAATCGGATTGCGCGGAGCGAAGCATCGTCACCAGCTCGTCGCGCTCCGCGCCGTCCTCTGCGCGGGCCTGGACCGTCAGTCGCCGATGATGACGCAGGAACTCGCGCCGCAAGTCGCGCAAGTACTTGCCCGCGTCGAGCTGGAACTCACGCAGCGGCCCGGTCGATACCTCGCGCACGATGCTCTGAAGGTCACCAGCGAGCTCCTGCATGCGATTGTTGAGCTCGGCACTCTTCGTATGGAGTGGGGCACCCCAGAGGTCCTTCTTGCCGACGTGCTCAGGCCACGGCTCGAGCTGTTTCGCTTCGCCCTTCTCGCCCTCGGGGCTCATCGAGGGAGGTTTCACCGACAAGTGCCTCGCCGGACTGAGCGATGCGCGACCGGTGCTTGCCTCGCCCGAGAGAGTAAGACCCATCTTGAACAGCACTGGCCCAATCAGCTCGTTGATTGCGACACCGCCGATGATCAAGGTTTCGAGCGACCGTCCGAGCTCTCCGAACGTGTTTCCGACCATCGCGGCGAGGAGGATCGAGACACCCGCCTGGGAAACGAAGCCCATCCATCCGAAGGTCTGCGTCGCTTCGTCGGCCTTGCCCAATCGGGAGCCCAACTTGGTTCCGGAGTAGATCGCGAACGCTCGAACGCCTACCAAGGCGATTGCGAACAACGCGACCTGTTGGAGCTGTTCGAGATGGAGCTTTGCGCCGGCGAGCGTAAAAAAGACCACGTAGACGGGCAGTGACAGTCGTTCGACAGTTTCAATCAGCCGGTGGCCGGTCTTGGAGAAATTCGCAACGCCGAAGCCGGCGGCGAGAAAGACCAGCACAGGGTCCCAACCGAGCTCTGCAGCGATGAAAGCGACGAGGTATACGACGCCGACGACGAAGATCAGGAGCTCCTGATTGACGTACCGAATGTAGAGCGCCATCAGGCCGCCCACGACCACCGCGCCGAAGATGATCGAGAAGACGATGTGCTTCATCAGGTAGGCGGCGATGCCACCCTCCATCGCCGACACGCCGATTTGCTGCGCAACCACGACCTGCGCGATCGCGAAGGCCACGACGACGACGACGTCCTTGAGGACGACGACCGACAGGACGTTTCTCGTCATCGGGCCCGCGGCCCGCGACTCCATGATGACGGCGATCGTCGCAGCGGGAGAGGTGGCTAGCGACACCGAGGCGACCATCGCGCCCACCGCCAACGCCGCCACCATAGGCAGGCCCTCGACACCAGGTAGGCCGACGTAGGGGACCGCGCCGGAGATCAGCCAAAAGAACGCGGTGACCAGTACCCCGATGGACACGATCTGCGCCGCCAGGATCGAGCTGATCGCGCGCATCCCCTCCTTGAGCCCTTCGAGCTTGAGCTCGCCACCCGCGGTCAGTGCGATCAGAGCAACCGCGAGCGTGTCGAACAAGCTGAGCTGCTCGATCACCTCTTCGTTGAGAATGCCTCTATCGAAAGGCGCTGGGAGATCGAGGCCGGTGAGAGCATTTGCCAGCGAGGGACCAAACACGAGGCCGGCGATCAAGTAGCCCGTGATGTGGGGCAGACGAATCTGGGCTACGAGTCCGCCGATCGTGTAGCTCGCCAGAACGACGAAGCCAAAGGCCAGCATTCCGCTCGGGTCGAAACCATCTTGGGCGAACTGCTCGAACTGATAGAGCGCCACCATGCCGAACAGAAGCAGGATGATGACGGTGATTTGCCGCCGCGCGTGGGTCTCCTCGCCGGGAGGAGGCATGCTGTACGAGCCGACCATCAGCGTCTCCAGAACCCAGGCAGAATCAGCGCGAAGAGCGTGAAGAACTCCAGTCGCCCAAGCAGCATGGCCATCGCGAAGAACAACTTGCTCCCCGCGGAATACGCAGAGAAGTTGTCCGGCCCCACGTGGAAGGGTGCAGGGCCCATGTTGGACAGGCAAGTCAGCATCGTTCCGAAGGCAGTGGGCACCGGAACGCCCTCGACCAGCGTCACGAAGAGCAGGCCGACGCCGATGCACCCCATGTAGATCAAGAAGAACGACCCAACGTCGGCGAGCACTTGGTTGTTGATCGCGACCTTGCCCATGCGCACGAGCTGCACCGTGGCGGGCCGGAAGCTTTTCTGAATTTGTGCGATGGCTTGCTTACCCATCAGCACGGCTCTCTCGATCTTGATGCCGCCCGCCGTCGATCCGGAGCAACCGCCGACGAACATGAGGAGGATCACGATGGTTAGCGCGGTCGAGCTGTAGACGCTGTAGTCGTCCGTGCCATATCCGGTCGATGAGATCGTCGTCGCCACCATGAAGAAGGAGTAACGGAACGAGGTCAGGATGTCGTCGTGCACGCTGAGGTTCAGGACCGTCAGCACGACCACCGCGATGACCACGATGCCGACGTAGGACCGGAATTCGATGTTTCGCACCAGAGTCTTCCAGCTGCCGGACCGCAGGAGGCCGTAGTAGAGGCCGTAGTTCACGCTGCCGATCAGCATGAAGCACGCGATCACGTACTCGACTGCGGCGCTGTCGAAACCGCCCACCGAGCTGTCGAGCGTCGAAAATCCGCCCGTCGACATGGTCGTGAACGCGTGGCACACGGCGTCAAATAGATCGAGGCCTAGTACCTTGAGGAGCGCGATTTCGAGGATAGTGAAGGCGCCGTACAGCCTCCATAGCGCGAACGAGGTCTCGGCAATTCGAGGCCGCAACCCTTCGGCGGTCGTTCCAGGCACCTCGCCGCGGAACAGATGCTTTCCTCCGGCACCCAAGTTCGGAAAGACCGCGACGAACAGCACGACGATGCCCATGCCGCCAAGCCATTGAATCAGGGAGCGCCAAAGCAACAGCGGCCGCGACAAGCGCCCCTCGATGTCGTCGATGACCGTCGCACCGGTGGTCGTGAGACCGCTGACGGATTCGAAAAATGCGTCAGCGGCAGACATGCCGGCCCCGAGCATGAACGGCACCGCTCCGCAGGCGCCCGCGGCAATCCAAATCAGGCTCACGGCCAGCAGGGCCTCGCGGCGCGAGATGCGCTCTGACACGAAGCGATTACCGTACAGGAACAACGTCAAGCCTAAGATCGAAACGATGATGGCGGACAAGGCCAGTTCCGCGGCGCCACCCTGGGGCCGAGTCGGGTCGGGCGCGAACTGATCCCAGAGCATCCCGACGCCAGCGCAGAGCGCGATCATCACGCCGATCCCGAGGACGACGGCGCCCACGGGTCGAATCACGCCACGAAAGTCTCTCGATTGCGTGCTCACTCACCCCTCGGTCGAAAGAGCCGCTCGACGGTCGCCCGCGCTTCCTTGGTGGTCATTAGGATGACCCGGTCGCCCGGCTGCACGACGTCCTTGCCGTGCGGAATGATCACGTCGTCGCCGTGCACGATCGCCGCAAGGAGGGAGCCGCGCGGCAGGTTCATCCGGTGCAGCGGCTTGTTGACCGCGCGGCACTTTGGGCTCGCGGTGAGCTCGACGACCTCCGCCTGACCGTCTTCGAGCACAGTCAGGCTGTGCAGGCCCCCGCCTCGGGAGAAGCGTAGGATCTGGTCTGATGCGACGGTGCGTGGGGAGAGAACGATGTCGATGCCGAGCTGGCGATAGATTGACGTGTAGTCCGCGCGCTGCACGATCGTTGCGGTTCGCTTGCAGCCCGCGCGCTGTGCGAGCAGCGCCGCCATCAGGTTGATCTCGTCCTGTTTCGTGACCGCGGCAAAGAGGTCGTACGTTCCCACTTCTTCCTCTGCGAGAAGCGCCCCGTCGGTGCCGTCCCCGTGGACGACTTCGATTCCCTGAAACTCGGCGCTGACCTCCTCGGCTGTCGCGAGGTCGCTTTCGATCATCATGACGGTCGCCCCCTGTTGCAGCAGGTCGCGCGCGAGAGCTTTGCCGACGACGCCACCGCCGACGATACAGACCCGGCGTGCCTCGCGTTCCTTGCTGAAGAGGCGCTCCGCAGCGAGAACACCCTCGGGGCGGCCGATCAGGTAGACGCGGTCACCCTTGACCAAGACGTCTGCGCCACCGGGAACGAACAGCTCTCCGTCTCGGACGACCGCGCTCACCAGGGTGTGCGGGGGTAACTCGACCGCGGAGAGAGGCTTGTTGAGTGCCCGCGATTCGTCGAGGTCGATCTGCACGAGCTCTACCCGATCCTGTGCGAGGTCCACGACGTCCGATGCGCCGTAAGATCGGGCGATGCGGCTGAGCTCCTGCGCGACGAGCACGCGGGGGTTGATCACGACGTCGACCCCGAGCAGCCCGTAGCGAATGCCCTCGGTCCACTCGGACCACGCCGTGCCCTGTACGCGAGCCACCACGTGTTTCGCCCCCAGCTGCTTGGCAGCGAGGGTCGCGATCAGGTTCATCTCATCGTGGTCCGTGACGGCGACTACCAAGTCGGCGCGCGCCACACCCGCGACCTTCAGCAGCGTTTCGCTCGCGCCGTATCCGACGATCGATGCGACGTCGTAGTGCTCCTCGGCGTATTGCACTGCCTTCGAGCTCGAGTCGACAGCGACGATGTCGTGTCCCTCTTTGTCCAGGACGCTCAACAAGTGGCGCCCGACTTCGCCCAAACCTATGACGACGATGTTCATCTGATAGTTACCTCGACCGATGTTTGGGAATCGGACTCCTTGAGCTCGCGCTGGATCTCTCCCTCGTCGACGAGCAAACCTCTCAGCAATCGGGGCGCCATCAGGTCGTTCAAAATCACGGAGCCCAGAACGACCGAGTACGCGATCTTCGCAGCTTCCCCGTCGTAGACGAGTCGGAACGAGACTGCCATCGCGAGCGTGACGTCGCCGTGTGCCAACAACCCGCGGAACAAGTCCTTGCGAAGACTGGTGCCCCAGCCGGCGATGACACTCGCGAGCCACTTGGCCCCAGTGCGAAGAACCAGGAATCCGCCCAATGCGAGCAAGGTCGGCACGAGCTCGGTGCGCTCCCACAGTGCGCCCGCGAATATGAGCAGGACGATAGTCATCGGGCGTTCCGTCGACTCGAGTGTCGTGTGTAGGAGCTGGCCGCCTCGCGCAAAGTTCACCAGCACGAATCCCATCGAAAGGTTTACCGCGAGCGGTGAGAGCTCTAGGAAATACGCCCCGCCCGATGCGAAGGCGATGATGCCGACCAGTGCGAGGAAACGGGAGTTATCGGACTCGTCGCCGGCTAGGAAGAGTGAGAACAACAACCCGAGCGCGCCACCGAGCAAGACCGTGACCCACGCCCAGAGCGCCGGCGAGTAGTCCTGCGCTTCGGGGGCGTTCTCGTGGAACACACAGAAGATCAGGCCGAATGCGAGGATGACGCCGATGTCACCGAGTCGCGTTCCGTTGCGCAATAGCGGCGCGAGGCGGCCACTCACCTCATAGCGCCTTGCCAAGAGGTCGAACGGCTCCGCCGAGTCGGCCGCCGCGAAGCAGGCGAGGGCTGAGGCGCTCAACGCGGCGTCGCGTGGAGAGGTGAGGACCCAGCCGGCCTGAGTGAAGAAGTAGTACGAGCCGACCCCGACCGCGACACCCGGGAGAAAGTGATGCAGGAACACGACGCGCCACGTCGCAGGGTCGAGCTTCTGTAGACTGGCGAAATCAAAGTCGGTACCGCGCAACAGCCCGACCCATCCGGCAGCGAGTGCGATGATCGGCAGGAGGCCAGTGACATTGTCGAGCGCGTGAATCGCAGGGAATGCAGGGCCGAGCAGGAACCCCAGCAACAAATACTCCGCCCCGCTCACGACGAGGAAGCGCCGCTGCAGCCGCTCCACCACGTTGTGCGCGAGGACATACGCAACGCCGATCACGACGACGAGCAACACGACGGTACCGAGCTCGCCTGCGCTGCCGCTTTGAGCAGACCCGCTCGCCGCCCGTGCGCCGCCCGGTAGCGTCGCCAAGAGCAACCAGACCAACCAGACGAACGACACCGCGGTCACCATCAGCTTCCCCGCCATATCCGCCTAATTGTGAAGAAGAAGCCGCCGGAGCGGTAGTTTCGCGCTGGACAGGTGTTTAGGACCCCATTCGGGTGGTCGATAAGGAGGCTATTTCTGGAGCCCTTCGAGCACGATGGAGATGAGGCTTTTTGTGGTTTCGATGGGATCCATTTGCACTTGGTTGCGCACCGAGGCCAGCGCAAGTGCCTCCACGGCGCCGAGAACGGCGATCGCGCTCACTCGCGGGTCGGAGATCGCCACGAGCTGACGATCCGCCGCGACCTGACTTAGCGCCATGGCACGATCATCCAGGTCGGTCGCCAGATCTGAAATCGCCTGGCGGGCCGTGGTCGCCGGGGCGCGGCGCTCCTGCAGATAGAGGCACATAGCGTCGGGGTGCATGGCGAGGGCACCGATGAGCCTATTGCCCAGCTCTCCGTATGCGGCGACTGCGTCGTCACGACCGTCCGCTTCGCGCAGCCGGTTGTGGCATGCCTGAACCGCTTCCCGGGTCGTACTGGCTACCGGTTCGATGACCGCCTCTACGAGATCTGCTTTGTCCCGGAAGTAGCGGTAAAAGTTGCCTTTCGCCATCCCGGCTTCACGAGCGACTTCGTCGATCGTGACCGCCTCGATCCCTCTCTCGAGAAAGAGCGAAAGCCCAGCCTCGATCAGATCCTGGACGCGCTTGCGCCGGTTGATGTCTCGCTTGCCACCAAAGGCGCCTGGCCGTTCTACGGGGCCGGCGCGCCTGGGTCGTCTTTCGTCATCCATCGAGTGCTCCTAAACGGGAAATGAGCCGCTGCGATGACCTATTATGGGGCACGCATGCCCCAGGTAAAGTGGCTTTTGCGAAAATATTGCGCCTCATTGGCCTGGATTTCGAAATATTGCGCCAAGTGTAGGAAACCGTCACAATTCGTAGTGTTAGACGTGATTGACAGGGGGAGTACCGCCCCCTAAGAGCTTGGCTTGGGACTCACCGGAGCAACGGATGACCTTACCGGCTCGCAAACCTGACTGGCTTCGTGTGCGGCTCCCCGCAGGGCCGGAGCACGATGAATTTGAGGGTCTGAAGGCCCGATTCCGAGGCCGCGGCCTACACACCGTGTGTGAAGAGGCTCGCTGTCCAAACATCTTCGAATGCTGGGGCCAGGGCACGGCGACCGTGATGATCCTCGGAGAGACCTGTACCCGGGGCTGCCGATTCTGCTCGGTCCGCACCGGAAAGCCGGGCGGCCTGCTCGATCACGACGAGCCCGAGAACACAGCCCTGTCGCTTGCTGAGATGGGGCTCGCGTATGTCGTTCTGACCATGGTCGATCGAGACGACCTCGGCGACGGCGGCGCTGCCCATGTCGCGAAGACGGTTCAACGCATCAAGCACCACAGCCCCGAGCTTCGCGTCGAGACGCTGGTTGGCGACTTTCGGGGGCAACACGATGATGTTCGAACGGTCGCCCAAGAAGGGCGCCCCGACGTCTTCGCGCACAATGTCGAGGTCGTGCCGCGCTTGCAGCGTTCCATTCGCGATGCACGCTGTTCCTGGGACCGTTCGGTTGGCGTCCTGGTGGCCGCCAAGGAGTTCGGCTCTTCCATCACCAAGTCGTCACTGATGGTCGGTCTCGGCGAAGAGCGCGACGAGGTGCTCGACGCGATGCAGCTCTTGCGGGACGCCGAGGTCGACGTGCTGACGATCGGTCAGTACCTTCGGCCCACCAAGCGCCACGCTGCCGTCGATCGTTACGTAGAGCCCGCGGAGTTCGCAGACTACGAGCAAGCGGGCATCGAGATGGGTTTTCGCTTCGTTGCGTCAGGGCCGCTCGTTCGGTCGAGCTACCGCGCTGCGGAGGTTTTCCTCACGGGCGAGCTCGCCGAGGAGGCAAATGCGGGCGAGGTTCCCCTGATGGATCGCTATGGGAAGAAGAAGCTCACGGTGCTCAGTTGAAGGGGAACATGCACGTCATACGAGACGACGGAAGCCTCGACCCGAACTTCGACCCCGGCCTGTCGATCGACCAGGTCGTCGCGCTCTACAAAGCGATGGTCCGAACCCGCATCGTCGACGATCGCCTCGAGAGGATTCAGCGTCAGGGCCGCATCGCGTTTCACGTCGGCTCCCTCGGAGAAGAGGCTGCCATCATTGGCGCGGCTGCAGCGCTCCGCGATCGAGATTGGATCGTCCCCTGCTACCGCGAGGTGGGGGCGCTGCTTTGGCGTGGTTACCCGCTCCAACGGTACATCGACCACATGTACGGCAACGCGGGTGACCCCTTGCACGGCCGCCAGATGCCGGACCACACCGTCAGCCGCGAGCATCGCTACCTCGCGGTGAGTGCGCCGATCGGTACTCAGATCCCGCACGCGGTGGGCATTGCGATGGCGGCGAAGGCGCGCGGGCTCGATGAGTGCGCGGGCGTGTTCTTTGGTGACGGCGCGACGAGCTCGAATGACTTCCACGCTGCGATGAACTTTGCGGGCGTCTATCGGGCGCCCGTGTTGTTCCTCTGTCGAAACAACGGCTACGCGATCAGCCTTCCCACAGAGCAGCAAACCGCCACGCGAACGATGGCAGAGAAGGGGGCGGCCTACGGGGTTCCGTCGGCTCGGATCGACGGGAACGACGTCCTGGCGGTTTGGCGGGCCGTGCGAGACGGACTGCAGCGGGCCACCAGCGGGGGCGGGCCGACCTTCATCGAGTTGATGACCTATCGACTCGGCGGCCATTCGACCTCGGACGACCCGCGAGTCTATCGGAGCCAAGAAGAGACCGACTCCTGGCGGAAGGCAGACCCCTTGTTGCGGCTCCGGAAACACATCGAGCAGCGCGACGTGTGGAATGACGAGCTCGACGGTGATTGGCGTGCCGTCTGCGATGCGGAGGTCAAAGAGTGCGTGCGGCGCGCGGAAGAGAAGCCTCCGCCTGCGCTCGGCGACCTGTTCACCGACGTGTACGCAGAGCAGCCATGGCACCTGCGCGAGCAGCAGGCGCAATGCGTGGACGGGTCGCGTGCGAGCGACGAGGAGGACGAGTCGTGACCGAGATGAATCTCGTCCAGGCGCTCCGCAGCGGGCTTCGGGGCGCGCTTCAACAGGACGAGAATGTGCTGGTGATGGGCGAAGATGTTGGGCAACTTGGCGGTGTCTTTCGGGTCACCCAAGGCCTGCAAAAGGAGTTCGGCTCGGACCGTGTCCTCGATACGCCACTGTCGGAAACCGGGATCTTGGGGACGGCCATCGGGATGGCGCTTCACGGGCTTCGACCCGTGTCGGAGATCCAGTTCGCGGACTTCATCTATCCGGGCTTCGACCAGCTGGTGAACGAAGCAGCGAAGTACCGCCATCGGACGGCGGGGGAGTTTCACGTGCCGATGGTGGTGCGCACACCCTACGGCGGGGGCATTCGCGGCGGGCAGTATCACTCTCAGTCGCCCGAGGCGCTGTTCATCCACACCCCCGGCTTGAAGGTCGTGTGCCCGTCGAACCCCTACGATGCGAAGGGGCTCTTACTCGAGGCGATTCGCGACGAGGACCCGGTCCTCTTTTTCGAGCCAAAACGCGTCTATCGCGCGGTCAAGATGGACGTGCCAGACGAGCCCTACACGGTCCCGCTTGGCGAAGCGAAGGTCGTGCGGCCGGGCGAGCAAGTCACCTGCATCGCATGGGGCGCAATGCTCTACGAAGCGTTCACTGCGGCCGAAGAGGTGGCGAAGCAGGGTGTTGATGTCGAGGTGATCGACCTGCGCACCTTGTGGCCACTCGATATCGGCGCGCTCGTCGCGAGTGTCGAGAAAACCGGACGCGTCGTCATCGTGCACGAGGCGCCTCGGACCTGCGGTTTTGGCAGCGAGCTCGTCGCGCTGATCACCGAACGCGCGTTCCTTCACCTCGAGGCGCCGCCGGTTCGCGTCACCGGCTGGGACACGCCGTTTCCCTTGACGCACGAGCATGAGTACCTCCCCCTGGCCCACCGCATTGCTCCGGCATTGCTCGAAACGGCGAGGTACTGACCGATGGCACGGCTCGACTTCAAGCTTCCCGACATCGGCGAAGGCGTGACCGAAGGTGAAATCGTCGACTGGTTTGTCGGAGCTGGTGACACGGTCGGCGAGGACGACCCGATGGTGGAAGTCATGACCGACAAGGCCACCGTGACGATCGGTGCACCGTGCGACGCGCGGGTCGAGAAGCTTTGTTTCGACGTTGGCGCCATCGCGCAGGTCGGGCAGGTAATTCTGACCTTGGATTCCGATGCGGGTTCGAACGTTGAGGCGGCGCAGCGATCCTCGAGGCCCGCGGCTACTGCGGTTGGGGATATACGGGAGCAGTTGCCCGGGGCGGGGTTGTTTGGATCCGGGGCCGGTTCCGGGGCCGAGACCGGGGGGCCGGTTCCGGGGCCGAGACCGCCGGACCGGGGCCGGGGCAACGGGAACGGCGGGGGGACTGGGCTTAGCTCTGTGCGGCCGGCGACGGCTGCGCAGCGGCGGACCGTTCGGACCTCTGCGAGCGCGGTTGGCGGAATCGACTATTTCGAAGCGAAGCCTCTTGCGACTCCTGCTACCCGGCGTCTCGCCAAAGAAATGGGCGTCGATCTGCGGCGGGTTCGTCCGAGTGGCGACGGCGGAAGGGTGACCGGCGATGATGTTCGTGGGGCGCTGCGAGGAGCGATGGCCGAGGACCGGCCTCATGCGCCGCTCGAGGAGCGTCAGCCGGTCGTCGGGATGCGACGGAAGATCGCCGAGCGAATGCATCACTCGAAGACGACAGCGGCGCACTTCACATTCGTTGAGGAGTGCGACGCGTCTCGGCTGGTGGAGCTTCGACAGCGACTGTTTCCCGAGGCCGAGCGCCGGGGTATTCGGCTCACGTTCTTGCCGTTCATCATCAAGGCGGTCACCGACGCCCTGGGCAAGCATCCGGTCCTGAACAGCTCACTTGACGAGCGCACGAACGAGCTCGTCTACAAGAAGTATTACAACATTGGCGTGGCGACCGCGACGGAAGCTGGGCTGATGGTTCCGGTAGTGCAGAACGCAGACCGCCTCGGTCTATTCGAGCTCGCAAAGCGGATCGAGCGCCTCTCACGGGCGGCCCAAGAGGGAACGCTTGCGCCGGAGGATTTGCGCAACTCGACATTCACCGTGACCTCGCTCGGCAAGCAAAGCGGTTTCCTCGCGACCCCCATCCTGAATCACCCGGAGGTCGGCATTCTCGGGGTTCACCGGATCAAGGAACGCCCGGTGGTTCGTGACGGGGAGATCGTGGTCGGCAAGGTGATGTTGCTTTCGCTTTCGCTCGATCACCGGATCGTCGACGGGCATGTGGGTGCGGCGTTCGCCTACGACGTGATCGAAACGCTCGAGAACCCGGAGCGCTTGTTCTACGAGTCCCTTTGATGCCCGCGGTTAGGCAGAAGCTGCTCCGTTGGTACGACACGGCCGCCCGAGACCTCCCTTGGCGACAGACGCGCGACCCATATGCGATTTGGGTTTCTGAGGTGATGCTCCAGCAGACGCGCGTCGAGACGGTCATCCCCTACTACCAGCGCTTCCTGGCGAGCTTTCCGACCCCACGTGCCTTGGCTGAAGCCGACGAAGATGCGGTGCTCTCCCATTGGAGCGGACTCGGTTATTACCGGCGCGCGCGCCTCTTGCACGCTGGCGTTCGAGAGGTGGTCGCCCAGTACGGCGGGAGGATTCCCGAAGATGCCGATTCGCGACGTTCGCTTCCCGGGGTAGGACGATACACCTCCGGCGCGATTGGGAGCATCGCCTTCGACAAAGAAGAGCCGGTCGTAGACGGAAACGTGACCCGAGTGCTGGCGCGATTGTTTCGCATCGACACGCCGGTCGGGGCGTCGCCTACGACAAACCGTTTATGGGACGAGGCCGCGCAGCTGGTTCCCGGCGAACGCCCTGGTGATCTCAATCAGGCGTTGATGGAGCTTGGCGCAACGATCTGCACCCCGAAGCGACCTCGGTGCAAGTCGTGTCCAGTCGCAGGAGAATGCAAGGCGTATGCAAGTGATGAAGTCGACGCGCTTCCGGTCCCCCGTGCGCGCAAAGCTCCCAAAGAGGTGCAGCTAGCGGCGGTTCTTGCGACTCGAGGTCGCGGCTCAGAACCGGAGGTCTGGCTCGTGCGAAGTGAGCAAAGCTTGTTCGGCGGGCTGTGGGGTCTGCCGATGCTCGGCAGAGAGGCCTTCGACGCGAGCGATGCGCGCGGGGCTCTGCGTGAGGCACGGATCTCGGCGCGCCTGGCCCCTGAGCCCGCGGCGCACGTCGAGCATGTCCTGACGCACAGGCGGTTGCAGATCGACGT
>Ga0316193_10000137_pt1 | contig 39526 bp, 36 predicted proteins | sample MerIslsedime2_MG_FD_207735 | JGI IMG/M metagenome (GOLD analysis project Ga0316193, IMG submission 207735) | Coastal sediment microbial communities from Maine, United States - Merrow Island sediment 2 | ecosystem: Environmental > Aquatic > Marine > Coastal > Sediment | place: USA: Maine... | reverse complement strand
CTCGAATTCGTACGAACCACTGCTGGTCGTCTCCTGGAGAATGCGGAGAATCCAGTTGTGCGGGTCGACGATCGTATTGTTGACCACGACGCATCCAACGCACCCGACGTAGGCGGCGGCGGCGTCTGAACCTTCGATCACGTTCGATACCAGTCGAATATTGCGGGCTTCGGCGTTCGGCGAGGCCGTCGACAGCGGCGGACGAAAGTAGTCGAAGCCCGTGCTGCCGCCCAAGTTGAGGCTGCGGGCGCCCGACTCGTAGAACCGGTTCCATCGGATCTCGATGTCCTGACTGCCGCCCTTCGATTGCACTGCGTTGCCAGACAGATCGTGAAACCGATTCCGGGCAATCAACCCATGATGGCATCCAACGTGATCGATTCCGCTACCGGAAAATCCTCCACCGCAGTTCGCAAACTCCGAAAACAGCACCCAATAGTCATCGAGGCCCGAGAGCTTCAGACAGTCCTGGTTGCCTCCTCCACCGATATCGTGGATCGACAAGCCGCGAAATGTCACGTAATGAGTAGCCGATGGGTCGTCATAGTCGCCACCGTCATCACAGTTGATTCCGTTGGCGCTGGCACCTTCGACCTCGAGATCGTGGATCACGACAAACTCGGCGCGGGTGAGATGCATCCCCTCTGTGCCGCCGACAAGCTTGGGCCGCGCCTCTCCCGGTGCTCCCCCGATCCAGATCGGTGATTCAGCCGTGCCCGCGACATCCGACAAATAGACTCCGCCTCCATAGGTTCCAGCGTGAACTCGAACGGCACTCCCCGGAATGGCGTCTTGGACGGCCCTCTCGATTGTCGCGAAGGGACTTCCCTGGGAACCGTCGCCTATCGAGTCGTCACCCCAGGTAGCGACGTGAATCTCTTCTGTCGGGGTCAACCCTCGGTCGAAAGACTCGACGCGGTCGCACCTGAGTGGTTCCGCCCTCGACCAGTCGGCTGTGTCGCCCCACTCGAAGTCGGTGTTGAAGACAACTTCTTGGCCCGCCAGAGGAGCAGCGACGAGAGCTAGCAGACCTGCTCCAATCCAGACAACCTCGGATCTGTCCCACATCGTTCTGGGCCTCCGAAGCCAGGCTAGCAGCGGTGTCCATCGGAGACAGTGGAATCTGTCAATCCCTGCGTTAGAGTGCCACCGTGGGAACGGACCACTCCTCCACCCGTCAGACTGCCCGGCTGATGTTGAAAATGGGCTGCCTCGCATTCGGTGGCCCCTCCGCACACATTGCCATGCTGGAGGACGAGGTCGTAGAGCTTCGGCAGTGGATGTCGCGGCAGCATTTCCTCGACCTTGTGGGTGCCACCAACCTGATCCCCGGGCCGAATTCGACCGAGATGATGATGCACGTCGGTTACGAGCGTCTCGGTTGGCTGAGCAGTAAGCAGCTGATCGATGCCATAGCCGTCGGTCAGATGACTCCTGGCCCAGTTGGGGCATCGCCCTGCTGGCAGCAGTGGCGTTCTTTCGCTTTCGGCTGTCGGCAGTCTGGCTGGTCCTGGGTGGTGGCCTCCTCGGGTACCTCTTCCACCTGGTCGGCTGGATCTAGTTGGACGGACAATCATCCCCGAGACTCGTCTGCTTCGGGGCCTTGACCCGGCATATGGACATCTCCTCCGCAAGGGAGTAGCGTCTTGGAGACATCGAGATAGCTTCTTGTCGACACGGAGGTGACCCATGAAGCAAGGTGTTCGTCGTGCCGTACTCTCAGCGGTATCAGCCCTCGCTCTGCTGGCAACGATGGGAGCTGCGGAAGCCCAGGTCACGATTCTCGAAGTTGGCCCGTCCGCCACGTACAACAACATCCAGGACGCCATCGATGCCGCGGTGGTCGGGAACGACACCGAGATCCGAGTCCAGAGCGGTACCTACACAGAGAATCTCTTGGTGTCGTCCGCCTTCAACGCAGGAAGTCTCACACTCCTCGGAGGTTGGGATTCCACCTTTACCCAGCGCGATAGCAACCCGAACAATACGATCATCGATGGGAATGCCAGCGGCCAAGTGCTCGGGTTGGCGGTGACCGGCGGGTCGTTCCTGATCGACGGATTCACGATCACGAACGGATTCTTCGCGCCCGGGGGAGGTGTTTACGTTGTTGGGAGCGGCGACGGGAAGGTCACTCTGCGTAACCTCCGGATCGTTGGCAACTCGGCCACTGCGCCCGGTTTCGCTTATGGCGGTGGATTGAAGGCAGATCTCATCGGCAATCAGGTGCTCGAGGTCATCGACTGCGCCTTCAAGGACAATGAGGCTGTCAGTACCGGCGGAAGCAGCGCAGTTGGCGGCGGCATGAACATTTCTTGTTTGGGAAACGCTCGTTTTCTGATCCAGGATTGCGAGATCGAGCAAAACTCGATTGACAGCAATGGCGGGTCACGATGGGGGGGCGGTTTCTTTCTATTTGCCGGGGAAAATGTGCAAGGGGAAATCCTCGACAGCTACCCGTCCGACAATGAAGCACTAGGGAGCGGGGCCGACCTGCGTGGTGCCGGAGCACTTTTGAGCACCAGCGGTTCCGCATCGGTGAACCTGGAGCGCACTGGCTGGGCCCTCAACCACGTGACCGCAGGCGGTAGCGCTTCCCAACTACAGATCTTCACGAACGACACTTCGACCATTCGGATCAGCGACTCCGGATTCGCCAAGGGGGACGAGGACGGCATCGATGCCCAGTGCAGCGGCTCGAGCACTCTGCAACTTGTCAACTTGTCGGTGGCGGACAACTCAGGAATCGGACTCGATCTGAGGCAGAGCACGAACTCCACAGTCAGCCTCTACAACACGATCTCCTTCGGCAACGGAACGGATCTGTCGACTTCCGGCACCATCGACAGCGGCTCCAACCTGATTGGAGTCGATCCCCTGTTCGTCGATCCCGCCCGGCTCGACTACCACCTGCGCATCGGCTCGCCGGCCGAGAACGCCGGTGACAATTCGCCGACCGGTGGCCTGGGTCTGTTCGATTTCGACGGCCGACCGCGAATCCAGGACGGCATCGTCGACATCGGCTTCATGGAGGGGATCGCCGAGGTCTTCAGCGACGGCTTCGAGTCCGGAGACACCACCGCGTGGTCCAGCGCTGTGCCGTAGCCTTGTCTCCGCCCAAGGGTGACGGATTGCCTAGTTGCCGAGGCATCGTGGGGTAAGGCACAGGGATGTGGGATCAATGCAGTTCGAAGGTTCACGGGCCCAGGTTTCTTGATACTGTCAACACCATCGAGGAGGAAGGGACTACGATGATCTGTAGAACAGGTTTCAAGAAGGTCTCTGCGATTTCGCTGTTTCTGATGACCACACTGCTGGTCGGCACAGGGACGGCGGAGGGGCAAACCACCCTGTACGCGGTGGACCAATCCGCGAATGAGCTCTGGTCGATATCTACCTCACCTCCGCCGACAAGTACGCTCATCGGAGGCGCAAATTCGACCGTAATTCTCGCCGAGATCGAGGAAGGCGGTGGCGTGATCTATGGTGCGGACACAGATGTCAACAACTGGCTCCACCAGATCGATCGCACTACAGGTGTGATCTTCGACACCCTGGTGCTGTCCTTTCCACCCGAAGGCGATGTGCTGACCTCTTTGGAGTTCGTCCAGGGCACGTTGTATGCGGGCCTGACGACCGAGGGTGGCGGGGAGACCTATCTTTCAACGGTCAACCTGGGCACTGGCCTGGTGACCGTGGTGGGACAGACCAACGTGGGATTTCCGCTGGGCGGCCTGACCTACGACCCGTCCAGATCCACGATGTTTGCGATCTCGGCAGGTGGCTCGCCGGCGGAGTTGTTCACGATCGATCTGAGCTCGGGGGCAGCCACCTCCGTGGGCCTGGTCAAGCTCGATGATGAGTCGTTTGGCGCTACGGCACTCGAGTTCGGGGTAGATGGGGTGCTCTACGCACTGGCCAACTTCAACGAGCCCCTCTTCGGTCACCTGCTGACGGTCGATCCGGACACCGCCATTGCTACCGATCTCGGGTCGACCAACATTCCAGGTCCCGTAGCTCTGACAGAGGGTTCCCTCATCTTCGCTGATGGTTTCGAGTCCGGCGACACCGCGGCGTGGTCGAGCTCTGTTCCCTGAGGACTCTGCAAGTTCGAGTCCGAGAGCCGGGCACCACCCCGGCTGCTCTACCTGATGATCGAGGCCTTGACGTCGATGGGTGTGTCGGAGTGGCCCGATATCTGGGGGTACGTCGGGTACCACGACCCTCCGATGTTGTTCGTGATGATCGAGCGGTCAATCACGATGTCTCCTGTGTGGTTGTTGGTGACGAAGAAGATGGCGCTACCGTAGGCGTTGACCTCGTTGTGCTCGATGCGCGAACCGCATACGGAAAGAGTCATCGTGTTGCCGTCGTTGTAGATCGCACCGCCACTGCCGCCACCCGGTGTGCCTAGCTGTGGCGGGTTGCCGCCTTCGCCGATGGCGTTGTTGTGTGAAAAGACGCTGTTGACAATCGTCCAGGACACGCCGATGCTGCTGATCCCACCCCCATTCGAGCAGGTGTTGTCGAGCCCTGGAGCTCCACCGAAGGTCGAGTTGACCACGTAGACCGGAAGACCGTTGTACTGACTGAACACCCGAATTCCTGCTCCACCAACGTCGGGTCCCATGGGAGCACACACATTGTTGTGAAAGCGGGAGTTCACGACCTTGAACCGACCGCCCCGAATCCAGATGGCGCCGCCTCCGTCATATACGGTCTCGCTTGTCGAGTCTGCGTTGATGAACCTGAGGTTCTGTACGGTGAGCCGCGGATGGTCCTGGTTCTGGCAATGATCGGTCGTCCACACCTGGTTCGGGTCGCAGGTGTTCATGTACAGGATGCGGCGGCGGTCCTCTGCACTGAGCGTCACGAGTCCCCCGCCGTCGATGACGATCTCGGGTCCCGTGTTATTGAACACCTTGGCGGTCTCCGCGAGGGTGATCGTGACCGGATTCGGGCCGCAGTCGAAGGTGATGATGCCGCCCTGGGCCACGGCATTGACGAACGCGTTGGATGTGCAGCTTGACGGGGTTCCGGTGCCGACCACGGATGTGGGATTGGACACATCCTCGAGACCAGCACCAGAAGGAATGGCGCACGAAGCTGTGACGTTCGACCAGGTCAACAGCTGTCCTTCCTCGAAGCCGTCCTGGAAGATCGACTCACCAGCGGCCCCACCAAGATTCAACGCGGCTAGGAGCGTCAACGCGGCTACCTTCCTCATCGAGGCACCTCCTTCCTCAGTGAGGAAGATAACTCTATCTGGCAGGCACAGCTATGCAATACGCTTTTGGGTAGCCGCCCTCGCCTCCAGCCCCCACTACCCCACCCTTGGGCTGCCGCACGGTCCCCTCCGGTATGCATACAATGGTGCATTGGTCGGAAAGGCCGGAGACCGGCGTAGAATATTGCCTCGTTCTACAGGCCGCCGCGCGGCTGGAGATCACCGGTACGAGACCCAGAATGAGAAACAGCATCGACAACAACTTCCGCAAGTGGAATGACGACTACGACTGGCCGAAGGACGGCGATGAGTGGGATGGGCAGGCGCGGTTCAGCGGGCAGCCCTATGAAGCATGGAAGGATTCGATGGTCGCGACTTTCCTCGCGCCCAACCTGTCACCCGAATCCGTGGTGCTCGAAATCGCCCCGGGTCATGGGCGGTGGTCAAACGAGATCGTCGACAGATGCGGGCGGTTGATCTTGGTCGATCTGAGCCCAAACTGCATCGAGTTCTGTCAGCGGCGTTTCGCCTCTCATGACAACGTCGTCTATCTCGTCAACGACGGTCAATCACTGCAAGGTGTTGCCGATGTCTCCGTGGACTTTGTGTGGTCCTATGACGCCTTCGTCCATATGGGCACCGACGTCATAGACCGTTACTTGCGCGAGCTTCGCAGAGTCCTCAAACCCGGCGGCAAGGCGTCGATTCACCACGCGGGACGCAAGCACGGCTTCCTGTGGCTCGGCTTCCTACGCGACTTTGGGGCACTCGGCACGAACATCTATAAAGCACTTTCCATGGGCAAAATCGCCGATGACGACGGTTGGAGGTCGAATGTCTCACAACGAACGATTCGACAACTCGCGACCCACCACGGGCTGCGCGTACGAGACCAGTTGCAGACCTGGGGAAAGAACAACGAGTTCGGCCTCGAGAGGTACGGTGACTTCGTCACCACGCTGATTCACCCACCGAGAACCGAGAACAAACTGAGTCGCTGAATCTCGATTTCCGCGCTCCAGACGCCTCCTGGCGGGTGTACGCGGGGTGAGGCTGAAGGGCCAAGATCGCCGGCCTTTCGGAGGCCATCGAGCAGGCCCGCTTCGTGGCCCGGTTTCTGGACACCTGCTCCGCAGAGGAGTAGCGTTTTAGATACCTCGACAAGGGTGGGCCAGCCGAAAGGCCGAGCACATCAAGCCATGGGTTCTCGCCTGACCCCAAACCAAACCGCTGGGCTGCCGAAGGGGGCTGGACGCTTCTCAACTCATTTGGAGCCAAGGAGACTGCTGCCATGACTAGAAACGCGATTCTCTCGAGTCTTCTTCTGGTCGCTTGCTTCTCATCGCCCGTTGCGCCTCAAGTGATCGACCGAGTGAGCGTGAACAGTGCGGGAGTCGAAGGCAATGGGGCGAGCATCCTGCCGGCCTCGGAATGGACGGTAAGCGCCAAAGGAAGATACGTCGTTTTCGAATCGGACGCCGACAATCTGGTGAGCGATGACAGCAATGGATGGACGGATGTCTTCATCCGCGATCGAGTGCAAGACACCACCGAACGGGTGAGTGTGGACCTAGCTGGCGGTGACGCGAACGGGCCCAGTCTGAGTCCCTCGGTAAGTGCTAATGGTCGTTTTGTCGCTTTTCGCTCAGCCGCCAGCGATCTGATCCACAGCGATGGCAACTTCGAGTGGGACGTGTTCGTCCGCGATCTGCAACTGGGGCAGACGACCCGAGTCAGCGTCGCCAGTGACGGCGGAGACGCTGGTGATGACAGCTCAGACCCCTCGATCAGTGACGACGGCCGGTACGTGGCGTTCGTCTCTGCCGCTCAGAATCTCGTCGTTGGAGACACCAATTTCCGCACCGACATTTTTGTCCGCGATCTGCAACTGAATCAGACCGTGCTGGCCAGCGTCGGTTGGGCTGGCGGCGGCACCGATGAAAACAACTGGGGGGCGGTCATCAGTGGCGATGGGCGCCGCGTGGCCTTTGCATCCGCAGCCACGAACCTGGTCGACGATGACGGAAATGGCGAGACGGACGTCTTCGTCCGGGACCTGGATCTCAACGAGACTACGCGGGCAAGTGTGGATCGGAACGGGGGCGATGCTGACGCAAGGAGCAGATGCCCCAACATCAGCGGAAACGGCCGGTACGTGGCCTTCTGCTCACCTGCGACGGACCTGGTTGATGGGGACACAAACGGAGTCGATGACCTGTTCGTCCGTGATCTCGTCACCAAGACCACCACCCGAATCAACGTGTCGAGCACCGGCGCCCAAGCCATGGGGGCAGGAAGCTGGCACCCGTCGATGAGTGCCGATGGTCGCTTCGTGGCCTTTCTGTGTGATGCCGACAATCTGGTTACCGAGGACACCAACGGCTACGGCGACGTCCTGATCCGCGATCGTGTCGGGGGGATCACGACCCTGGTGAGCGTCGACAACGACGGAACTCTGGGAAATGACTGGAGCGGTAACCCCTCGATCACTGCTGACGGAAGATTCGTGGTTTTCGAATCCGTAGCGAGTAACTTCGTGGACGACGATACCAACACCGAGATGGACGTCTTTCTGGCTCGCGGCCTCGCGGTCTTCGCCGACGGCTTCGAGTCCGGAGACTCCTCGGCCTGGTCGAGCACCGCGCAGTAGCCTCATATCCGCTCTTCGCTTCCTCGACCGACAGTGCACCCGAAGACCCACGAAGATGTATAATCGCTCAGACTCCGTAGCTACTCCGCTCGCACGACCGGCCCTGTGGCAGTCCGCAGCGGTCGTCGTGTCACCCGAGCACACCAACTGATCGCCTCTGGGCGATAGAACACGAAGGAGGTCGAAGATGAGAACGATTGCACTGTCGCTGGCCTTAGCAGCACTGCCGCTCCTGGTGGCGCCGGTGGTCATGGCCGACCACCACACCCCGACCCTGACACCCCAAGACAGCGGAACCCTCAATCGGCTTCAGGCCGTGAGTGCTGTGAACCCGCGGGTAGTCTGGGTCAGTGGGCTCGGCGGCACCTACGCCGTCACCACCGACGGGGGCAAGACCTGGCGGGCCGGAGTCGTTCCGGGCGCCGAGACGCTGCAGTTTCGCGATGTCGAAGGGGTCAATGCGAGAGTCGCCTACCTCATGGCGGCCGGCTCCGGCACGGACTCCCGTATCTACAAGACCGAGGACGGCGGGACGACCTGGTCCCCGCAGTTCATGAACGAGGAGCCTGATGCCTTCTACGACTGCTTTGCCTTCTGGAACCAGAAGCGCGGCATCACTTTCAGCGACGCTGTAAATGGCAGGTTCCCGGTGATTCGCACAACGGATGGCGAGACCTGGCAAGACATCGGCGACTCGCTGCCGCCTGCCCAGGTTGGCGAAGCGGGGTTCGCGGCGAGCGGCACCTGCGTGGCGGTCCAGGGTGGTAAGCGAGCGTGGATCGGCACCGGCGGCGCCGCCCTGGCCAGGATTTTCGCCACCCTCGACGGGGGCGACACCTGGGCCGCCTACAACACGCCGATTGTACAAGGCACCCCGACCTCGGGCGTGATCACCGTCGACTTCCGGGATCCCTTCCACGGCATTCTGGGTGGCGGTGAGATCCTGGCACCGACGGAGTTCGCCGACACGGTAGCCCGCACCAGCGACGGCGGAGTCACCTGGGAGCTCACCAACTGGCCGCCTTTCCCTGGGTCGATTTACGGCCTGAGCTACGTCCGCGGACTCGGCACAACCACCGTGGTGGTCACGGGGCCGAGCGGCACGGCGTGGACACCAGACGAAGGAGACACGTGGGAGAGTTTTCCCGGCCTCGCCGACTACTGGGCCGTGGACTTCGCAAGCCCGCAGGCAGGGTGGCTGGTCGGAACCGAGGGACGGATCCTGAAGATCAGCTTCTGATCCCTGGGGAAAACCGCCTCTGATCAACGGGGCAGTCACCAGTGAGGCCGGGCATCGCGCCCGGCCTTTTGTTCGTAACCTTCGCAAGGTTCTCGCGACGCCGCGATTAGAGTAAGTCAGTCGGCCTCATCCCTGGCAGGGAGACTCTGCGTCCCGGCAGTTGCGCGCGCCACCCGCGCGATCTGGCGGGCTTGGCGGATCGGCTCCGGGGTGCGGGCTTTGTCTGCGCCCGTTGAAAGCAGCACTGCCACCGCGATCTCGGGATCGGTTCGCCAGGCGGCGTGCACCGCCACTGGCCGCTTGCCGCTGCGAGTGCACAGCCAATAGCCAACACACCGGCCGGCCAGAACGAGCGGCGTATGGGCTCCGCGCGCCAACTGTGGCCACTTCCCCTCAGCGAGCAGCGGGCGATGGGTCACTCCAATCGTTGGAAGATCGAGTATCGCACCGAGGTGGAGGGCCAAGCCCGCGCTCCTCGGGTGGTCACGACCAGTGGCGTTGACCAGCAACACCTCCGGCAGACGTGGGAGGCTTCGCGCGGCCGCCTCCAGGAGCGGTCCCTCCCTCAGGGCCAGCAATCCCGCCTCGTAGGGGGCACCGGCGAAACCCGTAGCTTCCGCCGAGGTGATGCGGTAATCCGAGGCGATCACAGCTGCTCCCGCCCACGCCGGATCCCCTTCCATTCCCGGCCCCGATTGGCCCCGAGGAAAGCAGATGAAGCAGCCTCCGATCGGGTAAGGCTCACGCCTGGGATGCCACTGAGGGGGCTTGGCCGCCGCGAGGATTTCCTGCTCCTCCACGAGCTTTTCGATGGAGCCTGGCCACCTCACGATGCCAGCCTATGACAGTCCGCTCGAGAATCGTGCAACTCGCTTCCTTCACAGCTAACCTTCCCTGAGTACCTGAGGGCCTCGTGCCCGGCCTTTTCATTTCCCAGGGGGTTCACCTGCCCGATTTCCTTCAACGGGTCTCTGGACATCCGCTCGACAGAAGAGTAGCGTCTTAGCTACCTCGACAAGGGTAAGCCAGTCGAAAGGCTGCGCACACAAAGCTACGGGTCCTCAGATCCTCCAAGCAGGACCAAAGACCGCCGGGCTGCCGAAGGGTCGGAGAAATCCTTCTCCGCCGACGATTGGAGGGCAAAGCGATGAAGAGAGTTCTGCTGATAGCGGTCCTGGTGTTCGTTGGGGCGGTGGCTTATGCGGCGCCACCGAACTCGTGTGATCTGCACGGTACCTGGGTTGGCGAAGTAGATGAAAGCGCCGGTGGTGGTAGGTGGCTAGCCACCTACCATGGTCGTACACGTACCAAGGGGACTCTGGAACTACAGTTTCTCGACGTTTCGGCGAACCTCGGTCCTCCATTTGATGCTGAGCGTTTCAGCCCAACCAAGGGAGTGTGGGAGCGTACGGGAAGACGGAGCTACGTCTACACCATGGTGACGTATGGAGTCGACTCTCTTGGCTACACCTACTACTCTGCCGAGAACACCGGCGCCATAGTGCTATCCGAGGACTGTAACTCGATGACCGTGGATGCGTGTCTTGAGTACATCGCTCCCAATGGAACACCGTTCTTCTGCGTCTGCGGAGCTACTGCGACGGCAACTCGTCTCGAGTTGCAGGAGCCGTGCGCTCCGTTGCAGTAGGCGAGTGAATGACAGGTCGGTTTCAACAGCCGGAGCTTCTGACTTCGGGCGGCTTGTCTGCGATCTGGGCCGGGCCTCGCGCCCGGCCTTTTCATGCATTGCGCCATTGCACCCAATTCGGAGGGGATAGACACCCCCCTCCCCCCTACCAACGCCTTAACCCGGTTTCTGGACATCTGCTCCAGACGGGAGTAGCGTTTCAGTTACCTAGACAAGGGTAAGCCAGGGGAGACCCTGAGCACACAAAGCTACTGGTCCTCGCCTGACCCCAGACAAGACCGCCGGGCTGCCGAGGCTCTCAGGCCGACCTTTATCGTGAAACGCGACATGGAGGCGATTGATGAAGCAGACTTCTATCCGCCAGATTCTGCCGGTGCTCGCTGCTCTGCGTCTCGTTGTGCCTCTCGCGACTGCGGAGGCGCAGGTGACGATCCTGACCGTCGGCCCCCACGGCACCTACACCAACATCCAGGACGCCATCGACGCCGTGGTCGTTGGCGATCAGACTGAGATTCGGGTCGAGGGCTCGAGCACCTACGTCGAGACTCTGGAGATCGACGCCTCGTTCAGTTCTGGCACTCTCGAGTTGCTGGGCGGCTGGGATATGGACTTCAATGCTCGGATCTTCCTGCCCCAGGACACGGTCATCGACGGCGATCAGGCCGATCGGGTCCTAGATGCGTTCGGACTTGCGGGCTCTCTGGTTGTCGACGGATTCACCATCACCAACGGGCTCATGGGGGGGCCTGGAGGAGGCATACGAATTGATCCGTCAGGCGACAGCCAAGTGACCCTCAACAACATACGCATCATCGACAATACGGCCACTGCAGCCGGTGGCAATATGGCCGGCGGACTTCAGGTCGAGCTTTTCGCCAACCAACGCCTCGAATTGACGAATTGCAGAATCATGGCGAATACCGCCATCAGTACCGGTGGCGGCGTGGTTGTGGGAGGAGGTCTCAATATCCGAGCGATCGGCGACTCGAGCTTCTTGATCCAGAATTGCGAAATCGATCACAACACGGTTGAAAGCGCCGGTCAGATATTTGGTGCAGGCGTCAGACTCCAGCTGACAGACAATGCCCAGGGGGATTTGCTGGACAGCTCGATCGTAGAGAACACTGCGGACGGTGCTGACATCTGGGCGAGTGGGGGCAACATTGAGACGAGAAATTCCAGCAGCCTGAATGTGGAGCGCACGGCCATCGGTGTGAACGCGGCAATAGGAGGTGGCACCCCTTGGCAATTGCGGACCTCCCACGCAGAGACCTCCTCATTCAGGATGAGTGATTCGATCATCGGCGTGAGTAGCCACGGTGGGATGCAGATCAACGCCGACCATACAAGCACTGCGAATCTGGTGAACCTGACCGTGCCCGACAACCTGGGACTCGGGATCGAGATGAGGCAGTTCGGCACGGCGACAATGACCCTATACAACACCATTTCATACGGGAGCTCGACCGACCTCTCCACTTCGGGCACCGTGGACCTCGGTTCCAACCTGATCGGCGTCGATCCGCTGTTCGTGAACCCCTCTGCGATCGACTACCACCTGCGCATCGGCTCGCCGGCCGAAAACGCCGGCGACAATTCGCCACCGGGTGGTCTGGGACTCCTCGACTTCGACGGCAGCCCGCGCACCAAGGACGGCACAGTCGACATCGGCTGCTACGAGGGGATCGCGGAGATCTTCGTCGACGGCTTCGAGTCCGGCGACACCTCCGCCTGGTCGAGTGCAAGGCGATAGCTAGAGAAACTCGTCGTGATTCTTGCCCCGGGCCTCCCGGCCGGCCTTTTCATTGCTCAGCGCGTCAGTGCGAAGTAGATCACGTAAAACCACGAGAAGATCCCGTGGAGAATGGCCCACAGAATCGACTGGTTGACCGACCATGAGATTGCGATCGCCAACGCCGAACCGAAGCTGATTCCAGACCTAGCGGCTTCTTTCTTCCACATCTTCTGCTCCTCCTCTCAAACCGGATTGCGATGATTCTCGCACGCCGAGCCTCGCGCCCGGCCTTTTCTTTACCCGGCGACCCTGCCCCTGTGGGTAGTGCTGTCCTTCTGGCAAAGGCGTAGCATAGAGACAAGTCAGAACTAGGACGGCCTCCATGATTGGCGAGACCCTGGGTCACTACAAGATCCTCGACAAGATCGGGGCGGGTGGAATGGGAGAGGTCTACCTTGCCGAAGACACCACTCTCAAGCGGCAGGTAGCTCTCAAGGTCCTGCCGCCTGATCTTGCGGGAAGCCAGGAGCGGCTGGAGCGGTTCCAGAGGGAGGCCGAAACACTTGCCGCCCTCGACCACCCCAACATCGTCACGGTGTTCACGGTCGAGCACGATGACGATGTTCACTTCCTCACCATGCAATTGGTGGAGGGCAAGCAGCTTTCCGATTTGATCCTCGAAGGTGGAATGCCCCTGGAGCGCATCTTCGAGATCGCCATCCCGCTGGCTGACGCGTTGGCTGCAGCGCATGAAAAGGGAGTCATTCACCGAGATCTCAAGCCGGCAAACATCATGCTCTCCGACGAAGGGCGGGTGAAGATACTCGATTTCGGCCTTGCCAAATTCCGGGAAGAGGCCGAGGCCCCGATCGCCACGCAGCTCCCCACAGAACCTCTGACCGAGGAGGGGCTGGCGATTGGCACGGTGCCGTACATGTCTCCTGAGCAGGTGGAAGGCAAGAGTGTTGATCACCGCTCGGACCTCTTCTCTCTCGGCATCATCCTCTACGAGATGGCAACAGGCCAGAGACCGTTCCAGGGTGACAGTCCTGCATCGGTCATGTCGGCAATTCTGCGGGATACCCCTTCGTCGGTCACCGATTTGAGAGTCGTGCTACCTCGGCAGCTAGCCAGGATCATCCATCGCTGTCTGGTCAAAGACAAGGAGCGACGGTTCCAGACAGCACGCGAGTTGGCGATCGAACTCGACGAGCTGAAGGGAGAGATCGGCGCGGGCGAGTTGCTGACCACCGGAGCGACGGCCAGGCAGGGCCCGGCTGCGCATCGCGGGCGCTGGCCTCTCTATTTGATGGTCGCCCTGGTGCTGGCCGCCGCGACGGTTGGCTGGTTTCTCCTGAAGCGCCCCGAGGCTCCGATGAGCGCCGTGCAGGCTGTACCGTTGACCTCGCTGGCGGGCTCAGAGGTCGATCCAGCACTTTCGCCGCGCGGCGACCAGGTAGCCTTCGTCTGGAACGGAGCAGACCAGGACAGATACGACCTTTACGTCATGCTGACCGGCTCTGGAGAGCCGCTGCGTTTGACTGAAGGCCCCGGTGACGTGCGCTCGCCCGCCTGGTCACCGGACAATCTCGAGATTGCCTTTCTCCAGCGAATCGATCAGGCGAGTTATGGGGTGGCAGTTATTCCCGCCCTTGGCGGCGCGCAGCGAATACTGGAGACGGTTTCAGTCATGGGTTTCCCTGGGGTGGACTGGTCTCCCGACGGCAAGTGGCTCGCCGTGGTGGACATGGAACCTACGAGTCTCAGGGAGTCGATCACGCTGATCTCCATCGACAGCGGAGAGAAGCGATTCTTGACCACTCCCTCGTCGAGCGGCGTCGGCGACAAGCTCCCGGTCTTCTCTCCTGACGGCCGGACGCTGGCGTTCGTGCGCTGGTACGAGGGGCCCAGGAACGAGGTCTATCTGACGGACTTGGCGGGGGATGACCTCCGGCTCTTGCACACGTACGAAGGTTGGATTCGCGGGTTGGACTGGATGCCCGATGGGTCGAAGCTCGTGTTCGCCTCGAACTGGAACGGTAGCAGCGGGCTCTGGGGACTCTCGCTGAACGGCGAGCTCTCACAGCTCTCCTTCGGACAGGGCGCTAAGGGGCTCACCGTCGCGGCCATCGGAGACCGACTCGTCTTTGACCAGGAGTTTGCTGAAACCAACATCTGGCGGGTGAACGGTCCGGCGGCACAAGGACCATTAACGCGGAGCCGAGTGATCGGGTCGACGCGCAACGACTGGTCTCCCCAGTTCTCGCCTGATGGCAGCAGGATCGCTTGGGCCTCCGATCGCGCCGGTAGCACGCGAATATGGGTCGCACATGGTGACGGAGGCAGCCCCGTCGAATTGGTGACCACGCAGACGGCGGCCGCCATCAGGCCACGTTGGTCCCCCGATGGCCGGAGTATCGCCTTTGGGCAGAATCCGCACGGTTCGCTCGATGTCTACGTGATGGAGGTCGAGGGCGGCTTCCCTCGCCGGCTCACGGACAGTGAGTCGATGGACGGCGCCGAGGGTTGGTCCCAGGACGGTCGCTGGATCTACTTCTTTTCAGACCGAACCGGCAGCTACCAGGTCTGGAAGGTGCCCACGGCCGGTGGCGAGCCGGTCCAGCTGACGACACAGGGGGGCCTTTTGCCGAAGGAATCCGCCGACGGGCGATTCGTGTTCTATTTGAGTGAAAGCCCGCCGTTCCCTATTTGGAAGGTGCCCGTAGATGGCGGTGAAGAGACTCTGGTACTGGAGAGGCCCGGAATCTCCCTGTCCGGTTTCGAAGTCTGGGGAGAAAACCTCGTCTACCTGCTGAGGGACGAGAGCGCGGGTCCGCGGATCGAGCGATTCGACCTTCGAACCGGGCAGCTCTTCACGGTTGCAGAGCTCGGTCCCGAGACCCGGATCGGGAAATACGGCCGCATCAGCGTCTCATCGGACGGCCGCTGGATACTGTATCCCCAGGACGACAGTCGGGGCGCGGACCTGGTGATGATCGAGGACTTCCACTGAGTCTCACTCGCGTAGGACTCCAGGGCAACGATCTCAGAGCTGAAGAGACTCAAAGGAGATCGAGCCGGGCAGTACGGCATACGGATTAGCGATCAGTGGCGACTCTGTTTCTCCTGGTGGAGCGGAGATGCTTGTGAGGTCGAGGAACAGCGTCTCGGAAAGCGCTTGGAGCAGGAAGTCGCCGTCCTGGCTTGATGACTGAAGTACCTACAAGACGAGGATTGAGAGCAGGGCCAGGTGCACGGCGGCGCGATGTTCTCTAGGCGGGCACCTTCTCGAGGGCCTTTCTCAGGTCATCCAAGTTCATCACGGGCGTGAACTCAACGCCAGCGTCCACTTGAGAATGGTTCGCATTTCTTACTCCTCTTGATGGTCTGGGTTGATGGTCTCGGCCCCGAAGTGACCGAAATCACCACCTTGGCGATTGCCGCCTGCTGCCCACCGCCTGATTCGGATTGCTGGCGGGAGCCTAGCAGAGCAAGCGAGAGCCAGTGTCGGCTCAAGGTCCAGCCGCACGGGCGGCTGTCGATCGCCCGGAACCCAGTTTCACAGGGCGGCAGATGTGGTACGTTCGTAGTGCGCGAAGAGAAATTCCCACCCATTATCCCGAACAGAGGGCTCGTGAGTCTCTCGAGTCATGCAACCGAGATATCATCGAATCGAGGTGCTTCAATGATCCGGATTACCTGGGCGTTCGCCCTTTCTCTCGTGATGGCGGGCCCGGTCATGGCCCAGAACCTCCTGGTAAACCCGGGCTTCGATGTACCGGATCAACTCGCCGGTTGGACCTGCACCACGAATAACGGTGTGACCACGTGGAGCCCCGACGATCGTCTGGGTTCGCCGATCTCCGGCTCGATGCAGAATGACGTCACCGCCACCGCCGACAATCGAAATGTCCGTTGCTCTCAATGCGTGCCCGTCAACGAACAGTTCGGGTACATCGCGTCGACCTGGCTTTTCTGGCCCGACGATGCCGACGTATCCCAGCAGGGATCGACCAGGATTTCGTTCGTTTTCTACAGCGACGCTGATTGTACCGTCGTCGCGGGCGACGGCGACATCGTGATCAAAGCCCCGATCCTCGAAACCTGGCTCCACCTCGAGTCCGAAGAAGCGGTGGCACCCATCGGTGCCGTGGCGGCCAGGGTCTTCGTCTTTACCTGGCAAAACAACGCGAATCAGCCCGTTCGGGCGAGGCTTGATGACCTCGACTTCAGCACGACGACGAGATTCCGTGACGGCTTCGAGTCCGGCGACACCTCGGCCTGGTCGAGTACGGTGCAGTAGCAGGACCCTCGGACCTGGCTCCTTGTTGTGCCGGGTGTTCGCACCTGGCCCCTTTTCTTCGCCTCTCCCTTGATTCTCCTCTTCGGCAGCAGTAGCGTTTCAGATACCTCGACAAGGGTAAGCCAGCCGAAAGGCTGAGCACACAAAGCCGCGGGTCCTCCTCCAAGAAGAAGACCGCCGGGCTGCCGAAGGGCGACATGGGCTGGGAATGATCCCGGTTCCGATCCAGAAAGGTAGGGCTAGATGAAGCGAATTCTTGTACTGACGGTCATGATCGCCGGACTCCTCCTTGGCGGCGCACTCTGGGCGATTCCGCCTGACCAGGGAGAATACGCGCCCACATTCGACTACATTCTCGGGGACTGCGGGGACGACTTCCTGATTTGCGAGGCTGGAGAGGCTGTTTTCCGCTGGAAGCTGTTCTTTTTCAAGAATGGTGATCCGAAGAGATACCACGAGAAGGCCTCGGTCGACGGGATGATCTACGAGTGTGGAAATGTCGACAATTTCCTCCCATACAATCATCTGAGCTACTCCTACATCTATGACTACGTTGCGGATGAAGAAGTCTTCCACGGTCTGTTCGCGATGATCACCGTGCCTGGCTACGGACAGATCTTCAAAGACGCCGGGACAATTACGTTCGACTATGCAACCGGAGACATCATCTTCGAGGCGGGAGAGCACGAGTGGTTCAACGAAGAATTCGATGCGGTCTGCGACTTTCTGATGAACGGTGACTGAAGCTCAAGGGTGAGGGTCTGTCCCCCGCTTGAGCCCATTCCTTTAGCCGGGCCTCGCGCCCGGCCTGTTCTTTGCCTATGAAGCTCTGCCACTCGCGAGGTCTCGAGACCTCTTGCTCAGGGGACGCCAGATAAGATGCCGATGCAGGCGGTAGTCCTATGTGCAGATGATCATCAAGACGCTAGGTGGCGAGACGAACACCCGACCTCCGGTGGGTTCAGCGATGGCATCCACAACTCCAGACCGATCAGAGATCATCGAGATGGTTGCGAAACAGATGTACAGCGGCCGTATTCTCAACAATGCTCACCGGGGAGACCTGGTGGAGATGATGGTGCTCGCCGCTCTCGGGCCGGAGTGGAGACATGTAGGACTTGGGTGGCATCCTTGGGATCTGCAACGCGGAAACGGCCCGGACCGAATTAGGATTCAGGTAAAGCAAACTGCTGCAGTCCAGCTGTGGGGCGATACCGTGAGCAGGGTCTTGCAGTTTGGCTGGAGACCCAATCCCCCGAGCTATTTCGAAAGAGACAATCCCGACGAGGAAATCGAAACAGAAGGCTGGTTCTGCGAGATGTTTGTGTTCGGGATACACGACGAAATGGACAGATCGCTGATCGACCAGGCCGACCCCGCTCAGTGGGAGTTCATAGTAATCCCTGTTGGCGACCTGAAGCCACGAACGCAAACGATGCAGCTTTCAAAGGCCAGTTCCCTCTGGAGGACGGTTGCTTGGGAGCAGCTCAAGCAGGAAGTGGCAAGCAAGGTCCATCCCCGTTGACCCGCCGGGCTTCCTGCCTCTGACTCTTTGGCCGCCCCTCCCACCCAACCTCTTCCTGCCTTGCCAGCTAGACTCCCGCGGTCCCCCTCCCTGCCTCATGGGGACCCCGTGCCCTGGCCTCACACTCCCTAACCCGGTTTCTGGACATCGGCCCTGGACAGGAGTAGCGTTTCAGATACCTCGACAAGGGTACGCCAGCCGAAAGGCTGAGCACACAAAGCCACGGGTCCTCGTCTCCTCCGCGACGGAGTCCCGCCACGAAGGACCCAAGACCGCCGGGCTGCCGAAGGGTGGAACAGATGGGATGTAACGAATCTGTTCGTTTCCGTCTGTTTTGGAGCAAGAGCAGGGGCATTCGGCCTTTCTTTGCAGATGGGGCGTTGAACTGGCGGGTCAGATCTTTGATCCTCAGAGAATCTAGGAAAGGAGATGTAGGATGAAAGCACTGTTAGTCTTGTTCTGTTGTGTTGTCCTCAGCTTGGTTTTCGTGACCTTCTCGGTAGCCGAGCCCGGTAACGGAGCTGTCGTGATAAGAGAGGACGGCGAAGTCCTCTGGTGGGCTTGGGACTGGGATGGCGAATACATGCTCTCGCTGGAGGCTTCGGCAGAAGACGGCCTTGAGGAGTTTCTATGTGGGGAAATATCCGAGGGCGAGATTCTTCCTTACCACGACATGTTTGTTGAGCTACCCAATGGCAAAATCAAATTCTTGGAGAAGGCATCATCCTTTGTGCGGGTCTTTGCGCCGGCCACTCCGGCCGATTTCAATGCAGACCGGTGCGACTTCTTGACTAATGGACCACAGGTCGCAGAAGGGATAGCGAGCTACGTCTTTCACGACAACAACTTGCCCGGCGTCGGTCCAGGCCGCAACGTTTGGGGCTGGAATGAGGAAGGCTCCGTCTACGACCTGTTAGGGCTTTGCCCCAACGACATCGTGCACTTTCAGATCATTCGGAAGTTCCAGCTCGATTCGGTGGATGCCGACTGGCCCGACTGCTGGCCTGGCTGCGTGGTCACAAAGGTAGCCAAAGGGCCTCGCCTCAGCTGCAAAGCGTACTAGCTGCTTCGAGTTGCGTGCAACGAAGACGCAGCACCTGTCTTCCCGCTTGCCCTCAGCGCTCCATCTGCTGCAGCCGGGCCTCGCGCCCGGCCTTTTCATGCATTGCACCATTGTGTCTGCGTTGCAAGCACCCTTGCACAGCAAAGGGCCAATGGGTAGAAAGCTCTGTTCAGGTGGTGTGCGTGTGTGCAAGGTATTTCAGGATACACATACACCCCCCCTCCCCCCTAAGACCAACGAGACGGAATCCGGCCGATAGAGGCTGGCCTGGAGATCCAAACAGGCCCAAAGAAAGCACTTCCAACGACCCGTCGTCGCTAACATGTTGCTAACATACGAAATCACGGGCGGCGGAAGCCGTTTCGCAACTCCCCGTAAACTACTGATTGTAAAGGGTTTAATTGGTCGGGACGGCGAGATTTGAACTCGCGACCCCCTGAACCCCATTCAGGTGCGCTACCAGGCTGCGCCACGTCCCGACCGGAAGCGGGATCTTATCTCTTTTTGGTACCTGTATCCAGAAGGGCGAGGATCTCCTGAGCCTGGCTCAGGGCGGCGTTGATTCCGGCCTCGAGCTCCTTGACCTTGGCGGAGTCGACTTCCCCATCCTTGCTCGCGCGACCCTCGGTCTTCTGCTTGGTCTTCACAGTCTTCTCTGGCTCGGCTGGAGTTTTCTCTGGCTTGGCCGTAACCGCTTTCTTCGGCGCGCTCTTGCTACTCAAGTCCAATGGCCTCAACGGCTTCAGCCCTCCGCCCTCCAGCTCGCCCTCGAGTCGCTTCTTGGCCCCGGCGATGGTGAAACCCTCTTCGTAGAGCAACTCCTTGATACGCCCGATTACCTTGAGATCCTCTTCCGTGTAGGTCCGCTGGCCGGACTTGCTCTTGCTGGGGCTCAGGGAGGTGAACTCGGTCTCCCAGTACCGGAGCACATACGGCTGGATGTCCAGGATCTTGCAGGCTTCGCCGATCTTGTAATAGAGCTTCTTTGCCACCAGATGACTCCTATCTCGAAAAGGTACTGTCAGGCAACACGACAGCTCGGCTGTGCAGGCTCAGATCAACTCTCTTCAGACTTCGTATCCTCTACAGCGCTTTGCAGCTTCTTGGCCGGCCGAAAGCTCAGCCCCTTGTGAGACGGTATGTAGATCGACTCACCACTGACCGGGCTCACCCCGCGACGGCCCTCTCGCCTGGTCACTTCGAACACCCCGAAGTTCTGGATCTTGACCTTGCGGCCCTCGAGCAGGCTGGTCTTCACCGTGCCGAGGATCGTGTCCACCACCTCTACGGCCTCGTTCTTGGTGAGCCCACCGTGAAGGTCATAGACCAGCCCAGCCAGATCCCCTTTGGTCAGACCTTTCTTGAGCGACGTCGTCGATGCGGTTTTCTTGACCATTCATCTGCCCAGAGCGAGACCTCAAGTATCACTTCTGAGAATCTACATGAAGTATACGTCCTGAACTGTCGATCCTCAAGCCGTTTTCCTCTCGGGTCAAGAGGCCCGACTCTCCTCTATTGTGTCCGGATCACCAGCCGTATCGGAATTCCCCAAAGGCCCAACTCTCGCCGCAGGAAGTTCTCCAGATACCGACGGTAGGGGGCCTGTCGAGGGAGTCGCCGGTTGGCGAACACCACAAAAGTCGGTGGCGCGGAGGAGACCTGCGTGGCGTACTTCAGCTTCCAGGGTTTCCCGGCCAGGTGTGGCGCTCGATGCCTGGCTACGGCAGCGGCCAGGATCCGATTCAACTCCGAAGTGCCGGGACGTGTCTCCAGCAAGCTCAGGAGTGCGGCGGCAGCTGGCAGGACCTTCTCGACTCCCCTACCGGTAAGCGCGGAGATGTTCACTCTCGGCGGGCTGGCGAGCAGCTCCTCGAGGCGCTGAGAGGTCTCATCCAGGCGTTCTCGGCTCTTCTCGTCGAGGAGGTCCCATTTGTTGACCAGTACGACACTGGGCCGGCCAAGCTCCCAGGCCGTGCCGGCAATTGCCAGATCGCCGCTGGTTATGCCCTGAGAGGCATCGATGACGAGCAGCGCCACGTCCGCCCGGTCGAGTTGCCGGCGCGCCATCATGACGGCCAGCTCTTCCGGGGCACCCGAGACCTGACTGCGTCGACGAATTCCGGCCGTGTCGATCAGCAGGTACTCTTCGCCGTCGCTGGTCAACAGTGTGTCGATAGGGTCTCGCGTGGTCCCGGGCACTGGCGATACCAGGGCCCGGTTCTCGCCCAGCATCCGGTTCAGCAATGACGATTTGCCGACGTTGGGACGTCCGACGATCGCCAGGTGTGGAGCATCGATCTCTTCCGCTTCCACCGCCGGCGGCAGCATCTCGGCAATCGCATCGTGAAGGTCACCGATTCCCAAGGCGTGCTCCGCTGAGACCAGGATCTGCTTGTCGAATCCGAGTCGGTAGAACTCGAAGTACCCCTCCTGCGCTGCCCTCGTGTCGGCCTTGTTCACCACCAGGATGGACGGCTTCGAGTACGCTCGTAGCGCTTGCCAGACGGTCTCGTCTGCGGGTGCAAGGCCCTCCTTGCCGTCCACGACGAAGATCAGAAGATCGCTCTCTTCCACCGCCAGGAGTACCTGCTGATTCAGCCCGAGGAGATCGTCACCGGGCACCAAACCACCGGTGTCGACCAACACGACCGAACCCTGATCGTCGAGCTCCATTTGCCCGATGATCCGATCGCGGGTGACGCCGGGCTGGTCGTGAACGATGGCTTTTCGCTGCCGTAGAAGTCGATTGAAGAGTGTCGATTTCCCGACGTTGGGTCGGCCGACGATGGCCACCGAAGGCGTGATGCCCATTGCGTTGCCTATTGGATGGTGCGGAAGAGGACCCGCCATCGACCGTCGTCGCGTTTCAACTGGTACTTGACCCGATTGGGCTGCTCGAGTTGGATCGAAAGGATCTGATCGGCGCCCGTGGCGCGAATTTCCAAATCCCAGATCTCGAGCGTCGTGACATAGCAGTTCGAGTAGTTCCAGACGTTGGAGTCCTCGACGGTGAGGCTGCGAAAGGTGGGTACCAGCCGACGCCCCTGGAACGACAAGTCCTCGATCCGTTTATGGACACGGGCGATCTCCTTTTCCGCCGCCAGGCCCTCGAGAAGACTCAGGTCACCGGTCGCATAGACCTCTCCCAGGAGCGGCAGATAGGTCTCGAGTGCGGCCTGGATCTCATCGCGATCCACCTGCTCCTGCTCTTCGGAGGGGCCGCAGGCAAACACCGTCAGCGCCATCAGCAGCCCACACGCGAGTCGAAGTTCGAGTTTCATGGTTCTAGTGTAGCAATCCGAGAAGGCCGGACCGCTACCTCGGCGATCGTCGCCGCTGCCGTCTCGGCCGTGACTGTCGCGGCTCTGGCATTCCCTCGATGGCCAGGCTCAGGCCTCGCTGCCGAGGATCGACTCCGGTGAGAACGACATCGACCCGATCGGCGAGTCGGTAGATCTTCCCGTTCTCTTGTCCAATCAATCGATGGCTGTCGGCTTCATAGACGTAGAAGTCATCGGCCATGGACCGAATGGGCACCAGACCGTCCACGAAGTAGTCGCTCAACTGCACGAAGAGTCCGAAAGGCTGCACCCCGGTAACCCTGCCGGAGAATTTCTCCCCGATCCTTCCGGCCAGGAGCCTGACGAGCTTCCACTGCAGGAGTTGGCGCTCGGCTCGCTCCGCCCGCCTCTCTGTGAAGCTGCAATGCTCGGCAATCGAAGGCAGACGTGACTCGAGTAGCGAGTCCTTCCCCTCGGCTGGCTCAGACCCCCGCAGCAGGCTCTTGAGCTGACGATGCACCAGGAGATCAGGGTAGCGTCGAATCGGCGAGGTGAAGTGCGTGTAGTGGGTAGATCCCAGGGCGTAGTGGCCTCGGCATTCCGGGTCGTAGGCCGCCTGCTGCATGGCTCGTAGCACGAGCGACGAAACAAACGGTTCCTCCGGCTTTCCTTCGGCCTGTTTCAGCAGGGCCTGCAGAGCGGCGGGGTTCAACAGCTGCAGGTCTCCTTCCAGCTTCAGTCCCAGGGGCTTGACCACGCTCCGCAGCTCCTCCAGTGATGTCGATTGCGGGGGATCGTGCACCCGGTACACCGCCGGGGTCTCATGAGAGTCCAAGTGGAACGCCACGGCTTCGTTGGCCGCGATCATCAACTCCTCGATGATTCGATGGGCGATGTTGCGCTCTCCAGGGCGGACTCCGACTGTAAATCCCTCCTCATCGAGAATCACGTCACCTTCGGGCAGATCGAAGTCGATCGAGCCACGGTCCATCCTTCGACGGTTGAGTACCCGCGCGAGTGCCTCGGCAGCACGGAGCATCGTTAGCACCGGACCATATTCCTGCTCGTCTTTGGTCTCCGGCTCTTCCAACAGTCGTCGCACCTCGCCATAGGTGAGTCTTCGGCTGCTGCGAATCACCGTCGTATCGAAGCTGCGCGACTCGACCTCGCCCTCCGGGGAAAACTCCAGAAAGGCCGAAAGCGTCAATCGGACGACATCCGGGCGTAGCGAACAGAGTCCATTGGACAGGGTCTCGGGCAGCATCGGAATCGCCCGATCCGGGAAATAGACGCTCGTGCCCCTGCGGAAAGCCTCGAGGTCCAGCGCATCCCCCTCGGACACATAGTGCGACACATCTGCGATGTGCACCGCGACGCTGAATCCGCCATCGGGTCGTTGCTCGACGGAGATCGCGTCGTCAAAGTCCCTGGCGCTCTCGCCATCGATGGTCACAGCGGTCTGGGTGGTGAGATCTCTTCGACCTTCGAGATCGCTTTCGAGGGGGTCCTCGCCGAATCTCTCGGCCTCGGCCAGCACCTCGACGGGAAAGTTCTCCGGGATCCGGAAGTGACGCAGCATGACGAGCACATCCACTCCAGGAGAGCTGGCACTTCCCAAGACCTCGGTAACACGCCCCTTCAAGGGACCACCTCGGGACCCTCTTCGCGGATCCAAGACCTCGACCACCACATACTGATCCTCGAGCCGATTGTCTCCGCCCGTGACTTCCAGATCGAGATTCACTTTGGGATCGAACGGCACCAGCCAACGTCGGTCGCCTTCGAAATCCAGGGTGCCGACTACCGTGCGGAGTGGTCGCTCCAGAACACGTACGATCGTCGCTTCCGGCAGGCGATCGCCTCCCTTCCTACCAGAGGCCTCGACCCGACGAATGAGGACCCGATCCCTGTCGATGGCACCCTTGAGATTGCGCCGCGAAACGAAGTAGCCGGCCTCCCACCGATCTCCTGTCCGGATGAGTGCATCGCCCTTCTCGAGCTGATTCACTTGACCGACGATCCATTTCGTGTGGCGGATGGCCATCCAGCGTTGATTCCATTCCACCGCCAGGCCGTCACGTTGGAGACCTCCGAGAGCCTGCTCGACCGCTGAGGCGTCCCAGTCCGGAGCCATTTTCTTTTGCAGCTCGACCAGCTGCATCCCTTTTGTGCCTGCCACCATCAGCCTCTCCAGCACATCCTGGCGAGTCACCCCGTCCAGGCCGCTCAATTCAGTTGACACCTTCAGTTACCCTCCCTAGAATCCACGGTGGCCGCGAAAGTGGCGGAATTGGTAGACGCGCAAGGTTCAGGACCTTGTGCCCGCAAGGGCGTGGGGGTTCGAGTCCCCCCTTTCGCACCAGAGTTCCTCTTCGGCCCAGCAACAAGTGACATCGTAACCGATCTCCTGGCAGTGGTGACGGTTGATCGTTGCTGCAATTCTTCGAAAAGCCCCTTGCCTCCTTTTCGCGCTTGTGAGATCGTTCACAAGTCGGTGGCCGCAGCCACGTGCCCGTTCCACCAGTACTTTTATCTGGGTATCCGCGCCCACACGCTTTGTCATGGCCGAACCAGCGGGGATCTCTTCTCTCACCCTGAATCGCCTGTCGGTGTACTTGCGCTGCCTGCGGCAGCTCCAGGATTCAGGTGTAACCCACGTCTCCTCGAGTCAACTCGCCCAGCAATTCGATCTCTCCGCGCCTTTGATTCGCAAGGATCTCGCACAATTCGGCGAGTTCGGGATTCGCGGCACGGGTTATCGGGTCGACGATCTCGTCGAGAGTCTCATCAAGGTCCTCGGGCTCGATCGTGCCCACAATCTCGCCGTCGTCGGAATGGGCAGTCTCGGAAGCGCTCTTGCTCGGTACCTCAGTGTCAACGACAAACCCTTCCGAATCGTCGCCGCCTTCGATGTAGACGGCCGCAAGGTAGGCCATAAGATCGGCCATCTGACCATTCATCACAGTCGGGAGATTCGAGAGATCATCCCGCAAACCGGGGCCCAGATCGCCGTCCTCTCCGTACCGGAGTCCGCGGCCCAGAGCTGCTACGACGATCTGGCCGACTGCGGCATCAAGGCCGTCCTCAACTTTGCTCCCGCACAGCTGAAGCAGGCCCCATCCGTACGCACCAAGAGTGTCGACTTTCAGATCAACCTCGAGGAGCTCGCCTACTTCCTGAGCTGCTGATTGGTGACAGGCTCTCGAGAAGTCATCCCAGGCCCGGCGGCGAAGAACGTGATCTGGTTCTCCCCGTAGTTCCGGCTTCCCTGACACACCAAGCCCTCAACAGAATTCGGCAATTCTCGCCGGACCGAGTGTTCGATCGCCAGCTCTCCACCCTCCGCCAACAGTTCGCCAAGCGATGCCACCAGCTCCCCGTATTCCGCAAAGGCGTATGGAGGATCGGCGAAGATCAGGTCGTAACGACCCTCGCCTGGGTGCCGAGCACGACTCATCTGAGCCGGCAGGTCGGCCTGCAATACTGATGTGGAGTCTGGGGCCAGCTCTGCACAGACTGCCTGAAGGCGTCGAACCGCATCTCGGTCGTTTTCCACGAAGACCACGAAGCTCGCCCCCCTGCTGAGAGCCTCCAACCCGACTGCGCCCGAACCAGCAAACAAGTCGAGGAAGCGGACTCCGAGGACTCGATCCCGCCAGATGTCGAAAAGCGCTTCGCGGAGGCGGGCCGACGTGGGCCGAGCAGTCCCAGGCACAGGCACACTTCGACCTCGGAACCGACCACCGGAGATCCGGACACCACTCCTCCTGGTCATGGGAACTCGCGTCTCTCTACCAGTGCCTTGAAATGCTGGCCAATCGCCTCATTGAGAATATAGATGGTCAACGGCTGCTCTACCCCGATCAGCTCGATGCCCTTCTTGTCCCCGGTCAAGCCAATCACCTCGAAAAGCACTCCATCAACACGTTCCAGAACGTCACCTGGCTCTGGAACGTAGCCGTATGGCAATCCCGTGGTGGGTGCCCGCTCTTTGACCACTTCGAGCAGATCGTCCGCTACGCGGTTCACCCGAGACAGCGGCAGCGAGAGGCTGTCATAGCGGCCGAAGCGGTACCTGGTGGGCTCCTCCCCCTCAGCAACGTCCAGGTAGAGCTCGCACTGCTCGACCCAATCTCCCTGCAGATTCAGCCCGGCGGGATCCTCTTCCGAGAGGTCCACCTCTCGGACCCGCCGCAGGAAGGCCTGGACCTCGTCTGGAGTGAGCTCGGTCAGCTGCACCGTCCGGTCCTCCTCATGCTTCGCGATCAAGCGGACAGTACCGTTGGCGAACAGAGTCACGTCTTCGGTATCGATGACCGCGCGGCACTCTCGACGGATCAGCTCGTGACTGCGGCGATCTACATGGGTAGCACCGGAGCTCGGAGTAACCGTCAGGAGGAGTACCGTCAGGCACAACGAAATGCTCGGCAAAACGGTCCTGTCTGCCTGGATCCCGATCGTCACTCTCTGCCAGCCTCCCGGCTCTCTGACTTCAGCTCATTCAAGGCGAACTGCAGCTCGCCTTCGGCGGTGATGGAACCGTCCAGGCGCGCTTCGCGGGTAGCTTCGAGAGCACGTCCAATCGAAGGTCCAGGAGCGAAGCCCGCGTCGACAAGCTCCTGGCCGGTCAAGGTCAGGCTCAGGGATCGCAGATCCTGGAGCCATCGGCGAGTCCATTGCACCACAGGAGGGTCGCCGAGGGCCAGCAGCAGGGCTATTTGTTCGCGTCTCAGTGGTCGCAGGACTCGGTCGATCTCGTGGGGCTTCGAGCTCGGCCGACGCAGAACCTCGATTGCATGATCGAGATCCCGACGAGAACCCAGTAGCCAGTCCCGGTCCTCCGGGCGGATTGCGAGGCGATCCGCAGTCTCTTCTCCTGCTCTCTGATCGAGCGATCCATACAGCACAGGAAACACGAGTCGCCAGCCCTCGACTTCAGCAGTGTCAGGCGGCAAACCCTCCAACTCGGTGGCAGCTCTGCCGATCCAGATCAGGTCTTCCCCAGACAGACGCAGGCCTGGATTGAGTATCGACAAGAGGCCTAGTTCCCCGAGGCGACCCAATCTCGATTCGATCGAACCAGCCGGCTCCAGCAGACGAAAGACCTCCCGGCGAAGCCTGTCGCCGCTGAGCGCGTCGAACGCACCGTCTGCCACGGCCGTTCGTGCCATGCGTTCCGCCGCGTCATCCAGCCTGAGCCCGAGCCTGGACTCGAAGCGAATGCCGCGGAGGATTCTCGTCGGGTCGTCAGTAAAGGAACCGTCGTGCAAGACCCTCAGGCGCCCATCTTTCATGTCTTCCAGGGCGTTGTAGGAATCCAGAACCTCATATGGAGGGCCGTCGCCCAGCTCGATCGCCAGCGTATTGACCGAGAAGTCTCGACGGAACAGGTCCTCTGTCAGAGGACCCGGCTCGACTTCGGGCAGCGCTGCCGGTGAGCCGTAGCGCTCCGTCCTCGCCGTGGCAATGTCGAGCCGCTCACCGAGGTCCTTCAACTCCGCCGTGCCAAACCGGCTGTGCATCCTTGCCGTGCCTCCCAGAACCTCTGCAAGGGCTCTGGCGAACTCCTCTCCGTCCCCTTCCACAACAAGGTCGAGATCCCCGAGTCTGCCTGAGAGGAAGAGATCCCGCGGGCCCCCTCCAACTAAAAAGACTCTGTAGCCAAGTCGTTGGGACACCTGTTGGATGGCTTCCAGGAGACCGCTGTCTATCCGCCTAGCCCAATCTTCGAGGAGCTGAACCTGGTGGACACTCAGGGGAATTGATCGTTGCACAGAGAATCAAGCCACGGATACGGGCGGTTCGCCGTAGAGCTTGCGGAGGGACCCATGGCCCAGAACCTTCTCGACGGACTCCACCAGAGTCTTGTCGAGATGAACGCGAAAACGCTGCTCCGGGCTGATGGACACCTCCCGCCCTTCGACGGGAATGACCATGCGGACTGGTGTGTCTCCCGAATGCTCGATCAGAATATCCCGAAGCTGGAGCATTCTGGCGGTGGTCAGGTCGCCGGGCAGCTGTATCACCAATTCCTGAATCAGCGACTTGTCGACCTGTTCCAGGGCCGTGACATCCTCCACCGTGATCTCCACATCGGCGCCGCGATCCCGCGCCATCCCCTTGATCACTACAATGGCTTCGTCCTCGAGAAGGTGAGAGACCTTCTGCAACTGATCGGCGAACACCGCCACCGGCACCGAGCCTTCCAGGTCTTCGAGAGTGAATCTCGCCATCATCCGACCCGCGTTCGGCCCGGTCCTGATTCGATTCGTTGTCAGTCGTGTCACGATTCCACCGATACGGACGGAACCTTCGCCGTTGGCCCGAATAGAGCTCGTGGTGTGGTCGGTCAGATGGGCCAGCTTCGATTGGTGCTCTGAAAGCGGATTGCCGGTCAGATAGAAGCCCAGCGCCTCCTTTTCCCGGTACAGCCTCTCCCTTTCGGTCCAGACCTCCGAACCCGCTATCGGTTGCGGTTCGGGCAAGGCCTCCGAGCTGAACAGACTTCCCTGCCCTGCCTCCTTCTCCCGACGCTTTCTCTGGGCATAGTCGAGGATGCGATCGAGCGCGGCCAGCAAGTCACTGCGGTTGAACCCGAGGGAGTCGAAGCAGCCGGCGCAGATGACGCTTTCCATCGCCTTGTGGTTCAAGGACTTCGAGTCCACTTCCAAGGCGAAGTGGGCCAGACTCCTGAAGCTGCCTACCTGGCGTCTGGCCTCCAGGATGGCCTCGACGGCAGACTCGCCGACACCTTTGACCGCGCCCAGGCCGAAACGGATGGACGCACCGACCGCCGTGAAGGACCAACTGCTTTCGTTGATATCCGGCGGTAGGACGGCGATATCCATCTCTCGACATTCCTGGAAGTACTTCGCCACGTTGTCCTTGGAGGACATCTCGGAAGTCAGCATCGCCGTCATGAAGGCGACCGGGTGATGGGCCTTCAAGTACGCGGTCTTAAAGGCCAGCATGGCATAGGCCACGCTGTGGCTCTTGTTGAAACCGTAGCCGGCGAACGGCTCGATGTGCTCCCAGAGCTCCTGGGCCTTCCTTTTCGCCACACCCCGGCCCGTCGCCCCTTGGATGAACTTCTCCTTCTGCTTGGCCATGACCGCGGGCTTCTTCTTGCCCATGGCCTTGCGCAGGATGTCGGCCTCCCCCATGGTGAATCCGGCGACATCCACGGCGATCTGCATGACCTGTTCCTGGTAGGCGATGACGCCGTAGGTCTCCTCCAGAATGGGCCGCGTTTCGGGCAGGGCATAGCGAACGGCCTTATCGCCGCGCTTGCGTTTGATGTACTCCTCGACCATTCCGACCGACAAGGCTCCCGGCCGATACAGAGCATTGAAGGCCACCAGATCCTCGAATTTCGACGGCTGTGCCCGGCGCAGGAGATCCTTCATCCCAGCGGACTCGAACTGGAAGATACCGCTCGTCCGTCCATCACAGAACAGCCTGTAGGTCTCCGCATCGTCCAGGGGAACATGATCGAGGTCGAGATCCTCTCCCTGCTCTCGGAGAATTTGCTGGGTGTCGTCGATCACCGTCAGCGTCCGGAGGCCGAGAAAGTCCATCTTCAGGAGGCCAAGGTCCTCGATGACGTCCTTGTCCCATTGCGTGACGATTTCGCCCTTGCTCGTCTTGTAGAGGGGAACCAGCTCCTCGATGGGTCGAGGTGCGATCACCACGCCTGCCGCGTGCAGCGAGGCGTGTCGCGTGAGACCCTCCAGCCGGCTACCCACTTCGACGACCTCCCGCATCTCCGGATCTCGATCGAGCTCTTTCGCGAGGGAGTCCACCGACTTCGCCGCTTCGCTCAGGGAGCGCGTCATGTCGGGAATGAGCTTGGCGATGCGATCGACCTTGGAGTAGGGGATCCCCATCACCCGGCCGACGTCACGCAAAACAGCCTTGGCTGCCAGCGTTCCGAAGGTGATGATCTGGGCTACGTGGTCTCGACCATACTTCTCGTTGACATACTGGATGACCTCGCCTCGGCGACGCATGCAGAAGTCGATGTCGATGTCGGGCAGGCTGATGCGGTCCGGATTCAGGAACCGTTCGAATAGCAGTTGATAGCGAAGAGGGTCGATATCGGTAATCCGCAGGGAGTAGGCGACGAGAGAGCCTGCTGCAGAGCCGCGGCCGGGGCCCACCGGGATGCTCTGTTCCCTGGCGTGCCGGATGAAATCCCAAACGATCAGGAAGTAGCCGGAGAAACCCATCTTGAGGATGATCTCGGTCTCGGTAGCCAGTCGTTCGTGGTACAGACTCTCCGAGAACTCTTTCAGCATCGGCGAGCCCTGGCTGCGAAGCTCCACCAGTCGTTGCTCGAGGCCCTCCTGCACTACCTTCTTGAAATACGAATCGAGGTCGTAGCCGGAAGGCAGGGGGAACTCCGGCAAGTGAAATTTGCCGGTAGGAATCTCGAGGTTGCAGCGCTCAGCGATTGCCAGGGTATTCTCGATCGCCTCGGGATCCTGGGGGAAAAGCCTGGCCATCTCTTCCCCGCTTTTGAGGTAGAACTGATCGGAAGCGTATTTCAGCCTTCCTTCGTCACTGAGATTGCGCTGTGTTCCAATGCACAGCAGAACGTCGTGCGCAAAGGCATCGGACTGCTTCAGGTAATGGCAATCGTTGCTCGCGACCAGCGGAATACCGTGCCGACGGGACAGCCGTCGCAGCACCTCGTTCGCTTGAGCCTGTTCCGGAATGCCATGGTCCTGCAACTCGAGGTAGAAGTTCCCCTCACCGAAGATGTCCAGGAATTCTCTGGCAGCCGCTTCCGCGTCGGCCTCACGGTTCTCCAGGATCCTCTCGTTGATCTCCCCCTTGAGACAGGCTGAGAGGCAAATCAGGCCATCACTGAGCTCGGCCAACAGCGCTTTGTCCACGCGGGGCTTGTAGTAGAAACCTTCCAGGTAGGAGCGCGACGTGAGCTTGATGAGATTGCGGTACCCCTGCTCGTTTCTGGCCAGCAGGACCAGGTGATTGCTGCGACTTCGACTTGGCTGGCGGTCGGCCCGGTCTCCCTGGGCGACATAGGCCTCCATCCCCAGAATCGGTTTCACACCGGCGCTCTTCGCCTTCTCGTAGAAGTCGATCGCACCAAACATGTTGCCATGATCGGTCAGCGCGACCGCGGGCATCTCCGTCTCGACCGCGGCTTGGACCAGGTCGTCTAGACGATTCGCACCGTCTAGCAGACTGTATTGGCTGTGGAGATGAAGATGAACGAACGAGGCCATCGCACCCTTCGGGGAGATCGTATCAGATCGTCATTTGGCGGGATTTCATGGGCGGATACTTCCGATACCCATGATTCGCGCCAATCCCTGCTACTGGGGAATTCCGAGCAGGTTCAAGGTCAACCGGCTCAATTCGATCGCTTCGGAGCCTGAAACACTCCCCGTCGGCCGGCAATCCGCCCCGGAGGTCAGCAGTCCACAATTGATACCAACCCCACAAACAGTTTCGACGCCGAGTCTGTCAGTCCCGCGCACGCCGCCCACGCACGCGAGTGGCGGCTCTTTCCGAGAGAGGAGCCGCACCATGGCGGTGAGCGCCTCGGAACGGCTGACCGCGCGGGTGGGTGAGAACTGATGCAGGCGCTCGTCTACATCCATGATCCCGAGATTGACAACCCGGACGATCTCTTCTCGATAAGGCTGGTCCAGAACGTCATTGGCGATCCGTACCTGCCTGCCCTGGCCATACTTCACTTCCGGAAACAGCCAGAAGAGCATCGCAGCGAAATCGCCTCGACTGAGCTCCCTGCGGTTGACGAGGTCGCGGGCTTCGATCGGTAGAAGCTGGAGCCGCCACAAGAACTCGGCTCTCGCCAACTGATCCTGGAGCTGTTCATCTGCCGGATTCTCTGCGACAAGCTCCTGGAAGACACGCAACCCGGCGCCGGCGTCACCGACCACCAGCTCGAGATTGGCCCGCCTTTCGGCCAGCGATCGGTCGTCTGGACTGCGAGCCGCAAGTCGCGCTACGGCTTGCAGCTCCGCCTCCGGGTTGTCGGTGGCGCGGGCCACCGCAGCGGCAGACTCCAGGGTCAGGGTCTCGTCTGGAAGCAACCTCTCCATGCGACCCAGCTCCCCTGTCGCATCCTCGGTTCGCCCTTTCTGGAGATCGTCCTCGATTCGGAGAGTCAGAACCTGGACTACGCGAGGCCGAAGCGCGTCGGTCTTTCCCTTGGCCTCGCGGTTCCTGCTAGCCACGTTGGCGTAGGCTTCAAAAGCTGCCACGAAGTCATCCTGTGCTTCAGCACTGCGGCCGAGCAACAGTTGCCAACCGGTGTACTGAGAAAGCTCGACGGCCCTAGGCGTCAGAAGCTCCCGCGCCTGGCCAACGTCTCCATCCAGGAAAGCCACTTGAGCCGCCAGCAGGGTGGCAGGGTGAAAGTCCGGATCGCGGCCCAGAATCTGACGACTCACGGAGATAGCCTGGTCCCGCTCGCCATTCTGGATCAGGTTCTCGAACGCTTCGTCGACGCGATCTCCTTCAGCAGGGCCCATGGTCAGCGGGTAGCCAGTACTCGGTGCCACAAGAAACGGTTGATCCACGTTCGGTATTCGTGGACCCGGCTCTGGTTTGTCGACCCCGGCACAGCCGCTGGCCCAAACCAGCAGTACTGCGAGCCCGAATAGCCCAGCAGATGTGGAAGTGGCCTGGTAGGGCCTACTCTTCACCACGATCCGTTTCAACGGAGACGATGCCATGTTTGTAGACGAGGATCTCATGTGCGTCAGTTTCGACCACGAGAGCGAACCGATCGAACCGCTTGAGCTGGCCCACTAGAAGATCACCGGTCGTCAGTTGGACCGACACCGGCTTGTTCGCCTTCAGGGCCTGAAACAGGAACCCGTCCTGGATGTTGATTGTCGGCTTGGCCATCTCCTACTCCCAATCCCTTCCGCGTCAGAAAGCTCATGATCGCCTGGCTGGCGGCCTCCAGATCCTCGGCCGAATACCAGTTGATGTCTCTTTCCTTGCGGAACCAGGTCAATTGCCGCTTGGCGAAGCGGCGCGTTGCTCGAATTGTCTCCTCAATAGCCTCTTCCAACGAAACGTCACCGGCGAGATGCGCGGCCAACTCCCGATATCCGATCGCCTGGAACGCCGGTTCGCGAGGGCTGACCCCCCGGCTCAGCAGCTGCTCCACCTCCCCCACCCATCCGGCTTCGATCATTCGATGGACCCGGTGCGCGATCGAATCGTACAAGAGGCCCCTCTCCAGGGTCAATCCAACGCGGATCGCATCGAGCCTGGGCCCGGTGGCAGGTGCGTCGCAATGCCATGCGGAAAGCGCTCTACCGGTCGAGATCGCGACTTCGAGGGCCCGCAGCAGCCGTTGAGTATCGCCTGGGGCCAGGCGTCCTGCCGTCGATGGATCCAATACCAGGAGCTCCTCTCGGAGTGCATCCAGGCCCTCCTGCTCCAAGCGTCGCCGAAGTTCCTTGCGGACTGCAGGGCGGACTGTCGGTACTTCGTTCAGGCCCTCGAGAAGAGCCCGAAGGTAGAAGCCACTGCCCCCCACAACGATGGGTAGCCTGTGCCGCCCCTCCACCTCGCCGATGACGCCCCTCGCACGTCGCGCGAACTCTCCTGCAGAGAAGTCCTCGGCTGGATCCAGAATGTCGATCAAGTGGTGGCGGATCTTCGCTCTTTCGTCAGGGCTCGGCTTGGCGGTGCCGATATCGAGCCCTCGATAGGCTTGAAGAGCATCCGCGCTCACAATTTCACCATCCAGCCACTCGGCCAACCGCAAGCCGATCTCAGTCTTGCCAACCGCTGTGGGCCCCACAATGACCAGAATCCGCGACATCGGGAAGAGTCTACCGTGCGAGTTCTCCAAGAATGTCCGATCGGCTGTCAACGTCGTCTCCATCGACCGGTCCTACCTCGACGATCTGGGCATCCCCGGAAGACTGATCTTCAGGGCTCCGGTCTGTCCGATTGCCAATCGGACCAGGCCCTGTTGGTCCGTGCGCAGAGTAAGAGCTCCTCGATCTGCGAGCCTCTGGATCACCTCCAGAGAGGGGTGGCCATAGCGATTGTCGATTCCCGCGGATATCAAGGCCAGTGAGGGGTGCGTGTGATCGAGCCACTCTGCGGTCGAAGAGGTCCGACTTCCATGGTGGGCGACCTTGAGAACATCCACATCTCGGAGCGCCTCCGGATACGCCCTCAAGAGACGATGCTCGGTAGACTCCTCGATATCTCCGGTCAGAAGAAGACTGCGGTTCTCGATCCTCGCCAAGAGAACGAGCGACCGATCATTGACCCCCCGACGCATCCCAGGCGGAGGATTGAGCACCCGAAGCTCCCACCTGCCCACACGCATCTCCTCTCCGGCCCACAAGGACCGGATCCTCACTCGTGGCAGGCCATAGAGGTCCGCAACACACCCCTTCGGGCTCCAGCCCGGAGCGCTCCACACCTCGTCGACCGGAAGGAAGGAGGCTATCTGGACCAGGCCGGCGCAGTGATCCAGGTCCGGGTGGCTGAGAATCAGCGCATTCAACCGTCGTACACCCAGGCTGGACAGAACCGGGAGAAGGACCCGAGTGCCGATATCAGCTCGTCTCCAACCACCGCCGTCGAGGAGGACGGCGGCCTGCCCGTCGCGCAGAAGGATCGACTCTCCTTGTCCCACGTCCGTCAAGACCAACTCTGGGGAATCAACCGCGGATTGCCCTCCGCTCGCCAGAACGACGCCCAACAGAGCAATGGCAGGCAACCGGAGCTTTCGCCCGGCCAGAAGTCCGACGAGAACCAAGGTCATGAGAAACGCGGAGGAGTATCCCCAGTCCACGATGATCGGCCTCGTGACGAATGCCGAAAGGTCCGCGACGCCGGCGAATGGGATTGCCGCGAGATCGACCAGGAAGGTCAGCTTGGCCGCCAGGCCGGGGCTCCCAATAGCTACGAAGCTCCAGACCATCGAGATGCCCAAAGCCAAGGCCGTCCAGGGAATCGCAAAGAGGTTCCAAACAGGCGAGAGGGGTGTGAACAGATGGAACTCAGGTATTGCCCACGGCAACGTGCCCAACTGCGCTCCGACGGTGACGCTCAAGGACCGGCTCAGCCACCCCGGCAGGCGGGTCCAACTCTTCCCGAGGACCGGAGACAAGACGAGAATACCTGCCGTTGCCGACACCGTCAGTCGAAAACCAAGGTCGCCGATCAACTGAGGACGGGCCACAAGCATCATGGCAGCGACAACTGCCAGGGTATTGCCAGGAAGCGGCGACCTCCGTAGCCACAAGGCGAGCCACAACCCGATCAACATGCAGCAAGCCCTGATCAGCGACGGTCGGGGACCGACGAACAAGAGATAGCTGATCGCCAACGCCATGATCAGCGCTGCCCGCGCACGCGTCGGAAGCCAAAACGTCAGCGCCAGAGCCATCCCAGCCAGGAGTCCAACATGGAGCCCGGAGAGGGCTATCAGGTGGGACAGTCCACAGGCCTGGAGCCCTCTTCTCCAAGAGCTGGGGAGGGCCCAGCCCTCGCCAAGAACCAGGGCCTGAATCAGGTAGGCGCCCGCGGATCCCGCGGCCTCCTGTGCCTGGAGAGCGTCACGAATTCTGACCCGCGCCAGGGCGGAGAGACCGTGTATCCGCGGCATGATTCCCCAGCCTGGCAACGGCTCCGTGAAGTGAACCGACTTCGCATACAGGCGCCATCCGGGACGCAGAATCGACACCCCATTGGCCAGGGGCTCCGGTCGTCTCAAGTATCCTCGAGCTCTCAATCGGTACGATTCCGGTGGGTCCGAGCCCACCGGTAGCGTAATGACCACTCGATTCCTCCAGGCTCTGACCTGGCCTCCGACCCGGAGCCACTCCCCACGCACCGCCACCGACGTGCCTTCTGGCGTACTGCTCCAGTGCCCGTCGAGGTGAGCGACCAAGACGACAGGCGCTTCCGGATCGGGGCTCCAGGCCTGGGGATTCACCCACCCCCCGATCAAACCGATAGCCAGGCTCGAAACCACGACCCGCGCCTTCGAGCTGAGAGCGAGACCGAGACCCAGAAGCACGGCCGCACCGGGGATCGTCCGAGCCACTCCAGGCACCGAGAGGAGCATTCCGGCTAGGCAAGCCAAGGACGCGGGCAGCGCCGGCCAAAGGGTGGGACTCACACGACTGATGACGCAGCTGGCAGTGCGAATCTGTCAGATTTCTATGGAGTCGGGCTCTTCGATGTTTCAGGAGACCACGCCGCAGTCCGCCGAGAGAGCCTCCGGGGAGAACAACGAAAGCAGCGGCAGTTGAGCCAACTCGCGAAGCGACCCGCGCCGGATTCGATCTCGAGCCGATTCGATTTCCTCCTCGGGAAGCCGAGTCTGGAGGCCGGTGATCACTGCGTCCACCCGGGCTGTGAGCCGTTCCCTGTCCGGCCCATTCAGAGATCTTTCAACAGCCGCCAGGAGCTGCGCATCCAATTCCGCCAGGCTCTTCTCGACCTCGGCGGAGCTGCCGCTCAAGCCTTCGATCCGTTCTACCCATTCCTCTCGATCGGGCAGCTCTTCCGGCAGGCTTCCTGAGATACCGGAAAGCCGCGCCTGTACATTCATGGTGGCGACCGTCTTCCGCACTCCCCCAGCCTCCAACTCGCGGGTTTCATCCCAGGCTTGCCAGACGGAGTCCGCGCAATACCGGAGGCTCTGGATTCGCCCGCGTACACCGCGCTCCTTCCTCCGGGCGAAGACGCTTTCCAGAGTCTGGCGCACCAGGTCCAGAGGGATTCCAGCCTCGAACCACTCGCGAGCGACCTGCCAGTCCGCGGGCGACAGGAGCAGCGGCGCGCCCCGAAGACGGACGAAAACGGTCTCGATCACCTCGAAGTAGGCCTGCACCTTCTCGACTGGTCTATCGGTTTCGGTCATAGATCATCTTCAAGCCCAGCAGGGTCAGCTGCGGATTGACCTCGCGAATGTACTGCGACCCGCTGGCGATGAGGTCGGCCTCACCGCCAGTCCCGACCACCATCGTGTCTTGCCCAAGCTCTTCGAGCAGGCGCACCAGAATGCCGTCTACGAGACCGACATAGCCGTAGTAAAGACCCGACTGCATGGCGCCAGCTGTATTGCGCCCGACGAGATGCTGGGGTCGCCGCAGATCGATCTGATAGAGGCGCGAGGCGTGGGAAAAGAGAGCCTCGGCCGAGATACCCAGTCCCGGCGCGATGACACCTCCGGCGTACTCGCCCTCTGCATTGACCACGTCGAATGTTGTGGCTGTGCCGAAGTCCGCCACGATCACCGGTGCCCCATAGAGCTCCCGAGCAGCCAGGCCATTGACGATGCGGTCCGCCCCGACTTCCGTCGGATTCTCATACCGGATGGAAAGCCCCGTCTTGACACCAGGCTCCACGAAGAGCGGCTCCTGATGGAAGTATCGTTTCGACAAGAGCTCGAAGGTCAGGTTCAGGGGAGGCACAACCGAACAAATGACTACTCCTGAGGCTCTTGCCGGATCCAGCTCTGCCGCGTTCAGCAATGGCAACAAGAGCGAGGCGTACTCGTCAGCTGTGCGATCGATATCCGTAGAGAATCTGAAATCACGATCGAATTCCTCCCCACGAAACACTCCACACACGGTGTTGGTGTTGCCTACGTCGACAACCATCAATAGGTCTTCATGACTCATGTCTCTCCCCCGTCCACTCCTCGATGGCCTCTCCGGCACCGAGATGAATCTCCCCCCGGACACCTCGTAGAATGAGAAACCCTCGCTCATCGAAGCCGGTGAAAACACCTCGCCGGATCCCTTTTTCAGTCCGGTACTGGAGAGTGTCGCCGTGTCGATGGGCACTCAGGTCACGGTAGCGGGCCGCAGCGTAGGCGATGTCCCCGATGTGGTCCAGCTGTTCCTCCAAAGCCTCTGCGAGCTCTGAGATCACCTCAGCAAGATCGGGTAGCTCTCGAGCGACTTCGTCCATCGCGATCCCACCAACCGCTGAGAGTTCCTGACTCCTCCCGTAGTTTACGCCGATGCCGATCACCGCTGCCGTCCCCACGGTTCCTCGACTGACGCAGTCGATCAGGATACCCCCGATCTTGCGGTCCTCGACCATCAAGTCATTGGGCCACTTCAGCCTGCAGGCGGCGCCCGAGATTTCGGAGATCTTCTGGCACAGTCCCACGCCGACCAGAAGCGGCAAGCTTGCCACGTCATCCGGACCATGCATGCCGGCGACCAGGGATAGATAGGCGCCCTGACCCGACGGACTGACCCACGATCGTCCCAGACGGCCGCGGCCCGAATCCTGCCGCATGGCGACGACAATAGTCCTTGGAGGCAACGACTCTCGGTCGAAGAACGATCTGACGACCCGCAAACCCATGCTGTTTGTCGAATCGACGCTATCCAGAAGAACCTGGTTGCACGCCAACCTCTCGGTACGGCTGTCGAGAGCGGCTCTGAGCCGACTGAGATTCATATCTCTTCCCGCTTGGTGCTGGTGGCACTGACTATCAGGCGCGGGCTTACCTCCGGCAGGAAGCAGGTCAGGAGACTCCCGGCCCGTCACCGGCCAGGCCTGCCTCGAGACGCTCCAGCCGATCACGAATCTCCTCGAGGCGCAGCCGATTCTGCTCGACGACCCTGTCGGGAGCTTTGGCGAGAAACGCTTCGTTCGCCAGCAGGCCTTGCGTCCGCTCGCGCTGCTCCAGGAGCTTTTCTCGCTCGACGACAAGACGCTCCCGGTCCTCGGCGCTCATTTCGCGCTCCGGGATCACCAGGCCAACCGCCACTCCGGCGACGACATCACTATGGGCGTCTGCCGGAGGAGATTCCAAACGCAGTTCATCCAGGAATGATACGGCGACCACCG
>Ga0316193_10000136_pt1 | contig 39560 bp, 26 predicted proteins | sample MerIslsedime2_MG_FD_207735 | JGI IMG/M metagenome (GOLD analysis project Ga0316193, IMG submission 207735) | Coastal sediment microbial communities from Maine, United States - Merrow Island sediment 2 | ecosystem: Environmental > Aquatic > Marine > Coastal > Sediment | place: USA: Maine... | reverse complement strand
GACCATCAAAACGGATGCGATTGCATCCATTCCCCGTCCACACCGGGTGACGTGATCGTCTCGATCGCGCCGCTTGTGCAAGACGATGAGGCATCGCTGGATCTGAATACCGAAGACCGTTTCTTCGGTCTCACACTCCAAACGCGTGCTCGTACGATCGAGTACCGCGTTCGGTCCCACCCTCCCCCACCCGTCTTCTTACTCGACTGTTCGTTCCTGATCTGATCCCGCCGATTCGCTGAGGCGAATTGCGGCTGGGCGTTATTGCGCCCACGAACAGAGGATCAGACCATGAAGGCATATGCGAACTGGATCATTGGTGTTCTTTCATTGCTGTCGGCTATCACCGTCAGCGGTGGAGACGATCGACAACCGACGAAAATCGAACCGGGACCGGCCGATTTCATCGTCGAAAACCTATCCGAACCCGGTGTTCGGGACCTCTTGACCGAGATCCTCGAACGCAACCCCGGGATCGCCGAGCTCAAGGCCCGGATGGCGGCGGCGGGCTCCCGATCGACCGCGGTCCGCAAACTCCCCGATCCGACGGCGGAGGTCACGGCGTTTGTGTTGCCGCCGGAGACCCGGGTCGGACCGCAGCGTTTTTCGGCGCGCCTCAACCAGCGTCTGCCCGGCGGCGGCAAACGCGGCATCTCCGAGAAGGCCGCGGATCTCGAGCGTCAGGCCATCGCCGCCGAGATCCAGGTCCTCCGTCTCCAACTCATCAGCGAGGCGCGGCGGCTGGTCGCCGAACTGGGTTATCTCGACGAGGCCCGGCGGGTCATCGCCCGTGACCACACCACCCTTGAACACTATGAAGAGCTTGCCAGAGGCCGGTACGCCTCCGGCGAGGGCCTGCAGATGGATGCAATCCAGCTTCAGGCCGAGATGTCCCGCCTCGAATCCCGACAGACCGAGCTCGATGAACGCCGGGCCGGCGTGGTCGCCGAGATCAACCACCTGCGCGACCGTTCCGGGGCAACCGTCGACCTCGGAGCACCGGTGGCGCTGCCGACGGGGAGTCTCGACTGGGACAGGCTCCACGAGCTCGCCCTGGTCTCACGCCCCGAGTTGAAGGTCGACATGGCGCGCATCGAGCGATCGGGGGCGCTCATCGATCTCGCCGGCAAGGACCGCTCCCCGGACTTCAGCGTCGGTCTGACCTATGCCTATGTCGACCGGCGAACCGACGTCGATGTCCCGAGCAACGGCCAGGATGTTCTCGGGATCAGCGGCGGAATCACGATTCCGCTCTGGAAGACCGGAAACGACGCCGAGGTCGAGGCCGCCACCCAGATGCAACTGGCCGAGGAGGCATCGCGGCGTTCCACCATCACCGGGATCCAACGTCAGCTCGAAGATCTTCGGGGGAGGATCCCCGAGATCAAACGCCGGCTCGCACTGCTTGAAGACGTCCTGCCGATCCAGAGCGAGCAGGCCCTCGCCTCGGCCGAATCCGCGTATGCGGCGGGCCGGGTTGACGCCCTCGCACTCCTCGACGCAGAAAGGCTGCTCCTCGATGTCCGGCTGACCGCGGCCCGGAGCCGGACCGATCTCGCCATCGCCTACATCGATCTCGAGGCCGCGGTCGCTGCACCCATATATAGCGCCCAGGGAGGTCGGTCATGAGGAATCCACAACTCCACTCGACCAGGGTTTCCGGGTCGACTCGACTCGGCGCGCTCATCGGCGTTGTTGCGGGCGTCGCACTCACGTCCTTCCTGTTGCTCGACCCGCTCGATCTTCACGGTGTCGATGATCGGCTCCGCGGATCCTTCGGTGACCACAACGCACAATCGTCATCGAGCGGCGCCGAGGTGCAGCTCTGGACCTGCGGGATGCACCCCAACGTGATCCAGGATGAGCCGGGCACCTGCCCGATCTGTCAGATGGATCTGGTTCCGCTCAGACATGAACCGACCCCGCCCGCCACCGAACCCGCCGCCACGGTCTGGACCTGCCCCATGCACAACGTGATCTCAGAGCCCGAGGCCGGCGAGTGTCCAATCTGCGGGATGGATCTGGTACCGGTGGTGGGCGCCGATGCCCACGCGGAGCACGGCGGCCGGTCGGCAGCCGAAGACGGGCCTGAAGTCACCATCGACCGTTCCATGGTGCAGAAGATGAATGTCCGGTTCGCTGAGGTGGAACGGCGAGATCTGAGGCGACGGATTTCAACAGTCGGCAACCTGGACTATGACGAAGAACGGATGGTTTCCGTAACCACCCGGTACTCGGGTTTCATCGAGAAGGTGTTTGTCAACCACGTCGGTCAGCCCGTGCGCCGCGGCGACCCACTCTTCGAGGTCTACTCTCCCGAACTGGTGCAGACCCAGCGCGAGTTGATCTCGGCGGTCAGTTATGCCAAACGTTTTCATCAACCATCGACCGATGTCCGCGCCCGCGCCGAGGCGCTCGTCGAAGCTGCGCGGACCAGGCTCGAGTACTGGGAAATTCCTGCCGGTCGCGTTGCCGAGATCGAGGCCACCGGCGAGATCCACCGAACCCTCACGGTCTTTGCTCCTTCGGACGGGGTGGTGATGCAGCGGATGCACGGTCTCGACGGGATGGCGATCAGTCCGGGGATGGAACTCCTCCACATCGTCGATCTCGGGAGCCTCTGGCTGCGCGCCGAGGTCTTTGAACACCAACTCCCTTGGCTCGGCATCGGCTCGATGGCCGAGGTCACGTTCGACTACATGCCCGGCGAGGCGTTCTCGGGGCGGGTCCGATATATCGAACCCGAGGTCTCGCCCGAGACCCGGACCGTCACCCTTACCCTCGAGGTGCCCAACGCCTCGGGAAAATTGCGGGTCGGGATGTTCGCGACCGTGAATTTCGCACCGGTGGAGACCGCCGACGCTCTGACAATTCCATCGCAGGCGGTGATCCGCTCGGGCACACGAAACATCGCCGTCGTCGATCTCGGAATGGGGAGATTCGCGCCCCGCGAGGTCGTTCTCGGCGCCGAAGCGGACGGGTTTGTCGAGATCGTCGACGGGCTTTCCGACGGCGACCGAATTGTGGTCTCGTCCCAGTTCCTCATCGACTCCGAGTCCAATCTGCGCGCCGCCATCGGTTCGCTGCTCGCCAACCGCGGCGAGCACCAACACTGAGGATGAGGCCATGATTGCCAAGCTCATCGAGTGGTCGCTCAGAAATCGGGTCTTGGTGGTCATTGCCACCCTCCTCGCCGTCATGGGTGGGATCTGGTCGGTCCTGACGATCCAGGTCGATGCCATCCCGGATCTCTCGGACGTCCAGGTCATCGTCTACACCGAGTATCCCGGTCAGGCGCCCCGGGTGGTCGAGGATCAGGTCAGCTATCCGATCACGACGACCATGTTGTCGGTTCCGCACGCCAAGACCGTCCGCGGCTACTCCTATTTCGGCTTCAGCTTTGTCTATGTCATCTTCGAAGACGGCACCGATCTCTACTGGGCGCGATCTCGGGTTCTCGAGTATCTCAACGGGCTCGGCAACGCCCTCCCGGATGGGGTCACCCCGAGACTGGGACCCGATGCCACCGGGGTCGGTTGGGCCTTCATGTATGTCCTCAACTCCCCCACCCGCCCGCTCGACGAGCTGCGTTCCCTGCAGGACTGGTATCTCCGATACGGTCTGATGTCGGTGGAGGGGGTGTCGGAGGTGGCGTCGCTGGGCGGCTTTGTCCGCCAGTATCAGATCGAGGTCGACCCCATCAAAATGCGCGCCCATTCGATCACCCTCGGCAGGATCAAGACCGCGGTTCAAAGATCCAACAGCGAGGTCGGCGGCCGGCTTGTCGAAACCGGAGAACGCGAGTTCATGATCCGTGGCCTGGGCTACCTCCGCGGCATTCGAGATCTCGAAGTGGTTCCACTCGGGCTCGGCCCCGGCGGGACGCCGATTCTGCTCCGCGATGTCGCCCGCATCAACATCGGCCCCGAGATCCGGCGCGGCCTCGCCGACTGGAACGGCGAGGGCGAGACCGTCGGCGGGATCATCGTGGTGCGGTCGGGGGCCGACACCCGTTCCACCATTCTTCGAGTCAAGCAGCGTCTGGCCGAGCTGAAGGAGGGTCTTCCCGATGACGTCAGCGTCGAGATTGCCTACGACCGGACCGGTCTCATCGACCGTGCGGTCGACACCCTCAAGCGAACCCTGATCGAGGAGTCGCTCATCGTCGCGCTGGTGTGCGCCATCTTCCTCTTCCACTTCCGCTCGGCCTTTGTCGCGGTGGTGTCGATCCCGGCCGCCATTCTGCTGGCATTCATCGTCATGCGGATCCAGGGCCTCGGCGCCAACATCATGTCGCTCGGTGGAATCGCCATCTCCATCGGCGTCCTCGTCGACGCCTCGGTGGTGATGGTTGAAAACGCCCACAAGCACCTCGAGGAAGACGATGGCAAATCGTCGCGATTCGACATCATTCTGGCCTCGGCCCAGGAGGTCGGCCCGACGCTCTTTTTCAGCCTGCTTGTGATCACCGTCTCCTTCCTGCCGATCTTCACCCTCGGGGCTCAGGAGGGACGGCTCTTTCGCCCCCTGGCTTTCACAAAGACCTATGCCGTTGCCATGGCGTCGCTGGTCGCCGTGACCCTGATCCCGGTTCTCATGTTCTGGTTGGTCCGCGGCCGGATCCGCAGCGAGAAGGCCAACCCGATCTCACGCCTCCTCAAGGCGGTTTACAACCCGGTGCTGGATCTCGCCCTGCGCGGGCGCTGGCTCGTCCTCATCATCGCGATTCTGCTCATCGCGTCGATCTGGATTCCGCTTCAGCACATGGGCTCGGAATTCATGCCGCCCCTGTGGGAGGGCGATCTGCTTTACATGCCGACGACTTTTCCGGGAATCTCCATCGCCAAGGCGAGGGAGCTGCTGCAGCAGACCGATCGGATCATCGCTTCGTTTCCGGAAGTGGAGTCGGTTCTCGGCAAGGTCGGGAGGGCGGAGACCGCGACCGATCCCGCACCGCTCTCGATGATCGAAACCACCATCGTTCTCAAGGACCCGGCCGAGTGGCGGCCGGGGATCACCCGCGAAAAGCTCATCCGCGAACTCGACAGCGCAATCCAGTTCCCGGGGCTGACCAACTCCTGGACGATGCCCATCCGGACCCGTATTGACATGCTCTCGACGGGGATCAAGACCCCGGTCGGAATCAAGGTCGCCGGTCCCGACCTTGAGACCCTCGAGGAAATCGCAAAGCAGATCGAGGCCGCGGTCACCCCCCTGGAGGGCACGCTCTCGGCCTACGCCGAACGGGTGATGGGTGGGTCGTACCTCGACATCGAGGTCGATCGGGAGTCGGCGGCGAGGTACGGCCTCACGGTCGGTGACGTCCAGGACGTCATCGCCACGGCGATCGGTGGGATGAACATCACCTCCACCGTCGAGGGCCTCGAGCGCTATCCCGTCAACATTCGCTATCCAAGAGAGTTGCGCGACGATGTCATGGCCCTGGCCGAGGTCCTGGTACCGACGCCGTCCGGCGCCCAGATTCCCCTGGGCCAGATCGCATCGCTGCGCATGCATCAGGGCCCGCCGGCGATCAAGACCGAGAACGCACGCCCCAACGCCTGGGTCTATGTCGATCTCAGAGACATGGACGTGGGCACGTGGATCAAAACGGCGCGCGAGACCGTCGCGCGCGAGGTCGAGATTCCAGATGGCTATTCGGTCTTTTGGTCGGGCCAGTTCGAGTACATGGAACGGGCGTCCAAGCGTCTGGCAATCGTTATCCCGGTCACCCTGATCCTGATCGTCCTCATCCTCTATCTCAACACCGGGTCGCTGATCAAAACCGGCATTGTCCTGCTCGCGGTGCCGTTCTCAGCCGTCGGCGCGATCTGGCTGGTCTATCTCCTCGGCTTCAACTGGTCGATTGCGGTCTGGGTCGGGCTCATCGCGCTCGCCGGTCTCGACGCCGAGACCGGGGCGGTCATGCTGCTCTACCTCGATCTCGCCTACGAGAAGTGGAGCAAAGAGGGCAAGCTGGTTGACCTTGTCGCGCTTCGTGGAGCGGTGGAGCACGGTGCGGTGCAGCGGATCCGGCCCAAGGCGATGACCGTGGTGACGACCTTCTGCGCCCTGCTGCCGATTCTCTGGGCGACGGGCACCGGCGCCGATGTGATGCGGCGCATCGCCGCTCCCATGGTCGGCGGGGTCCTCTCCTCGTTTATCGGCGAGCTGCTGGTCTATCCATCGATCTACTTCATCTGGCGATCGGTCAACCTCCGCCGCACGCCGCTCTCCAGCGGCGGGCTCCACAACCACGACGAGCTCCGAGGTCAGGAGGCGGAATCATGAACGAAGGCACGGTTTCAGATTCGGTCTGCGGGATGGATGTGAGCCCGACAACAGCGCGCCACTCGTCCGAGCACGACGGCACGACCTACTGGTTCTGTTCGGACGGATGCCGCAGACGCTTCGACTCGGATCCCGAACGCTTTGTCGGCCACGGCGCGGCCGACAAAATCCACCACCGTCAGCACCACGAACAACCCCCGGCTCCAGGGGACGAAAAGGAAGCGGGACGACAACACACCTGTCCGATGCACCCGGAGGTTCGCCGGGATGGGCCGGGCGACTGCCCGGAGTGCGGGATGGCCCTCGAACCGTCGACGCCGCCTCAGGCCGTCTCCCGCACCGAGTACACCTGTCCGATGCACCCCGAAGTGGTGCAGGACCACCCCGGCGGCTGCCCGAAGTGCGGCATGGCGCTGGAGCCCCGGACGGTCACGGTGGACGAAGAGGAGAGCCACGAGCTCGTCGACATGCGGCGGCGCCTGTGGATCAGCGCCGCGCTCGCTCTCCCGTTGCTCGTGCTCTCCATGGGGGAACTGATCCCCGGCGTGAGCTTCGCTGGGCTGGCGTCCGCGCGCACCCTCGATCTCGTGGAGCTCGGCCTGGCTACCCCGGTCGTGTTGTGGGGCGCGTGGCCGTTCTTCGTCCGCGCCTGGCGGTCGGTTGTGAGCTGGAACCTCAACATGTTCACGCTTATCGGTCTCGGTGTCGGGGTGGCCTATGTCTACAGCGTCATCGCGGCGTTGTTCCCAGACCTGTTCCCCGCGTCGTTCCACGACGCCGACGGCCAGGTAGCGGTGTACTTCGAGGCCGCGGCGGTGATCACCACCCTGGTCCTGCTCGGCCAGGTGCTCGAACTCAAGGCACGCAGCCGGACCAACGCCGCCATCAAAACGCTGCTCGGTCTGGCGCCGAAGACGGCGCGACGGGTCAACCAGGACGGCTCGGAGGAAGACGTCCCTCTCGAAATCGTGCAGGTGGGCGACCACCTGCGGGTGCGTCCCGGAGAGAAGATTCCGGTGGACGGGAGCGTGGTCTCCGGTTCGAGCTCGGTGGACGAGTCGATGGTGAGCGGCGAGCCGATCCCGGTCCGCAAGACCGAGGGCGACCGGATCATCGGCGCGACCGTCAACGGCACGGGTTCGATGGTGATGGAGGCCGACAAGGTGGGATCGGACACCCTTCTCGCCCAGATCGTCCAAATGGTCGCCGAGGCGCAGCGCAGCCGCGCGCCGATCCAGAAGCTAGCCGACCTGGTGGCCGCCTTCTTCGTCCCCGCGGTGGTCCTGAGCGCGATGGTGACGTTTGTCGTCTGGGCTATCTGGGGTCCCGATCCGGCGATGAGCTACGCCCTGATCAATGCCGTCGCGGTGCTCATCGTCGCCTGCCCATGTGCCCTCGGGCTCGCGACACCGATGTCCATCATGGTCGCGTCCGGCAGAGGCGCCTCGTCCGGCGTGCTGTTCAAGAACGCCGAAGCGATCGAGGTGATGCGCGACGTCGACACCCTGGTCGTCGACAAGACCGGCACGCTCACCGAGGGTCGGCCGCGGCTGGTCAGCGTGATACCACTCGACGACGGTGATGACGACGAGTTTATGCGACTGGCGGCATCGCTCGAGCGTGGCAGCGAGCACCCGTTGGCGGCGGCCATCGTCGATGGGGCCGCCGATCGCGGCCTCGAGCTCGGTGACGCCGAAGCCTTCGAGTCGGTGACCGGCAAGGGGATCACGGGAACCATCGACGGCCGGGCCGTCGCCGTCGGCAACCGTGCGCTGATGGAGGACCACGCGACCCTCCCCGAGTCCGCGATCAGTGAGGCCGAGAGACTCCGTAGCGACGGCCAGACTGTCATGTTCGTGGCGGTGGAAGGGTCGGTCGCGGGTCTGCTCGGGGTTGCCGATCCGATCAAAGAGAGCACCGCCGAGGCGATCCGCCAGCTCCAAGACGACGGCATCGAGCTCGTGATGCTGACCGGCGACAGCCGCACCACCGCCGAAGCGGTGGCCCGGAAGCTCGGCATCGACCGCGTCGTCGCCGAGGTGCTGCCCGACCAGAAGGCGGAGGCCGTCAAACAGTTCCAGAGTGAGGGCCGGACGGTGGCGATGGCCGGCGACGGCATCAACGACGCCCCGGCTCTCGCTCAGGCTCAGGTCGGCATCGCCATGGGCACCGGGACCGACGTGGCCATGGAGTCGGCCGGCGTGACCCTCGTCAAGGGCGACCTGCGCGGCATCGTCCGCGCCCGCAAGCTGAGCCGCGCCACCATGCGCAACATCAAACAGAACCTCTTTTTCGCGTTCGTCTACAACTCGCTCGGCGTGCCGATCGCGGCCGGGGCGCTGTATCCGTTCTTTGGTGTGCTCCTGTCGCCGATGATCGCGGCCGCGGCCATGAGCTTCAGCTCGGTGTCGGTGATCGGCAACGCGCTCCGGCTCCGCCGGGTCGATCTCGGAGCCGCGGAGGCTGGCCGACCATGAATAGCGGGACCAACCGAAGGCGGGATCCGCCGGCGCAAGCTCCGGTTTGACCTCAACTCCGCCGGTGCGGTGCGGCTACCGGGAAGATGTTACGGAAATATTTGTTGAAACAAAGGGGAGTCTATGAGATTAGGAATCAAGTTTGCCGTGATGTTCGTCGCGGCCTTCACCATCGTGTCAGATGCTTCCGAAGAGACCGTGTTCGCTGATGTCTTCAGCCATTACGAGGCGATTCGCCTGGTGTTGATTGAAGACTCGACCGACGGGGTTGCGGCGCACGCGGCTTCCATCGCGGCGGCGGCCGAAGGACTCGAACAGAGCTTTTCCGCTGCGTCGGCAGGGGTGGGCCCGGAGGACGCCGCTGCCGTCGAAGCGCTCCTCCCCGAGGTCGTAGAGGGAGCCAAGGCCGTCTCGGCAGCAAAGGACCTCGACAGCACCAGAGACGCACTCGCCGAACTGACAAAGCCCCTGGTTCGTTGGCAGGACCTCATCGAGGGGCCACGACCGGTCGTGGCCTACTGTCCGATGGTCAAAAAGGCCTGGCTGCAACCGGACGAGGCCATCGGCAACCCCTATGCGCCCTCCATGCTGCGTTGCGGTGAGGTGGTGCAGCGATGAGTCGATTCCGGTCGATACCGAGCGCATTCCCGAATCGTCCGAACCGGGAACGGGAACGGGGACGGGAACGGGAACGGGATAGAAGTGTACCTGCGACGAATCTGAACGATTCCGAATAATACAGTCACATCCGGTTCAAACGAGCCGGAGATGGGAGATCGAGATGAAGAAGATCATGTTTATGCTGCTTCTCAGCGCTGGAGTCGCCGGCCTCGCTGCCGCCCACGGCGGCGGCATGGGCGGCGGACAGATGGGCGGCGGTGCCGGAATGCTGACAGTGGCCGACGACGGCAGCCTGCTGGTGACCGAAATGTCGTCCATGATGGGCGGCGGTCCTGGCGGTGGAATGATGGGCGACGATCGAGCCATCGTCAACATCGGGGCCGACGGCAGCGAGCGCTGGCGCACCACCTTTGACGAGGGCTGGCCGATGATGCCGGTCAACGACGGAAACCTGGTAATCCTGGTGCTTCGAGAGGATTGGTGGAACGGTTCCGGCGCTGGCGGCGACGGCGACTGGACCCACGGCGGCAACCATGGCGGCGGGCACGGTGGAGGCGGTGGTGGTGGCGGCGGTGGCGGAGGCGGGCCGCACGCCGATTCGGCTGTTCTGGTCGGTCTCGATCTCACCACCGGCAACGAACTCTGGCGTACGGTGGTCGACGGCGACATGGTCTCGGCGCCCCAGTTTGCACCCGACGGCACCCAGTTCTACGTCACCGTCCGCGAACTCAATGGCACCGGTGGCGGTCTCGGCGGCGGTCCCATGCACCAGGGCGATGCTCCCGGCGAACACGAACTCATGAACACATCGGTGGTCGCCGTTGGTCGCAACGGGGTGGTCCTTTGGACGAGGGACCTGAGCGACGACGGGCAGAAGCGCGGAGGCGTGCGATGAGATCCCGCACCATCCTCGTGATCAGTCTGTGCCTGGCCGCCGCGGTCGCGGTCCAGGCATCCGTCCCGGGACATCTCGAAGGATACGTACCCTCGGCGGCCAACGCCGCAGGTCGGTTCGGCTCCGATTGGACCACCGATCTCTGGATCTACCACCAGGGGGCGAGCACCATTCACCTCTGGTTCAACCCGTCCGGAAGCGACAACATCCAGGTCGAAAGTGTCGTCGTGACCCTCGATCAACCGGTGACCGTGCTCACCGATGTCGTCGGCACCACATTCGGCGCCGAGGGCGTGGGCAGCATCCACTATCTGGCGGACGGTCCGGTGACCGTCACCAGCCGGACCTGGACCGCAACCGAGCCCGCGGGCAGCTATGGTCAGACCATCACCGGGGTACCGGTCAGCGGCGCGGCTGTGCCCGACACCGGTCAGGCAGGAACCCTGCGGATGGTCGTTGATCAGAACCGAGGCTTTCGGAGCAATCTCGGTCTGACCAACGTCAGCGGCGTATCGGTGACCGTCGCAGTTGAGATCTTCACCGCCGATGGGGCGGCAGCGCCGGGGAACTCCGCCTTCACGGTAGAGCTCCCGGCCTACGGAATGACCCAGATCAACGACCTGCTGGCGCGGCTGTCACCGGGAAACCGTAACGGCCTGATCATCCGTGCGGGCGTGAGCTCGGGCGAGGGAGCGATACTGGCCTATGTTTCGACGGTGGACAACGCCACCAACGACGCGTCGTACCAGGAGGGATTCAGATTCGGATACTGACGTCTTCGCGTCTTGCAGTCTTCAAGGATGGACGGAGACCGTCAGTATCGAGCACCGCCGTCCGGGCGCTCTCCCTCCGACGTTTCAAAGATGCGCCTGCGGCTGGCTCGTTCCTCGAGGAGCAGGGCCTCGACCCGATCGAGGTTCGCCTGGAAGATCGACAGGCTCCGGTCGCCCGATGCTTGGCCCTTCGCCACCGCCTTGCGATAACTCCGCATGGCGCCGGGGAGCCTGCCCGCTCGTTCGAGAGCTTCGCCGAGGCTGTCGTCGACGTTTGCCGAGTCAGGGTAAAGGTCGGTGTTGTATTCGAAGACCTCGATGGCCTCTTTACCTCTGCCCTCGCCAAGCAAGCGGTAGCCGAGGAGATTGACCATCAGCTCAGGGGGTCGAATCTCGTAGCCGAGTCGTTCGGACAACCCGTCGAAGCGGGCGACGAGCTCGGCGAGTGTCCCGTTGCGAACAAGACCGGTCGTGTCCCAATCGCTGTTGATGAAACGAAGCCCCAGGTATGTGCTGCCGTGCACGGTGGTGCCGTGATCCTCACCCTCCATCCGCCGGAACTCCCATTCAAAGCTAGAGGAGGCGTTGGTTTTGAGAACGTCGATGACCGTCTCGAGATCGGTCTCCCAACGAGCGTCCTCTCCGTCGCTCATCGTGATGAAGAGCGAAAAAGTCTGAGATTTCCGATTCTCGAGGGAGTCCGCCAGTCGCTCGGAGACCGAAGGCAAACCCTCTCCCCTCTCGTCGTTGTTCACGGCGGGGCTGATCGCTATGGCCGCGTCGAAGAGATCGGGACGTTCCACCAGGACATGCACGACGAACGAGCCTCCGAGCGAGTGCCCGATCAGTGTTCGGTGCGGCGCCGTGCGGAAGTTGCCGTCGACAAAAGGAATCAACTCCGACTCGATGAACTCGAGAAAGAGATCTGCGCCGCCTGAGGAGCGGCCCTCGGTCACCACCGCCGTGAAGTCGCGACTACGGTCGGTGTTGTCGATTCCCACAACTATCGAGCGTGGCATCCTGGCGTTGACTCCCAGCAGATCCACCGTCGCCGTGGTGTGGTTGAAGTGGGCGCGCCCGTCGAGGAGATAGATCACCGGCAGTGGTTGTTCGGTGGTCTCGTAGTCGGCCGGGAGGTGGATCAGGAGTCTCCGATCTTCGTCGAGAACCGACGAGTGGAGCGTCAAAGCGTGGCCGATGACCAAAGGAGTCGCCGAATCGAGCACCGATGGTCCCGGAATTCCCCCGGCCCTTGTCACCGCGGCGACCAAGAGAAACGCAGCCAGAGCCGGACAGGAAAGTCCGCTGAAACGTGCTGTGTCTCTCACATAAATCGAGCGATTCTCACCGGTGATCTGCACCAACTCCCTGCGCTCCGGGCGTTTGCTAAAAGCCTCGACATACAACCAGTATTCCTGCGTTTTTTCCAAACACCAGAGCATCAAGGACTTGGCGCAGCTCATCCGGCAGAATCGCTCAGTCTTGGTTTCATCAAGAAGATCTACGAGGCGCCGGCGTGTCGGTTGCAGCCGAAGGGTGATTCGGTTCAACACGATCCCGAGGCCGGGCTGCCGAGGAATCGCCCGGCACCGAGGCGTCGCACAATGACAAAAGATGGCGCCCCGTTCGAGTATTCGGCGTAGAATGCCCCCTCGTGAAGTTGAACGACCTCAAACGCGCCCTGTTGGCCACCATGTTCTTCGGCGCCGCCAGCGGCATCATCGTGGCCACCTTCAACAACTATCTCGCCGAGGTCCACCATCTCGGGGCCGAGGCGCGTGGCTGGATCGAGTTCCCTCGCGAGTTGCCGGGGTTCTTCCTCGTCTTCATCGCCGGCGCCATGCTCATTTACCTCCGGGAAACTCAGATGGCCGCCGTGGCCATGCTCATGACCGCCCTCGGCGCCATGGGTCTCGGCTTTCTCTCCCCTTCCATGACCTGGCTCGTGCTCTTCATCGTGATCTGGTCGTTGGGCGACCACATCATCTTTGCCGTCGAGGGCCCCATCGGGCTCAAGCTGTCCAAGGGGGGCAAAGAGGGCCGGCGGCTCGGCCAGTTCGGCGGGGCGCGCAACCTCGGCACCATTCTCGGCGTCGGCGTGGTCTTCCTCCTGGCTCACTTCCTCGGTGATCGTTTCGGTCTCTTCTTCGCCATCGCCGCGGGCTGCGCCCTCGTCGCCGGCATCTTCTACGCCGGCCTCAGGATCGGCTCCGCCGACTCACCGTCCCGACGTCTTGTCTTCAAACGCCGATACACGATCTTCTACGCCATCTCGGCTCTTTTCGGCATCCGCAAACAGATCTTCCTCGCCTTCGGCGTCTGGGTCCTGGTGGAGATCCACGACGTGCCCGTCAGTACCGTCGCCCTGCTCTACTTCATTGCCGCCACTCTGGGAGTCGTCTTTCGTCCGCTGCTGGGCGAGGTCGTCGACTGGCTGGGAGAGCGCACGGTGCTGGCGGCGGACGAGTTGCTCCTCCTCGTCATATGTCTCGCCTATGCCTTTGCGAGCGTCCTGCTTCCGCAGCCCTACGATCTCTGGCTTCTCTACGGCGCCTACATCTTCGATAGCGTGCTCTTCGCGCTCCGGATCGCCCGCACCACCTATCTCAAGAAGATTGCCGAAGATCCCACCGACATCACCCCGACCATCTCCACCGGGATCACCATCGACCACGCGGTGGCGACGACCCTGCCGATCCTGTCCGGCTATGTCTGGGAAGCCTATGGTTTCCAGTGGGTGTTCATCCTGGCGGGAGCCATCGCGTTGGTTGGTTTCTTCGTCTGTCTGCGGATTCGGGTTCCGTATCCGGGCGATGAGGTCGAGGAGCCTTTGCAGGGTTGAACCGCGAAGGCGCAAAGAACGCAAAGACATCGCAATATTGCTAGAATCACGGTTCGGAGGTCCTTCATGCGCTCAACTCTCGTTCGGTTCACCATCGTGTGCTCGGTGCTGGCCCTGGTTCTGACCGACATTCCAACGGACGCCTGTACGTCGTTTCTGGTCAAGGTCTCGAGCGGACCGCTCATGGCCAAGAACTACGACTGGGATGTGGCTGACGGGTTGCTCGTGGTCAACCCACGCGGTCTGGCCAAGACCGCTCTGGTCGCAGATGGTGAGAAACCCGTGCGCTGGACCTCACGCTACGGCAGCCTGACGTTCAATCAATACGGGCGCGAGTTTCCCACGGGAGGCATGAATGAGGCCGGGTTGGCCATGGAGGTGCTGTGGCTCTCCGAGACCGACTATCCGGAACCCGGCGATCGCCAGTCCATCCGCACCCTACAGTGGGTTCAGTACTGCCTCGACTCCTTCCGCTCGGTGTCCGGCGTGGTCGCCAGCGCGTCCGAGCTCGCCGTCGGCGGCACCGCGACCCTCCACTTTCTCGCCTGCGATCCCACCGGCAATTGCGCCGTCATCGAGTTCTTGGAGGGCAAGCTGGTATCGCGGAGCGAGCGAACCCTCCCCCTGCCGGCGCTCACCAACAACACCTACAACGAATCCCTCGACTATCTCAACCGGACCCTCGGATACGGCGGCGATCCGGTGTCGCCCGAAGGGCCGGGTTCTCTCGCACGCTACGCCAGGGCGGCGAACGGCGCCCATGCCGTGCGTTCGGGCGGCGGCGATCAACCTGTCGACAAGACTTTCGCCGTCCTCGCGGATGTGGCCCAGCCCGATCGGACGCAGTGGAGCATCATCTACGAGCTCCAGGAAGGCCGGGTCCACTTCCGGACCTCCGGGAACAAGGAAGTTCGAACCGTCGATCTCTCCAAGCTCGATCTCGACTGCACCGCCGAACCGCTGATCCTCGACCTCATGTCCGAAGGCTCGGGTGACATGACGTCGAAGCTCGAGCCCTACAACGCCGAGGCCAATCTCAGGACCATCCGCGCAGGGTACTCCGCCAAGAAGGTCACGACTCCGTCCACCGAGACCATCGAAACCATGGCCGGCTATCCCGACGGCCTCCTCTGCACCTTCGCCACAAACGAGAACTAGGAGCCTGTAGCGCAAAAATGGTGGCGCCTTTCGGGTGTCGTTTGGCCCATTTTCCGGCGTATTCTTGGCCCATACCCCCAGTATGAACCTGCAAATCCGCCGAAAAATGACCTCAAACGCCCCTCCGAAATCCATCCACCATTTTTGCGCTACAGGCTCCTAGCACGCGAAACCCGCCCCGAGAGCGGAAACCGGGGGTTCACTCCGGCGCGTAGAGCCCGTCGATGACGTCGGCGAAGAACTCGTGGATCACCCTCCGTTTGAGCTTGAGGGTGGGGGTCAGCGTGTTGTTCTCCACCGAGAGGCCCTCGCTGATGACCGCGAATTCCCGGATGGACTCGAAGGGCGCGAGGGTTGCGTTGACGGCAGCGATCCGGTCTTCGAGGTAGGCACGGATGCGATCGCACCGGGCAGCAGCTTGGGGATCTCCGGCACTGCTCCCGGCCGTCTCGGCAAGGGCCGCGATCCCCTCCGGGTCGAGCAGAATCAGCGCGGAAAGGTACTTCCTCCGGTCGCCGATCACCACCGCCTGGGCCACGCCGGGGATGCCCTTGAGCTTGGACTCGATGGGGACCGGGGCGAGATTCTTTCCCCCCGAGGTGATGATCAGCTCCTTCTTGCGATCGGTGACGTAGAGGAAGTCTTCGTCGTCGAGCATGCCGATGTCCCCGGAATGGACCCAACCTTCGTCATCGAGGGTCTCCCTGGTCTGCTCCGGGTTCTTGTGGTAGCCGATAAAGACATTCGGCCCCCGGAAGAGGATCTCCCCGTCGTCGGCTATCTTCAGCTCGGTCCCGGGGATGGCCCAGCCCGCCGACCCCGTGCGATACCTCTCCAAGGTCGAGAAGGTCGTCGGCCCCGTCGACTCGCTCATACCATAGACCTCGAGGATCGGGATCCCGAGGCCGAGGAAGAAGTCCAGCGTCGATCTCGCCACCGGGGCCGCGGCGGTGAAGAAGAACCTGGTCCGGTCGAAGCCGAGTCGTGCCCGCACCTTGGAGAAGACCAGCCGGTCGGCCAGCCACCAGCCCGAGGGCAGAGGCTCTCCCCGCTGGCTGGCCCGGCCGCCGACCATGCCCACTCCCCTCGCCCACTGGACCAGGCGACGCCGCAGCTTCCCGCTGGAGGCGCCGGCCGCCTCCATGCGGGCCTGGATCTTCTCCCAGACCCGGGGCACGGCGAAGAAGAAGGTCGGCCGGACCGCTCGGAGGTCATCGGCCAAGGTCTCGAGGCTTTGGGCGAAGGACACACAGCCGCCCAGCGCCAGGGGAAGATAGAGCGAGAGCACCTGCTCCGCGATGTGACTCAAGGGCAAATAGCTGAGGGCACAGTCCTTCTCCGTCACCCGGAACTGTTTCACCAACGCGCGCGCGGTCCAGACGACGTTGTGGTGCGAGAGAAGGACCCCCTTGGGCTCGCCGGTTGTGCCCGAGGTGTAGATCAGGGTGCATGGGTCGTTGCGCTCCAGCGATGCAATCCGCCCGTCGAGCTCGTCCTGCGCGACCTTGTCGCCGAGCTTGAGGAACGCCTCCCATGTCAGAACCCCATCCTCGTCCTCACCACCCTCCATGACGACCACCGCGGCGAGCTGCCGGCGCACGGCCTCGATCTGGGCGAGGTGACCGGTGTGCTCGATGACCGCGACTACGGCCTCGCAATGGTCGATGATGTAGCCGCACTGCTCCGGGGTACATGTTGTGTAGATTCCACTCGGCAAGCCCCCTGCTGCGATGGTGGCGAGATTGCTGATGAACCACTCGGGGCGGTTGCTGCCGAGGATCACGACGCAGGACGAGCGCTCGACTCCGAGCCCCATCAACGCCCGTCCGGCCTGGAAGACCTGTGACCGGTACTCGGTCCAGCTCATCTCAGTCCAACCGTCCGCTCGTCTGTGGCGGAGAGCAGTCGCTTCCGGGTACGCAGAGGCGGTCTCGAACAGGACATCGATCACCGTGTCGCTGGTCGCCATGATCCCTCCGTTCAGCTGACGCTCCGACCCTCCACACCGAAGAAGAACTCCTCGAGGGTCTGCAGATCCCGGTCGAGCTCGCCGGTCGGTTCGAACCGACCGCCGATGCGAACCAGGCGCCGTCCATAGTCGAGCGCCACCGGCACGATGGGCACCTGGGCCTCCATCGCGACATAGTAGAACCCTGTCTTCCAGCGTTCGACGCTGCTTCGGGTCCCCTCCGGCGAGAGCGCCAGGATCATCTGCTCTCTCCCCGCGAAGAGCTTCACGGTCTCGTCCACCACCCCGCGCGCCGCCCGCCGGTCGACCGGGATGCCGCCGAGCCAGCGCATCACAGAACCCAGGGGCCAGGCGAAAAGGGTGTGCTTGCCAAGGAACACGACCCGGAGACCGAGACCGAACATGGCGGCCACACCGATGAAAAAGTCCCAGTTCGATGTGTGCGGCGCGACGATGAGCACCGCCTTGGAGACGTTCGGAACGGACCCCTCAAAGTCCCAGTCGAAGAGCCCGAGGAAGGCCCTGCTGACGGCGGCAGAAAAAAAGTTGCCGCGTCGTGGGGTCGAATCACCCAGGCTTGGTACGTTGACGTTCCGCATTGCTGGAGATCAGTGTACCCTCTCTCTCGCCCGCACTTCTCACCAGGTTTCGTCACGAGAGCGACCTCACCACTCTGCTACCATCTATAAATGAGATCTCTTCGCTTTCCTGTATCCGGGACCACCCTCATCCTCCTCGTCGTCGTTCTTACCATGGCTGCAGGCGCTGCAACATCCGATGACTCCGCCGGCTTGAAACGCCGAACCACCCTTCCCAAATCGAATCTCGCGGTCCAACGCCTGGTCTTCGATCCGGCCACCGGGAATCCGCAGCTCGTTCGCCTGGCGGGCGACCAACCCACTCCCGAAGTCGCCAGCGCCAAGACACGAGCTCTCCAACTCCTCACCCTCCATGCCCCCGCCTTCGGTCTGACCGACCCGGCACGCGAACTCGAACCGATTCAAACCAGGCGGGACCCTCTCGGCGGTGAGCAGGCGATCTTCCGTCAGGTCTACCACGGGATCCCTGTCTTCGGCACGACGCTTCGCGTTCATTTCAACGCCGACGATGCCGTCTCGACCATCAACGGGACCATCGTCTCCGACATCAATCTCGATCCCGTCCCAAGGCTCGACGCGCTCGAAATCGAGACCGCGGCAACGCGCATCGTCGCCAAACAGAGCGGCCGTGGAGTCCAGGACCTCGAAGCATCACCCGCCGTCCTGATGGTCTACCGCGAGGGTCTGGTTCGCGGCCGGCCGGGGGTGAACCACCTGGCATGGGAGGTCGAAGTGGCCTCTCCGCCGAACCTCCACGAGGTCCTGTACCTCGATGCCCACGACGGCCGTCTCCTCGATCAGAGATCCAAGATCCACAACCTCGACCGTGTCATCCACCGAAACACCTTCCCACGACCGATCTGGTCCGAAGGCGACCCGATCCCGTACTCCAGCGGCGAGGTGGACGGCGACGCCGAAATCAACGAGCTCATCGACGCGACGGGAGACACCTACGATCTTTTTGCCAGCATGACAAACAATCTCTACCTGAGCTTCGACGGCCTCGACGCCACGATGCACTCGGTCTATGACTCCGACTTCATCGATTGCCCCAACGCTGTGGAATCGGGCGGGATGACGTCGTTCTGTATCGGAATGGTCAGTGACGACGTGGCGGCCCACGAATGGGCCCACGCCTACACCGAATGGACCCACGGACTCATCTACCAGTGGCAACCCGGCGCTCTCAACGAAGCCTACTCGGACATTTTCGGTGAACTGGTGGACCAGCTCAACGGCCGCGGGACGGATACTCCCGGCGACAGCCGCCCCGCCGGTGACTGCTCCAACGCCGGGGGTAGCCCGTCACCGATCTTCGAGGTCACCACCCCTCCCTCGGCATCGGGCACCTACCCGGCCGGCGGCGCGGTCTTCAACCCACTTGCCCCATGGACCGTATCGGCAGCCGTGGAGCTCGTCGATGACGGCGTCGGCGCCCCGAACGACGCATGCGAACCGCTCGGCCAATTCACGCCGGGATCGATCGCGCTGATTGACCGCGGTACCTGCTTCTTCCGTGACAAGGTGCTCAACGCGCAGAACGTCGGCGCAACCGGGGTCATCGTGATCAACAACCAGGGCAACGACGTGATCGAGATGGGTGGCGAGCTGCCGCGACTCGACATCCCGGCGGTGTTCATCGGGCAGAGCGACGGCGCCCGAATCAGGTCGGGTCTCAACGAAGGTGTTCGGGCCACCCTCATTCTCGATGGCGTGACCACCGACTCGGTGCGTTGGATCGTCGGGGAAGACACCCAAGCCCTCGGAGCGATTCGCGACATGTGGTCACCGATCTGTTTCGGCGATCCGGGACGGGTCGGCAGCGTGAACTACACCTGCAGCGAGATCGACAACGGCGGCGTCCACACCAACAGCGGCGTCCCGAACCACGCCTTTGCCCTTCTGGTGGACGGTGGGTCGTACAACGGGCGCCAGGTTCGCGCCATCGGTTCCACAAAAGCCGCGCGCATCTACTGGCGGGCCATGAGCAACTATCAGACCCCGGTCACGGGCTTCCCCGGCCATGCCGATCTGCTCGAGGCCAGTTGTCAGGATCTCATCGGGGCACAGCTCTATGACCTCCAGACCGGCTCTCCGGTGGCCGAGACCATCAGCACGGGGGACTGCGCCGAGGTGACGGCGGCCATGGACGCGGTCGAGATGCGGGCGAATCCCGATCAGTGCGGCTTCCTCCCGCTGCTCGATCCCGATGCGCCCACCGTCCCAAGCAACCTTGTAGTCTTCAACGAGAGCTTCGACGGCGACCCCGGCGACCGCTGGGAGCTGAGCAATCGAGGGATCTTTCCCGAATACGAACCGCGGGACTGGATGTGGACCGATGACCTCCCGTCCGGTGGCGAGAGCGGCGCGTTTTTCGCGCTCGACAGCGTCCTTATCGGTGACTGCCGCGCGGGGAGTGACGACCAGAGCGGCGTCATGGAGCTGATGAGCCCGGCGATCGAGATCCCGAGAGGCAGCTTGGGGCCGATCCTCACCTTTGATCACTGGGTGGCCACCGAGCCGGAGTGGGACGGGGGCAACGTCAAGATCAGCGTCAACGGAGGGTCCTTCTCGCAGATACCCCACGGCTTCTTCATCCACAACCCGTACAATGACCGGATCCAATCAGGCAATACCAATCCCCTAGCAGGGCAGCCGGCATTCACCGGCACCGACCAGGGATCACTCGACGGCAGCTGGGGTCAGACCCAGATCGATCTCCACTTACTGGCGGCGGCGGGTGACCGGATCGTCCTCCGGTTCGACTTCGGAGTCGACGGATGCAACGGCGCTCACGGTTGGTATGTGGACAATGTTCGGGTGGTGACGACCGCGTTGTCGCCACGGCAGGTCGGAGGTCGGGTGCGGCCGTAGGGAACGGAGTCGACAGTTGACAGATCGACGTCCTGAAAGCTAATTCATTGAAAAGCTTGACAAATTAACTTTCTGGTTATATCATTATGGAAGATGAACGGTCATTCACTTGTCCAATCATCAGATCTGTCGAAGAAGCCCGTGTCCATAGACCCACCAACCACAACCCACCAACCTTTCCCACCAAAATAGACCCACCGTTTTTCCACCTACCAACCACGGGCTTGGACAGGTGTGTCGACACGAGCCGCGAGGATCCGGTTTGACCTTCTTCTCACCGAATGTCTTCGGCCGCCGACGAGGTGATCAATAGCGCGGACCGGGCTTGGCGAAGACCTGGGTCACGAAATAGACATCACCGGTTGCGTCATGGTGGGTCGAGACGATGCCGATCCCAACGTGGCTCACGTCCGGGGTGAGAATAGCGGCTCGGTGACCCGGACTGCGCATCAAACCCTCCTGGGCGTCGGAAATGGTTGAACTCCGGGCGATATTCTCGGCTGCGAAGGTCGCGAGGAAGCCGGCAGCCTCGAGTCGATTCCCCACTGACCCGGTCGCGGGCGACACGTGCGCAATCTCACCCGTCCGCGCCATCTCGGCGCTGTGCCTTCGGGCCACCGCGGCGAGGGTGTCGTCGCGGATCAACGCCGGCAGACCGAAACGGGACCGATCCTGATCGAGAAGCCCGTACGCGTAGGTCTCCGCGGTGACCGGATCTCTGATCCAGCCCTCATCCTGACGCCGAGTCCCGACCCACGCTCGAGACGGCTCCCGACCGACCTCGACGGGAAAGAGCAGGACCACGTGGGGACCCGAGGCATCGGTGGCCACGACCTCGATCCACTGGGTTCCCGGCCGACCCGCCAATTCCACGGCCGCGAGCATGCGATCGCCGCTCAGGCCAGTGGCGAGGTTGACCACCCCGCCGTCCGGACCCATGGAGATCACCGAAGCGCCCTCGACCGGCCGAAGAAAACGGACCACCAGGGCGAGCGAGCTCCCGGGTGCGGCCGTCGTCGGGACCGCCTGCATCTCCACCGTCCGTTTGACGAGAAAAACCGTCCACCTCCACGCGTAGGGCGCACGCGCCGGAACCCTCGCCACCCCCACGTGGGTCGCGGGAACCGTCTCGAGAACTCTCGCAAGCTCCTCGAAGAACGCGTCATCGCCATCGTCTCCGGTCAGGATGTGGATCACCGCCGCGAAGGGATCCGGGCAACCCGACCAGTGGAGAACAAACTCAGAGAAGGCCAATGGAAGCCGATCGGCCTGCGATGTCCGGCCGTAGATCCCGGCCGCTCTCTCGAGGCAGGGTACGGCTCGAAGCCGCGGAAAGCGTTCCTCCACGCCGCGCGTCAAGGAGCTGGTGGTCGCCCGCTCCCCGCTCGCCCGGTAAAACTCGGCCGGTTCACCGGGGAGAGTGACGGTGACCACGGGGGGCTCTTCGCGAACCACCTTCGATGAGACGGGCCCGGAGGGTCGGGGGCCGGGTCCGTCAGCGGAATCCCGACCGCCGCACGCCGAGGCCGCCACTGCGGCGACACCGACGACAAGGAGACCGATCGGCCGGCCGAACCGGGATGAAAAGGCCGTGCTCTTGCTCAAGATCACACGGCTGGTCGACCCATCGGTTTGCATCAACGCCGGAGCCATCTGGCGTTGCCGAATCCCAGATGGACATGGCTGTTGACCAGCCTGACCACCGGATGAGGACCCCAGTCGATCGCGCTGATGGTCGCCGGGTCGAGGAAGATTCGACCGGAGGACGTGAGCGGGACACCCAACGCGGAGCAGAGGAGGGCCTTGATGGGGCCCATGTGGCTGACCACGACCACGGTGGTGCCTGCGCGTTCGCGGGCGAGCTCGTCGGCGAGATCGACGACTCGTCCCTGAAGTTCAAGCAACGACTCGCCCCCCGGTGTCGACCGCGAGGGATCGGCTTCCCAACCTTCGACCTCGGCGAGGTCGTTCGGACTCGTTTTGATGACCTCGAATCGTGATCGACCTTCCCACGAACCGAAGTCAAGCTCGATCAGCCGGTCGTCGGTCGAGACCACCAGGCCTGCCGTTTCGGCCAGCCTTCGCGCCGTCTCCCGAGCTCGCTGGAGAGGGCTCGAGAGCACAGCATCAACCCTCACATCGGTCAACGCCACCGCCAGCGAATCCGCCTGACCGAGACCATTCTCGTTGAGCTCGTCGTCGCGTCGCCCGAGGTACTGATAGCTTCGGTTGGCGTCAACTTCACCGTGGCGGACAAGAACCAGGCGGACGGTCTGTGGTTGCACCTCCCGAGTATCTCACGGTGGGTGGCGAAAACCATCGAGGTCGAAACTACGTTTGAATCTCCAGGGAAGAGACATTCAAACCCTCATCGATCCGACGCAATCGGTTCCGGTAGTGGGTGTAGGATTCGGATGGAGGGATCTTTGATTCAAATTGATCGGTTGAGAAAGTGCTACGACACCCTCGTTGCCGTTGACAACGTCACATTCGATGTCCGCGACGGCGAGATCTTCGGGCTCCTCGGCCCCAACGGCGCCGGCAAGACCACCACCATCAACATGATCTGCGGCGTCCTGCAACCCGACGAAGGACGGGTCCTCGTCGATGATCGCAACATCTGGATCGAGCCCAAGGCAGTCAAACAGACCCTCGGTGTCGTGCCTCAGGAGATCGCGGTCTACGAAGACCTCACCGCCCGCGACAATCTCAACTTCTGGGGCTCGCTCTATGGTCTCCGGGGCGCAGAGCTCGGCTCGAGGATCGATGAAACCCTGTCACGCGTCGGTCTTGCCGAACGCGCTCGCGACAAGGTCAAGACCTTCTCCGGCGGCATGAAGCGCCGTCTCAATCTGTGCATGGGGCTCCTCCACCGGCCCAAATTCCTTCTTCTCGACGAGCCCACCGTCGGGATCGATCCTCAGGCGCGCCTCAACATCCTGGAGGTCATTCACGAGGTCGCAGCAACCGGAACAACCGTGCTCTACACGACCCACTACATGGATGAGGCCGAGCAGCTCTGCGATCGCATCGCGATCATGGACCGGGGACAGATTCTCGCCATCGGGACGCAGGATGAACTCACCAAACGCGCTGGGGAAGCCGAGGTTCTGCGCCTCACCGGATCGTTTGACGACCAGGCGCTTCGCGATCGTCTCAGCGCAGTTCCCGGGACCCGTGTGTTGCGCATGGACAGCGGTAGTGCGGTCCTGTCCATCGAGAGGGACGGTCCGGGTCTCCTCCATGTCTTGCCCCGGGTTCTCGAAGGAGATTTCGACGTCGAGGACGTTTCCATCCAGAGGCCGAATCTGCAGAGTGTTTTCATTGCCCTCACCGGCCGCGAGCTCCGCGACTGATGTCGATCCTTGCGATTCTCCGGCGAGATCTCAACCGCTATCGGCGGAATCCCATCCGAACGGCGATGCTCTTCGCCCTTCCACTGGTGATGGCCGCCATCTTCGCCCTCGTCTTTGGTGGCGGAGGCGCCGACGAGATCAGTATCCGGGTACTCCTTTGGGACGAGGACAACAGTCTGCTGTCCATGCTGGTCCAGGGCGCCGCCGGCTCGGAGGAATCGGAACAGAGGCTGGAGATCGTGCCCGTGGGCAAGGAGGGACTCGCCATGATGGACGATGGCGCTGCGTCGGCACTGGTCCACATCCCTGTCGGTTTCACCCGGGATTTCCTTGCCGGTGAAGTCACCACCGTCGAGCTCGTCAAGAACCCCTCCGAGCGCTATCTCCCGCTGGTCATCGAAGAAGGGGTCGGGCTCGGGGCCGCCGTGCTGTCAACCGCGTCGACGGTCTTCAGATCCGAGCTCGAGACCATCGGGACATTGATGGGGTCGCGAGGATTCCCCTCCGATGCCGCCGTTGGCGGACTGGGCTCCGATATCAACTCACGATTGCGTGGGCTCGAGGGCTTCTTGTTTCCGCCCGCGATCACGCTGGAGAGCGTCGACCTTGCCGCGCCGGCCGAGGACGAAGCCCGACCCATCACGGTCCTCTCGTACTTCCTCCCCGGCCTCGCGGTGATGGGGACCCTCTTCCTCGCCCAGTCCGCCACCCGGGACATCCTGAGAGACCGCGAGGCGGGTCTTCTCCGCCACCTGCTCACGGCCCCGGTCTCTCCCGGAGAATACCTCGTAGGCAAATGTCTTTCGGTCCTTCTCATCACCTCCGTCGGGTTCGCGGTGTTGATTCTCATCGGAGTCGCAGCTGGAGTGACGTGGGGCCCACCGGTGGCGGTTGGTGTCCTGATGTTGGCCACCGCCGTGGCCTGTAGCGGCACCCTGCTCCTCATCATGAGCCTGGTGGGCAGCGAGAGACAGGGAGACGCCCTGACCACCATCGTCATCATCGCCTGGTCCATGCTGGGCGGCGCCTTCGTCCCGCTGGAACAGATGCCGGCGTTTGTTCGACCGCTGTCAGCCTCGACCCTCGTATTCTGGTCGATCGATGCGTTCAACACCCTCATCCACCACGGTGGTGGCCTTGGAGATATCGTGGTCAACCTCGCGGTGCTCTCTGCCACCGGTTTGACCTTCCTGATCGCGGGGGCTCTTGTCCTGGGGCTCAGAATAAGACAGGGCACGCTGTGATGCGGACCATCGCAGCCATCGCTCTCCACGATCTCAGACTGGTTCTCAGCGACAGGTCTGCGGTCATGTGGCTTTTTCTCATGCCGGTTGTCTTCGCCACGTTCTTCGGCGTGGTCATGGGTGGGGACGCCTCCCCAACCGACGCCCGGGCTGCTCTGACCGTGATCGACGAGGACGGAGGTCCGGTGGCGCGTCTCCTTTTGGAGGAGCTCGAAAGCGAACGGCTCGTCCTACGATTTGTGGATCCGTCGGCCAAAGAGACCACTCCCGACAAAATACGAACCCTGCTGATTCCGTCGGGTCTCAGCACCGCGGTCCTCGGGGGCGAGCAGGCCACCCTGTTGTTGGAGAAAGACCCCGGGACCTCGGTCGATGCCGCCCTGATGGCGCAAGCGCGAATCGTCGCATCCATCACCGCCGTCCTCGGCCGACTGGTGGTTGCCGGCGAGAAGCTGGAACCGGGCGCCCCAATGACGCCCGAACTCCTTGCCGCTTCTCCAAAGACCGAGGATCTGGTGCTGATTGAGAGCCGATTTGCCGGCGAAGCCAGAATCGTTCCCGACGGATTCGCCCAGTCGATCCCCGGCAACGCGGTGATGTTCGTGATGTTGGTGGCCCTGACCTACGGCGCGGCTTCGGTCGCCGGTGAGCGTGAAGGCGGTCAGCTCCGTCGTCTGGCAACCACCCCGGCGAGCACGTCCGAGATCATCGCTGGAAAGATCGTCGGACGGGTGGCGGTGGCATGGGCCCAGGTCACGGTCCTCATGGTGGTGGCGGTGGTCGGCAACCTGGTCTTCGGGGTCACCATCGGCGACCAACCCGTCGTAACCTGGATCGTGCTCCTCATCTATGCCGTGGCGGTGGCGCCCCTCGGCGTGGCATTCGGCGCCAGATTCACCGACCCCGATCGAGCCGCCAGCACCGGAGTGATCGCCACCATTATCATGGCTGCCTTCGGCGGATGCTGGTGGCCCCTCGAGGTGGTCTCGAAACCACTCCAGACCCTCTCGCTGGCCTTCCCAACCGGTTGGGCCATGAGGGCTCTCCATGGCACCATTTCGTTTGGTCGGGGCCTCGACGGGATTCTTGTGCCCCTGATCGTCCTCGCGGTATTCGGTGCCGCGTTCTCATGGCTCGCCGTCCGGTCGCTTCGGATCACGTAATCCCGATAACGACCATGGTGACATCGTCGACCTGTTCCGTATCGCCCTTGAAATCCCAAACTGTGCGCAGAATCAGGTCACGGATTTCGTTGGCCGAGGCGCCGTCATCGAGGTCTTCGAGGATCGAACGGAGCCGGCTCCAGCCGAACTGCTCGCCGTCCGGACTCATGGCTTCCACCAGTCCGTCGCTGTACATCAACAGCAGATCGCCGGGGCCGAGCTCGACACGGTCCTCGGCGTAGTGCGCACCCTCGATGGCGCCGAGGGGAAAAGACCCCGAACCGTGTTCGGTCACTTCACCGCTTTGTCGCCGCAGAAAGACCGGCGGGTGACCGGCGGTGGAGATGGTCGCCACCCTCTCGGCGCGATCGAGGACCACGACTCCCAGGGTCATGTGCATCCGCGGCGCCGATGTCCGTTTGAGCATCAGGTTCACGCGATCGAGGACCTCGCTCGGGCGGCCCATTTCATCACGGAGGAGGTTGAGGCTCGATCGAATCCCGGAGAGGACGAGGCCGCTCGCCACCCCGTGCCCGGTGACGTCTCCCACCACCACGGCCAATCTCTCCGAATCGAGGTCGAAGTAGTCGTAGTAGTCTCCCCCGACCTCGGTGGCTGGAAGCGACAGGGCCGCCACATCGAGCCAATCGATCTTCGGTGCCTGCAGGGGAAGCATGCTGAGCTGGATCTCCCGAGCGTACTCGAGCTCCTGCTTCATCCGAAGACGATCGCGATGGCGATCAGCCTCGGACCGCCAACGGGTCAGGAACCGGGCTTCCAACCGTCGACTCAGGGCCCACGAAACTGAAAAGCACACGACGAAGAGGAGCGCGTAGAGAATGAGGCTGAGGAACGGCGGCGACTGCCGGGTGATCAGGCTCTCCCCCACCAGCCGTACCGCCACCACCGCGTAGAGCGATCCGAAGAGCGCCACCGTCTCCCCCGAGGCGAGACGGAACCGCGCCGCCATCATGGGGAAGACCACAAACCAGAAGCCGATCCCACCGGTCGCTGCGCCGTGGAAGATCTGGAGCACCACGAGATGACCGATCAGAACGCCGGCCACTGTCTGGCGGATGGTGCGCGAAATGACGGGAGTGTGGCGATGGCGCAGAAGCAGGAGATCGGCGATCACCACCACGCCTGCAACGGCACCCCGCGTGATCGACCCCGACGCAAAGCTCACGACGGCGTAGATCACGAGCGTGAAGGCGAGGAACCAGAGGGTCAACCCGAGACGCCGCGCGTTGGCGATGTCGAAAAAAGTACTGAGCGCAGTCCGCTCGCCGACCAGGAGTTCGTCGTCGGTCACCGAAACCTCTTCGAGCTCAGCGAGGGCCGCGGGCGCGAGCTTGGCGGAGATCGAGGTCATCAGTTCGTCGGCCATCGACGGTCATTCTACGCGATATTGCCGGCGGGGTGGGTTATCATGCGCCATGCTCCTAGAAAGACCACGCGATCATTGGACCCATGGGCTGCAACAACTTGTTGTGCTCGCGGCGTGCACCATTCTTGCTCTCTTCGGGGGTGTGCGGTGGGCGACCTCCAACACCGTCTCCGCCATCGGCTGGGATGTTGACTCATCGGGTCGAACGACCCTCACCATCGTCTGCGCCGAACCCATCGATTTCGAGTCCTTTCGGTCCTTCCACGTCCTCGATCCACCTCGGGCCGTGATCGTTCTCGAGGGCATCACCAAAAAGCTCGAACCCGGCCTCCTGACCATCGACAACCTGCACATCCAACGGGTGCGGTTGGGTCACCATACCGACCGCCCGACTCCGGAACTGCACGTCGTCCTCGACCTCCAATCCGACGAGGTCCAGATCCTCGACATCCGGCACGACGGAAATCGTCTCATCGCCGAGGTCGGAACCCTCCCCAAGATGGTCGCCACATCGATCCCCATCGATTCGCAGATGACATCCCCACCGGTACCGCTCCCCCCCAGCCCGACCACGTCCCCGACGCCACTCCCCCTCACTCCGACGCCGTCGCCGACGCCATTCGCCCACACCCCGACACCATCGTCGACTCCATCGCCCACCGCGAGCCAGCCCTTCCCCGATCGACCCGCTCCACCGATTCTGCCTCCACCTTCCCGGGAACCCCCACCAAACCCGACCATCGAGCCCACCCGGGCACCACAAGACCTGGCAACGCCGACTCCGGATCCCGACCCCGTCACCGCGACCACGATCGTCGACATCGCCACAAGCCTCAGGGGAGACGGCTCAACCCTCCTTCGGATCACCGCCGACGGGCGACTCCCGCAGGGTTGTGCCCGCACCCTTGCGGTGAACGACGACCCGCCCAGAATCATCCTCACCATCCGCGGCGTCCGCGCCCCCAGCCTCCCCCGCACCCTCGAGGTCGGCGACACCAATCTCGACCGGATTCGGCTTATTCCCGACGCCGAGACATCCGAGGGAGAGCTCCATCTCCTGCTCTACCTCGCGAGAACCGGGGTCTCGGCGACCGCACTGAACCAGGTCGGACCCAACCTCGTCGTCCAGTTGGGTGCAGCCGAATCGGCGACCATTACACCGTGATGGCGCGGCCCAGCAGTGTATGAAGAGGTCAGAGGATTCTCTCGACGCCGAGCACGTGTTCAAACTCCTCCACGATGACGGCCGCTCCCTTGGCGAGCGTCGACGGCTGGTCATCCTGATGGAGCTCTTCGCGTCCCTCCCCGAACCGCCAGGCGCGTCGCGGCTCTTTTCCCGGTACGGCGGGTTCCGGCAGGCGTTCCTCGAAGCGTGTCGCGGCCACGACGGAGAGAAGCTGGAGGAGCGGTTTCTCGAGCTCTATGCCCACCTCCATATGCACGAGGCGCCCTACACCCGAAGCGAACGGCGCCAGATCGACGCCACCGGCGGCTATTGGAGCCACGCCGGCGGTCTGAGCCCGATCCTCAAGGCCGGACGCTGGATCCGCCCGAACACGAGAAGCGTGGATCTCGGGGCGGGCAACGGGCTTCAGGCTCTGCTCATGCAGAAACTGAATCCCCACGCCCACAACTGTCAGATCGAGATCTCGAGCGCCATGGTCGAGATCGGTCGCAGCCTCCAAAAGTGGTTGGAGATTCCCGAGGACGGGGTCGAGTGGCGAGTCGACGATGTACTCGAGACCCCACTCGGGGGCTGGGATTTCGTCTACCTCTATCGTCCAGTGCGACCCGAAGGTCCGGGTCGCGAGTTTTATCGGCGGCTCGTCCATGCCCTCGAGGAGGAACCGGGAGAGGTCGTGATCTTCAGCATCGCCGACTGTCTGGGAGAGTTTCTGCCCCCCGGCTTCAACCGGTTTTACAGCGACGGACACCTCACCTGCTACCGGAAACCGGGCGACTAAGAGCGCGAAGCGTAACCGGAGCGGAATTGAACGCAGAGGCGCAGAGACATCGCAATTTCAAGTGGGCGTCGCGTTGATTGAGCTATCGGGTTCTCAGCAATTACTGACTCGCCTCGATGATGGCGGCGAGGTCGTCCGCGGTGATGCCGTCGGCGAGCCGACAGTCGGGGTTGCCGTCGGCGCGTTCGCCGAAGATGTGCCCCACCGCCGCAACCACATCATCCGCGTCGATGCTGAGATCGTCATTGGCGTCGCAGGGAACCGCCGCCACCGCGATGATGGTGGCCATCGCCTGATCATCCGAGGCATCGGTGTCGCATTCCCAAGCACTGACCAGACCGATGCTGTCCACCGGACCGGCCACAACCGGCTCCACGGCGATCTGAAGATCCGACGAGGCCGCGGGAGCCAGACTCAGAATCGAACACTCCACGGTCGAACCGATGAGCAGACACTCAGGCGAAGACAGATCCGGACGGAAGGCCAGATCCGCCGGGAGCGCGTTGCTGACCACCACGCTGGTGGCGGACACCTGCGAGTGATTGCTCACCCTCGCCTGAACGATGACCTCGTACCCGACCGAAACCGGATCGCGGTCCACCGCAAGCTCGATGCCGAGCTGCGTCCCCTGACAGAGCACCTCGAGTCCGACCTCGTGCTCGTCGATGTCGACATCCCACACGAGCAAGTGCATGAGTTGCGGAAGATCCACCTTCTCGAACCAACCGTTGAGCTGGTCAAAGGTCAAGATCTGGTATCGCTCGCCGCCGGAGGGTTGATAGGGTGGGTCGAGCAAGACGGCGAGGGATCCGGCGGCACCGAGTGTCCCGGTCAGGTCGAGGCGGTCGAGATTCGATCCGGGCGTCTCACCGCCGATTTCGATGGGGATCATCGTGTTTGTTCCGACGTTCATGGAACCATCGATCGTGAGGATGCCGGGCGACAGCCCCGGACTCAAGGTGCCGTCGAAGATGACCCCGGAGCTCTGACTCAGGTCGAGAGTTCCCATGCCCCTGACCCATCCTGAAGGCGGGTTGTCGAAAATCGCATTGGTGACCCCAAAGACGCCGTCGGTTTCGATGTCGATGAAACCGTGATTGACCGCAGCCATGGCCGCCTTCTCCCCGGATGAGCCGAGGATCCTGATGGACCCACCGCCGGCCACCGTGGTGGTGCCATAATTGGTGAAGTTCGAGGGCACCTCGTGCTCACCCGATGAGCCCACGACTCGGATGCGCCCACCATCGGCCACTGTGATGGTGCCGTAGTTGGTGAAGTTCGAGGGCACTTCGACGAGGCTGCCGAGATCGATCTCGAGCTCGGCGTCGGAGACCTGGATGACTCCGTCGGCGCCGTTCTGATGCTGTGATCCACCGCGAGACAGGCGCAGATCGAGTCCATCCACCAAGATGAGGCCGTGATTCACGAGCTCGGCCCGCAATTCGGGCACGATCTGTGCGGCGCCCGCAGTCGCCCGGGTGGAGATGGTTCCGGTGGCGGTGACGACCAACGAACCGGCCGTCACCGTGAAGGACTGCTCCACCGTGTTGTTGAAGACCAGGTCGCCGTGGAGATCGAATCCCTGGTCCACCGTCAAATGGGCCTCCGCTTCCGGGTCTTCGACCTCGATGACGCTTCCTGGGTGAGTCACCAACGTCCCGGTGACCGATCCCGTGCCCCACCAGTTCAAATGGCCGTAGAGCTCGACCCCCACCTCGACGGTGCCACCTTCGATGACGAGCTTGGAGTGGACCTCGATGAGGCCGCCCGCATCGCTGCGCAGGACCGCTCCGTCGTTGACCTTGAGCTTGGTGGCCCCCGCGAGGAACGCGAAACCGTTGAGGGTGAAGTCGGTGGCCAGGATCTTGACCTTGACATTGCCGGCGTCGGTGTCGATCCGAAGGCCCGCAACGGTGACCGGCTCATCAACCAGCACCATATAGTTGCCCGGATCAAGGATACAGGCCACGTCGGTGGGCCCGGGCACCCCGAACGGAGTCCAATTGCCATCCAGGTGCCAGCTCATGTCTCCATCGGATCCACCGGAGACGAAGACCTTCGTGCAAGGGTCGTCCGCGGTTGCTGCCGTGGCGATGCAAGCAATCCCCACAAGGCACACGTAGACCGCGACCGGCGCCCTCCGCCGACATGTGACCGAACTACTCTGCATTTCGGTGCTCCCTCAGGAGACGCCGTCGGAATCTTCCGACGAGTACCGATTATACCAGCTCGAGCCTGGAACCGCTCAGTCGTTGCCGGGAGCGAGGCGTCGAGTGACCGCCGATGCCTTGTCTGCGATCAGGTTCCAACCCCGGGCCGAGGCCTCTTGACTCAGCTCTCCGAGGAGCCGCCGGGCCGCGTTCAGATCACCAGCCTCCGCCGAGATTTCGGCCAGCGCCAACCGCGCCTCGAGCTCGACGCCGAAGCTCGACTGCGCACGGGCCTCTTCGAGTACCGCCGCGAGGATCGACTCGGCCTCTTCGAATCGACCGTTGCGACCCGCCAATCGGGCTTCGTTGATTCGCAAGACCATCAAGGTCACCGAGTTCGATGACGCGGCCAGGGCCCTAATTCGATCCAGGACGACCTCCGCCTCGACGACCCGTCCCGCCCCGAGGTGAGCCTCGGCGAGGTAGTTGAGAGCATCGGCCTCGAGGGCGGGGCGATTCTGATCCGCCAGCGCCGCCACCGAACGCGACAGCTCCTCCACCGCGTCCTCATAGCTCCGCCTCCCCAAAGCCGCTTCCGACAGGGTCAGACCGGCGAGGGCGAACTCACTCTCTGCCGCGGTGCCGAGCTGATGGTCGCGGCGCAAGGCCAGCGCCTCCTCGTGCCGAGCCCGCGCTCCCAGAAGATCCCCCTGGGTCAAGAGCACCTCGCCGAGTCCGAAGAGCGCCTCGGCCAGCGCCTCGGCGTTTCCCTGAATCCGGAAGAGCCCGGCCGCCTCTTCGAAGAGACTCCGTGCGCCGTCGAGGTCACCGCGAACAGCGTCGATTCGGGCGAGATTCATCACCACCGCCGCCTCGCCCTGCGGCTTGCCCAACTCGCGGTACTGGGCGCGGACCTGGGTGAAGCTGTCGACGGCGCCGACGAAGTCACCCGACCACATCTGGACCAGAGCGAGGTTGTTGAAGGCGTCTGCCTCGCCGCTCGTGTTGCCTGTTTCACGCTGTAACTCGAGCGCGGCGGTGAAAACCTCCAGAGCGGCCGAAAAATCACCCTGATGGAGCAGGATGCTGCCCAGCAGATTGAGTGCGTCCCCCTCGATGATCCTGGCGCCGACCTCCAGAGCCGTCGTCAGACTTGTCTCCGCCTCTCGGACGGCTGCATCGATATCTCCCATCGCGAGATGAGTGAGTGCCAGCGAGTAGGCGGCGCTGGCCTCCCCCGTCTGGTTGCCGGCGGCCCGCACCAGCCGACGGGCGGTCTCGAGCTCGATCAACGCCTGATCGAGTTCGCCGATCTCTCTCAGCGCGCTGCCGAGGGCGAGGCGCCCTTCAGCTTCGAGCAGACCCGACCCGATCCGATGGCTTGCCGTCACGACCCTTTTCGCGGCTGCGGCCTGCCGGTGAGCATCCCCGTTTTCACCAGCCGCGGCGGCCTCCGCGAGATCGATTCGCGGATCCCCGCTCAGCGGCTTCGGAAGGGCTCTCAGCTCGGCAACGGTGTCGAGGGAAGCTTCCGGCATACCGGCCGCAACCTGAGCATTGGCAAGGCGGATGCCGTACTCGAGATTGTCGGGGTAGACCAGCCACAATGATCTGAAAGTGTCCACAGCCTCGTCCATGCGACCGGCGAGAACCTGGTACTCGCCCTCGATCCGGAGCCTGAGCTCTCGCCCAAGCCCTTCACTGAGTTCGGTGGATCGTCTGGCGGCCCTGATGGCATTGACCCCATATCCGAGCTGCGTCCAACTCTTGGCCAACTCGATCCAGATCAGCGGCGAGTCGGGCTCGGCGACGGCCGCCTCCTCGAGAAGATCCCGAGCACCCTCCGGATCAAAGGACCGCAGCCGCACAACCCCCTCGGCGTAGAGCCGGGCCGCGACGGGATCCGATGGATATGCCTCGGTCGCAGCCGAGTCGGCAACCACATCGAGTCCGAATCGACGACGTATCTCCACGGCGGCTCCGATGGCAATGCTCGCCAGATCAGCCCGTGTTCCGGTCACGGGTTGGAGGATGAGGATCTCCTCTGCGTTGACATCCTGAACCCGGGAGTCGAGCCGAATCTCGGCCTCCGGTCCTTCGCCGAGTACGGCGTACGACCCGAGCACCACGAGGTCGGTGGCGAGCAGATCCCGCAGCCGAGCCAGCGTTTCGGGTCCCAGGGTCGTCGCTTCATCGATCCCGAGCTCCGACCTCGCGTGTGCGACGCTCTCGCTCGGGACGGCCCTGATCGCGCCTCCCGCCCCCAGCTCGGTGGTGAGAAAATCGCTCAGCGCGGTGGAGATCCACGCCGAATCCGGATCTTTGGTGGTGTTTTCGAAACCCAGGACCGCCACCGACTGTCTGACAACCACCGGTGATCGCGAGTTGGAGACGATCCGCCACGGCGGCCAGCCCCTGACCGCAACGACAGCCACACCGACGCCGATCACCAGCACGGCGAGCGCCGCCACCCAGAACAACCGTCGCCTCACGAGTCGGCGGTGATGAAGGAAAGGGAGACGCCGACGGCCCGCGAGGACGGCTGGAATATCCTCAACGCGGGCGAAGCGATCGTCCACCTCCTTCTCCAAGCAACGCAGGATTGTCCGGTCCCAGCGCGGCGGGATGTTCGCACCGCGCATGCTTGGAGTTGTGGGGGCGTCACGCAGCTTGCTGAGGGCGATCTGGAACGCGCTCTCACCCTCGAAGGCCTGGACGCCCGTGAGCATTTCGTACATCACCAGTCCAAGGGAGTAGACATCCGAGGCGGTGGTCGCCGTTTTCCCCTCGATCTGCTCCGGCGACATATAGGCGGGCGTGCCGAGGATCTCACCGGTGCCGGTCACCGTGAGCTGATTCTCGTCCTTGACCTGCAGTCGTGCAAGACCGAAATCCGCGATGACAACACGGGTTTCCTCGCCCTCCGGCACCAGAAAGATGTTGGACGGTTTGAGGTCACGGTGGACGATGCCCTTTCGGTGTGCCGCTCCCAGCCCCGCGGTCAACTGTTCGACCACGTCGAGCGCCTCGTCGGGTCTCATCACACCGTCGCGCAACCTCGCCCGGAGCGAGACCCCCCGCAGGAGTTCCATGGTGAGAAAAACGACCTCCTCACCTCCCGGGCCGACATGTCTCCCGAGATCGAAGATCCGGCAGACGTTGCGGTGGCTCACCTGACGAGCCATCTGAATTTCACGCCGGAAGCGGTCCACCGACATGGGGTCCCCCGCCGACCTCGGCAGGATGGTCTTGAGCGCAACGGTCTCTCCGAGTTCCTGATCGAGGACCCGGTAGACCTCACCCATCCCCCCACGGGCGAGAAAACGCTCCACGCGGTACCTTTCGGCCAGAACCTGACCTGGCGAGAAGGCCGGATCCAGTCTGAAACGGGCATCCGCATCCCCCGGCCGGACAGGCCTGACGTTGGTCAGGGTCTCGTCGATGCCTGACCCGGGACCATTGGTGGAGCCGGACTCGTCAGCCACCCATCCTCCTGAGCAACGCCCGGGCGAGCATCCTCAGACGCTCGCGCCACGGATATCTCCAGAACTGGGTCGCCACCACCCCCCGGCTGAAGTAGGTCTTGTCGGAGTAGTCGATGACGACCTCGAGGATCACCGGAGTCCGCTTCCGCACCAGCTCCAACGCGCTCGGCAGCACCGAGTCGAGCTCCGAGTCGCTGATGACCCGGAAGTATCGGCATCCCACCGCCTCGGCCAACGACTGGAGACTGTAGTCGGGCAAGACGCTGCAGGTTTGGCGGTTGAGAGGAATCTTCTGGAACTCTGCAATCAGACCGTGCTTGCCGTCCCGCAGAACGCAGATCAACGGCGCGGCGCCATAGGTGGCCGCGGTCAGGGCTTCGAGCCCGGTCATGAGGAATGCGCCGTCTCCGGCCAGGGTCACGACATCCCGGTCCGGGTTGGCAAAGGCGGCGCCGATGGAGGCCGGCACCGAGTAGCCCATGCACGAGAAGTCGATGGGACCGAGGAAACATCGGGGATGATTGAGACGGAGGTGCTCCGCTGCGAGGAAGGTCCCGTTACCGCTGTCGGTGGTGTAGATGGCATCATCGCCGCAATGGCGCTGCAGCGAGGAAAAGAACGCATGCGGGGTGACACGGTTTCTCGAAACTGATTTGCGCCAGTTTCGCCCCACCTTCTCGTGTCCCTCTGCAATCTCCCGGGCAAGAACGTCGAACGGGCGTTTCCCTTCGATCAGGGTTGTCAATTGCCCGAGAAAGTCCCCGGCGTCCGCGGCCACGGCGAGGGTGGTCGGGACGTTGCGTCCAAGAACCTCCGGATCGATGTCGACGTGGATCAGAGTGTCCGGCGTCTCCATCCCGTATGAGCCGGTGGCCACCTCGCCGAAACGGCACCCCACCGCAAGCAGGCAGTCGCACCGCTCCATGATGGTCCGAACGAACGGAGGCGTCGTCCTGCCGATGCCGGTCCACAACCAGAGGGGGTGGGACTCGGGGAAGACCCCCTTGCCCTGAAAGGTGGTCACCACCGGCGCTCCCAGTTGCTCGGCAAGAGTGATCAACTCGTGTCGTCCGTCCACGGCTCCCGCACCGACATAGATGGCCGGCCGTTTCGCCTCGCCGAGCAGACGCGCTGCGCGCTCGACCAGATCACGATCCGCCGTCCGCTCGAGCACGGGAGTTGGTTCCCAGACAGGATCCGGCACCTCCTGGGTCAACATCATGAAGTCGGCTGGGATCTCCACCGCCACCGGGCCGGCCGGGGCCCGCCGCGCAATCTGAAACGCCCGGCGGATGGTCGAATAGATCTCGGCGGCCGTGGCGATCCGCATGGCCTCCTTGGTCACCGGACGAAGAACGGCGAGCTGGTCGATGTCGTGCAGTTGGAACGCCGCGCCGGTGTCCTGTCGAATTCCACAGGCGAGAACCACCAGCGGAACATTGTCCATATAGGCCTCGGCAATTCCCGACATGCTGTGGGTCACGCCGGCACCGGGCACCACGTTGAGCACGCCGATCTGATCCGAGGAACGCGACACGCCGTCGCCCATGAAGGCGCCCGCGACCTCGGACGTCACCAGGATGGCTTCCACATTCGGCTCCTCCTCGATGGCGTCGTAGAGCTCGATATTGTGCGTCCCTGGAATGCCGAAGGTGAATTTCACGCCCTCGTCGGCGAGGGCCCGGGCAACGAGCTTCGATCCGCGCACTCTCATGGTGCCAACAGCTCCCCGGCGTTGTCGCGAATGTGCTCCGCAACACGATCCGCCAACGCCATGACCGTGACGTAGGGATTGATCTCGGAAGCTCTCGGAAAGAGCCCCGAATCGCCGACATAGAGGCCCGGAGATCCGTGCACCCTCCCCCAGCTGTCGGTCACCGAATCGGAGGCATCCCGACCCATCCCGCAGCCGCCCATGACGTGGGCGCCGGTGACCGAGATCTTGCCGGGGATCACATTCGATCGCGGGATCAACTCCTCCACCCGGTTGGCATCCTGCCGGTCGATGAAGAACGAACGGCCTGCGGGCGCGTGAACCCGACGGGCGCCCGCCGCAAAGAAGATCTTGGCGCTCGCGACCATGCTGCGGTGGAGTGAATCGAGCACGGTGGGGCCCATGGTGTAGTCGATCACGGGTTCACCGTCACGATCGACAAGCACCCGGTTCGACTCCAGGGCCGGATCCACCGCCAGCACGAGAATCATCTGCAGTCGGGAAAATGCGCGCATGAGTTCGGAGTGCTCGGAGCCGAAACCGATGAGGTTCTTCGACGTGACGAACGGAAAGTACATGCAGGTTTCGAGCAGAAACTTCTCGGTCTCCCAGAAATGGTCGCAGTAGAAGCTCTTGGGATGGCCGTGATCATTCGAAATTTCGTGCGGGTGTTCCGCCACCAGAATCAGCGCCGGATGGAGGGTCAGACGGCGCCCGAGCTTCGGGAGGTGATCGCCGAAGCCCGACCGCAGCAGCAGCGCCGCCGAGTTGATGGCGCCGCCGCAGACGACGACGACCTTGGCGTTGACCCTGTAGGAACCGGATTCCCAGGCCGACGGGAGACCGAACCCGGGCGCCTCGACCACCGCATCGCAGCCACCGTCGTCGACCCGCGTCGCCCTGCAGTTGGTGATCACTTCGACCCCTGCCGCTTCCGCCGCCGGAAGTTGGACTCTGTGCGTCCCCTGTTTCGCACCGTTTGGGCAGCCGAGATTGCACAGGCTCGACGAGCGGCAGCCCTTGACGTTGATCGGGAACTGCTGCACCCGGTAGCCCAGCTTGATGCAGCCGTCGAGAAAGAGGCGGTTGTTGTCGTTGAGTTCGGACTCGTCGAGCTTGTGGACGTTGTTCTCCTCGAGGTACTTCGCCGAGCGTTGCTGAAGATCGTCGAACTCGATTCCCGGTACATCCCAACGGTTGACGACATCTTCGGGCATCGTCAACGACGTTCCCGTGTAGACCACCGTAGATCCGCCGTAGGCCTGGCCATAGGCCAAGGTCATGCTGCGGTCCTTCGTGAGCACGCCTCCGGAGTCGAAGTAGAGCTGGCGGGCCATCTCGACCTCGCGGCCGGTGTAGGCGTTGTCGGCGAGCTTGGGCCCCCACTCGAGGACGGCGATCCGTTTGCCGTCAACAGCCATCGGAGCCAATTCCTTGGCCACCGCGCCACCACCGGCGCCGGAACCGATGATCACGACATCGTAGTCGAGCTCACGCATGCCGCACCCCGGACCGCCCGTCGAAGTCGGGGGCGTAGCCGATCTCACTCCAGCGAGCCTGCTGACCGTAGTAGCCCATGAACACCAACACTTTCAATCCCCAGAAACCCTTGCGGAGGAGTGATATCGGACAGTTCTCGAACCACCGCAGAACAGCCGTTCTGCGGGTGCTGTCGAGGCGATCGAAGCTCCGACCGTAGCGAATCATCGGCGCCATTCTGATCACACCGAGGAAGGTGCCGAACTGCGCCCGGGTGGCCGCGTCGCGGTCCTGGAGCGTGGTGTCGACGATGGCCGTCATCCGGGCGCGACCACCCGCATCCAGCGATTCCACTTCCGGTGTGATGGATTCCGCGACAACCAAGAAGAACGCAGCGTGTTTGTCCGACAAGGATTCCATGACATGCATTGTACCGGGGATGCGAGAACACTCCATCGCAGTATTAACGCAGAGACCACATCGCAGGCTTCGCCCGCAACCCAACCGAAACCTGTACGAATCGCAGTCTTCGGTGGCGAAGCGTCAGCTGTAGCGGTCGGGTTCTTGAACCACAAAGGACGCAAAGAACCACGAAGGAACCACGGAGCATCGCATCAATTGACCCGGACTCCCTCTGACCTCGAATACACATCAGGCCCTGCGATGAGTCAAGAAAGGGCTTTGTGGTGTCTTTGTGGATCTTCGTGTTCTTTGTGTTTCAACCTCGTGCGCGGATGTCTATCGAGTCCACCCGAGGATCCGATCGTCTTGGGTTGTGGAGGCGGCCATCCTGGCTGCCCTTCAGAGTCGCTCCTGTCGGAACACCGCCGCCACGCCAGTCAGACGACCTCAACGCCAGCTTCTTGCACTCTCCATTGCGATGTCCGCGATGGGCTAATACCTAAGACCTTTTTGCGATGTCTCTGCGCCTCTGCCTCTCTGCGCCTCTGCGTTAGGTTCCTCCCGCGATGGATGGGACGCAACGGCTATCTCAGGCCGAATTTCCTGCCCAGCACCCTGGCCAGCAGCTTCTTGGGCAGCATGGCCATGGCCGGAACGATCCTGGCCCCGCCACCGATCTTGAGCATCGCTGGAGGGTTCTTCCTGGTGGCCGCATCC
>Ga0316193_10000133_pt1 | contig 40054 bp, 40 predicted proteins | sample MerIslsedime2_MG_FD_207735 | JGI IMG/M metagenome (GOLD analysis project Ga0316193, IMG submission 207735) | Coastal sediment microbial communities from Maine, United States - Merrow Island sediment 2 | ecosystem: Environmental > Aquatic > Marine > Coastal > Sediment | place: USA: Maine... | reverse complement strand
TCGACGAGATCGAGCCGAGAGACGATCTGGTGGTCATCAGCAAGGGACGTGTCGTTGCGCGCGGCGATGTAGAGACGATTGAGAAAGAGACCGGCACCGACAATTTGGGTGAGGCTTTCAAGCGGCTCACCGGCGACAAAGTTGAGGAGGTCGCGGTATGAGCTTGATCCACTATGTCCGGGCCTTCTACGGCATTGTCTGGCGGGAACTTCTGCGCTTCTTGCAGCAGCGCGAGCGCTTCTTCGCGGCCCTGGTACGGCCGCTGATCTGGCTCATTATCTTTGCGGCAGGCTTCCGGGCGGCGCTCGGTATTTCGATTATCCCGCCCTATGAGACCTATATCACCTACGACGTCTACATCACGCCCGGCCTGCTCGCCATGATCCAGCTGTTCCAAGGCATGCAGAGTTCGTTGTCAATGGTCTATGACCGTGAGATGGGGTCCATGCGCGTGTTGCTGACGACGCCATTGCCGCGCTGGTTCCTACTTTTGGCTCGGCTTTTTGCCGGTGTGTTGGTCTCGCTGTTTCAGGTCTATACGTTCTTACTCGTGGCGTATCTGTGCGGTGTGGAATTGCCGGTATGGGGTTATCTGATCGCCCTGCCTGCCCTGATCCTCACCGGTATGATGTTTGGTGCCCTTGGCATGGTGCTGTCCTCGACCATCAAGCAGCTTGAGAACTTCGCCGGCATCATGAATTTCGTGATCTTTCCGATGTTCTTTGCATCGTCTGCCCTCTATCCCTTGTGGAAGATGCGCGAGGGTAGTTGGATTCTGTATGAGATCTGTTTCTACAACCCCTTCACCTGGGCGGTGGAGCTGATCCGATTTTCTTTCTACCAGAAGATGAATTGGGAGGCGCTCGCTGTCGTTGCCGGGTGCACTCTTGTCTTCCTGGCGCTATCGGTGTGGGCGTACGACCCCTCGCGCGGCATTCAGCAGCGCAAAGCCATGGGTCCTGCTGGCGGCTAGTGCGTCCCGCTGGCGGACTTAGAAACGGCCAGCAGGCGGGCGAGCCTCAGCGCAGCCCAAGTTGGCAGCTAGAGCCCGGCGAAGTTTTCGGGGAAGCGTTCCGCCAGATCGTTGTGGAGCGCTTCGACCATTTTGGCGTCACGTTGGCCTTGCGGGATATCGATGGTCTCCACAGCCAAAACGTGGGTGGGGCGCGGCGCCATCAAGACCAGCTGGTCGGCGAGAAGAATCGCTTCCCTTGGATTGTGGGTCACCATCACGGCGGTCGTTGGCCTTGCGGACCAGACATCGAGTAGAAGGCTCCTCAGCCGGTCGGCGGTCCGCTCGTCGAGCGACACAAATGGCTCATCAAGGAGCAGCAGATCGGGCTCCGTCGAAAAGGCGCGGGCCAGAGCTGCTCGCCTCGCCAGGCCCAGGGATAGCTCCTGGGGGTATCGCTGCAGCATGTCATCGACACCGACCGCTTCTGCCAGGGTTTGGAGGTCTTGTTCGGAGAAACCTGGTGCGCAGACCAATTCGATATTCTGCCGTACGGTGCGCCAGGGCAGAAGACGCGGCTCCTGAAACATAAAGCCGAGCCGCGCAGAAGGCGGCATGTCGATCTCACCGGTGTATTGATCGTCGAGCCCGGCCACGGTTCTCAGCAGCGTTGTCTTCCCACAACCCGACGGGCCCATCAGCACTGTCATGCTTTCGGGCTTCAACTCCAACGAGAGGTTGCGGATAGCTGTCAGCCTGGTGCTGTCAGCCCCAATATGCGTCTTCTCGTCGATGCGGATTTTAAACTGGGCGGTTGCGCCAGCGTGTTGAGTGTCGTTCAAGGGGTTGCACCAATAGATATTCGATGGCGAGCATGATTGCCACGAAGGCTAGCGTATAGCCAAGAATGGCAGTCACGTTGAAGAGCTGAAAATTCAGGTGAAGCTCGAAGCCCACGCCGTTCGGACGGCCCAGCAGTTCGACGACCAGCACAATTTTCCAGATGAGCGAAAGACCTGTACGCGAGGCGGTGGCGAAATAAGGCTGAAGCTGCGGCAGGACCACATTGCGGAATTTGCTCCAAGGGGACAGCCGATAGGCTCTCGCCATTTCGTCTAGGCCAGGGTCGAGTGAACGGGCGCCCTCGCGCAAGGTCACGATGACGTTTGGAATCTTGTTGAGCGCGACGGCGCCAATGGCGGCAGCCTCGTTTAGCCCGAACCAGACATAAGCCAAGATAATGATGACCAGGGCCGGCAGATTGAGGAGTACGATCAGCCAAGGGTCGAGCACGCGGTTAACCGCGGGCATCTCGCCCATGATTAGGCCTACTACGCTGCCAATGACCATGGCGACCACAAAGGCCGCCACCACGCGCCAAAGCGTAATGCCGAGCTGGAACAGGAGATCGCCGTGAAGTGCTTCCTCGTAGATATAGGCAATAACTTCAACGGGGCCCGGCAACAGGCGGCTCTGCGCGATGTGCGCAGCCACGAACCACACCAGTAGAAAGCCGATGACAGACAGGATCGCAATCCACGGGCCGCGCAAGTACCACGCGCCCCGCCGGGGGTCAGGTTCTGCAATGCTCACGCTCACTTTGCGGTTCCGTGCCAGAATGTGCCCGGAGCGAGTTCCGTACCCGATCCCACGAGCTTGGTTCCGCCAAGTTCACGCAGGAATTGGTAGAGGATTTTCGCATCCGCTTCTTCGGACGTGACCTGCCGTTCCGGGATGCCTTCACGGAAGCGGCGCCGCAGCGCCTCGAACGTCGCCTCGGTGAAGGAGGGATCGTTCTCACTCATGATGGGTTTCAACCGTTCCCATTCGGCGTCAGAGGTCGCCAGGAGCTCGTTCGCCTTGGCGGCGGCGCGTATAAAGCCGTCGATCGCCTTGGGGTTCTTGTTGGCCCAATCCTCGTTGAAGACATAACCGATCATTGCGACCTCGCCCTTCGCACCGAGTTCGCGAACAACGTCCTCAAGCCCGATCAATTGGGTGAAGCCGATAGCCTCAAGGCGCGCGGCGTAGGGCCAGTAGTTCAGGACCGCGTCGATCTGGCCTTGCTTGGCCCGCGCGGCGAGGAGCGGAGGCGCTCCGAATTCCTGTGTGGTTTCCGCCCGCAGATCGATATTGGCGGTGCGCAGTGCGTAGGCCACGATCAGAAGCCAACTCTTGTCGAGAGGCCCGCCCGCGACGCCAAGGGTCTTACCCTTTAGATCGCCGAGCGTCTTGATGGGCGAATCGGGTGGCACCATGATCGCCCCCAGCGCCGTTGTGAATGGCGCGAAGGTGAAGTCCGCGCCCTGCGCCCGCTCACGCGAGACAAAGAGCCAGTCGGTGGCTACAAGGTCCAAAGATCCGCCTTGGAGGCCAACAGCCGTGCCTTGCGTGCTCGCGAGTGGTGTGATGTCGAGCTCGATCCCCTCAGCTTTGTCTAATCCATTGGCCTGGATCGTATCGAGGACCCAACTCACCGTGCCGAACTTCAAGACGCCGACCCGGATTGGTTCCGCCTCGTTTGCATGCGCAAGGTCCTTGGGCGCAAAGGCGCAAAACGCCAAAGCGAGAACCAGAAAGGCTAATAGACGTGATCGCAACGGGGCTCCTCCAAGAGTGGTTTTAAATTCCAGGTTCTTTGATTGGTGCCAAGGCCTGCGCACCCGAAGCGTCTGTTGCGGACAGGCACGCGTGGCCATGACCTTTTTTGGCAAGGACTGGAAAGATTATGGCGCGTCGTCGGCGAGAGTGGCTGAGCCTAATCTACAAGATGCGCCGCGCTTCGCAAGGTTCCATTCGGTGCCTGCCAATGATCCCACAAGGGTTGCCAAGTCTCCCAAGGCTATTGCCAAACCTCTGAAAGGGCGACCAAAACGCCTCCCGCAAGTCTCAATTGCATTAGCTCGCCGCCTTCAGCCGATAGCCGTGACCGCGCACAGTCTCGATCAGAGGGTCCCGTCCCTTCGTGTCGATCTTCCGGCGCATGCGGGCGATGTAGACATCCACCACATTGGTCAGCGGGTCTTCGCTATATCCCCAAACCTGATTGAGGATGCGCGTGCGCGAGAAGACGCGGCCTGGCGCGTTCATCAGCAACTCGAGAATCGCCAGTTCCTTTGAGGTGAGTTTGATGGACTCGCCGCCACGCTTCACCTCCAGTTGCTCGCGGTCCAACTCCAAGTCCGCCACGGTCAGCACGTTGGAGCTTTGCGCGAAATTGTGAGTACGGCGCACTAAGGCCTCGATGCGGACCAACAGCTCATCAAAGTCGAAGGGCTTAGTGAGATAGTCGTCCGCCCCGATTTTGATGCCTTTGATCTTGTCCTCAAGTGCGTCCATCGCTGTCAGCATCAGAATCGGTGTGTGCTCTCCATCCTGGCGCAGGCGCTGGCAGACGTCGTAACCGTGCATGTCCGGGAGCATGAGATCGAGAATGATCACGTCGAACTCGCCGGTCTTGGCCAGCTCGACACCATCGCCGCCGGTTTGGGCGACGGTGACCCCATGGCTTTCTGCGCGAAGACCGCGGTCGATGAAGTCGGCAACGCGCGGTTCGTCCTCAACCAAAAGTACGTTCACGCGTCCCTCCCTTCCGATTGTCCCTGCAGGCTCACCAGAACGGTCGTTCCTTCCCCTTCTTTGCTTTTTATCTCAATTTTCCCCTTATGTGCGTCCACGATTGCCTTGGCCACGGGAAGACCGAGGCCTAAGCCTTCCTCGTTGATCTCAGCGGCGTTGCCTGCCCGGCGAAAGCGCTCGAAGACACCGTCCAAATCCTCTTGCGGGATTCCGACACCGGAATCGGAGATGGCTACGGTGACGGACCCATTCGACCGACCGACCCGGACATTGATCGTCCCTTTCGGGTTGGAGTAGCGGACCGCATTGTCCAGGAGAATGAGGAGAAGCTGACGCAAGCGGACCCGATCACCCTGAATGGTCTCGTGAGGCGTGCCGCCAGAGAATTCAACGCCGACATCGCGATTGTAGGCGACAACCCTTGCATCGCCGCAGACGCTTTCCGCCAGGTCGGTGAGGTCCACGGGCTGGATCTTGAGTTTGGCCGCGCCCGCGCCTTGGCGGGCGATGAATAAGAGGTCGCCCACCAGAACGGAGAGATACTTTGCCTGCTCTACGATGCGCTCAATGGAGTGCTTGTACTCCGCGATCTTCTTGTTACGTCCACGCAGCGAAATCTCGCCTTCGCCGCGAATGACGGTCAGCGGGGTGCGGAGCTCGTGACTGATGTCGGCAAAAAAGGCGCGGCGCGTCTCATCGATCTTACGCAGCGAATCGTTGGCTTGGCGCAGCTCTTCCGTGCGCTCTGCCACGATTGTCTCCAGATTAGCACGGGCATCTTGGAGCGCCTTCTGATGCTCTTGGAGATCCGCCGCCATATTGTTGAAGCTGCGGCCAAGCTCAGCGAATTCGTCCCGGCCCGACACATCGATGCGGTAGGACAGATCGCCCTCCGCCAGCTTTCGTGTGCCGTGGAGCAGCCCGGCCAAAGGCGCGCGCAAACCTTGCACGAGTAGGATTGTAAGGGCGAGCGTCGTGAGAATGGCGAGCGCAGCGTGGATCGTGCTGATGCGCTCAAGCCGGGTGAGAAGCCTTGAGGCGTCTGCATCGATTCTCAGGACCTCGGCCGTTTCGTCAGCGACGGCAATTTCGATCAGCTCGTTGAGCTTGCGGTCGATCCCACCCTTGAGGAGGTCGACCAGATTTTGCCAGGCGACATCGGGCCGCCCGCGGCTTCTCAGCTGCTCGACCTCGGCAAGCTGGTCGAGCGTGCGCTGGTACTCGCGGCGAATGGATTTGAGCCGCTCGACTTCCGCCGTCTCGACCTGTCGCTCCGAGGGACTCACAAGAGCAAGCTCTCTCTCAGACAGGTCCTGGAGCGCCGATAAGTCGGATTCGATGACCTTTTTCAGATAGGCCTCGCCCAGGGGCCGGTCGGACAGGCCGGTGAGGAGCGTATCGGTCCAGGCCTTGAAGAGCTGCTGGCTATGCCGCGAAAGCTGGAGTTGCCGCTCCAGCTGCTCGTGCGCGATACGAGAGCGGATCCAATAGCGATGCGATTGTGCCACACCCCAATAGGAAAATGCCGCCGCCGACAATGACATTGCAAGCAACAAACAAGCGGCGATCAAAAGCTTCGTACGGTATCGCATGGGATGCAAAACGCTCCTCAGCAGCCGCGTCGAGACACGTCCGGGCACAGTTTTTTTGAGCCTCGGTCCGTTCCCCGGCTGAACGAAGCGGTAGACTACCTATACTGCATTATCACAAGATAGACGGGCGTTCCCACGGCTGGGGGGGCCGACCGTTCCTCGGCTTGCGTCAGGAGATGCGATCCAGCGTTCTCTCGAGCGCACCTCAAATCTGCTGCACCAACTATGTACGAGAGTCTGCAAACACCTTATAGTCCCTAGATATTTGGCAAAGAGGGCGGACAAACCGCTTGAGCCATTGTGCAGGGAGCAAAGTGTTGTCTTTGGTCGGACGCGGTGCGGTTGCCGTCCGTGATTTACAGTACGTTGTCGCGGTCTTAGGAGGCGTGGTTCCCGCCATCATGGCGCTAACCGCGACCGGTGCGCTTGCCGAATTTGAAATCCCTGAGGTCGATGCCGAAAAAGGAGCCTTCGAGGCTGAGTATCGTGGTGCCTCTCATTGGGGACTTCCGCCGCGTGACGACGAAGATGAGAGCGAGCTGCTGCGCCAAAGTCATGAGCTTGAGCTTCAGTACGGCCTGACCGACTGGTGGATGCTCCGTCTGACGCCCAACTTCGAGGAGCCAGACGGCGGATCTATCCAATTTACGTCCTTGGGCATCGAGACGCAGTTTGTGCTCGTCCCGCGCCATGGAGACGAATTCGGTCTCGCGCTTATGATGGGTTACGGCCCTTACTCTCAGTCACTCAACCAAGACGCCCCCGACGAATTTGAGCTCGGCCCGGTTGTGGAAATTGCTCCTGGGCCGTGGCTGGTCAGCCTGAATCCACGGCTTGCGACGGATGTCGGGGAATCTGCGGAACGTGACGGTTGGGGGTTCGAGTATGCTGCGCAGCTTAGGTATCAGTTCGCGCCGCGCTTAGGCGCCGCGGTGCTGGGTTTCGGCGAGATCGAGGAACTTGCTCACTCAGGTCCGTTCGACGCGCAGATCCACGTTCTTGGACCAAGCCTTTATGTGTTTTCCGACCCGGAGGACGAGAGGGAATGGCTTCTTGGCGCCGGGATGCTGTTCGGCCTGACAGATGCATCGGCCAATACAGCTGTGCGTATAACTCTCGCGGTTGAGTATTGACCATGTTGCGCGCCACGTTCCTCATCGTCGTCGTATTGGTCGTCGCGGGTTCCATGAGGCCAGCACTTGCGGAATTCGAAATCCAAGAATCCACGATCGATCACGGTGAGACTCAGCTTCAATATCGCGGCGCATGGCACCGCGGATTGCCGGCCAGCGGGGCGATCGACGGCATCGACCTATCAACCGATCCTGGAGACGCCCCGCTTAAGCAAAGCCAAGACTTTGAAATTCAATATAGCCCGACGACTTTTTGGTTGGTGGCACTCACGCATGTGTTTGATGAGCCAGCCGGCGAGCACTTCAGGCTCAACTCCATTGAGTTTGAGTCACAATTCGAACTGATCACACGTGAAGGTGACGGGCTCGGATTGGCTGTGCAGGGTGGGACAGAGCAACCTGTACTCGAGGTGCGCGAGGAGGCGGATCCCGAAGTCGCCGTCGGGCCGATCGTCGAGCTATCCAAGTGGAACTATACGCTTGTGCTAAATCCACTTTTCTTCAAAGAGATTGGTGACAAGAACGAACAGGAGGGCTTTGGTTTTGACTATGGCTGGCAATGGCGTAAAGAGCTGTTCGGTGAGCGCCTATGGCTCGCGGTCGAAATGTTCGGCGAGATTGAGGACATGGCGAATGCCGGGCCCTTCGATCTGCAGCAGCACAGCATCGGGCCGGCTTTCTACTATACGTTCGGCAAGGAAGACGATTTCGACGGCGAGCTCTACGAAGTCGACAGGAAGAGTAAGGAACTGACCGTGAGCGCTGGCCTGCAGTTCGGCCTTACCAAAGCAACGTCCGATGTCGCGCTGAAGATATTTATTGGGTATGAATTCGACTGAGTGGACGAATGCAATTGGTCATCGGACCTTAAACCGAAACGGTACCGAAACCGAGATCGTCTCCTGTCCAACCTCCGATGGAATCGATGGAAAAGGAGCGGCGTTTGCAATTGAGGCCAGCGCGGCATTGTCGAGCTTTTTCGACCCTGAACTCTTGACGATTTCATTCGAAACAAGTTCGCCGTCGGATTTGACGGTTAGGCGGACGACCGCAGTGCCAACGCGTTTGGTGCGCGGGTTGACCTTCGATCCTTCCAGATGCGTCCGAAGCTTGCCGAGATAGGCTCTGTGCGCAGTGGCGTCGCCGCCCCTCAGTTCTTCACCCGAGCTTGCGCGCATGGCAATCACGGTCTCTTGCGCGACTGCCGCAATCTGCTGTGGCAGTGGTTGCTCTTTCAAGTCTAACTCGGGTTCCTTGACCGGTTCTTGAACCGGCGCAACAATTTCCTGCTCTTCGACCTCGGGCTCGGGTTCATTCAGCAACTCTTCAGGAGGTTGAACGCGCTCACTCTCGGGGCCTGTCTCAGAAGCAAGCACCATGTCCTGGACTGGCTGAACCTCAGGAACGTCTTCGACGGGCAGTTCTTGCTGCTCTTCGATCGCTTCCACCTGTTCCAAGGGCTGAGCCATCGAACTCATCATTGGCGGGGCTTCCACGGCCTCGACCGAAACGACGTCCTCACCGAGCTTGGCAATGCCCTCAATGGCTACGCCCTGCTCGACGATCATAATGTCGCTCCCGGTGCCTTCCTCTAACGCAGCCCCGTCGGCGACCGGCACGAATAGTGCGAGCACAAGGAGGCCGTGAACCGCGATCGAGACTAACCATGCAACGACACTGAGTGCCATAAGGGATCACCAGGGGATCTATTCGCCGGCCTTGGGCTTGGACAGCAAGGATACGCGCGAATATCCGCTCTTGCCGACGCGACCGAGTATCTCCATGACCTCACCGTAAGGGCGGTTCTTGTCGCCGCGCACATACACCACCGTATCGCCTTCGGCCTGTCGAAGGGCCTCAAGCCGAGGAACAAGCGTGTCGACTGTCACTTGGTCTTCGCGAATGTAGATGCCGCCATCCGGGCCCAAGGAGACGATCATGGGTTTTTTCGGTTGGCTAACCTTCGCAGCGGATGTGCTCGGAAGCTCAACAGGCACGCCGGCCACCAGCAGCGGGGCCGTGATCATGAAAATGATCAGGAGCACCAGCATCACGTCCACCATGGGCGTGATGTTAATCTCGGAGATAGGGCGGTATTCAGATTCCTCGCCGCTACCGTTATTTCCGACGGATATGCCCATTAGGACGGCTTCCCTGCGCGAAGCGGTTCTACATTGTCGCCACGCAAGCGCTTCGTCTGTGACAGGTCTTTAGCGTCATCGCTTGAGATGTCACGGGCGATCTCGATGATCGCGTCATTGCCGCGCGCATAGGCGCGTCCGAGCGCGACAGAGATTTGGTTGTAGGCGACCACCGCGGGAATGGCCGCAGCAAGACCGATCGCCGTGACAATCAGGGCTTCGGCGATGCCGGGGGCCACGACCGCAAGACTCGTGTCTTTTTGCTGCGCAATGGCGGTAAAGCTATTGACGATACCCCAAACTGTTCCGAACAACCCGATGAACGGCGCGGCGGAACCAGTTGTCGCCAAAAAGGGCAGGCCGCCTTCCACATTCTGAATTTGTGATTTGAACTCGTGCCTCATGGCATTCTCTACGCGAAAGCGGCGCTCAGTCGGCGAGTCGTCCAGGTCAGCCGCGAGCTCGGCCTCGCCGGCGGCAAGCACTGCGCCGGAAAGCCCGCGACGACCGCTGCTCGATCGGGCCTTGGCCAGGCGGCGTATGCCGCTCTTCAGCCAAGAGATCCGCACGATCTTCTCGAACGTGATTGCCCAGCAAGCCACGGAAGCGATGACGAGAAGCACGATGACCCCCTTGACCACCGGGTCGGCCTGCATCAGTAGGCCCCAGACGCTGTAGTCGTGTCCCGTCGCGGCGGTGATGGCGATTTCCTCTGCTACTTCCACGGCTCAGGTCCTTACTTGCTCAGTTCGTTGACAGTCCGGCTCGAGACGGACAGACCCTTCAGGCAGTCGGAAACATCCTCCGTCCCGGCCTTACACTCCATCGCATCGTTGATCAAAAAACTTCCAACGTCGTCGCACGATGTGTTCGACAGGTCGAAAAGTTTTACGGTCCGCTTGTTCGCTTTCAGCGGCGCCAGCTGGACGGCGAAACGCTGGTCGATGATGCCGTCCGGCCGGAAAAGAATGAAGTCGAGCTTCAGGGTGTCGTAGGCCCGGTCGCTCTTGTTATTTATGATGAAATAGGCTCTGCAATCGGAGCCTTTGGGCTCGAGCTTATTGAGCTCGATGGCAACATCCCCTTCCTCAGCCGCCACCAAAGCTGGCCCGACCAGTAGAGCTGTCATTGCGACCAAGGCTGTCCCCGCGGATCGCTTGATAAGCCCGGCTGCGTGCCGGTGTCCGTTCACTTTAAGTAGCACATAAACCTCCCAAACCGAGTCCGGTTATAAGCATTCAGACTTCGGTTGCGCGCAGCCCCCCATTGGGCTCTCGTCACCCCTGCGACGTTCTCCGATTCTGGTTGAGGGCACCGCGCGCGCCATAGGTTATGTGGCGCCTCAACAATTGGACCGACATCCAAACCAAAGACTAGTTGGTCCTACAAGAGTACCAAGGTCTATTTAACTTGGCAGACAAAGGCATTCAAGCGGGTTGCAAGATTACGTTTCGGCAAGGGTGCTGCAGGGTTCCATTCTTGCAACGAGACTGCCAAATGCTTGCAACGAGACTGCCAAATGTTCCCGTTTGAGGTTCCACGATAAGAACTTTCTCCGGGGTAGATTGGCCCATAAATCAGTGTTAATTTTTCGTTAATCAAAAAAGCAAATTTGACGACTTAGATTTGCCTGTGGGGGGCGTTAGAGATGGGAACGAAGGTGTGCGGGGGCGCATTGGTGCTTGGAATCTGTGCTTTGCTGTCATTTGGGGCAGGCGCGCAAACTACCGAAAACGAGGCGATTACAGAGGAAGCCGCGCCGTCTGCGACGGAGCAGCCTGACGCAACAGACACGCCTCAGGTTGAAGGCGATGTTCCCGCGATCGAGATCATTCAGCCTCAGGAAGAACCTCAGCAGCCGCCAGAACCCGTTCAGGCCGAGGTGGAACCGGAGCCGGAACCTCGCCCCGTACCGACCCCTCAGCCGGTGGAATACGTTCCGCCGCCGGTTGAATATGTGCCGCCGCCAGTAACGCCGATCGCGGATACGGGGCTTGAGCCCATTAAGCCGGAAGACTTCGTTCCCACGCTGATTACGCAGCAGCCGCTTGAGTTCTTCGGGCCTCCCGGCGGGGAGGCGAGCTTCGAGCGCTCGATTAACGCCGCGCAATCACCGATTAATCCCAACAATGGCATTGCGCCCGGCAACCTGCAGAATTTTTCGGAAGCCGGCGCCCGGGTGACACGGCAGCAGATCAACGAACAGGATCCGCTCTCGACGAATGACATTTTGCAGCGCGTACCGGGCCTAACCATCGTTAATGACGACGGCCTTGGCAATCAGGGCGGCTTGGGCATTCGCGGCTCGAATCCGCGGCGTTCGCGCAAAATCCTGGTTATGGAAGATGGTCAGTCCATCAACATGAGCCTCTATATAGATCCTTCGGTGCACTACGTGCCTCCGCCAGATCGTATTGAGGGCGTTGAAGTGATTAAGGGCTCGATCATTTACGCGCCGAACAACAACTTCGGTGCAATCAACTTCCGTAACCTGCAACCGTTCGGGCCAGATGAGTTCGTTATGTCGGGTCAAGGCGGTGCCGTTGCGATTGATGGGGCCGGCGACGACGGTGGGGCGGCCAAATGGCATGTGCATCTCCGCAAGACCTTTGAGAACTGGGGTAGCGTGGTGTCCTACACGGGTGCGGACGTGCAGGGCGCGTGGGATACGGAGCGTCTACGTTACAACGACTTTTATGGAGCTCTCGGCTGGAAGAATACCAACGCCGACTTTGTCTTCTCTGGGGCCTATATGCGCCAGCGCGACAACTACGACGAAGCCAATCTAGAGTTCGAAGAGGAAGAAGAGGGAGAAGAAGGCGAAGAGGAGGGGGATCTCGAAGAAGATGAGGAACTCGAGGAAGAAGAGGAAACCGAGTTCCGATCCGGCACGGTTGAGCAAGCCTTCTTCAAGGAGATCAAGCACTGCAAAACATGCTTTAATCCTGGTTCGCGCTTCAGCACCTACAATGCCGACCCATTTCGTCTTCAGGGCACACTGAATTATTACTTCGACGACGAGACGAGTTCGAATACACGTGTTTACTACTACCACCATCGTCGCGACCGGTATCAAAACTTCGAAGGCGCCGATCCCTCGCAGGCAGAGGGGAATTTCAACTCGTTCTTACTCGGCGACGATGTGATTATCCCCGAGGGCGTTATGCTCGGCCGCTTAAGGACCTATCAGCATGTCGGTGGCGAGCAGCGTTTCGAGCTGGCCAATCGCGAATTGCTTGCGGGGCTGAACCAAGACTTTCAGCTTGGCGCGCGGTTTGAGCACCATACCTTCGCCAACCGGAACTTCTTCGGTAGGCAGGGAGAAATTCTGACGGATGGTGACAAGAAGGGTCTCACGGTCTTCGACAGCGAGCACGAAGCTGACGCAGTCTCGGCCTACGCCCAGACTGTGATCCACGCGACGCCGGCCATTGATATTGTTCCGGGCATTCGCTTCGAGCACATATCTTCGAAAGTACGCCAGCTTTCCTCGAGTGAGGAGGAGGGCGAGGGCGAAACCGAACTCGAGGAGTGCGAGATCGACGGCGAGGACTTCTTCAACGAGGGCGAATGCGTTGTCTTTGCGATCAATCCTAATGACCAGAACTTCAGCTATGATAAGACGTACTGGTTGCCGGGGGTCTCGTTCTCGTGGGGCCTAGCTGGGCGACAGGTCGCCCCGGTAAATGGTTCTGCTGGTGAAGTTCAGACCGTTTATCACACGACGATGTATGGCGGTTATAACCGCGGCGTGACCATCCCCGTGCAGCGCGAGGGACCGTTCCCGCCGAAAGACGAGCTTGGCGACAACTTCCAGCTTGGGGTGCGGTCGACCGGCATTAAGGGTATGACGTTTGACGTGGCCGGCTTCTTCAAGTCCATCGAGAACTACCAAATCCGTGGTTCCTCCACGACGACTTCTGGCCTCAATGTCTATACCAACATCGACCAGGTCGAGATCAGCGGCGTGGAAATGTACGGCCGCCTCGACTCTCGGCCCTTCACGGGATGGAACCTTAATCCGTTCCTCGAAGGAACCTTCACCTATTCGAATGGTGAGGTTACCGAGGGCATTCTCCCGGACGGTACCAGCGTCGTAGGTAACCGCATTCCTTTCGCGCCGCGCGAGGTCGCTTATTTGACCACGGGCATTGAGAGCACGGCCGGGTGGAACGCCAGCGTTAGCTTCGTCTACCGGGGTGAGTTCTTCACCGATGAAGAGAACACGCCTTTCGCGCAAGATCCGAGCGGTGAGGACGGCTTGGTACCGAGCGTTTGGCTCCTGAATGCGCGGGCCAACTACACCATACCGACGGACGTGTTCGGCAGCGAAATGACGATCTTCGTCTCCGGCGAGAACCTCACCGACAAGCTCTACATCACCGACCGCGAGGACGGCATTAAGCCTGGTCTTGGGCGTTCGGTTATGGCTGGCGCACGGGTCAAATGGTAGCCGCAAACCTCCTGTGGCGGCGGTGAGCTCTGACCCGAGCCGTCGCGGAAGCGTGGCTTAAAACCAACAGGCGACCATGATGCCGCCGATGTCTGATCATCGGCGGCGGTCTTATGCCACGCCAAATTTACGCCATTCGTAACGCTTGGGGGATCAACGCAAGACGTGCCAAACTCGCTTGCATCGCCGAGAGGCGTTCTTACGTCTCGTTGGCCGGCTAGTCACGTTTCAACAGAATGACTGCTGCAACCGACATGGCTCAAGCTAAGAAGATCCGATGTCTCTTCATTGCGTTCTGCGCAGCAGTGGCGATGCACCTGCCAGGTGATGCGACCGCTGCAACGGCAGCAGCCAAGCGGCCTACGAGCATCCACGCTACGCCCAATTCGAACGCGAAGGTGCTCGGCCTTATCGGCATCGCGCAGGTCGTTGATGCTAAAGCGTGTAAGAAGGGCTGGTGCCGCGTCGGGGCCGGCTATGTGAAGACAAGCCACCTTCGTTTCTTCCACGAACGCAAAGGCCATAAAGACGCTTACAATTACAACGCCCCGTTGCCCCCGCCAAACTATGGCTATACCCCAGGTTTTTGGGGCTATGGGGGCCGACGGTACTATGATCGTTTCGGCAACTATACGAAGTACGGTGTTCCCGGTTATCGCGGCCCCATCGACCGAACGGAAGGAACGGTCGAGACACGCCCCCTCCGTCCTGGTCGCCGTTAGGTCCTATGTTCTTTGGCCGGCGGCACCGTTGGCCGCTTTGCGGTAAGGAGCCTCGCGCGCAGGGGCGCTCACTGTTTCGGCAGTCCTTCGCGCGTCCGAGCGTGCTATTGCCAAGTCTTCCCTGATGTTTTACCCCGTGAGAATAACGCAGATTCTATAGGGTTCGACGTGGGAAGCGCCAAAGTGGGCCTGAACATGCGACAAGCGTCGCAAACAACTTCAAGCTTAGCTAGAAAGGTTGACTCCAATGAAGAAGCTTTTGATTGCTGCAGCCGCGATCGCTTTTGCGGCAACGCCGGCCTTCGCTGATGACGATCCGTCTGAGGCAGAGGCGGCAAAAATCAAGGAAGTGCTCACAGCGTGGGGCTGCGAAGGTGGTAGCTTCGAGAAAGAGACCGAGGGCTCTGGTATTTTTGAGGCCGAGGACGTGAAGTGCAAGGACGGTCAGTACGACTTCCGCTTGGGCAAGGACTTCAAAGTCATTGTGATTACTGCCGACTAACGCGCCTGCAATGCTCAAGCAGACGGGCGTTAAGGCCTGAATGAGGGGCGTTACAGAGCGAGCAACAAGAAGGCACGGCCCTAGGGGTCGTGCCTTTCTCTTTGATTGAAAACGAGACGTGATCCTACTTTACGTTTCGTCGACATCCCGTCGCTTGGCCCAGATTCGCCTTGACGTGAACCATTCGAACACGCCAAGAAACCGCTGTCATGTTGATCAAAGTTATCGGTGCTGGTGCGGGCGGCGGCCTGCCGCAATGGAATTGCAACGGTCGGAACTCGGCTAAGGCGAGGTCGGGCATCCCGACCGTCAAGCCGCGGACGCAAGCCTCTGTCGCGGTCAGCGCAGACGGCAAGCAGTGGATCCTCTTAAATGCCGCGCCAGACCTGCGCCAGCAGATCAATGAGACGCCAGAACTTCAACCGGATCCAGACGGACCACCTCGCAATAGCCCGATCAAGGCCGTGGTGCTGACGAACGGCGATGTGGATGCGGTCGCGGGCCTCCTCTGCCTTCGCGAAAGCCAGCCACTGACGGTCTACGGCAGCGCCCGCGTGCTCGACGTGCTAGCAGCCAACAGCATTTTCGACGTGCTGAATCCGGACCTCGTCGCGCGGAAGACCATGACGTTGGGAATGCCCTTCGCTGTCGAAGGGCCGGACGGGCCTGTGGGGCTCTCGGTGGAGGGCTTTGACGTGCCCGGGAAGATCCCGCTCTACCTCGAGGATGAGGAAAAAGGGACGGGCGGCAGTTTCGGCACCCAGGTTGGCGATACGATTGGTCTCAAGGTGACGGAAGACGCCACGGACAAGCACTTCTTCTTTATCCCAGGCTGTTCGGGGCTCGACGATCCATTACGCGCGCGTCTGATAGGCGCGCCGCTCCTGTTCTTCGACGGGACGCTCTTCACAAACAATGAGATGATCGACCAAGGCCTCATGCAAAAAAGCGGTGATCGGATCGGTCATATGAATATGTCCGGACCGAACGGCACGCTTGCGCTCATGGCCCCGCTGGGGATTTCCCGCAAGATCTTCATTCACATCAACAATTCAAACCCAGTGTTGCGTGACGACTCGGCCGAGCGCGCGGCAGCCGAGGCCGCCGGCTGGGACGTGTCTTATGACGGCATGAAGGTCGAGCTCTAGTTCTGGCCGGTTCGCCCGGTTTGGTTCGCAAGTTCGCTCCGCACGTCGCCAAAGGCGACGACATTGTCTTCCTGGCGCGGCGGGACGGCAGGTTTGAGCGCTCCAACCGCCGCCGTCGTCCAATAGGCACGGATGCGGCTCACGAACGGGTCTGGCTTCTCGATAAAGAGCCTCTTGCCACTGACCTTTGCGTCCTTTCGCAAGACCTTGAGGCGCATCTTGCAGCGCTTCCTGAAGCCGGAAACCTCTTCCGCGTCGCCAAATGTCATGGTCGGGGCGCTCACCAAATGCATCAGCATGGCAATGTCGTGATCATCCCCCAAAAGCTGGGAGAGGCCGCGGGCGGATTGCGCCCGCGCGCCAAGTTCGGAGGGCCAGCAGCTCGTTAGGAGCTGCATCTGCCGCCGATGCTGTTGAACGCCCTTGCGCCACTGATGCAGCTGATTGGAATCGTTCGACGAAAATGCTGCCTTGAATTGTCGCCTCGCATCCTGATAGCAGCTCTCCAACCCTTTGGAGAGCGGTGCGAAGTCATCGGGATAAACGACGAGGCGGGCGAGCCGGGGGCGCAAATCCAGCAGCATCTGCAAGGCGTCTGATGCCGAACTCTTCTCGAGATTGCGCTCGGCGGCTTGGCGACGTTCCTGGAGCCAGGTTCGCAAGCCATCTATCGGGCGCTCGCCGAGACCAGGTTCGGTGTTTCGCTCCAGCGTTTTTAAGGCATCGAGCAAGGCATGGGCATCGCGCGCGGCGGCAAGCCCTTTGCCGATACGGGCGATACGGCTGGATAGACTAGCGAAGACCGGCTCGGGCATGCCGGGCCGTGCCAGCAGAAGAAGAGAGCGTAGCCTTTTGAAGCATTTGCGTGCGCTATGAACGCCGATATGGCGGTCGCCAGGTGAGGCGAGCGCGGTATGGGCGATGTCCAACTCCGCCAACGCGACGACGCGCAAGGTCTTACTCGTGGGCAAAGCTAGATCGAGTCGGTAGCTCATAAGCAAACCCACGATGATGAAAGTCCCTGCGCCGGATCATTCCGGCCAAGAACGTTCGGGTCAAGGACGATTGGGTCAGGGCTTATCGCCAAGCGGTGCTTGTGCAAAAGCTGTGGATAGTTGCCGCTGTGGTTCTGTGATGGTGACCCAGGTTCCGGTTCGCAGCTCAGGCTCTTCGTGGGTCACGATGTCGGTGATCACGGCGATGCTGTCCGCGCCCGCTTTGAAGACATCCGGGGCCCGCTCCGGGGTTATTCCGCCAATCGCCACGAGCGGGCAGGAGATCCGTTTCTTCCAAGTCCCGATCCGCGCAAGGCCTTGCGGTGCCCAAGGCATTTTCTTCAAGAGTGTGGGGTAGATGGGCCCGAGCGCCACATAGTCAGGCTCAGTGGCAAGGGCGATATGCAGTTCGTCATTGCTATGGGTGCTGATGCCGAACTTGATACCCGCGCGCCGGATGGCGGCGAGATCCGCACCCGCGAGGTCCTCTTGGCCGAGATGAATTAAGTCGGCGCCCGTCTCGATTGCCGTGCGCCAATAGTCGTTGACCACAAGCTGACAGCCATGGCGAGCGCAGAGCGCAAGCGCCGTCTCGATTTCGGTTCGGACGAACTCTTCGTCTTGGCCCTTGATGCGCAGCTGTACGAGCTTGATGCCTCTCGGGAGGAGGCGTGCAAGCCACTCGCAGTCTGGCACGATGGGGTAGAATGGATCGAGCTGGATCACGCCACTGATCAGGATGCAGTGTCGATTTTGAAGAACGGCGTGCCCGCGACCGGTGTCGAGGGCGAAGCCATGTCGCGGGGCTCAATAATACCCGCCTCATAAGCGAGCCGCCCTGCCTCGATAGCGCGTGCAAAGCCCTTTGCCATCTTCACCGGGTCGTCCGCCTTGGCGATCGCCGTATTCAGGAGAACGGCGTCGTAGCCCATCTCCATAGCTTCCGCTGCGTGGGAAGGCGCACCGAGGCCCGCATCAACGATGAGCGGGGTGTCGGGGAAATAGGCTCGCAGCGTCTGGAGCCCTGATTTGTTGGCCAGCCCGCGAGCGGACCCGATCGGCGAGCCCCAGGGCATCAACACCTCGCAGCCTGCACCGACGAGGCGCTCGGCCACGCTCAGATCTTCCGTTGTGTATGGGAGAACGTCAAAACCGTCCGCGCTGAGCGTGGCTGCGGCTTCCACAAGGCCGAAGACCTCCGGCTGGAGGGTGTCGTCGTTGGCAATCACTTCGAGCTTGATCCAATTGGTGCCGAAGACTTCGCGTGCCATTTGCGCGGTCGCGATGGCCTCTTTGGCCGTTCGGCAGCCCGCTGTATTGGGTAAGACACGGCGGCCCAACTCCTCGATCAGCGCCCAGAAGCCCTGACCGGTTTTGGCGCGTGCCGACTCACGGCGCAGCGAGACCGTGACGATCTCTGCGCCTGAGGCCTCGACCGCCTGGCGCAATATGTCAGGCGAGGCATAGCCCGCAGTGCCAAGGAGCATGCGCGAGGAGATCTCTGTGCCATAGAGTTTGAGCATTACTCGCCTTGTCTTACCCGCCTTGTCTCACCCGCCTTGTCTTGGTGCCACGACCTCAACCTCGTCGGCCTCAGCAAGGCACATTTTTGCCCGCGCCGTGGCCGCCACGAAGCAGCCATTGACCGCCGTTGCGACCTTCGCGCCGGCAAAGCCGAGGGCCTCGCAGAGTTCGTCGAGGCTGCTCGCCTCCGTCGTGAAGTGCTCACCGTTAAGCAGGATCTGCACCGAAAACCTCCGGATGGGTGGCTCCGGTCTCTAGATAGTGGGCCACCAATTCGGCCATGACCGGCGCAAGCAAGAAGCCGTGCCGGTAAAGGCCGTTAACATAGATATATCCCGAACTTGGGATAATCCTAGGCCGGTTGTCGGGAAACGCCGGGCGTACGCCCGCGCCAAGCGTGAGAATTTCCGCTTCGCCGAAGGCAGGATCGAGCACATAGGCCGCGCTTAACAGCTCCAATGCCGAGCGAAGCGTGATGGGTCCGCTATCCTCGCGCTCAATCGATGTGGCGCCGATCATGAAGAGATCGTCGCCCCAAGGGACGAGATAGAGCGGAAAGCGCGGGTGGAGTAGTCGCACAGGGCGCTGAATCCCGATCTCTGGAGCGCGAACCACAATTCGTTCGCCGCGCACACCGCGCAAATTGGGGAGGGCGTCATTTGCCGCCAGTCCGCGGCAATCGATCACGATGTCCGCGCCCGGCGGGATGCCGCTCAGGCCAAACTGCATTGCAACGCCCGCCTGTTGCACCTCGCTCAAGAGAAACGACAGCGCGGCGTTTGGGTTGAGATGTGCTTCGCCTGCGTAGAACAGCGCGGTCCCAAAGCGGGGGCTCAGGCTCGGCTCCAGCGCCTCGAGCTGCGCCGTATCGAGCCGCTCGCTGTCTTGCGTCATGCGCTCGAAACGATCGAGGAGTTTGCGATCCCGCGGCGGCGCAACGACAAGGCTCCCTTGGGCGCCGGTGCTAGGGTAGACGGCCTTCCATAGCGCAATGCCGCGTTCGCCGAGTTCACGGACGATTGGCTCGGCGCTCTCCTCTTCGCAACGGTTTGCGAGCATGGCGCCGGCAAAGGGACTGCAGGCATTTGTGAAGGGTTCGGCCGATTGCTCGGCCAGGATGACGCTATGGCCCCGGCGCGCAAGCGTCAGCGCCTGCCAGAGGCCGGTCACTCCGGCGCCCCGGATCGCGATCTTGAGTGGCGTGTTCATGGTCCTAGAGGTGGGTTCTTCTACTTCTTGCTTAAGGCTACGTCGCCCCGTTGTTAGTCACCAAGTGCGACGCCATCGCGGCGGGGATCGGCCCCGCCTTCGAGGCCCCCCGGTGTGACCGCGATCACGTGCTGACCGCTCGTCATCGGCATCCGGCGCACCTTATGACCCTTGGTCTCGAGGTCCGCGGCGAGCGAATCCCATTTCGCACCCGCCTCAAGGATCACGCCGCGCGTTGTACCACCGAAATTGACGAGGCTCGCCGCCTGCGCTGCGTCCATCCGCCAGTCGAGCAAGGCGATAATCGTCTTCAGATTAAACAGGATGATTCCTGGGCCGCCAGGTGAGCCCAGGACGTAGTCGAGTTCGCCGTCCGGCCCGAAGACCATGGTCGGGTCCATAGAACTGCGCGGACGTTTTCCAGCCTCGACGCGATTGGCGACCTCCATACCGTCCTCGTCCTTGGGCAGAAACGAAAAGTCTGTCAGCTGATTGTTGAGCAAGAATCCGTGCACCATGCTCCGCGCACCGAAGGCGAATTCGATGCTGGTTGTGAGCGAGAAGGCATCGCCATCGCCGTCCACCACGGAGATATGGCTGGTGCCGCCCTTTTCCTTCGTGTGATCGCGGCCGAAGGCACGGGTCAGGTTCGGCGGGGTGCCCGGTGCAACGTTTTTGGCCGCGCTTTCGGCATCGATGAGTTTGTGCCGTGCTGCGAGATAGTCTGCGTCCAACAGCCCCTCAACGGGCACCGCTACCATATCGGGGTCGGCGATATACCGGCTCCGGTCGGCAAAGGCAAGACGCTCCGCTTCCATGATGGTGTGCACGGCGCTGGCGCTCATCGGTGTGGTGCCGAGATCGACCGGCGCGATCAGGCCGAGTGTTTGGCTGACAGCGACGGCGCCTGATGAGGGCGGTCCTGCACCGCACACGGTTCGTCCACGATAGGGCGAGCACACAGCGTCCCTGACTTTGGGGCGGTAGTTGGCAAGATCATCTTCGCTCAGGCTGCCTTGCCCGCGTGGATCGTTCTGGACCGATTTAGCCATATCGGCGGCGATGGAGCCCTTGTAGAAGGCGTCCGTGCTGCCCCTAGCGATTGTCTCGAATGTCTCCGCAAGCGCTTCGTTCTTGAGCGTGTAGCCGGGCGGGCGCGGCTTGCTGGTCTCATCGAAAAAGTAAGCTCGCGCCGATGCGCCGAACGTATTCGGATCGGCATTGGCCAGCATCTTGGCAAGGCGCTGCGAGACGGGAAAGCCTTCGCGGGCGAGCGCGATGGCGGGCTTGAAGAGGTCCGTCCAGGGCAATTTGCCGTAGGCATCATGCACCTGTTTGAGTGCGGCAAGGACACCCGGCACACCGACCGATCGGCCACTATGCATCGCTACAGGTCGAGGCAGGGGCTTGCCGACCGCATCGAGAAAGAGTTCCGGGGTTGCCCCGGCTGGCGCTGTTTCGCGGCCATCGTAGCTTGAGAGCGTTTTGGCGGCGGCGTCCCAATAGAGCATGAAGGCGCCGCCTCCGATGCCGGAGGATTGGGGCTCAACGAGGTTGAGCACCATTTGCGCGGCGATCCCTGCATCAATGGCCGCGCCGCCTTTGCGCAGCATTTCAAGACCGGCTTCCGCTGCAAGCGGATGGGCGGCGACGATCATGTGGTCCTTAGCCTTGACGAGCGGCTTAGGCGCCAGGCCGCTGGCGCCCTCCGGCAGGTCCAAGGCCGGTGCGGGCGAGACCAGAAGCAAGAGCGCGGTTATGGCGGGGAGAAGGCGGAGCGAGACGCGAGGGAGCAACATGAAGCGCAGCATATCGAGTTTCACCGCGCCTGCCAGTCACGCGTCCGTTAGCTAATGAAAGTCGCGGGATTTAGTGAAAGTCACGAGACTTGGGGATGATCCGCGCCTGGCGCGGATGGCAGCGCGGATGCCATTTGAGACGCCCCTCTTCGGGCGGCTTGCGCCAAGACCCAGGATCGGGCCTTCGAACCTCGTCGGAGTTCGCAAGTATGGCTTCCAGCGCCTCGCCATCCTCGGTGAGACGGTCGAGCCAGAGATTTTTATCCTCCAGCCGCTCGGCGACCACATGAATAATGTCTTCATGGCGCTGCACGCGGCCATGCACCACCACAAGCCGCGCGCCCATAACGATCTTGCGCATGCGCTCCAGGACATTGGGCCAAATCACCGCGTTGGCAACGCCGGTCTCGTCTTCGAGGGTCATGAACACGACGCCAGCCGCCGAGCCGGGGCGTTGGCGCACAAGGATCACGCCGCCGACGCTGACACGGGTGCCGTCCCGCATGGTTCTGAGGCTTGCGCAAGACACAATGCGTGTGGCGCTCGCTTGGGCCCGCAAGAACGTCATGGGGTGGGCTTTGAGGGAGAGCCGGATCGTGCGGTAGTCGTTCACCACATGCTCTGGGAGCGGCATGGCGGGCAGCGCCACGTCCACCTCCCGCCCGGACTCAATTGTGTGGGCGTGCTCAAAAAGCGGGAGCGGGATCTCCTTTGGCAGACCGCGCACAGCCCATAAGGCTTGCCTGCGGTCGGGGCCGAGCGAGCGGAAGGCATCGGCGCTTGCGAGCGTCTCGATGCTGGCACGGCTAAGGCCGCTGCGACGCCACAGATCCTGTATGTCGCGATAGGGGCCAGCGCGCATCGCGGTGATTTTGTCCGCGTCCGTTTCGCGAAACCCATCGATTTGCCGGAAGCCTAGACGGAGCGCGCATTTTCTATTTTGCGCTACCGGCCTTAGGCTTGCTTGAGCGCATTTGTTTTTTTGCGCGCCTGTACCACAGGGTCCGTGAGCGCCCGTGCCCATATCCTCCAATGTGCAATCCCAATGGCTGTGATTGATATCGGGTGGGTGCACGGCAACCCCATGCTCGCGGGCGCAGCGCACGATTTGGGCGGGCGCGTAAAAGCCCATGGGCTGGGAATTCAGAAGTGCGCAGGCGAAGACCGCTGGGTAATGGCATTTGAGCCAGGACGAGACATAGACGAGATGGGCAAAGCTCGCGGCATGACTTTCGGGAAAGCCGTATTCGCCAAACCCCTTGATTTGGTTGAAGCAGCGCATCGCAAAATCCGCCGGATAGCCGCGCGCGCTCATGCGGCCAACCATCTTGTCCTTGAGCGTGCCGATCGTGCCGCGCCGCCGGAACGTGGCCATGGCGCGGCGCAGCTCGTTCGCTTCATCGCCGGAGAATTTCGCGGCCACCATGGCAAGGCGCATGGCCTGTTCCTGGAACAGCGGTACGCCCATGGTCTTGCCGAGCACTTGGTGCAACTCGTCTTTCGGCCCATGGTCTGGATGGGGCGAGGGAAAATCGACCGCCTCGGCGCCGGAGCGGCGGCGCAAATAGGGGTGCACCATGTCGCCCTGGATCGGGCCGGGGCGGACGATGGCAACTTCGATGACAAGATCGTAGAAGCAGCGCGGCTTCAGACGCGGCAGCATGTTCATTTGCGCGCGGCTCTCCACCTGGAACACACCGATGGAATCGGCGCGGCAGAGCATGTCGTACACGGCTTCATCGTCCTGTGGGACCGTGCCAAGAGCGAGGTCCTGGCCGTAATGCTCTTCCAGCAATGCGAACGCTTTTCGGATGCAGGTGAGCATGCCAAGGCCGAGAACATCGACCTTGAGGAGCCCCAGTGCGTCGAGATCGTCCTTGTCCCATTCGATGACGGTGCGGTCTTCCATGGCCGCATTGCCGATGGGAACGAGTTCGGACAGCGGCCCGCGTGTCAGCACGAAGCCGCCTACGTGCTGGGACAGATGCCGGGGAAAGCCGATCAGTTCATGGGCCAAGGAAAGACAGCGTGCCAGCAGTGGATCGGCGGGATCGAGTCCCGCCTCGCGCACATATTTCTCCGGCAGGGCCCCATTGCTTAAACCCCAGATCGTGCCGGAGAGCGCGGCGACCGTGTCTTCCGACAACCCCAGCACTTTGCCGGTCTCGCGCACGGCGGAGCGGCCACGATAGGAAATGACGGTTGCCGCCAGCCCGGCGCGGTCGCGGCCGTAGCGCGCATAAATATATTGAATCACCTCTTCGCGTCGCTCGTGTTCGAAGTCGACATCGATATCGGGCGGCTCGCGGCGCTCTGGCGAAACGAAACGCTCAAACAGAAGATCGATCTCGGTGGGATCGACATTCGTAATGGCGAGGCAATAGCAGACAGCGGAATTGGCAGCCGAGCCGCGACCTTGGCAAAGAATGCCGAGGCTACGCGCGTACTGCACGATGTCGTGGACCGTGAGAAAATAGGGCGCGTAGCTCAGCTCGTCGATGAGCGCGAGTTCCTTTTCGAGCGTTGCCCGGACTTTCGGAGGGATGCTGTCTGGGAAGCGCCAGGCCGCACCCTCCCAGGTCAAGTCTTCCAGATGCGCTTGCGGTGTTTTGCCGTGCGGAACCGGCTCGTCGGGATATTCGTATTTCAGCTCATCGAGTGAGAAGTGACAGCACTCGGCAATTTCGATGGTGCGCTCCAGCGCATCCTCATAGCCCTTAAAGAGGCGCGCCATTTCCAAGGGCGCTTTTAGATGGCGCTCGGCATTGGCTTGGAGACGAAAGCCTGCGTCGCGAAGGGTGCACTTCTCACGGATGCAGGTGAGCACGTCTTGGAGCTGGCGGCGCTCGGGGGCGTGATAAAGCACGGCGCCGGTAGCAACGAGCGGAATGCGCGTGCGTGCGGCAAGCGCCGCCAGGGTTTCGATCCGCGCGCGGTCATCTCCACGATACATATGATGGGCGGCGAGATAGAGCGGGGCCTTCAGGGCCCGCTTGAGACGCAAGAGAGGTGCTTCGAAATTCTCTTCACCCGGGAGCGCAATGAAGATGAGCCCGGCGTCATGTTTGGCCATATCGTCAAGGAAGAGAATGCAGTCTCCCTTTTCGGCCCGGCGCTGGCCGAGAGTCAGAAGGCGGCACAGCCGGCCATAGGCCGCGCGGGTCGTGGGGTAGGCGAGAAGACATGGGGCGTCCTTGAGGACCAGCCGCGCCCCGACAATGAATTTGATACCGTTCTCTTTCGCCGCGAGATGGGCCCGCACCACGCCGGCAAGCGTATTGGCATCCGCGACCGCAATGGCTGAATGCTTCAGCGCGCTTGCAGTGCGCACCAGTTCTTCGGCATGGGAACCCCCGCGCAGGAAGGTGAAGTTCGTGGTGACATCGAGTTCGGCGTAGCGAGGCTCGGCAGGGGTTTGGACAGGCGGTTGGACAAGAGGCATCATGGGAAAACCCCATGCAGGAACCAGCAGGGCGGGCCGTCCGCACCGTCTTGGTACAGCCCTTCGCGGAAGACCCAGTAGCGGCAACCGTCTTCGTCCTCGATACGGTAATAGTCCCGCGGGCGCTGGTTTGCGTGGGCCTCAAGTGGGACGCCCTGTTCAAGGGTGCGCCACCATTCGGGCGCGATGCGTTCTGGCCCTTCCGTTTTGACCACGCGGCGATTGACGCGCCGCCAAGTGAAGCGGGCCGGGGGGCCTTCGGGAATTTCGGCCATGACCGCCAAGCTTTCCGGTTTTGCGAGCAGAAGCGGTGGGCGCGGCGGTTTGTTCGATACTTCGCCAGGCCAAGCGTCCGTCCAAGCGGGAAGCCCGGCAAAGATAGTGCGCGGACTTTGCGCAAGCTCTGGGATGTGGCTCTCTTTCGGGAAGAGGCGGCGCACGGTGCGTTTCCCTAAACGGCTGACAAGCGCATCGATGAGCTTTTCGGGGTGGGGCCTATGGGTGGTCTCGGTGAGGCCTGTTTGGATCGGATGCAGCGTTTCGGTGAGCAAAGCCGCCAAGGTCATCAGATCGACCCCGAATCCCATGTCGATGGCCTCGAGCCTGTCTTTGAGAAGCCGCACAAGATGGGCTGCTGTTGAGGATGGCGCGCTTAAGCCCGCTTCGATCTCCGTGCACGAGCCGTCCGTGCGTGCCGCCCACAACACCACGCGCCGCGCGCCTACGCTCGCTGTTTTGAGCGTTTGACACAGCTTGTTGGCGAGGCGCTCAAGACTGGCCAAAACGCCGTCATGGGTGATGAGCGGCTCGGCAAAGGAAAGCCTGGCCACGAAGTCGGGCGCGGGCAGAAGGGGAATGCGTGTCTCTTTGCGCGTCCCAAGTGCTTCGTCGAGGCGGCGCAGAACGCTTTGCGCAGCCTCTTTTGAATGAAAGCGCCGTTCGAGGCTGGTGCGGGGCAGATCGTAAAGCTGACCGATGCGTTTCAGCCCCAGCCGCCGCAAGACAGATGTGGTTTTAAGGTCGAGACGCAAAGCCTCGATGGGAAGAGGGGCGAGTGTTTTTGGCAGAGCGCCGAAAGGGGCGATGCAAGGCGTGCACCGCGCATAGCGAGCAAGCGCGTGCGCACCTCCAAGGGTTTCGGCGAGCCCAAGCTGTGTGTTGAGTCCGGCTTTCGCAAGGCGGGTTGCAAGGTCGGCAAGGAGCGCGGCCTCGCTGTCGAAGAGATGGGCGATACCAGTGATGTCGAGCCAGAGCCCGTCGGTGCCATCCACGTTGAGGGAGGGGCTATAGCGCGACGACCAGCGTGCGAGCGCTTCCAGGAACGCCGCATCTGCGGCCGGTGTAGCGGGCGCGGTGAGAAGCGCCGGACAGATGGCGCGGGCATCGGCCAGGCGCATGCCGGGCTTCAATCCTTCGTGCTGGCATGGCGCATTGAGGGCGGTGAGGGTCAGGCCGTGTGCCTCGCTGCCCACAAGCGCGAAGGGCGTCTTAGCCGGTGGCGGTGTGCGGCCCGCGCGTAAACGCTCCCGCCTCAGCCGCTCGATCGGAAGATGCGGCAACCACACGCAGACCATCCGGTTTATTGGCGCTGTTTTTATCGCGAGTAAGCGCATGACGGGCCTCCACATGAAAGCGCGTGGGTTCTGTTTGCCCACCCGGCCCTTGGCCTACTTGAGGGCTTGTTGTTTGCCCAGCCACGCTGCTCCGGCATCGCTCGAGGGAGAGGCGCCAACAGGCGGTGCCAGGGCGTGTTTTGCCGGATGTGGCGCCTAAATCGAAAGAGGCGCCTGTATCGAAAGGGACATGAGCACTTCCCTCCGTGGCAATGCGCCAGCGGGTCAGCGTGCCGGGAACGCCTGGATCGCCGTGCGGGGTGAGGAGAAAGCACGGGGTCCCAGCGGCGCGCGCGGCAAGGCCGAGGCGCCGTGCCGCGAGCGGTGTCTTGATCTCGGTTTGGGCAAGGCAGGCGATGAGTGCGCCGCTTTTCAAGCCTTCTTCCAGGGCCCAGGCCGCCTCGTTGGCGGTGCGCGTCTCAACGATGAGAAAGCGTGCGGGGTCGAGGCCTGCTTTTAAAAGACCAGGACCGTAAGGCCGTCCCCATTCGCGCGCCTGAAGTCCCGTCATGCACCACAACACCAGTCCCGGGCCTTGCATCTCGAACCCGGCAATCACCGAGAGCGCGAAGCCGAGACCCGCGGGCGTGTCGCGGTACGCATGGGGTTTGATCTCGTGGAGCCCGCCTTGGTGGAGGGCATCAAAAGGGGCGGGCGGAGGCGTTAAAGAGCAGGCGGGACGGGAAGAGGCCGCGCCTGGCGCGGGGGGGATGGCTAGGGACACGGGAACCTGTTCGAGCGCACGAATTGATGCGCGTAGCCGCTCAATCAGGACCCTTCCCGTGGGACCGCCTGCTCTTTCTTCAACGCCAGCCGGCGGAACGAGGGCACTTTTATCGCCGCCTGGAACGTTGTTACTCATTACTCATACTCCACTCTCGTTCCTGTTTTGTTCTTACCCTTGAGTCGGCTCTGAGTCAAGAAACAGCGATGAGGGTGAAGCCCATTCCAGGTCCGAATACGGCAGGCAACCGGCTTGTGAGGCCGCCAAAGCCACACTATGTGCGCTTCGAGCAAAGGCCGGAGAGGAGCCCTAGATAAATATGAGCGAGACACTCGTCGCATCCGATTGGGCCAATGAGCGCGGCAAGAAATGGTGCGACGATCTCCCTTGCATGGAAGCGATGCTCGTCTTCGTCGATGCGCCGCTGATCGAGGCATTGCAACTCGACCGGCCCCTAAGGATTGCCGATATCGGATGCGGGGGCGGCGGCACCACGCTGGAGATTTTGGCACATGCCCCGGCTGGAAGTTGCGTTCATGGCTTCGATATCTCGCAGGACCTCGTCGAATTGGCACGGACTCGCATTCGCGCCGGCGATGGCAATATTGCTTTTCACCTCGCGGACGTGGGGAGCGCGATGACGCCTTTGATGCCTTATGATCGCTTGGTCTCGCGTTTTGGCATCATGTTTTTCGACAATCCTGCGCAGGCCTTTGCCAATTTGGCCTGTTGGCTCGCGCCTGGCGGTCGGTTTGCTTTCGCTGTCTGGGGACCACGTGCGGACAATCCTTGGATCACAGGCTTCAGCGATGCGGTGGGCGGGATCATCGACGCGCCGCCGCCCGACCGCGAGGCCCCAGGGCCACTGCGCTATGGCGGGGGTGAGACGCTGCTCGCGCTTCTTGACGCAGCCGGGCTCAGCGATCTGGGCATTTCCGATTGGCGTGGCTTAATTCCACTTGGTGGCGGGCTCTCCGTTCCGGACACGGTGGATTTTACGCTCAATTCAGTTTCGGCCAGCGACCTGCTCGTGGGCGCCGATGAGACGACACTTAGCGAAATACGCCAACGCTTGAAGGCGCACTACACGCCATATGAGCGCGATGGCGCCGTTTGGATGGATGGGCGCATCCATATCGTCACCGGCAGGAGCCCAGCCTAGGACGCGGCGTTCGCCGGACCCTTTTCCCAACGTCTTTCCCGAAGCCATTCCCAACCCAGGACGCATGTTTGGATTTCGCTAACCAGAATCAGCCGAAACTGGCCGAACCAAGCTAGACGGGGTCTTGTGATGCGTTTCCTCGGGTTTTGCGTGGCCGCTGTGCTTGCGCCCATGCTTGTCGCCTTCGCGCCGGGTCAAGTTTCGGCCGGGCTCCTCGATTCGGCCAAATCATCCAATCCGCAGCGTCATGGGGTGGTTGCCGCCGTCTGTCAGCGAAAAGCGGGTGAACCCGAGCTGGACGCCGACGGCCGACATGCGCCGGAAAAACTCCGATCTTCCCGCCTATGTGCCCGGAGGCCACCCACAAAACCCCCTCGGCGTTCGGGCTTTGTATCTCGGCAAGAGCCTTTACCGGACCCACGGCACCGATGCGCCCTGGTCAGTGGGGAAGGCGGTCTACCATGGCTGCATCCGCATCTTCAATCAGGACGTTGCGGATCTCTACCAACGGGGCCCCGTAGGAACTCAGGGCAATTTCACATGGTAAATGAGTGATATACAGAAATCAATATACTGTAAATACAAATATAAATAAATCGTGTTTAAATGGTTTCTCGATTTTTGTATCTTCCAATTCTTTAATTTCATGCCCGTGTATTCGCGAGATCGATTTAACGAGTGTCTAACAGATCACTGCTAGCTTTCACATCAGGTTTCACCGACCAACAGCGTGCGGTGAGGGGCCGTTGTTTGTGAGTAACGAGTTTCTGTGATCTGATCGAAAGGGAGAGTCAAAATGAATTCAATTGTACGCTTCGCTAAAGACGAGTCCGGTGCCACTGCCATTGAATATGGCCTGATCGCCGCCGGTATTGCCGTTGCCATCATCACAATGATGACGACGCTGTCTGGTGCCTTGACCGCGCTCTTTACGGATATTGCCGGCCGTTTGACGGTCGTCGGCGGCTAAGTTCAGCAAGCTGAACTTTTCAATGCGAGAACGGGATCCAGCTCTTCCGAGCTGGATCCCGTTTGCTATTTCGGCCTTCCCAACTTGCTGCAACTGCAGGAGGGTTCCAAAATCCTCCACAATTCAGGCATAACCCTCACTCTTGCGTCTTTGGAGCCAATGCCATGCCGAATTGGAGCCTCAATGGGCCCCAAATTGTCCTGATAATCGCCTTGATTGGTTCACTTGCTTCCGGCCTACCCAAAGGTGCAGATGCGCATCCCCATGTTTGGGCTACGGTGCGGTCCGAGGTTGTCTTCGGCCCGGAAAACAAGATCACTGGCATCAAGCAAGCTTGGACGTTCGACGAATTCTACAGCGCCATGGCGGTCCAGGGGCTCGATGCCAACGGCGATGGCGTCTACACCAAGGAAGAGCTCGAGGAGCTTGCCAAGGTCAATGTGGATTCGCTCCAGGAGTTCGACTACTTCACCTTTGTGCGCGAAGCTGGAGACGAATCGTTCTTGCCGTTGAAGGGTCCTGAAGACTACTGGGTCGAGTACGGCGATACGGTGCTGACGCTGCACTTCACACTACCACTCAAGACGCCGATCGATCCTGGCGCAAAGGGTGTGACTATCGACGTCTACGACCCCTCGTTTTTCGTGGCGTTCGGTTTTGCCGAAAAGAACCCCGTTACAGTGGGCGGCATGGCGCCTGGTTGCACGGCCAAGGTCGATGCGCCGGATGCCGAAAGTGCCGAAGCTGCCAAAGCCCTCAGCGAGGCCTTTTTCAGTCAGCTCGGGGCGAACTCAAATTACGGCTCGCAATTCGCGCAGACGGCCTTAGTGAAATGCGAGCCCCGGTGACGAAGATTCTTCTCGGCTTCGTGTTGGCGCTAGTGGTGACGATGTGCGCACCGCTTGCCTCTGCTCAGACAGCGCCCGCTGCGTTCGGGCCCTCAGCGCAGAGCCAAGCCGCGCCCCCAGCATTTTCCGGGCCCGCACCCCATGCCGCACCTCTTCAGGCCAAAGGCCCGTTTGGCAGTCTGCTGACCTGGATCGCTCAGACCCAGCAGACCATGCAGCGCAAGCTCGCCGCGACGGTGAAGGACTTGAAGAGCGGCAATGCTCTGGTGGCAGGGTTTTGGCTCGCTTGGGGCAGCTTTGTCTACGGCATCGTTCATGCAGCAGGACCTGGCCACGGCAAGGCGATTATCTCGTCTTACGTTCTCGCCAATGAGGAGACGGTGCGCCGCGGCATTCTCATCTCGTTTCTTGCAGCCGCAGTTCAAGGGCTGATGGCTGTCGCACTGGTGGGCGTGCTGGTGATCGCCATCAATGGCACCGGCTTTCAGGTCAATGCCTGGGTGGCGCATCTCGAGACGGCCAGCTATGCGTTGGTCTTCGTTGTCGGGTTCTTGCTCCTTGTGTCTGCGCTCCGCCGGCTTTGGCGCCGCTGGACAGCGGCCGGGTCGGGCCATAGTTATGACGCCCACGCCCACGCCCACGCCCACGCCCACGCCCACGCCCACGCCCATCACCATCATGATCATCGCCATGAAGATTGCGAGGCCTGCGGCCATATTGTGGATGTGCGCGATATCGCGGGCCCCATGTCTTGGAAGAAGGTTCTTGCTGTCGTATTCGCCGTCGGTATCCGGCCTTGCTCAGGGGCAGTGCTGGTGCTGATCTTCGCCTTGGCGCAAGGCCTGTTCTGGGCCGGAGTCGCTGCGACCTTTGCTATGGCGTTTGGAACGGCAATTACTGTGTCTGTGCTAGCGACTCTGGCTCTTGGGTCGCGTCAACTCGCGCTTGCCGCCGACGGCCAGAATGCCAGCTGGGTCGAGGCCGTCTGGACTGTCTGTGCGATCGGGGGCGCCCTGCTTGTCATGACGATCGGGCTCCTGCTATTTCTCACCTCACTTGGCCCAGCGCGTCCCTTCTAGATCATTTGCTTAACTTTGCGCCGACCGTAGTTGCGGCCAAAGGTGGCCGACACCACATCTAGGCAGACCTGTCTGGCCCAAGAACAAAGGAGAATTGAGATGACGCTGCAGCTTGGCGATACCGCCCCCGATTTTGAGGCCGAAACCACGGAGGGCACGATCCGTTTCCATGACTGGCTCGGCGATTCATGGGCCGTGATGTTCTCGCACCCGAAGGATTTCACCCCTGTTTGCACCACCGAGCTTGGCTATATGGCCAAGATCATGCCCGAGTTCGATAAGCGGGGTGTAAAGATCATCGGTCTTTCCGTCGATCCGGTCGAGTCGCACAAGAAATGGGTCGAGGACATCAAGGATACGCAAGGCACCGCGCCAACCTATCCGATGATCGGCGATCCAGATCTTGCGGTTTCGAAGCTCTATGGCATGCTGCCATCCAGTGCCGGTGAGACATCTGATGGCCGCACGGCTGCAGACAACCAGACCGTTCGCAACGTCTTCGTCATCGGTCCGGACAAGAAGATCAAGTTGGTTCTGGTCTATCCCATGACGACGGGCCGGAATTTTGATGAGGTCCTTCGGGTCATCGATTCGATGCAGCTCACGGCAAAACATCGCGTCGCGACCCCGGTGAACTGGGTCCCGGGCGGCGATGTTATTATTGCCGGTTCGGTGTCCGACGAGGAAGCCAAGAAGATCTATCCTGACGGCTGGGAGGCCCCGCGCCCCTATATCCGGATCGTACCCCAGCCGACCAACTAGCGGCGGCGTTTCTTGATTGCGGAACGATCGGCTCGGTGGGCTCTTGGAGGCCCGCCGGTCACCCTGGCTATTCGAAACTGCGAGGCTCGCCTCATGGCATTTCCCGCAACACCCGCGCTTGCCGCTGATTGCGTCGTCTTTGATCCAAATGGGTGGGTGCTCCTCATCAGGCGGGAACATGCGCCTTTCAAAGGGGGCTATGCTCTGCCTGGCGGTTTCGTCGAAATTGGCGAGACGGTTGAGGACGGCTGCCGCCGGGAATTGCGGGAGGAGACAGGGATCAGCGTTGGCGACCTTCGCCTCGTCGGAGTCTACTCGGATCCGTCCCGAGACCCTCGCGGGCATACCGCCAGCGTTGTTTTTCTCGCAGAACTGGCGCGCCCCGCAGAACTGATGGCGGGCGACGACGCCGTCTCAGCCGAATGGATCGAGGACTGGCGCGGCAAGACGCTTGCTTTTGATCATTCGCAGGTACTTGGCGATGCCGAGAAATTGCGTGGACTTGGCATCGGAGGCTAGGCGTGCCCGGCCCAATATCCTATCTAGTGGCCAGTTTCTAGGGATTAGCCTTGATGAGTGAGCGGATGAACGAGACCTCGCCCAAGGACGCCTTCTCGAAGACATTCGACTGCCGTTCGGCTGTCTTCGGCAAGATCGGCGTGCTCTTGGTCAATCTCGGCACGCCGGATGACACCGACTATTGGTCGATGCGCCGCTATCTCAAGGAGTTTTTGTCCGACCGCCGCGTCATTGAGGCCAGTCCTCTTATCTGGTGGCCCATATTGAATGCGATCGTTCTCACCACGCGCCCGGCCAAAAGTGGAGAGGCCTACCGCTCTATCTGGAACGAAGAGCTGAACGAATCGCCCTTACGCACCATCACGCGCGACCAGGCTGAGAAAGTTGCCGATGGGCTCGGTCATCGAGAAGAGGTGATCGTCGATTGGGCGATGCGCTACGGAAATCCCAGCATTGCCTCGCGGGTCGAGGCCCTGATCAAACAGGGCTGCGAGAAGCTGCTCGTGTTTCCGCTCTACCCGCAATATGCGGCGGCGACCACCGCGACAGTGAATGACACTGTGTTTGACAAGCTCAAGACAATGCGCTGGCAACCGGCGCTTCGGACAGTGCCGGCCTATCCGACCGATCCTGTCTATATCCAGGCGCTCGCGAACTCGATCACTTCACATCTGGCCACGCTCGACTTCGAGCCCGACGTGATCCTTGCCTCCTATCACGGCTTGCCAAAGGAGTATGTGGATAAGGGCGATCCCTATCAGTGCCAGTGCATGAGCACGAGCGACGCGCTTCGCGATGCCCTCGGGCCGTTGGGTGATAAACTCAAGACAACGTTTCAATCCCGATTCGGCCCCGCCGAATGGCTGCAGCCCTATACGGACAAGACCGTTGAGGCGCTCGCACGCGATGGTGTCAAGAGCTTGGCGGTTCTTACGCCCGGCTTTGCCGCCGATTGTGTGGAAACGCTGGAGGAGATCAATGGCGAGGCGCAGGAGATCTTCCTTGAGCATGGCGGAGAACAGTTCAGCTTCATCCCTTGCCTCAATGATTCGGATGAAGGCATTCGAGTGCTGCTCCATCTCGTTGAGCGGGAGTTGAGGGGCTGGGTCGATTAGAGAAGAGGATGAATGGAGATGATCCGTTCAACGCTTGCGGGGGCGGCGTTCGTTATTGTGTCGCTCCTGACTGGTCCGGTCCAGGCTGCCGATGAGCGGGCCGCTTATGTCGACGTTGCCGGTGCGCCGGGCGACGGCAAGGAAGCTCTCGAAAATGCGCTCTCGAACCAGCTCTTGAATCGCGGCTTCGTCGTGATGGGTGCGCCGGCGGCAGAGGCTTATGAAATCCAAGGTATAGTGCGGCTCTTTCCAGCGGGGCGCGGGGAGGAGACGATCCGGATCGATTGGACGATCTTTGGGCCGGAGGGTACGCGGCTCGGCAACGTGACGCAGACCAACGTCATCCGCAAAGGCTCGCTCAACCGGCGCTGGGGTGCTGCAGCTGAAGCGGCGGCATCCGCGGCGGCGGTCGATATCCTCCAATACATCCCGCAATAGGCCCGCGCGCTTGCACTAAAGGCACAGGAGGCGGTCCCGCACCTCTTAAAACCGAGCCGGGTATTCCTATTTAACCGGGTGTTCCTATCTAATAGAGGTCCGATCGTGAACGGCCGCGGCAGTGTGCACGCGGGTGACACGATCTGGCGGGTCGAGGGGGCGGCGCTCCCTGCGGGGACGCGCGTCAAAATCGTCGGCGTTGATGGTACGGTTTTGAAAGTCGAGCCCGACGGTTCGTAGAGCTTAGCGGTGGCGCTGTTTGCGTCTAGGCGAGCAACTTGATGTCACTGATGTCGCTCGGTACCGCGCCCGAAATGCTATCGCGTGACCAGAGGCCTGTTGCGGTGCGCGTGCGGCCTGAACCTGTGACAGCGACGTCATCGAACCCGGCCTCGCGTAGCCTGTCCGCCACCATGTCGTTTGATGCCACGCTCTGTAAAAGGCCGAGGCTGATTCTGGCCTGATACCGCCTGCCTGTTTCAAGCGTGTAATCCGACATGGTTCCTCCGGGACTTTGGTCTGTGGGCATGTAATTGGTCTGGGTTCCAGTCCGACATCTTGTTCTAGGTTTTGGCGAAGCAGTCTTCAACGTTCTTTCGCCCCTTTTCGTCCAAGAGCAGGCGAAGCTTGGTGCGACGTAGGAGGAAATCCTCCGCACTCAAAGCGTCTTTCTCCTCACGTGCATGGTCAAGCTCGGCACGCGGCACGCCAGGCGCGATATCCTCGGCACTACCGGGGTTCGAATGAAGACGCGCATAGAGATCGTCGATCTTATCGCCATAGGTCAGCGCCCAGCGCCGCCGTGTTTTGGTAGGCACGCTGTCCGGTCCCGCCTCTGCCCGCGCAAGTAAGGCGTCTCGCCAGAGAGAACCACCATAAAGTTGGACGCCTTTTGTCCACGCTGTTCCCATCGTGAGGCCGAGCGCTTGAAGTTTATCGAGAATGAGGTCTGCCGTCGCACGATGGGTGGTGAGCTTGCCCCCAATAAGAGTGAGCAACCCGCCCGTGCCTTGGGCGCGCGTCTCAAGGGTCACATCGCGGCTGAGGCGGCTTGGGGATTTGCTCCCATCCCCATATGAAGGGTTCGCAGGCCTGACCACGAATAGACGATATCCTCTTCTGTCTCCGGCTCACGGCCTTGCGCGAAATAGCGATTGTAGGCGCCGAGCAGATAAGTGGTTTCTTCCCGAGAGCACACGGCGCTGCCGGGGGTGCCGCTTTGTGGCACGTCCGTGGTGCCGACCATGAGGAAGGGCTTGTCGCGCCAGGGAACGACGAAGATGATGCGCTCGCCTTCATCTTGCAGCGTATAGGCGCACGCCTCCGCCGGGGCCGGCATGGGTAAAACGATATGGCTACCACGCACGAGCCTGATGTCTTCGGCTTCTGTGGTGCTCTGTGTCATCGCTTCGACTTCGGCGACGAAGGGGCCGGCTGTGTTGATGATGAAGCGCGCATCGATCTGGCGCTTCACCCCTTGCTCAAGGAGCGTTGCCGAGAAGCCGTTGTCGCGCCGGATTAGGCCGGTTACGGCCCGCCGGTTTGCAATATCGGCGCCGCGGGCGCGCGCATCGAGGGCGACACTCAAAGTGAGGCGCGCATCGTCGGTCTGGGCATCGTGATAGTGCAGCACCGCGCTCAAATGGTCCCGGCGGAGCCGGGGGAGTTGCGCGCATTCTGCTTTTCCAAGCCGGCCGCTCGCAGGCAGTCCATCGCCGAACGATAGAACATCGTAGAGCGACAGGCCCGCATGAAACACCCAGGCAGGCCGCCTCTGCCAGTCGAAGATGGGCAGAAGAAATTTGAGCGGGGAAACGAGATGGGGTGCTGTCTTCAACAGACCGGCGCGTTCAACCAAGGACTCGCGGACGAGTCTCAGGTCCATCTGCTCCAGATAGCGCAGGCCGCCATGGATGAGCTTTGAGGAGGCCGAGGCCGTGGCGCTGGCATAGTCGTCCCGTTCGGCCAGCATCACCTTGAGACCCCGGCCAGCGGCGTCGCGGGCGACACCTGTGCCATGAATGCCGCCGCCAATGACCAGAATGTCGACGGTTTCCGTACCCAATTAGCTAAACCTCGAAATCTGCCACCGCCGCGCCGCAAAATCGGCTAGACTCGTCCGCCAAGACTGCTTCGTCGTCGTGCTTGCTGTTACTGCGTCTCGCTAGTCCACTGATAATTACAACAAGTCTTGCTCGCTCCCGGAAGGATCTCATGGCCGATATCGTCATCGTCAATCCGCGCTTCGACATATCTTTTTGGGGGATGGAGCACTGTATGCCTTTGTTCGGCAAGCGTGCCAATCTGCCCGTGGCCTGTCTCGGCCTGCTCGCGGCGCTAGTGCCCGACCATCACGACGTGACGCTGGTTGATGAGAATGTCGAAGATATCGATTTCGATCGTTTGGGCCGCGCGGATCTCGTCTGCCTAACAGGCATGAGTATCCAGGGGCGCCGGCTCCTCGAAATTCTCGAGGAGGTCCGTGCGCGTGGCGTCATGACGGCGGTCGGCGGGCCCATGGCAACAGTTGAGCCTGAGTCGTTAGAGGGGTTGACGGACGTCATCTTTCTTGGTGAGGCGGATGAAACCTGGCCGGAGTTTCTGGAGGCTTGGGAATCGGGGACGCATAAGTCCCGCTACGAGCAACCTGATAAAACAGACATGGCCACGTTGCCGCTTCCCCGCACCGATCTGCTCAAGGCGGATCGCTATATGTTCGGTAGCATGCAGATTTCGCGTGGCTGCCCCTTCACGTGCGAATTTTGCGACATCATCGTCACGTTCGGCCGGCGCCCGCGTCTGAAGACCAGCGAGCAAGTCATCGCGGAGCTCGATGGGTTCCTAGAGGCAGGCTTGAAGATCGTCTTCATCGTCGATGACAATCTCATCGGCAACAAGAAGGCCATCAAACCGATCTTGCGCGACATCGGTCGCTGGCAGCAGGAGCGCGCCTATCCATTGACGCTCTTTACGGAAGCCTCACTCGATCTCGCCGAGGACGACGAGCTCATGGAGCTGATGGGGCTTGCAAACTTCCAGAATGTATTCATTGGCATTGAGACGCCGAACGAAGAGTCGCTGCGCGAGACGAAGAAGCTACAAAACGTCCGGCCCAATGCCGGCTCGCTGATCGACCGGGTCCATCGCATCCAGGACCGCGGCATCGATGTTTGGTGCGGCATGATCGTCGGTTTCGATCATGACGATCCGACGATCTTCAAGGCCGTACCGGAGTTTCTGATGCGCGCGCGAATTTCGACTGCCTTGATCGGGATGCTCCATGCAATTCCGACCACGCCGCTCTTTGCGCGTCTGAAAAAAGAAGGACGCCTCAACAGCGACGAGGATGCGGACCGGTATGGCACAAACGTGGTGCCGCTCGGAATGTCGCCCGAGGTCTTAAGGGACGGCTTCATCGAATCGATGCAGGACTCCTACTCAGCGGACGCTTTCTTCAATCGCCTCGACTCGCAATTCTTCGATCAGAATTTCAAGTTCGCGCTGCACGACCTGCCATACTGGTCGAATCAGCGCCTGGCTTGGGCCAAACGCTCCGTCTTTAACTATGTCCGGTTTGGTGTGGTGGCATCCCGGCTTCTGTCCATGGTGAAAGACGACACGCTTCGCGCTCGGTATCGTAGGCAATTGGCGCGCATTGTACGGACGCGCTGGCGGGAGCCGCATATCCTGTTCATCTACGCGCTCAAGGTCGCAACGCATTATCACTATGCGGAGATTGTACGCTCGGTTTCAGCGGTCGATCCGGAGACGGGTGCGATGTCCGATGCAGGCCGCTCCTTCTCTCGTATCCGTAACACCGGAGACAAGAAGGCCGGGGCAGAGCCGATCGCTGCTTAAGCGACGCCTGCGCGCAGCAGATCGTGAATATGGATGATGCCGACGGGCTGCCCATCCTCGACAACGAACATTGCCGTGATCGATGAGCTGTTGATGATCTCAAGTGCCGCGCTCGCCATGAGATCGCGCGTCACGGTTTTCGGACCCGGGGTCATGATGTCCGCCGCGCGCCGGTCGAGCAGATTGTCTCCCATGTGACGGCGCAAGTCGCCATCGGTGATGATCCCTTGTAAGACACCGCGCTCGTCTACGACGCCAAGGCAGCCAAGCGCCTTTTCTGTCATCACCACAATCGCCTCGGACATGACCGAATCGGCCCCCGTCAAAGGCAGCCTGTCACCTTGATGCATCAGGTCGCTTACGAATTTCAGCCGTGCGCCAAGTTGGCCGCCCGGATGCAGGACGCCGAAATCGATGGCAGTGAAGCCTTTACTCTCCAGAAGCGCGATGGAGATGCAATCGCCAAGGGCCAGTTGCATCACGGTCGAGGTCGTCGGCGCGAGGCCGTGCGGACAGGCTTCTTTTGCGTGGGGGAGGGCGAGGACCACTTCTGCGGTTTCCGCCAGTGTCGACTCCGGTTTGGACGTCACCGCGATGAGCGGTACGGCAAAGCGGCGCGAATAGGACAGGATGTTTCCAAGCTCCACCGTTTCTCCGGACCATGAAAAAGCAAGGATTGCATCGTCGCCCGTGATCATCCCAAGGTCGCCATGGCTCGCCTCGCTCGGATGAACGAAATAGGCGGGGGTGCCCGTGGAAGACAAGGTGGCGGCGATTTTCAGCCCCACATGACCGCTCTTGCCCATGCCGGTCACAATGACCCGGCCGCGACACTTGCGCAGAATCTCGAGAGCAGCGGCAAAGTTCTCGGCAAGGTCGGCAGAGAGTGCGCCCTGGAGCGCGCCCAGTCCCTCTGTCTCCAGCTGAAGTGTACGTATGGCCGAGGCCACCGCTTCGCTAGGGTTTTCAGTCAACGGCAAATCCTGCTTCAATCCGGCCAGCATATTCCGAGTTCCCCCGTGCTAGGTCCGCGATTTTAGCACGGATTGAGGCGACGTAAGGTCCAAACGGGCACTTCTTGGGCGGGTCCGCGGGATTGTTTCACTATCCACCTCCCAACTGCCCAACCCATGGTCAAGAGATGCGGTAGCCCAAATCTTTGACTGCACGAAATTCCATCTGACACGACGAGAACAGGTCATCCGCTTTCTGATTTTTTTTGGAGGGTTTGGACGTGGATTTGCATGCCTTTCAGGGTGTGCGGGTCGCAAGGCTTCCGTCTGCCGCGGGATTTCGGGGCGAGATCGGCACGGGGTCGGACGCACCCGGAGCGGTACTCGCCTCACCCAGGATTGCGGCCCCGACCGCAGCGTCGAGTCCGTAGACGTCGAGGATGTTGCTAAGATTGCACTCGTCATCGGCAACCGCTGTGAAGTACGTGATGTGAATCGGGATAGGACGATCAAGTTTGACCGAGGTGTTCTTGCCGTCGGTCCATGAGCTTGGCAATTTTAGCTGCCCCCCAACCCTTGTCTTCGGTCAGGAGCGCGCCTGCAAACTTGCCGGGAGTTCCGACGCGGGGCGATTTCGGTCCGATGGCCCGAACAGTTCTCTTAAGCTGACTGGGGACGATGGTCGCGCGGAGATCGACTGTCCGTCGTCAGATAAATTGGGACTGGGTGAGGTTTGAGCTAAGGGAGTATCTGGCTCACCTGGTTGTTGATGTTAGGCGGCGGATTTGCTGTGTAGCAAGCGCCTTTTGTCGAATGTCTTTC
>Ga0316193_10000130_pt1 | contig 40437 bp, 35 predicted proteins | sample MerIslsedime2_MG_FD_207735 | JGI IMG/M metagenome (GOLD analysis project Ga0316193, IMG submission 207735) | Coastal sediment microbial communities from Maine, United States - Merrow Island sediment 2 | ecosystem: Environmental > Aquatic > Marine > Coastal > Sediment | place: USA: Maine... | reverse complement strand
TAAAGAGCGACAGGTAGGAAAAATGTTCGTGATAGACCGTATCGAACTGGGTGTACTCGATAAGTCTCATCAAATGAGGGAATTCCAATGTGATCGTGCCACCGGATTTGAGCGCCGCACGCAGACCACAGGTGAAATCATTGATGTCGGGCACATGGGCATAGACGTTGTTGCCGGCAATGAGATCAGCCTGCTGACCCTGGGCCGCGAGTCGCTTGCCGAGCTCTTCGTCGAAGAACTCACGCAGCACGGGAACTCCCAGTTTCTCGGCTGCCTCCGCCGTGCTGTCCGTTGGTTCAATACCGAGACACGGGATACCCGCCGCGACAAAGTTCTTCAGCAAGTAGCCGTCGTTGGAGGCGACCTCGATGACCAGGCTGTCTTCGCTCAGCCCCAATTGCTGCGTCATCTTTACTACGTAATGTGCGGCATGCGCCAAGCAGGTTGTCGAGGTACTGGAAAAGTACGCGTAATCCGGCCTGAACAGCTCGTCAGCCTGCGCATAATCCTCGGTCTGCACGAGCCAGCATTGATCGCAGACCTTGATTTCGAGTGGGTAGGACTTTTCTGGGTGAGTCAGATCGTTCGTCGTCAGATAGGCGTTCGATGGTGGCGCAATACCGAGGTCGAGGAATGTGTATTCGAGTGACGTTCCACAGTGGCGGCAGTTCATACGACGAAGCCTGCGAAATTCTGATCGATCATCGGATGATGAGCATCCCTGTCAGAAAGTTCGGCTATTTCGAGCGGCCATTCAATAGCCAGTTTGAGATCTTGTGGATTCAATCCACCCTCTGTCTCGCACTGGTACGCAGCCGAGTGGCAATACAACAGTTCCACGTCGTCGGTGAGCGTCTGAAAACCGTGTGCAAAGCCTTCGGGGATGAGCAGCGCCCGTTGATTGTCAGCCGAGAGTTCTTCCGCGTGCCAATGCAGGAGAGTGTCCGAACCCTCCCTCAGATCCACGGCGACATCCCACACCCTGCCTCGGAGGCAGCTGACCAGCTTCATTTCCGCATAGGGCGGTCGCTGGAAATGCATGCCGCGCACCGCGCCACGTTTGGCCGTCAAAGTGTGATTGATCTGGGCGATCGGCTTCTGCCAGCCGGCGGAAGCGAGCTCTTCGGCGCAGAACAAGCGCGACAGAAAGCCACGGCTGTCACCCAGGCTCATGCGTTCAACCAGCTTCAGCCCCACTAAAGGGAGGTCCGTGATGGTCATTCGGCTCATTGCAGGCCCTCGTATTCAGCAATCTGAGCCCGACACAGCTCCCGCGCATCTTCGCCCTCAGACTGGGCGCGATACCAGGACATGGTTTTTTCTATCGATTCCGTAAGCGCCCAGCGAGGACGGACTCCGAGGTTGTGAGCGGATTTGGCAATATTCAACGCCAGCCACCCTGCCTCGTGCGGGCCGTCGCTGCCGTTTCCATAACGCACCTGACCGCTGTCATAACTTTTGCGGGCAATTTCCACAACGTCGCGCACGGTCGCTGTCTGGTCTGTCTCAGGGCCAAAGTTGTAAGGACCAGCCAAGGCAGGCTGCTGCCAGAGTTTCTCAGCGAGGGTCAGGTATCCGGCCAGAGGTTCCAACACGTGTTGCCAGGGGCGTATCGCATCCGGGCGGCGGACCTCCAGTGTCTGTCCCTCTGGCCAGGCGCGGACGGCATCGGGGATCAGACGATCTTCCGACCAGTCGCCGCCACCAATGACATTTCCGGCTCGGGCGCTGGCGACGGCAACGCCCTGCTCCGCGAGAAAGGCATCGCGATAGCTCGCAATCACAATCTCGCTCGCGGCTTTGCTGGCGCTATAAGGGTCGTGGCCTCCGAGCGCATCGTCTTCACTGAACGGCCGGGACCTTTGATTGCCGCGATAGACCTTGTCGGTGGTGACCATCACTGCCACGCGGGTGGGCTTGAGCCCGCGCAACGCATCCAGCACGTGAGCGGTACCCATGACATTGGTTGCGAAAGTTTCCACGGGTTCGAGGTAGCTGGTGCGTACCAAGGGTTGGGCCGCCAGGTGAAAAACGATCTCCGGTTGGGTCTGCTCGATCAGAGCGGTCAGCGTGGCGCGGTCACCAATGTCGCAAAAATGGCTCTCGCAAAGTTCTTCGATACCAGCCAGTGAAAAGAGATTCGGCTCGGTGATCGGTGGCAGGCTGATGCCGGTCACCTCAGCACCCAATCGATCTAACCAAAGCGCCAACCACGAGCCCTTGAAACCGGAATGCCCGGTCAACAGGACCTTTTTGCCTCGGAAAAACCCCGTGCCCGATTGGGTTTGTCCACTCATTGCCACACTTTCCAGGGGGCTTTGCCGGAGGCCCAGAGCTCTTCCAGCGCGTTCTTGTCACGCAGGGTGTCCATCGGCAGCCAGAAGCCGTGGTGCTCAAAAGCCATCATCTCACCCATCGCGGCAATACGCGTCAGCGGTTCGCCTTCCCAGCTGCTGTGATCGCCTTCGATCAGGTCAAGCACCTTGGGAGACAGCACAAAGAAACCGCCATTGATCATCCCACCGTCGCCGCGGGGTTTTTCAATAAACCCCGTGACCTGATCGCCCGTTCGTTCAATTGCGCCATAGCGACCCGGTGGTTGGACAGCGGTCACGGTCGCCATTTTGCCGTGTTGGCGATGGAATTCAATCGACGCTCGGATATCGACATCGCTGACACCATCACCATAGGTCAGACAAAATGCCTCTTCATCCTCGATGTATCCGGATACCCGATTGAGACGCCCGCCAGTAAGTGTGTCCTCGCCGGTATCGACCAGGGTGACTTGCCACGGCTCAACTTTTTGCTGATGGACCTCCATGCGGTTATTCGCCATATCGAAGGTCACATCAGACATGTGTAAGAAGTAGTTGGCGAAATACTCTTTGATCAGATATCCCTTGTAGCCGCAGCAGATCACGAAGTCATCGACACCATGGGCTGAGTACAGCTTCATGATGTGCCACAGAATCGGCTTCCCGCCGATATCAATCAATGGCTTGGGTTTGAGGTGGGTCTCTTCGGAGATGCGGGTACCGAGGCCACCGGCGAGGATGACGCATTTCATTGTGATTCCTTTGCAATAGACCAATCCAATTGAGGCCTGACGACACCGGGGATAGGACCACCATAACCGTAGCGATTTGAACGTTCGTCCATCGGATCTACGACATTGAAAGTCAAGGCGTTCTTGTCAAAGAACTCGATCTTCCAAGGACCGGTCTCGAAATACGTGGTGAGCGCCACGCCAACAAAGTAGGCTCCCTCATTGAGGAACTGGCGCGGTATTTTGCATTCCGCGCAATAGACCCCTGGAGGCATACTCGTGACGTCCTTTGCAGAGTCCACGAATGCGTAACTCCCATCCGATACGAAGAAATGAAAGTTGGGGACGCATTTACCGTCAATCTGTTTTTTAATTCTGTACCTCATCCGCACTATCAGTTCGTCGTGAATCGTAATGTCAGACAGATTCGACAGCCCGATCAATTCAGCGCCGAGCAACTCTGCTGCGTCGCTCTTGAACTCCCGCTCGTGGGCAGCATCTCGTTGGTTGCTGGCCTGGTAGTATTTCGTCACCGCATCGGACACCTGACCAAAGAACTCCAACTCGCCCTCATTCAGAACAATGCCCGTCTGGCAAAGATTGGAGATCATCGCCATGTTGTGGCTGACGAACAACACCGTCCGCCCCTCTTTCCCAACCTCCTCCATCTTCCCTAAACACTTCTTCTGAAATTGCGCATCCCCGACCGCCAGAACCTCGTCAACGATCAGTATGTCCGGTTCCAGATGCGCCGCCACGGCAAAGGCGAGGCGAACGTACATTCCCGAGGAAAATCGCTTGACGGGCGTATCGAGGAATCTTTCAATCTCCGAAAATTCGACGATCTCATCGAATTTTGCTTTGATCTCGCTCCGAGTCATACCGAGGATGGCTCCGTTGAGAAATATGTTCTCCCGTCCGCTGAGCTCAGGATGAAACCCGGTACCAACCTCGAGCAGAGAAGCGACACGCCCGTCGATCTCGATTCGGCCGGTGGTCGGTTCGGTGATTCGACTGAGCACCTTGAGGAGGGTAGATTTTCCGGCGCCGTTGCGGCCGATGATGCCAACCCGATCACCGGCCTCGATTTCGAACTCGAGGTTCTTGAGGGCCCAGAGCTCCTCGATTTCGGTGTTTTCGACGTTTGGCGAAAGGGGATGGCGCAGGCGTTGGTAGAGCCCTCGCGCTGTGTGAGTGAGAGTGTCACGCAGGGCCCGGCTGCGGAAGGCGCCGCCTGCGTTGAGGTCGTGGCCGATGATGTACTTTTTCCCGAGGTTCTCAACCTTGATGATGCTCATATGACGTCCGCAAATTCGCGTTCCATCCGTCGGAAGAACCCGAAACCAGTTACAAGAAGCAGAAGCGCGAGACCGACGGAGAGCCAAAACCCTGGCCAGTACATCGGGGTGTTGCCGATGATGGCCCAACGAAAACCGTCGATCACGCCGACCATGGGATTCAACGAATAGATCAGGCGCCACTTTTCAGGCACCACGGTGCTGCTGAAACCGACGGGCGAAATATAGAGCCCGATTTGGACGATAAAGGGCAATACGTGACGAAAATCCCGATACTTCACATTGAGGGCAGAAATCAAAAAGGTGATGCCCAACGCTGCGATCGCGGCCAACCCCAGAAACATCGGCAAAAACACGACCTTCCAGGTAGGGACATGCTGGTACCAGACCATCAGGGTCGAGAGGATGAGGATCGAGATCAGAAAATCGATCAGACTGACCACCATCGCGGTTGTCGGAATGATGATGCGTGGAAAATATACTTTGGAGATCATGCTCGCGTTGCTGATGAGTGAGTTTCCACCCTCATTCACGGTGTTGCTGAAGAACTGCCACGGCAACATGGCGGCGTACACCAAAATCGGGTATGCAACGCCTTCCGAAGGCATTTTTGCCAGTCGTCCAAACACGATCGTGAATACGATCATGGTCAAAAGTGGGCGTAGGACGCTCCAGGCAACGCCGATGATGGTTTGTTTGTAGCGCACCAGGACATCGCGCCAGGCGAGCAGGAGAAACAGCTCCCGGTACGACATGAGGTCCTTGAAATACCGCCGGTTGACCTTGCCGGCTTCGATAACCAGTTTAGACATGGGCTGTCATCGATCCCGTCTCATCGCCTGGGCATACCCGTGATCAAAGAGTGTCGACCTGATCATGGTCATTCTCCAACGCTGCCGGTCGGGATTCTGGCCACACGGTCAATTTTCTTCCACAGCCATCCCTCAGTCGTGGATCAAGGGCCTGGATAACCGCAACTACACCCAATAATTATCGCATGCCGCCTGAGATACCCGGTCGATGACCCGGTAGGACCGGCGTTTCACCTCGCAGTGGAGGACTCATCGGCACGCGGGGTCAGCAAATCAACGGCGATGATGGGCGAACCGGCAATCCGTTCTCGTCGCCACCCGGCAAAGGCCGGGAAGAAGGTATTCTCGAGCGGCAGCGCCGGGCTCCAGACCAGCCAGACACGGCTTCTCTCGACGGCAGCCCGTTCACTCAGCACCCGCGCTTCGTCGAAGACCTTCGGCGAGGTCGCCGCCTCATGATCGAGCCAGCCCGGGTGCCCGGCCTGCGACCGGGGCACAGTCTCCACATCGACAATCGACGCGTTCGCGGCCGACCCATCGAACAGACCCTGCGCGAGTCCGTGCCGCACCTCCAGCTGCCACAGCCCTCCCACGACCACGCGATCGCTCTCCTCCATCATCGAGGCCAACGCGTAGCCAACCTCGACCCCCGGCGCCGGCGGACGCGCCGGCAGGGCAGCCAGCCACGCAATGATCGTGACCGCGCCGACGAATACATATGAGCCGGCGACGATGCGTCGTACGATCGACGGCAACCTCAGGATGAGGATCGCACCCAGTGCTGCGGCCAACGCCCACACCATTGACTCGGTGCGGCCGGCGAAGTACACAGGAATGCCACCCAATGCCAGCACTGCAATACCAACGGCGGGCAGCAGAGCGATCGTGAGACGGATCGCTGCTTGAGCATCATCGGCATGTGCGTCGTGGATGAGCCTCAACCTCGAGGCACCCAGGGCCGCACATCCGGCCAGGGCTCCCAGGACCAACACCGACATCCACAGCGGCACCGGCGAGCCGGAAACCTCGAAGAGAGCGGGGAAGGGGCCTGCCGGCGCGAGCACCGACGCCGTCTCATGACCGGGCCTCCCCGGCCCAGCTTCGGTCACCACCCAAGCCATGGAATCCGCAGGCGCGCCGAGCATCACCGGCACCCAGGCCAGTACTGGCAGGGTCGCCAGGGCAATCGCCAGGAAGAGAGCACGCCGCCGGTGGCGCGGAATGAAAAAGGCGAGCGCCGGCAGCAGAACGAAGCTCGCGAAGCCCGTGTAGTGGAGCAGCGGCAGGCAGGCGGCCAAAATTGCGAAGCTCAAGGTCCATCGTCCGCCATGCTCGATCCACCTCGGCCCGCGGATCCACAAGACGGCGTTAACGAGGGCGAGAAGGGCGTACACTCGCGCCTCGGTGCCGAAGTAGAAAAGAGGCAACCAGGCAACGACCAGCAGTGGGCCCCACATCCCGATCCGGTCGCCGACGGGACGCGCCCTCCACACCACCCACGGAATGAACGCGAACGCCAGGACCGACGGCAGCCGCACTATCAGGGTGCCAAGCGTCGAGCCCTCCTGCCAACCCACGAGCACGAAGAGGAGGTGGCAGAGCAAGTAGTGGAGAGGTGGGCCGGAGTCCACAACCAACGCCGTCAACAGCTCGCCAACCGGAAGACGGGCAAGCGCCAGGGTATAGAGCTCGTCGTGCCACACAGGTCGCAGCCAGGCGCCGGCAAGGGCAAGCCCACAGGCTACCGACGAAATCAACGCCACCAACCAGTGGGCGGAAAAACTCCGTTTCATGGCTCCCGCCGTCGAACCGCCAGCCCGGCAAGAACCACCAGCACGGCGCACCCGCTGAGGACCGTCGTCCACAAGTGCAACGGCGGCCGGTAGCGGCCCTCGAGGCAATGATCGCCCTCCGGCACCCGGAGGTACTGAATGATGCCTGGACCCTGTTCGAGATCCACCGGGCGACCGTCGAGACGCCATCGCCAACCGTTGACCGGTGCCAGCGAGAGTGACAGCCAGCCTTCGGTTGGTGCCGTGACCGTCATCGAACAAGCGTTCCCGGCCAGCATTTTCTCCGTCACCTCACCGACACGCCGCCCAGGGCGGTCTGGATCCGGTGGCCGATCCGCGAGCCACATCACGGGCATCGCATCGTGGTTACGGAGAAGACGCATCCCCCCGCGGCTGGCAATTTGTTCCATGCCTTTCGGAAGACCTTGACCCTCCGGCAGGATGATCCACTCAGCCGCCAGCGCATCGAGCCACCATCTTCGGGCAGGTCCCTCGTCGGTGATTGCAATGTGCGACGCCAGCCGTCGGTTGGTCACTGGTGCGTCGGTCCGCGTCAGCGTCAACCCCTCTTCGAGATTGAGGTAGCCGACCGGCCACAGACGGCGCGCACCGAGGCCAGAGGCGAGCCATGGCATCACATCCTCGGCTGGAGTCGGGACGTAAACCCGTCCGGCGTCAACCGCTTCGGGCCAGGTCGGCTGGGCAGCACGAATCTCGGTGACCGGACGAAGCCCGATCAACGGCAGACCTGCAACCACCATCCCGGCGACGCCTGCAACCAGCGCAGCCGTCCTCAGAGGGCGCCGGGCGGGCACCAGAACGGCAATCAACATCAGGAGAGCGGGAGCGCCCGCAACCCACCAGCGCAAGGGATGCCCACTCAGGACGCAGGCAACGAGGGTCAGAACGGATACGACGGCCGCCAGCCACCGACCGCGGCCAGCGAGCCATTCGTCGGCGCCCCTCCCGGCCAGCGGCAAAAGGAGGGCGAGGCCGATCAGGGCGAAGCGCGATGGGTAGCGGACCAGGCCAGCCGTGAGGATCACGAAGAGCCGGCCGGCACCAATCTCGGGAAGGGTCGCGAGCAACGCAAAGACCACCGCCACCCCTAACAACCATCGCCGCCGCCAGCCTCCGAGCAATGCACACACCAGAATGGGGGCACCCAGAAACAGACTTTCGGCATAAACCATCCGACCCGCTGTCGACGAAAGCGACGGAACCAGCATTCCAATCCAATCGTCCGGGGTCACCGCTCCTCGCAAAAGCCAGGATGCAGCCGGCCCTCGGTCGCCCTCGGCCACCCACGCGAGAAACGGCACCAGCTGGACAGCAAACACAGCCACGCCGAGGCTGAGCCCGATCAATGCCCGTGCGCGTCGCCGAGCGACGGCGATGGCCAAAAACACACCCATCATCCACACCTGCGGCTCACCTCCCAGCCAGCCGAGAGTGGTGGCGACAGCCAGAAGCGGCACCGATCGCCGGCCCTCGAGCCGTGCCGCGAGCGCCATCCACGGCAGCCAGGTCAGGGTTTCGAGATTGTTGAGCACGCCGACCGTGACCAGCACGGGCCCGGCCGACCAGGCCGCAATTTCGGCCAATGCGCGTCCCTCACGGCTCGCTCCCAGCTTCCGCGCCAACAACCCCACACCCAGGGACAGCATGGCGAGATGGAGAGCGATTTCCGTCGTCAAAGCCCACGACGCCGGAAGGACGAGATGTAACCAGGCGGGCGGGTAGAGGACCGCTGTTTCCGGGTTTGCGAACCATGCCTCGCCGCAACCGTTGGCGAGGTTGATCCAGGGCCCGACACCCGCCCCGATAAACTCCGCAGTCAATCCACGCATGGGTGCGAAGAAGTCGATGAGATCACGGTGGGCCGGCATCCAACCCAGGAGCGGTGCCAACACCAGCAGCAGCGGCACCCACCACAGCCCGAGGAAATCAGATCGCCTCAACGGAGCGCCTCTTCGAGCTCGCGAAACTGCCACATCGGCGCACCCAGGAGCTCACGCTCGTAGGCGTTGAGGTCGAGGCGGGTGCGGAGGCGTGCCGACTCCACGGCGGCTTCGTATGCCTCACGCGCAGCTTCCACCTCGCCACGGTCGAGCTCGAGTCGAGCCAGGAAAAGCCTCGCCCGGACGGTGTGCGGTTCCTCTCCGAGCGCTCGTCGAACCAGATTGACCGCATCATCCGTGCGGCCGAGGTTGCGCTCGAACCGTGCCCACTCGAGCAAAGACCACGGCTGGTGCGGTTCGAGTTCGACGGCCCGGGCGAAAGCCTCTCTCGCAATGCGAACGCTGTCCGGCCAGGGGCCGAAATCCGCCACAACTCGCGCGTGGACCATCCCCCGAATCGACCACAGGCGGGCAGCGCCCGGATGAACCCGGACCGCTTCACCGCTAACTGAGATCGCTTCCGCGACCGTTTCCCAGCTCCAGTGACTTTGCTTCAGGAGTTCCCGCGTTTGCCATTCGAGGGGCTCGTCAAACCACGGCTCAGCCCGCATTGTCCGTGCCGCGACGACCTGGTCCGGTCCTTCGCAACGCCATATCCACCTCGCCCAGGCGGGCTGCACCACCCCCCAGAGAACGACGAACGAAAACGTCAGACCAACAACGGCTCGCCTGTTTGTCGAAAAAGTCGACAGCCCCTCTGTTGAGGGTCGCGGGGCGGCGCACGCCTCCATCAGCCCGATGCTGAGCGCCCACCACCACAGAACCACGTCCACGGTCAGCATGTCGTGAAATGCACCCGTCACCGCCATCGCCGCCAGCGCAGCAGCCATGGGTCGTGAAAACCGCTGATTCCCATGGACACGCCGCCACCAGATGAATAGGGCGACAACGGAGATGAGAAGACCCACCAACCCGGTCTGGACGAGCACCGCAAGCGGGCTCGATTCGGCGTAGGCGATCAGGAACTGTCGCTGGCCCACGTGGTCAGCGTGGAGCAGCCGTTGGGCACCGGCCGCGTCAACCAGCCCCCCCGGACCGATTCCGCACACCGGGTGGGAGACCCACAACCGCAGCACCGCTAACCAGATGGCAGGCCGGAACCAGGCGAGGATGTCCGGTTGGTTGACGAAGCGCCACACCAGAACAGCCGTGATCCCGGCACCGCCGGTCAAGAGACTAACAATCCTCGCTCTTCCCATGGGCAGCACCACTGCAACGACCACAAGCGTCGCCAGCAGCCCTGCCCGGGACCCAGTGAGCACCAATCCCAGAACCAACACCGCTGCAGCTGCAATACGCCACCTCCGCTGGCCTTCGATGACCAATAACGCAGGCAGCGATACCACGAGCAGTGAAGCGGTGACGTTGGGGTTTTCGAGCAGTCCACCCACTCGCAGGCCTCCCAACCCGACCGCTTCGAGCACCACCCCGAGGGCCAGAATCACCGCCGTCGCGGTGAGAATGAGCAGGCCCGCTTGCGAGTTCCATCCACGAGCCCGCCGGGCCACGAGCCAAAGCCCCCAGGTCACCATCCATACCGCGACCGTCTCCCGGGCACCAAGATGAGCTGCAGCAGCCACCGTCGCCGAGACGACACCCCACATGACGAAGCCGAAGGCTACCCACTCCTCTGTGAAAAGCTGTCCCCGCATCGCCGTCACCGCCCAACCGAGCCCAGCCGCCAGCAGCACTCCGATCACGACCCGAGGACCCGGGAAAAAGGCACCGCCAAGGATCGCCGCCAACGCGACCACCGAAGAGACGATCACGACAGAGGCCTCACGAATCGTCATCTTCGGCTCCGGAATCGAGACCGTCGAGGAGGCTCTCGAGGATCTTCGCCCGCTCCTCGTCGGACGACTGCTCGGATGCTGAGATCCAGGCTTCGGAAACCGCGGTCGGCGCCATATTGCCGGCTACCGCCAATTGGGCACGGAGGCCGGCCAGGGCTGCCGAGTGCGGCCGCAGCCAGCGTCCGCGATCGAACTCTGCGCGAGCTTCTGAGAGCCGCTGCGGATCGCCCATCTCCAACGCCGCAGAGGCGACGAGACCGAGCGGATCGACCCGCCACGGCGCGAGGTTCCGCGCCTCGAGCGCCCCATCAAATTTCCCGGCAGGAGTATCCCGCGCCGCCGCCGATTCTTCGACCATGAGCGAGGTCACATGGAGGACTGTGGCGGCCAGCACACCGGCGACTGCGGTGACAAAAACGACCCTGCCTCGAACCGGCTCCGGTTCCGGCTCGGATGGGGCCCTGACGATCGCCATCGCCCATCCCACGAGCACCGCCCAGGCCAGCGTGACGCCGGACCCGTAGAGTGAAAAGTCAACCAGATTGTGGACTGGAACGACCGCCAATGCCACCGCGAGTTCGGGGCGCTCAGGCCACAGCCTGCAAAGCAGCCGCCACAGCGCGAGGCCCGCGAAAAAAAAGCCCAAAAGGCCGATTGGACCGAGTTCGGCCAACAATTCGAGCGGCAGAGAATGAGCGTGGCGAGGACGGTTGCCAACCTCGAAGGGAACCGCCTGGGCCGCCTGCGCGAAACCACCGACGCCGACCCCAGCCGCAGGTGCCGTCGACCACACCCAGACCGCCGTCCGCCAATTGTCTAGGCGGAGTTGCACGGGCTCCAGCTCCAAGACGTCTCCTCGACCAAGGACCACCGCGATCAGGACGGGGACCAAGACCAAAGCGGCAGGGACCAGCAATCGATTTCTCCGGCGAATTAGCAATACGCCACATGCCCCGAGTGCGAGCGCGGCGCCGACCGGTGATTTGGTCAGCACCAGCCCGACTACACAGAGGACCGAGCCCACAACCCACAGCACCGCGGACCAGCGTGGCCGAAGCCGCCACAGGAGCAGGGGCAGGGCGGTGGCGAGGAGAACCGCGAGGTGCGAGGGCAGCAGTTGCGATGCAAAGGCGCGGCCACTGGCCAGGCGCTCGGCAGCAGCAGCCTGCATTTCGACCGGAAGCTGTCCGATAGAGGAGGCGGCCTGGTCCATGCCCACGGTAACTTGCCACAAGCCCCACAGAGCGAGTGCCGAAATCATCAGCGCGAGCACCGCCGGCCACCGTTCCGGTGGAGACATTCGCGAGGCCAACCACATCAGCGTAGCCGCCACCACCATGAGCGAAACTTCAACGATTGCCGATGCGGGATCCCAGCCAGCCCCGCCGGATGCCATCAGTACAAATCCGGCTGCGCCGGTGATCAACCACGGATTCGAGCGTTTCGGGGTGCGCCGCCAGGCCCACACCGCCAGACCGAGAACGGCTGCCGCCACGATGACGGCGGAGTACGGAAAGGTCTCGACGGGTCGCCAGACACACCACCCGGCAAGACCGAGGAGAGTTCCCTGAGCGATGGCGTCACGCCGAGTTTCGAATCGCCCGATCGCTCGATCCGACGATTCCGCCGCCCCGGTCGGCACCTCTCGATGAGTCACAGCAAACGACCCTGAGGTTTCGCGAGCCCGGGAGAAATGCGAATAAAGTTCGAGGCCGTGATCACCTCATCATCTTACCGCGCGGCAAACCCGTCAGGGCAAGACAAAAAAAGGGGCACCGAAGTGCCCCAGCTGAACTTGAAAGGCGGATCAAGATCAGATCAACCGTCGTCCTGGACACCCTCGGGGTACTGGACGAAGCTACCGTTCGAATACACGATGTCGCAGTCCATGTCAGACGTGATGCCGGCAGAATACGAAGCAAGGTTGCCAGAAAGGACCTTGTCGCGGGCGGCCGACGCCAGGGTGTAGAAACGGGACGCGGATGCGGCGTAGAACGTCGTCCGCCAGCCGTCCTCACGCGGCACCGTCTTGACATAGGTCGGCTCGAGGAATCCTTGGAACGTAGCGTTATCAACGGGCCCTTCCGCGTAGGTCGGGTAGAACGCCATATCCACAGCGTACGCCTCGACTGCCGTGCCGATGGTGCGGAGATCCGCCATCGACCTCTTCTGACGGCCACGGTTAATGGCGTTCAGAAGGTTGGGGATCGCAATCGCGGCGATGATGCCGATAATAGCGACCACGATGAGAAGCTCGATCAGGGTGAAACCACGGTTCTTGCGCATGATGCTGCCTCCTTTTACGGAGCTGGTCCACTGCAAGGCCTGTGCCACCCAAATTCGAAGGGTTTTGCCGCCGAAAATGACGCTCTACGTCAGTTGAGGCCCTGGACGGTCCCGCGAGACGTCACTCATCATCGGTCTTTGGCTCCGGGGAGCAATTTTCGGCTTTTTCTTCCCACTCGGGACCAGTCGACCGCCACCGGTGGGGCGGCGACCACACCCCAGGCCACTCGACCTCGGAGGTCACTCGCACCTTGAGTGCATCGCACCAATAATCGTAGGCGAGGCCGTTGCGCGCGTGGACTGCAACATCTACCAGGTATTCACCGGGGGCAAGCTGCAACGATTCGTACTCACAGCACACTTCGCCGTCAGTCGCCAGCCGTCGCGGCACGAGGCCGGCGAGATCGGTGTTGTGACCACTGACCTGGCTGCCATCCGATCGGTGCCAGGCGACACCGAAAACAAAATCCTCCACCGGCTTGCGGACGGAGTAGCGAATACGGAGGCTGCAGGGGCTTCCACCCGCCACCAGCCGCGACCCGTTCTCCCCGACAAGGAGCTCGACGCCATCGATTTCAACGTCGCCATTGCCCCATCGTGTTTCGGCATCGTCCTCTCGGGTCGGTAGTTGTTGGTCATCACGGCCGGAGTCCCCAACAGCGTCACTGCGGTAACGTGCGGCCACCGCATCGGCCGGGCCTTCGGCAACGACCCTGCCGCGGTCCAAATACAGGGCGCGATCGGCAAAGCTGGTGACAAGATCAAGGTCGTGAGAGACGAGGACCATGGTCACGCCACGCTGACGCATGCGCGCAAGACGATCCAGACAGCGATGGGTGAAGGCCTCGTCACCAACCGCTAACACCTCATCGATGAGGAGAATGTCCGGGTCCGCCACCACCGCCACCGCAAAGCCGAGCCGCACGTACATTCCCGACGAGTAGATTTTTACGGGTTGGTCGATGAAGGGACCGATATCGGCGAAATCAACGATCTCCTGCATCCGTTCTTCGATCTCGCGCCGGCCGAGGCCGAGCAACATCCCATTGATGACGACGTTCTCGCGGCCGGTAATTTCCGGGTGGAAGCCGGCACCGAGCTCGATCAGCGCAGTGACCCGGCCGGTCACCTCGACAGTTCCCGAGGTCGGTTTGAGAATGCCGCCGGTCAGCTTGAGCAGAGTCGATTTGCCTGAACCGTTGGGCCCGATCACGGCCAACGCCTCGCCCGCTGTGACCTCGAGGTCAATGCCGTCGAGGGCAACGTGCTCTTCGCTCGAGGATTTCCGACGGTGCGCCCTGCGGTGAAAGAACGCGCCCTTAACGGTCTCGTGCCGAGAGCGCGGCCCCCGCCAACGGAAGACCTTTCGAACATTCGAAAAGCGGATGGTCCCCTTCACACCGCCTCCACCACGGTCTCGCGGTAGGCCGCAAAAACCCTCGTCCCAAGCCACCACGAAATGACGCCAACAGCAAACGCTGTCAGCCAAAGCTGTGGTGACGACACCCGACCTGCGAATACCGCATCGCGATAGACCGTGACCAGGCTGGCCAGGGGGTTCAGGATCAAGATCCGGTGCAACATCACCGGCACCTGCAGCCCCTCCAGGCTGTAGATGATGGGTGAGGAAAAGAAAAGGAGATTGAGAATGTGGCCGACGAGGTCGCGCATATCGCGGTAGTGAACCGACAACACCGAGATCGCGAAGACTGCGCCCCCGGTCGTCAGAAGCCAGGGCACCAGGGCCACAACAACCAAGGGAAAGCTCCACGGGAACGAGTGCCAGCCGGCCGCCGAACTCGCCGCCATCGCCAGCAGGAGAATCGGCAACGCAAGGAGGTGGTGGATGAGGTGGGAAAGAACAGTCACCGCCGGGAAGAGCTCCGGTGGACACATCACCTTTGCCAGCAGGGGGCCGTTGTCGATCAGGGTGGCCGACCCATCGAGGACCGCGCCTGAGAAGAACAACCAGGGCAACAGACCGCTGAAAAGAAACAGTGGGTACGGATCACCACCGGGAAACCGGGGGCTGAAGATGTAGGTGAAAACCACAGCATAAACCGCCAGCAGAAGCAGCGGATTGATCAACGACCAGAAAAACCCGAGCACCGAGGCCCGGTAGCGGGCGTCGAGATCTCGCTTCACCAACACCGCGATCAGCGCGCGGTGGCGCCACAGAATGCGGATGGCGGTCATCTCGGCCTATGCGGATCCGGCCCGGCTAGTCGCCGGTCGCCAGGAGATCCTGGACCTGGTTCAAGATACGCCGGCGTTCCGTCTCGAGGTATCGCTGGTAGCTCAAAACCTGCCCCCCGTTGACGATGAACATCATCGGATAGTGTTTCACGTCGCCGTGGTCGTCAAAGAGAATCGGACCGGTGACGCCCATGAACTCGGCGACGCCAAAGTTGAGGGCTTTGAGGATTTCCAGGGTCTCCGGCGGTTTGGCCAGGCTCATGACCTGGATTGCCAGGCCCATGACGTCGAAGCCATGCGCTGCAAAAACATCGGGGGCACGCTCATAAGTGTCCATATAGCGGTTGACGAAGCTCAGCACCGGCTCCTTCTCCGATGTCCGGTCAAAGGGCGGCAGCGGAAACAGTATCCGTTCTGCCGCCTCCCCGGCCTCGCGGATCACCTGGCCGCTATAGAACGCCGAGGTAGTCACGATTCTGCCCTCGAATCCTCGAGCCGAGAGGAACTGCACCACACTGAGAATCTCCTCGGCGTAGCCGATGGCGTAGACCGCTTCAACGCCCTCGCGAGCGAGCGCCTCAGCGGCAACCGTCTCCCATCCGTCTTCAGTGAGCGCGACATCTTCGACCACAGTACCGCCCAGGGCCTCCTGGTATTGCTTGAGGAATTCGGGTTTGATGCCGCGGGTGTATTCGGTATCGCCGGTGAAGAGCAGCACATCATGCTTACCCAACCGTTCGAAGAGGAAATTTGCCGCGGTGTGGCCCTCGAGCTCATCAGAGGGATAGATCCGGAAGAACAGTCGTGACTGTTGAGCGAGGCCGGGCGCCGAAGCTGACGGTGACAGACACACGACATCGAGTTCATCGAGTTCCGGGATCAACGCCATCGCTTCGGCGCTGGTGACTCCGCCGATCACCAACTTCACCCCGCGCTCTTCGACCATCTTTCGAAACTCAGCCACCGCACGAGATGGATCGGATCCGGTGTCGGCCCACTCAACCGCAAAACCTGTCGGCAGCCCCCCACGCTCGCGGGCATCCGAAAGAGCGAGCCGGATGCCGCTTTCTATGGATTCCCCATAGGAGGCCGCTGCGCCCGTCGTCGGTAGGATCACTCCGACGATCGGATTGCCGCTACACCCGCTCAAAAAGCCGGTCAGAACAAGAACGACACCGATGGCGGAGCCGACGCGGCGAAACATATTGACACCTCCCGTAATCTCGCTCAGGTTAGCACAACGAGTCCTGCGATAATGATCCCCACACCGCCTTTGTCTCGTTAATCGCGGTCGGGTTTCTCCCGGTCGGAGGCGACCAGATCGAAGACATTTCGTCTCCGGATTCCGAACCGCTGCGCGGTCGCGCGCAACGCCCCGCGCCGATCCATCCCCTCGGTGAGCGCTCGTTGATACTCGGCCCGCACGGCCTCTGGATCGGCGTCTCCGTCCCCACGTTGTTCCTTTGGCGCCACAACCAGAACGTATTCACCACGCGGTTTCTCCGCCTCCAACCCTCGGGCGAGCTCTGAAAGCGTCCCCGGAACTGCGCGCTCGTACCGCTTGCTGAGTTCGGCCAGGAGGGTCGCCCGTCGCTCGCCGCCAAGAACCTCCTCCAGATCGGCGAGCTCCCGGGCCAGCCGGTGAGGGGAGAGCAGAATCACAAGAGTCCACGACCCGACGTCGAGCTCGGCGATCCGCCGCCGGCGCGGCCCAGGGCGTGGCGGCAGGAATCCACACAGTGTCGCCGGCAGCGGCGGCTGGCCGGCGGCCGCGAGAGCGGTGGTGAAAGCTGAGGCTCCAGGCACGCTACACACCGGCAAGCCCTCCTCCCGAACCGCCCGCACCAGTAGATAGCCGGGGTCGGACAGCACCGGCGTGCCGGCATCACTGGCCAGAGCAACAGACTGGCCCTCGCGGAGCTTCGCGAGCAACGACGGCACCTTCTGCTCCTCGTTGTGTTCGTGCAGACTCTGTAAGCGCCCCCGGACCGACACCTCGAGATGGGAGAGCAGGCGCCGCGCGCGGCGCGTATCTTCGGCGAGAATCAGATCGACCGTACCGAGGATCTCATGCGCACGCGGTGAGAGATCACCAAGGGTGCCGATCGGCGTCGCGACGATCCAAAGGGTTCCTGGGGTCTGACACACGCTGTTATGATAACAGGGTGCGGACCACCATCATTTCTCTCATCCTCATGGCTGTCAGTCATTTCGGTGTTGCGGCCGAACCTGAATGGGAGACCGTCGAGGAGGTTTTGGCGGTGGTGGGAAGCACGCCGATCCTGCTCAGCGACCTCGAACTGGCGGCGCTGGTTCGACTCATAGACGCCGAACCGGAAGAAATCCCGCTTGCCTACCGTTCGCGCCTACTCGACGCTCGCATACGACTCGAGATCGAGTTCCGGGATATCGAGGATGGAGGACTCCTCTTTCGCCTCGAGCTCGATCCCCAGCGCGCCCGGCAAACGTTGATCGAGAGGGGCGGCGGCACTGATCGGCTCGACCGCGAGTTCGATGCGAGAGGTCTCGTGGCCGCAGATCTCGACGAGCTCGTGTTGCGGGTGGCCGCCGTCGATGCCTTCGTTCAACAACGGCTCCGTCCTCGGATTTCTGTCAACATGGACGAAATCGAGGCCGCCTACCAGCAGCTTCTGGTCGACGAGATCGCCACATCGGACGAGGCTGTACCACCGTTGGCGGCGGTCCGTGACCGGCTTTTCCAGCTTTTGGTGGAGCGCAAGCTCAACGACGAGATCGAGCGTTGGTTGGCACGAGCCACGGAGCGACAGGAGATCCTACGTTTCAGTCGCTGACGAGCGACGGTCCGTATGAGGGATTGCCATTGTTGCCGTAAAGCTCATCGTAGCTGACAGCTGCCGACAAGACCCCCGCCGTATAGGCGCGTGTCGATCCAAACGAAATATTCTGCAGGTACAGCGCGCTCGTGCATTCGGAACCACATTGATCCAGCCAGAGCCTCGCTTGGACCTCGCCTGCATTGTAGGCAGCTACCGCCGGCGCCCAACGGCCACCGAAGGTCTCGATCAATCGGCCGAGCTCACTCGCGCCAAGCAGAAGATTGAGCCTCGGATCGAAGAGATCGTCGGCCGACGGCCTCGGCAGCCCGGAGTTCGCGGCTACGGCGACCGCCGTGGACGGCATCAGCTGCACCAGCCCACGTGCCCCCACCGCCGACAGCGCTCTGGGTTCCCACCGCGACTCTTCGCGCGCCACGCCGGCAAGCAACGACCAGTGAACCTTGCCCTTCGCGGCCGCTTCGCGGACCAGAGCCGGCTCCGGTAGGGGGCACAGGGCACGGCGGAGATCCTCCGGCAGGACGCTCGTCGGCACCTCGCTTCCCGCCTGTCGCCAGGCTCCATCTGCGACCCTTGTCGACCGCCATGGGAAACCGTGCGCCAGCATCTGCGATGCTGTCCACGCCGACTCGACCGCATTACCCCGAGGCCACCCGGCAGGATCCCAGCGGGCAGACTCCCGTTCCAGCCCGATGGTCCACAGCTCAGCCGCCAGGCCTTGCGAAAAGGCGGGATTCACGCCCGATCCAAAGGACGCGAAGGCAGCGTCAACCATGCCTCGAAGAAGTCTGAGCTCACTGGGATCCGGCTCGAGCACCGCCCACCGCCCGAGCGCACGCCACAAAGAACCCTGCTCCGCCTCCTTGACGTCCTGCTCTCTGCGTAACCGCCAGGCCTCGATCTGCTTCTGCGGCAACCCTCCCATCACCAACCGCGCCTGATTCACCCAGAAGTCATCAACCGGCCCTTTGACGCGATCGAGAAGCTCGAGCGCCACCTCGGCGTCGCCGTTCTTTGCAGCCAGCTCCGCGCTCAACACCGCGGCCGGAATCACCCACGGAGACCGGCGGACCTTTTCGAGTCGCTTCTGCGCGGCGACGACATCACCTCTCTTGAGGGCATCCACCGCGAGCATCACCTCGCCACGGGATCGATCGGTGCGCGACCGCAGCCGGTTGAGGCCCTGCTCGGCGAGATCCGGTTCACCGCGTCGCAACCGCAGCCTCGCCAGAAAGAGACGCCGGTCATCGGTGGTCTTCAATCGCACCGCCCGGACTGCGGCATCTACAGCCTTGTCGACATCACCCTGCAGCTCGTGACAGCGCCCGATATGTACCTCGATTCCCGCCTTCTTTTCGAGGGACCTTTCCCAGGTCAATGCCTTCTGGTACCACTCGACAGCGTCGTGCCAGCGACCCCGACGAAAGGCACAGCGACCGCGGAGAAAGGCCGCCTCACCTCGTGGCACAGAACCATCCGGGATCGTGCTGAGTTCCTCGAACATCGGCGCAGCGCGGTCATACATCGCATGTCGGTAAAGAGTCCGGGCAACACGCCATCGTTCCTTGGAAGTCGGCTCGTCGAATGCTCCCAGAGCTTCGGCGGCCTCGAGCGCGACCAGGTCTCTCGTCGACGCCGCGAGCAACCGTTCGAGGCGATGGCGGCCGTTCTGAGAGTCCGACAACGCGAGCGTCAGCTCCAACTCGCGGCGCAAGCTTCGCGACAACTTGCGCTGTGAACCCTCGATCGCAGCACGCTGCGCGGGTTCGACCCCAACACTGACCGCGGACCTCGAAACCTCAGTGGCGTGGGCACGGACCTGCCACGGATTCTCGCGGCCGAAGGCCGGTAACGCCAGGGTGACCGCTCGTTCCGGTTCTTCGGCACCCACAAGCTCGGCAAGCAGGACCTCGGCGAGGCGCCGTAGCTCCTCGTCATCCGCACCGGCGGCAATTTCCAGAAAACGCGTCTCCGCTTCGGGGTCAGCAACCGCACGGGCAGCCCTTGCCGCGATCATCGCCTCGGTCGGGTTGAGCGGCAGCTGATCGGCCCGCCGCGCAGCAATCTCCAACACCCTCTCCCAGTCGCCCGACCTCGCAAGATCTTCAAGTCCGGACCAACACGGGTTCGCCACGAACCCGACTGCGATGACAACCGCAATTGCTGTCTTGGCCCGCCACCGGGGAGCCTTCCGATGCGGAAATCCGTCTTCTTCAGGGAGGTGCAAAAATCGACTCATTTCGCTCAACAACATCGGCGAGCCACAATCTCATCCCGCCTACAAGTGACTAGTTTCCAAGAGAACGAGGCTGGTTGCCCTGTTCTGACAGGCAGGCCAGAATCGAGCGGTCCGGGGAATCGAGAGAGCTTCACGACAGAACCAGTATAATGACCGACCGCGGAGTCGCTCGCGATCCGCCACCAATATGTGATTCGGGCACTTATGCGCCTTCATCGCCCGGGCACAGTTTCTCGAAACCGGGAGTCAAAATGACCGACACGCACAACAAGGCCCTCATTATCGGATCCGGCCCCGCCGGACTCACTGCCGCCATCTACGCCGCACGTGCCGAGCTCGAGCCGTTGGTCATCGAAGGCATGCAGCCTGGCGGCCAGCTCACCATCACCACCGAGGTCGAGAACTACCCGGGTTTCCCCGATGGCATCATGGGGCCGGAGCTGATGCAGGTCACAAAGGCCCAGGCTGAGCGCTTCGGGACGCGATTCATCTTTGACGAAGTGACGGGCGTCGAGATCGATGACCGCCCCTTCAAGGTCATCACCCGGAGCAAAGGCGAACTCACCGCAGACGCTTTGATCATCGCCACCGGCGCCTCGGCCAAGCTCCTGGGGCTGCCCTCCGAAAGCGAGCTGATGGGATTCGGCGTCTCCGCCTGCGCCACCTGCGATGGGTTCTTCTTCCGTGACAAGGAGCTGGTGGTGGTCGGCGGCGGCGATACCGCCATCGAGGAGGCGGTCTTCCTGACCAAGTTCGCATCGAAGGTCTCTGTGGTCCACCGCCGCGACGAGTTGCGGGCATCGAAGATCATGCAGCAACGCGCCTTCGACAACCCAAAGATCCACTTCGAGTGGAACTCGATCGTGACCGAAATCTTGGGTACTACGGATGGAGGAGTCACCGGTGTGCGGCTCGAGGACACCATTTCGGGAGAGGAGCGGGCGTTCCCGACCGATGGTGTCTTCATGGCTATCGGCCACCGACCCAACACCGACATCTTCGCCGGCAAGCTCGATCTGGATGACGTTGGGTATATCCAAACCGTACCGGGCACGACGCGTACCTCGGTCGACGGCATTTGGGCCTGTGGCGACGCACAGGATTCAGTCTACCGACAGGCGGTGACCGCGGCCGGCACCGGTTGCATGGCCGCCATCGAGGCCGAACGATGGCTCGCAGAGCAAGGCATCGCCTGACTCACAACGATATTGCTAAATAGCGATGTAATGCGTTATGATACGGAACCCGTCGCACAGGCGGGACACACAGGAGGCACGATGATTACATTTTCCGAAAAGGCCGTTGAGAAGGTCAACGAGTTTGCGGCACAGATGCCCGAAGCCGAGGGTAAGGAGCTCCGGATCTTCATCCAGGGTGTGGGCTGTTCCGGCTTTTCGTACGGTTTCACCTTCGATGAAGAACGCGATGGCGACTCTGTCGTCGAGAGTGGTGAACTCAAGGTCCTCGTTGATTCGAACTCGGCGCCTCATCTCACAGGATCCAAAGTCGACTTCGTCGAAGACCAGAGGGGCGCCGGCTTCATTGTCGACAACCCCAACGCACCAGCGCCGACCAGCGACTGCAGCACGGGCGGCTGCTCCGGCTGCGGCTAGTTGATGGACGAGCTCCCGCACCTGCTCGAGGTCGTTCGTCTGGGTCACCCGGCCCTGCGAGCGGTAGCGGATGAGGTCCCGGAGGACTGGTTCGGAAGCGGCCGCCTCGCGGACCTCGGCGATGCCATGGTGCGCACGATGATCGAGGAGCAGGGCATCGGTCTCGCGGCTCCCCAGGTCGCAGAGGGTCTTCGGTTCTTTACCTACTGGGTACCTGAGACCGATGAGCATCCCGAGATCGCGCCGACAATTCTCATCAACCCTGAAATCCGGGCGATTGGTGACGAAGTGGAGGAGGGCTGGGAAGGCTGTCTCTCCATCCCCGGCCTGCGCGGTCTGGTGCCCCGCCCCCGCCGCGTCAAGGTCAAGGCCCGGACAGTCGACGGTGAGTCGGTTTCTCTGACCGCTGATGGCTTCCACGCCAGGGTCATCCAGCACGAGAATGATCACCTCGACGGAATCGTCTTCCTCGACCGCATGACGAGCACCCACTCGCTGGCCTTCGAACCGGAGTGGGAGCGGTACGTGCTCGAAGCGGAGTAGAGATATCATCGTTCCCGGGGAATCGAGACCCGTGGGACACAGATGACGCTGAAATCCACCAATCACCCGAGAATACCGACCATGATCGTCGTCGCCGCGGCTGTCGCGGGGACCGTGCTCGGACTCTTCGAGATCGCCAACACCAGCATCGGCTGGCACCTGGCGAGCGGCGACTGGATCCTTTCAAACCGCGCCTTTGTGCACGCCGACCCTTTCACCTTCACATCCGGCGGCGCGCCGTGGATCGACCATGAGTGGCTTTTCCAGGTTGGAGTTTCGATTGCGCACTCTCTCGCAGGACCGGCCGGGCTCGTCGCGCTGCGCGCACTCACCATCGCGACCCTCGCCGTTCTCCTGCTCGTGGTCGGTGCGCGGAGCGGGCTCTCTCCGGCTGCGGCCCTGGTGCTTTCACTTGCCTGCATCGCCGGCGCGCGAGGACGATTCTTTGTGCGACCGGAGCTGGTCACTCTATTGATCGTTCCGACTGTTGTGTGGCTCTTCCTCCGCCGAATGGGACGATCGTCTGCAATGTGGTTGGCGGCACTCGGCGGGCTGATGATCGTCGGTGCCAACGCCCACGGTGGTGCTCTGGTTGTGCCGCTCTTGCTCGTTGGAATCCTCGTCGCCGAGATGGTCCAGATGGCGCTCCCAAGGCGTTGGCACCGAGGCACGGTCATCAGCGGCGTCGCTGGAATTGCTACGACGGTCGGTGCTTTGTTGGTCAATCCTTACGGGTGGCACCTCTTCACCGTGCCGCTCCGCCTCAGCCGCCTGGTCAACCTGGATCACATCCCCAACCCCGAGTGGATCTCGCCGTCACCCGCACAGGCGCCTGTTCTTTACGCAGCCCTCGCCGCCACCGTCGTCGTACTGGCTCTTCGCGAGCGCCGACTCGCTTACTGGGCACTCCTGTTGATGGTGTCGGCCCTCGCGCTGCGGCACATCCGCAACGTCGGGCTCTTTTTCGTCCTATTACCGCTGATTGTCGCGCCCGCACTGGCTACGTGGCGTGTCCTGGCCGCCAGCGGAGAGGAAAGCCGGCACGACCAGCAACGCGCCAACATGCTCGCGGTGGTCGCCGTTTCGGTGTTGGCGCTGTCGTTGGTGATCGCACCGCGGCCGCTTTTCGGCATCGGTTTCGCAGCGGACTACTACCCCGATTCCGCGTGCTCCTTCCTCGACGCGGAGGACCTGCCGACGGGACAGCTCTACAACGACGTGCGCTTTGGGGGCTATCTCATCCACCGCTACGGGCCTGCACGACAGGCCTTCCAGGATGATCGCAACGAAATCCACGAGCCGTTGTTACGGCGGATCTGGAAGATCTTCCGGTCGAGCGACGTCAGTGCCTGGTCCGAACTACTTGCCGGCTACAACGCCGACACCGCCCTCGTCCGCTACCACCCGCCGATCAGAGTCACCGACCCGGCCGGCAACCACCTCGGTCACCGGGGTTTCTCCACCCTCTGGTTTCCGGTCAGGGATTGGGCGCTGGTTTATTGGGACGACGTGGCAATGGTCTTCGTGCGTCGACACACTGCTCCGCCCGGCCTCCTCGAACGCCACGAGTACCGGGTCCTCCGCCCCGACGATCTCGCACACCTTGAGGATCGCCTCATAGGAGATCCTGGACTGCTTCCGGTCATCGCTCAGGAGTTGGCGCGTGCCGCTCGTTCCAACCCAACCAGCTGGCGCGCACACGAGATCGCGGACCTTATTGCCCGGTAAAGCGGTAGAGGCTGACTCCCGGCGGGAGGCCCCCGGAGGCTTCGATGGCCTCGGCAATCGCCTCCTGCAGATCAGGCCTCAGCGAAAACCCCGAATCCTCGAAGAGCAGCACGGTAAAGCCTTCGGGCGCGACAACGCCGTTTTCCGATTCCACCTGCTGAAGCCGTTCGTCAAACGGATGTCCCATGAAGTTCGCGAGCGGCGGTAAGAAGACCAGCTGCCAGAGCGCGTCCCGCCTCACAAAGAAAGTCTTGTCGCGGCCCTGCACGGCATCAGCGACAATCTCGACGCCACGCAAGGTCCCACGTTCGACGAAAACCAGAGGTTGTTTGCGGGAAATTTTCGGTTCGATCGCCGCATAACTCTCGCAAAGTCGCCGGTGGAAGTCCCCGTAGAAGCGATAGTCGGCAATCTCGCGCTGCATCGCCCAACCCTCGGCAGCCAAGACAGCGATCGTTGCGCTCGAAACCAGTCCGAGCATCAGCCGCCGACGCCGCTCGCTAATGGCGGCGCTCAGGACTCCGGCGAGCGGGCGGTCGACAATCGCCGCCACCAGCAACCAGAACCCCGCCATCGGCAGGTAATTGTGCCTCAGGACCGCCATCGGGAAGGGAGCAACCAGAGCCAGGGTGGCGATCAGCCACAGCAGTGCCCACTGGCCGAATCCGTCGCCGGTCCGGATCAGCCATGCGGCGATCCCCGCCACGATGACAGTCGCCGCCGCAATCGCAGCCCAGGCATCAACCGGCAACCAACCGAGACCACAGAAGCCGAGCACGGTGGTCGAAGTCTTGGAGAGCGCCGGCAGAATCCGAAAATCGGCGTAGTGGGTCGCCGATGGCGCCCCTGAAACCATCGGCACGATCAGGAACACGACGATGTAGACGACCCACGCCACCCACAGCACGGCTGTCCTGCGAAACGCGGTGCGGAGCGGCACTCGAACCACCAGAACGAGAAAGGCGCTGGCGAGAAAGGGAAAGACGATCCAGCTCTCCTTGGCGCCGATGCCGAGCAGAGCGACGCCCGTGAAGGCGACTGCTCGGCCTACGGTCGACCGCTCGCACCACCTGTCGAGGAACAGCAGCGCGCCGAGCCAGCACGCCAGCAGAACCGTGTCCGGCCGACCGGCGGCCCACAGAACCGCCTCACTGTGCAGCGGTGAAAGGGCAAAGGCGACCGCGGCGGCGGCCGCTACAATCGGCTGCAGGAGACGTCTTTCGAGGAGCTGGTACAGGAGCAGCGAATTCAAGAAATGGATCAACAGATTGGTGGCCACATAACCAACCCCGACCTGCCCGAAGATCAGATAGTCGGCCAGGTACGTCCACTTCACGAGCGGTCTGAAGAAGTGGTTGATGAGCTCGAGGCTCGACAGGGGGTGACCGACGATGTCATAGGAAACGTCAAGCCATTCAAAATCGTCACCGGCGATGTAGACGTCGAGGGCCGGCAAAAAGGCTGCGATCACCGCCGCCGCCATCAGCACGGAAAGCAGGACACGCCAGCGGGCCGGCTTCGTGTCCGCCATCAATCTCAGTACCGATCGCGGATGATGTAGTGGGGACGGTTCTTGACTTCGGTGTATATGCGGGCGATGTACTCCCCGAGCAGGCCGATGAGGAAGAACTGGGCAGAGGCCGTGAAAATGATGAGGGTCATGATCGACGACCACATGGTGACCGCGAGGTCGGTGAAGAACTTGATGTAGAAAATCACCGCGATGCCGACCGCCCCGGCCAGCGCCAACAGCACTGCTGCCGCGAAGGCCAATCTCAGCGGCAAGGCCGAGAAGCCAAAGAACGCATCGAACGCGAGCTCGGCCAATCCCAACAACCCGACCCTCGAATTCCCTCCCGAGCGGCCGCGACGCGGCGCGTCAACCCCATCCTGGCGAAAGCCGACCCAGGCACGGAGACCCGGATAGTAGCGGTTGTGCTCTGGGAGGTGAGTAATCTCGTCCGCCACCCGTCGGTCGATGAGCCCGAAGTTACCGGCCGCGTGCGGAATCTCTATCGGTGTGATGGAGGAGAACACGCGGTAGTAGGTGCTGAACAGGAACCGCACGAGTAGCGGCTCCCGGCGACTGGTCCGGGTTGCAAAAACCACCTCGGCCCCGGCGCGCCACTTGTCAACCATCTCCGGGATCACCGTAGGGTCGTCCTGCATGTCGGTATCCATGATCAGAACGACATCGCCCGTCGTGTGCTCGATCCCGGCGGTCACCGCCGCCTGATGCCCGAAATTCCGCGCGAAGTCGAGAATCACCACCTCGACGCGGCCCCCGATCTCGTCCTTTATCTCACGCATCGCAGCCAGTGAATCGTCGGCGCTGCCATCGTTGATGAACACCGCCTCGATATCGAAACCGAGAGGTTCTACGGCGGAAACCAGCTCGCCGAAGAAATCGCGCAGCGTTTCGGCCTCGTTGTAGACCGGCAGCACCATCGACATCCTCACTGAGCACCATCCTTGATCCACAACCCACACAAGGTTGTCCCAAATGGAGCGGAAACGTATCTCTGCGCCCGACCCTCCATCCGGCCGAGCGCAACCTGTAAGGCGTTGAGTACCCGCGGGATTTCGATGAAGTCGCTATGCGCAGACGGGCGCCGCCGCCGTTGCATGATTCGCCTGAAACCCCACACGAATGGGTACATCCAGGAAAAACTATACTCCAACGCTTCGGGCCTCCAGCCGTCGCCAAAGACGGCGGCCAGAGTGACCTTGGTGTAGCGCCGCTGGTGACCATGCATTTCGTCCCAGTAGCTCCACAACTCGGGGCCCGCCGGCACCATAATCACGACGGCACCGCCCTGCCTGAGCACCCTGCCAATCTCCCGCACGAGCGAACCTGGATCCGCCAGATGCTCGAGAACGTCAAGCAGGACGACAGCGTCGAATGTTGTATCCGCGAAGGGGAGCGCTGCCAACGCGTCCCCTTGAACAACCGCGAGATCACGACAGTAGGCCAGCGCCCGAAATTCGAGGTCGATCCCGACCGCGGTGGTCCATTGCGATTTCTGCTCGCGCAGGTTCGCCCCGGTACCACAGCCAATCTCGAGCAACCTGGCCCGGGATCCCGGTTCGGTACCGAGAAGCCGATAGAGGTTGTGGCGACGAACCCGGTGCCACCAGTAGAGGGTCTCCTTGTAGGCAAGGTCGTCGATCAGATGCGGTTCCATCAGCCCTTGCGGTCGGGACGAACCCTCGGCTGCTGCCATCACCGGCGCCAGCCCTGATGATCCGGTAATCTCACTGGTCTTTGAATTTCTTGTAGGCCACGAGACCGCAGTCTTCGAGGCCGATCCCATAGGGGTCGCCATAGGCGTCGAGTGGCACCTGACGGAGAGCGCCGGCGCGAACCAGTTCCTCCCAGCTCTCCGGGCAGAACCCAAAATGAGCAGAGTAGGCGTCAAGCAGAGGCTCGAGGGACTTTCGGTCCCGGGCCGTCACCGCATCGTAGAACTGGTTCATGCACAAGACGCGATCCCACTCGTTCTCGGCGTCCTCGACCGCGCGGCGCCAGTACTCGATGGAGTCGTCGAGGGTCCACGCGCTCTCCTCGTCGCGCCACACCCCAACCATGCGTTTGATGCGCGGCGGCGCTCCCGGGCGTTGGGTCGCAATCTCCGCGTAGTGGAGGGCGATCTCCCGGTCCTTGAACCGAATAAAGAAATCCCACGCGGCCGCCTCCGCCAGTTGCCAGTTGTCCGGCACGTTGCGAAGCCCCTTGTCGAAAAGCCGCCTCACCGCCGCTTCGAGTTCCTCCTGGTCGCCACCGGTTTGGATCTGCATGATCAACGCGCCGATCCGATAGGCGTCGACATACAGGGGGTCGAGGTCGGTGATCAGGTTGTAGACAGTCTCGAGATAGAGGAATCGCTCGTGGGGTTGATAGAACGAGTAGTACTGGATCGACCACAGATACAAAACGTCGGCCACGAGCCCGGGGTTGCCGAGGCTCAGGATCTTGAGCATCTCGGGCGAAGGCAGGTAGAGGAGCTCACGCCCGAGGGGGTCCTCCCGGATGACTTTTCCGAGCCGAACTTCCGACAGCACAACCGCGCCGAGTAACACTGCGATGACCGCAAGCGACGAGAGCGTTCGTTTCACTTCAGGTCCTTGCCGCGGAAGCGGAGGTTGGCGAGGAAGAGGACAACGATAACGAAAGCGAAGGCATAAAGAACGGCCCAACCGACCGTTGCGCCGGGGATGGCCAGGTCGTGGACCACCTCGGTGCGGAAATTGAATCGCTCCAGATTGGGCAGCAGATAGTAAACAACCGCAATCACTGCCCTTGTCAGCGCTCCCGGAAGCTGGCGGGTCAGAAGCCACAGGTCGGCCGACATGTGTCCGACGACGAAGACCGCCAGTGTCATCAGGGATCCCAGGATGGGCCGCGTGAGCACCGCGAAAAAAGTGGCAAAGGCAGCCAGAACCAGCATCTCAAGCATCGTCATGGCGCCCGCGAAGAGCAGCATGAGGTCAAGCTCGCCCGCTACCACCAGCACCGTCAGCATCAGCACGAAGGTGATCAGCACGAGGTTGGCGGCGACAATCAAAACCAACCCGAGATACTTGCCGAGGATGAATTGCCACCGACGCACCGGTTTGGCGAGAATGTTGAAGACCGTTCGGCTGTCAACCTCCCGGCTGACCAGAATCATGCTCATCATGACCGCAATCAACATCGAAAAGAACTGCATCGACGCGAGGCCGATATCCTTGATGATCTTGGTTTCATCGCCGACGGTGAGCATCCCGAAGAGCTTCGAGCTGACCACCATCACCACTGCGAAACCGATGAAGAGGTAGAGAATCCGGTCGCGGATCGCTTCGCGAAAGGTGTTGGCGGCGATGGCCCGCACGGCCCTCATGATCCGCTCTCCTCGTAGTGACGCATCAGCAAATCTTCGAGGGTCATGCGCACCGGCTCGAGGCTTATGACCTTTGCTCCTCGATCACCGAGTTCCTGGATCAGCCTGTCGTGATTCTCGGTGGTCACCCGTACCCACGACGCGCCACTGGCGACGTGGTGGGCCTCGAGTGGTGCCCGAAGATCCGACGGTACGACACCGACAAAGGTCGCTTCATAGCTGGTCGGCTCCTCGGACACCAGCTCCGAAACCGCACCGATCGCCTGCACCCTGCCATCGACGATGATCGCTACCCGGTCACAGATCATTTCCACATCGGGGATGATGTGGGTGGAAAAAAAGACCGTCACACCAGCTGCCGCCTGGTTGAGGATGATGTCGCGTACGTCTCGCCTGCCGACCGGATCGAGGCCACTCATCGGCTCGTCGAGGATCAAGAGCTCCGGTTCGCCGAGCAACGCCTGCCCCAAAGCCACCCTCTGCAGCATTCCTTTCGAGTAGGTCCCCATCGTACGGTCGGCCCGACCGGCCATCCCCACCTGATCCAAAACCCCTGAGATCCGGTCCGCGAGACCGGATCTCTCGAGCCCCAGCAGTTCACCGCTGAACCGGAGGTACTCACGACCCGTCAGATGGCGGTATATGTAGGGACTTTCGGACATGAAACCGATCCGCTTTTTGGCCTCGAGCGAGGTGTGGGGCAGCCCGCAGACCGTGATTTCACCTGCATCCGGGGAGATGATCTCGGTAATCGCCTTGATCGTGGTTGTCTTCCCGGCGCCATTGGGACCGAGGAATCCAAAAATTTCTCCCCTCGCGACTTCAAAGCTGAGGCCCTTGAGGACCTCGATCGAGGCCTCGAAGAGGCCCGGGTAGAAGGTCTTCTGAAGATCTCTGACACTGAGCTGGATATCGGTCATGAGGATGCTCCCAGATAGCCCTCAGTATAACTGCTGTAGTTCTGGCTCCGCGGCCCGGTCGACCACAGAGAGACTCGAGAATGAAACTTCGTGTCATAATAGGTGTTTGAAAAGGAGAGATTCATGTCCGAGTTCGCTCCGATGGACATTCTCGGCAAGAAATTCACCAAGAAGCTGCACGGCTATGCCGAGCTGGAGGTGCACGAGTACCTGACCGAGCTGGCGCGCGTCATGGAAGGGTTGCTCCGCGAACGCGGAGAGCTCCGACAGCGCGTACACCACATGGAGCAGGAGCTCTCCGCCTTCCGCGAGCGCGAGTCCGCCCTCAAGGAGGCGCTGGTCGCAGCTCAGCGGTCGGCTGAAACCACGATCGAGGTCGCACGGGCCGAGGGCCAGCGCATCGTCGGTGAGGGCCACGGCCTCGCCGAACGTCTGGTCGAGGAGGCCAACCAACGCGCCCTCAACATCGAGAGTTTGATCTCCGACCTCCGCAACCGCCGGCGTGAGGTACGCTCCGAGCTCAATCGTATGGTTGAACTGCTGGAGGGCCTCATTCTGGACGACCAGCGCCGTGAGCGCGACGAGCCCTCGACACCCCAGCTGGCAACCTTCTTACGACCGGCCGCGGAAAAGACCGAGAACGGGGGATGAGCCTCCTCGTTCGCGGCGCCCACCAGGTTGCCACACCGACCGGGAACGGCGCGCGGCTCGGGCCGGATCTTGCCTCCCTGACAGTCCATCCGGACGCCGTAGTCCGCTGTGAAGACGGTCGTATCGCCTTCGTCGGTGAAGAGGGCGAGCATCAGCACCGATTCGGCGAGCCCGACGATATTCTCGAAGCCGACGGCGGCTGTGTCCTGCCCGGCTTCGTCGATCCCCACACCCACCCTGTCTGGGCGGGTTCGCGGGAGGACGAGTTCGACCGTCGCCTGCAGGGCGAGACCTATATGGATATCGCCCGCTCAGGCGGCGGCATCAACTCGACCGTCCGCGCGACCCGCGCCGCGAGCTCGCAGGAACTCCTCGCCGAAACCTGCGACCGTCTTGATCTGTTTCTGTGCCACGGGACGACTACGATCGAGGCCAAATCCGGCTACGGTCTCGACCTTGAAACCGAGCTGCGGATGCTCGAGGTGATCCGTGACGCCGACAGCATCCATCCAATCGATCTCCACCCCACCTGTCTCGCGGCACACGAGATTCCGCCCGAATACCGAGATGATCCCGAAGCCTGGGTGCAACGATTGATTGATGAGATCCACCCCGAGATCGCCCGCTCCGGACTGGCCGAGGCAGTTGACGTGTTCTGTGAGGAGGGTGTTTTCGATCTCGAGCAGACCCACCGATTGCTCGCCGACGCCGACAGTCTTGGCTGGCGAATCCATCTCCATGCCGACGAGCTGACGCCGCTCGGTGGCGCCGAGTTGGCGGTCGAGTTTGGCGCCCTTTCCGCCGACCATCTGATGTGCGTCACCCCCGAAGGAGTTGCCGCCCTCGCCAGATCGGAAACCGTCGCTGTTCTATTGCCCGGCACCTCGTTCTTCCTCCGTTCGCCCTGGGCGCCGGCACGGGCCCTGGTCGACGCGGGCTGCGCTGTTGCGCTGGCCACCGATTGCAATCCGGGCTCCTCTCCCACCGAATCAATGCCGACGATCCTCGCCCTCGCCACCCTCGGCATGGGCCTCGGCGTCGCGGAGGCCGTGACGGCCTCCACCCTCAATGCCGCCGCAGCAATCGGTCGAGCCGATGAGATCGGCAGTATCGAAGTGGGCAAGAGTGCGGATCTGATCATCCTCAACGCGCCGACCTACCATCACCTCGTCTACCACTTCGGCGTCAACCCGGTTCGTCACGTCGTCAAGGGCGGCCGCGTCGTCGTCAGGGACGGCCGCCTCAGAGCTCTGGACTAGGCTGACGCCGCCTTCGGTGGAGCGCGATCCCGGTCAGCAGAATTGCCGCAATGATCGCCCCCGCAATTGCCCGCATATCGGTAGCCCACCGGACTTCGATCTCGCTCTGTCCGGGTGGAAGGCTCACGGCCAGAGCGGCCCCCCAGCGATCCGGCAGTGTCGATCGTCGGTTCACCATAACCGTCCAGTGCGGATCGGCGAGGAGCCGGAGAATGAGGGTGGCGGCGTGCGGACTCTCGACGTTGATCCTTCGCTCGAGAGGTTTCCAACTGACCACTCGAGCTGCACCGCCCTCGGGAACGAGGATGGCCTGGCGTGGTCCAAGCACGGCCATCGTCTCACCGAGGTCCCCCCACCACAGCGGTCGATGCTCCATGACATCGATCAACATCGGGTTGCCCGAGAATGACTCCAAGACCTGCTCGCCGGCCACAACTGGATCGGTTGCCACACCGAGGGCGGGATCGGCCACGAGCCGCAGCGTGGGAAGGCCGGCCAGTGGGAGCACCAGTGCTGCCAACGAAACGCCGAGTAGGAACCGCCCCAGTTTCGGAGCTTCATCCAAGACCGTCGTCGTCGCCAGCAGAGTGGCCGGCAACATCCACCGCCATGGGAACTGAAGCCAGGCAAGGGGGGCGACATAGCGCCACAATGGAGCGGAAAGAAGGCTCGCAAGTACGATCGCCACCACCGCCAGGCGGCCGCGGTTCGTCTTCCATGCGCCACTGGCTCCCAGGGCTACCAGGAGACCGAGGGCCGCCCAACCCATGGCGATGTTGATCTCTGGAAGATGCGGGCCGGACACACCGATCAAATTGCGCAGAGGATGGTGTTCGCCACCAGTCAACGCCGATCGAAGAGGAAAACCAGGGGCCGACGAGAGGAGAGGCCACCAGTGCCAGGCGCTCAGCCCGGCCGCCACCATGCCGGCGAGACCAAGTTGCCACGCCCCGAGAAGCCGTCCTCGGATATTTGCAGAACCGGGACCGTCTGAGTTCACCGGGGTGTCCGTCCGCAAGACGAGGACCGCCAAACCAGAGATCATCGCAACCATCATCGCGGAGGGTGCATGCACCAACCAGAGGAGGGCGAAGAGGACCCCGTCACGGTCCCATCGCCACCTCCGCTCGGCAGCGTGTTCCAACAGGAGCCAGGCGAGAGGCACACCGAGAAGCTGTGAGACCGGGAACCGGCCGAGAAACTCCGTCAGCATCGCCGGTGACAGGAGGACGAAGCTGGCCTTTGTCAGCCGGGACAACCGGGTTCCCCCTGGAGCGACCACCATCGCCGCAAGGGCGGCTAGAGCGAGCGCCGCGCGAACACCCCGGCCGCCCGTACCCAGAATCAGCCCCAGCCCTCCACAGATTGAAGGTCCGAGCGGAGAGTAGAGCCCTATCCCCGGTGAACCGAAAGCGGCGTTGAGATCCGGCAGCCATACCGGAAGCGAACCCTCATGCAGGCACCGCATGACCTGCCAGGGCCACAGCACATGGACGTACAGATCGGTACCACGAGGGAAATAAGGAATGGCAATCGCGATGACGACCAGCGCCACCGCACCGGCGAGAGGCAGGTACTTCCGCACGACTCACACCTGCGCAAATCTGCGGTGTATTCGAATCGGGTTCTGGCCTCCTCGGCGTTTCACCTCACCAAACTATCACGCAGAAATTCGGGCCCTATCGTCGAGATCAAAAGTTGCCGCCTCGACCTCGTCGACGGAAATGCCTCGCATCCCATCGTCGCGACCGGGCGGGGGAGAGATGACGCCGTGTCCGGAACCACGGGGCGCTGTGCGACCGGGGTCGGTGGGTCCGAACAAGGCGACCACCGGGGTCCCGAGACACGCCGCCAATTGCATCGGCCCCGAGTCATTCCCCACCAGCACCCGCAGACCCGCCACCGTCGCCGCGAGACCGGCCACGTCCATGTCCCTCCCGACCACCGGAAGCTCACACTGAGCGGTTCTACAGAGCTCTTGAGCGACCTTTTCCTCGCCGGGCCCGATGACGATCACCGGTTCGCGTCCCCGCGCACGCAACCGCGCAGCGAGCTCGCCAAAGCACCGAGCGGGCCAGCGTTTTGCGTCACCGCGCGCGGATGACGGCGCGAGAGCGATACCTCGCTCCCGATCGATGCCGATGCTTTTCAGCTCCGCTTCACCCTCGTCCCTGAGTCCAGCGGGCAGGTCGGGGCGCCATGAGGAATCCGCCGCTTCGAGTCCGAGAGCAGCCAGGACCAGATCAGCATCATGGACCTGGTGCCGGCTGCGATCGACCTCACAGGGCGCGGAAAGCAGAACCAGTGCACCCTCACCTTTGCTGCCAGCGCACCAGCGAGCGCTGAGTCGGATGAGGATCTTTCCCCTCGCGGAGTTGCGGAGGGTGATGCCGATTTCAAATCGCCGTCCTCCTTCGCGGACTTTTTGGGCGGAGGAAAACGGCGATGCTTTGCGCGGGCTGGAGATCACCTTGGTCTGGGGAAAGACTGCCGACAGGAACCGCACCATTGATGGACGCGTATGGAGCACGGTCTCGCCACCGCGATTGGCTTCGACCAGCCGGTTCAGGCCCGGCATCGCCATCATCTGATCGCCGACCCAGTTGGGCAGATCCACCAGCATGGTCGCCGGGAGCCGCTGAGGTCCCATCGCGGGATTCCGGCCTAGGTCACGTCGACCCGAAGACGGCGAATCGCCAAAGCGCGACCGGTGGACTCGTCGGCGTCGACCAGTGCACCACGAAGCTGAATGTCTCGCTTCGCCGGCTGAAAGGGCCGCGGAGTGTTGAAAAGGAATCTCTCGAGTACCTTCTCAGGCCGCATGCCGATGACCGACTCGTAAGGGCCCGTCATGCCGACGTCAGTTTGAAGCGCCGTGCCCTGGGGCAGAATGCGTTCATCGGCTGTGGGGACGTGGGTGTGGGTGCCGAGCACCGCGGTCACGCGACCATCGAGGTACCACCCCATGCCCTGTTTTTCCGAGGTCGCCTCGGCATGCATATCGACCAGGATGATCCGCACCTCGGGATGCTCGGCTTTGATCTCTTCGAGGACCCGGTCGGCGCAATGGAAGGCGTTATCGATCGGCGCCATCAGCGCCTGTCCCTGAAGGTTGATGACCGCCACCGGCACTCCTGACGCGGTCTCCTCGACGCACCAGCCACGGCCCGGATTGCCTGCAGGGTAGTTCGCCGGCCGCAGGAGGGAAGGATGGGCGTCGAGCAGCGGCACCCCCTCCTTCTTGTCCCATACGTGGTTACCGGTGGTCCACACCTGGATCGGCAGTGGATCGAGTTCCTCCAACACCTTGGCGGTGATTCCGAACCCGCCAGCCAGGTTCTCGATGTTCGCGACGACGAAATCGACCCGCTCGCGGTCAACCACCGACTCGAGTTGGGTCATCACCGCGCGGCGCCCGGCCGAGCCCATGACGTCGCCGACAAAGAGGAGTCGGATCAACGAGCGTACTCCACAGCTCTCGTCTCACGAATCACCGTGACCTTGATCTGGCCGGGATAGGTGAGCTCAGCCTCGACCTTCTTTGCCAGGTCACGGGCAAGCCAGATCGCATCCTCGTCCGAAATCGAGCCGGACTCTACGACGATCCGCAATTCGCGGCCGGCCTGAATTGCGTACGCCTTTTCGACGCCCTTGAAGTCTGTTGCCATGCTCTCGAGTTTCTCGAGGCGCTTGATGTAGTTTTCCAGGATCTCGCGCCGCGCTCCGGGCCGCGCCGCTGACAGCGCATCGGCGGCGGTCACCAGCACCGCTTCCACCGACTGCGGGTCGTAGTCACCGTGGTGGCACTCCATCGCATGGATCACATCGCTCGACTCGCCGTGCTTGCGCAACAGCTCACGGCCAAGCTCGAGATGGGTGCCGTCCATCTCCCGGTCCACCGCCTTGCCGATATCGTGCATCAGGCCAGCACGCTTTGCGACCTGCGCGTTGGCCCCAAGTTCCGCCGCCATATGGTGGCTCAGCCAACAAACCTCCATCGAGTGCTTGAGAGCATTTTGTCCGTATGACGACCGAAACTGCAGTCGGCCGAGAAGCTTGAGGAGTTCGGGGTGGAGATCGGGGATGCCGACTTCGAGCGCCGCCGCCTCACCGTCGTTGAGAAGCTTCTCTTCCATTTCGCCCTGGACCTTGGCCACCAACTCCTCGATGCGACCCGGGTGGATGCGGCCGTCCTGAATGAGATTCGCCAGAGCTTGCCGGGCAATTTCGCGCCGCACGGGTTCAAAGCACGACAAGATCACCGCACCGGGAGTGTCGTCGACGATCAGGTCAACACCGGTGGCCTGCTCGAAGGCACGAATGTTGCGCCCCTCGCGACCGATGATCCGGCCCTTCATTTCGTCGGATGGTAGGTCGACCACCGACACCGTGCTCTCGACCACGTGCTCCGAAGCGATGCGCTGGATGGCCATCGAGATCACTCGGCGGGCCTTTTCCTTGGACTTTTCAACGGTCTCGTCTTCGATGCGCTTGACCACGTTCGCGGCATCGACTCGCGCCTCATTCTCCATCGACCGCAGGAGCTCGGCTTTGGCCTGTTCCACAGTCAGACCCGCAATCTGTTCGAGTCTCGAGCGCTGTTCCGATATCGCACTCTCGAGCTCCTGTTCGTGCTCGGAGAGGCGGCCGTTGCGTTCCTGGATCTCGGCCTCCAACGCCACCACGGCCTGATCGCGATCGGTGAGCTCGAGCCCCCGCTCGTCAAGCTCTTTCTCTTGTTCTTCGAGCCGGCTGGCAAGACCTGAAAGTTCCACCCGCAGATCGCGGGTCTCACGTTCAAATTCGGTACGTGCCGCCAGCAGACGCTCGCGCGCCAGGATTTCGACGTCTTTCTGGATCCGCTGTCCCTCGATCTCGCCCTTGGCCACAATTCGCTTCGCTTCTTTCTCTGCGTTGGCGATGAGGCGGGCCGCCGCGCCGCGCGAACGCTTCCAGAGCGCCCAAACGACAACCATGGCGACAAGAGCGAGCAGCAGCAGGACCCCCGCTGCTACTTGAAGTAGTTCCACGATGCACCCCCATGTCAAGGAGCGATCAGTGCAACCAGCTTTAAGACTGAGCAGACAGTGGTCTCAAGAGGATGAAATGGAGGTCCCCGCTTCGGCCGTGTGAGCAACCCTATTTGAACCTGCGAAACCACAGGTGGGTGCCTGTCCCGCGCCCATCTCCCGCCGTAAGGCAGGCATCAGAGCGAGAGAACCCGGCAACCCCTCAAATAGGTGTTGGTTCAACGATAGTTTCACTCATCACCAACCGAGTAGGGACCTCCGAGTATTAACTTTCCTTCCCGGTCTCGCCGGGTTTCATGGCCTCTTCGATCGTTGTCACGAGACGTTTGGCCTGCTTCTCCAATCTCTTCTGCCGGGTGTCCTGATCTGATTCTCGTTCCTGAAAAAGTTCATCTGCGATGTTCAAGGCGGTCAATACTGCGATCTTGACCGTATCTACACTCGAGCTGCGATCGGCAACTTCCCGCATCCGGAAATCGACGAAACGCGCGATCTCTTGAACCCGCGCCTCATCGCCGTCCGCACGCAGACCGAGCCGTTGGCCGAAAATCTCGACTGTGGCCCGGACGGTCGCCATCGGTCAGTTCCTCCCACCACGAGTATACAGCATCGCAATATGGAATCTCTTCTTCCAGAAGAGCTCAGAAGAAGCCTCCAGACTCTCGATTCTACAACCTCCCACAAGGAAGGGTGACACTCAATTGCAGTCGTGAGAAACCTCGACAGATCGCGTGCGTCGCACTCCCGGAAAACGCTGCCAGCATTGGCCCGGGCGGCTCAGGACATTGGCCGGAAAACGAGGCTGATCATCGCTCCTAAGGCTGGCCGAAGGGAGAATTCACTCCTCTCAGCCGCGACGCCGAAGGCTGACTGATCTCAGCCCTCCTTGGAGAGGGTGCCGTCGATCAGGGAGAGGACCTTGGTCAGCCGCTTGCCGAGGTCGTCACGCTGCTTTTCCAACTCCGCCACGCGTTCGCCGAGTTCGGAGTCCGACTTCAACTGGGCCTCGAGCTTTTCGATCTTGGTGGCCAGCTTGGACTCGGCTGTCTTCGCCGTCCGGTAGGCCTTGACCAACTCTTCGATCCTCGATTCGAGTTCTTTGAGCACCGCATCCATTGCCATCGATCCTCCTCGTCTTCAGGCGAGAGTGACCCCGAGCCGTTCGGCAAGCCCTTCGCGCAGGTTTGAGTGTTCCGTGTTGACCTCTTCCTGGGTCAGCGACCGGTCCGGATGCCGGTAGACCAGGCGTTGTGTCGTTCGCACGCGTCCGCTCTCGTCCGGCAGAGGGAATCGCGTCACATAGCTCACGTTTTCGACCAACTCGCCGGCGAGATCGCGCGTGGCGGACTCGAGTGCGGCGTAGCTCAAACCCTCTTCGTGCTCCACCGTCATGTCCATGACCACCACCGGGAAGCGGGCGAGCGCTTCGTAACGCGGCAAGGCCGGCTCGGTGGCGGTGTCAATGTCGAGCTCCGCGATCATGACATCAGAGCCCAGGTCCCATTGAGCGGCGATATCCTTCGAGACCTGGCCCGCCATGCCGACAGTCTTTCCGTCCGCCGTCTCAAGGATCGCGCCCACATTTTCGGCAAACCACGGCTCACCGCCACGCTTCCACTCGAGCGCGGAAAGGCCGACCTTTTCGCAGACATATTCGACGACGCCCTTGAGGCGCAGGAATCGAGTCTCTGAGTCACCGCTCTCGTCAAGGAGAACGATGCCAAGCCGCTCGTGCTCTCGCGGATCGACGTCATCGAGATCGAAGACACGCCCCTGTTCGAAGAAGCAGAGCGTGCGCTCGCCCTGATTGAGGTTTGCCTGGGCTGCGCCCAACAACCCCGGCAGCAACGAACGGCGCATCACACCCTGGGTCGTGGCCAGGGGATTGTCCAGTACGAGGGGCTCCCCGGGACACAGAGGCTGCGAGCCGACCAGCTCGTCCGTCTCCGGGTCGATAAAGCTCCACGTCATGACCTCGTTCAGCCCCGCCGCGACCGCCGCGTCGCGTGCCCGGTCGATGAGTTCCCAGTTCGGGTTCCGGTGACCCGGTGTCGTCGGCAGCACCGGAAGTTGGGACGGCACCGCGTCATAGCCTACGTGCCGGATCACTTCCTCATAGAGGTCCGGCAACCGGTCGATGTCGACCCGATGCGGAGGCACGTTGACCTGGACCTGGTCGCCGTCCAACTCGGGGAAGAACTCGAGACCGTCCAGAATCTTTATCACCCTTGGCGACGGAATTTCGAGCCCGGCAAAGGCCGACAATGCGGCTACCGAGAATTCCATTTGCTGCGGTTCCCATCGTCGGGGGTAGACGTCGATGCGTCCGCGACACACCCGGCCGCCGCCAAGCTCGGCGATCAAAGCCGCTGCCCGATCACAGGCCGTCGCCGCCATCTCGGGATCGGTGCCCCGCTCGAAGCGGTGCGACGCCTCGGTGTGCATGCCGAGACGGCGGGCGGTCCGCCTCACCGACAGGGCATCGAAATGAGCGCTTTCCAACAACACGTCGGTGGTGCCGTCGTTGATCTCCGAATCCGCGCCACCCATGATTCCGGCCAGAGCAACCACGCCCTCGCCGTCCGCGATCATGAGCATCGAGGAATCGAGATCGCGCTCCTCGCCATCAAGAGTTGTGAGCTTCTCGCCGGCCTTCGCGGGCCGGACAACGATCCGCCGCCCGCGGACCAGATCGAGATCGAAGGCGTGGAGCGGCTGCCCGAGCTCGAGGAGCACGTAGTTCGTGGCATCGACCACCGCGTTGATGGGCCGCACGCCGCAATTGAGGAGACGGCGCTGCATCCACTTCGGCGACGGCCCGACAGTCACACCGCGGATCACTCGCGCTACATACCGTGGGCACAGAGCCGGGTCGGCAATCTCGACCGTGGCCAACTCGGTGGCGTCTTCTTCACATTCGGAGAGCTCGAAATCGAGGGCACGAAGCTGGCCACCGACCGCTACCGCGGCCTCGCGCGCGAGACCTCGGTGATTCATGGCGTCGGGACGATTGGTGGTCACCTCGACATCCCATTTCTCGGCACCGTCACCCTTCTCGCGCAGTTCGACCAGGCAGCCGCTGTCGGTTAACCGCTTGGCCAACGTGTCGAGATCGGGGGCGCCGTCGAGATATTCGGTCAGCCAGTCAGAGTCGAAGATCATACGAACTGCCTCGTCAATCGCTGGTCACCGGCGAAGAGCTGCCGTAGATCCGGAATGCCGTAGACAAGCATGGCGATCCGGTCGAGTCCGAGCCCAAAGGCAAAGCCGGTGTAGCGATCGGAGTCCACCCCAACCGCCTCGAAGACCCGTGGGTCGACCATGCCCGAACCGAGGATCTCGATCCATCCCGAGCCCGAGCACACGCCGCAGCCCTTCTGGTCGCAGAAGATGCACGAGATATCGACCTCGGCCGACGGCTCGGTGAACGGGAAGTAGCCGGGACGGAGCCTGACCTCGACGTCGTCGGAGAAGAGAGCGTGGAGAAAGGTCTCGAGTGTCGCTTTGAGGTGACCGACGGTGATGCCCTCGTCAACCAGCAGTCCTTCGAGCTGGTGAAACATCGGAGAGTGA
>Ga0316193_10000129_pt1 | contig 40538 bp, 36 predicted proteins | sample MerIslsedime2_MG_FD_207735 | JGI IMG/M metagenome (GOLD analysis project Ga0316193, IMG submission 207735) | Coastal sediment microbial communities from Maine, United States - Merrow Island sediment 2 | ecosystem: Environmental > Aquatic > Marine > Coastal > Sediment | place: USA: Maine... | reverse complement strand
CCCCACCTCCGGAACAGGCTCCTCTTCCAGCCACAAGCCTTCCTCGGCATGTTTTTTTACCAAAGCTTTCATTGTCTTCATAGTGAGCATACGAGTTTATAAATTATAGGTATCCCCTTTCTAACAGAGACGAGCGCTGTCAGCAATGATGTATACCTCAAAGTGGTAAGTTATGGCGCTAAAGACTCTGCGCGGCTTTTCTCACTGAGCCTGTGCAGACTAACCATCCTTTCCATCTACCCGGGGCCGGGTCAGAACAGGGAAGTACAGCACGACAAACGCCAGGAATGCGGCTACCCATAACCACTGTGACAGCGTGATCCACAGACCGTAGTGCGCAGAATACAGCATAGGTAACATCACACGCACCAGAAATGCAGCACCCAGTACAGCAAAAATCCAGCCCAGTGCCCGCGGGGGCTCGAATACACTTCTACCGGTATGGCCCAGCGCAACGCGTGTCATCATGCCGAGCGTCATCATGCCGACCCCTCCTACGCTAAAAGCGTGCAGTGCCAGGAAGGGTGAAACGCCGGCTACATACACCGCGGCCTTCAGGGCAAACCCGGTGATGATAGCAGCGTAAGCCAGATACAGACTCCACAATAGCGGTTTCTTCCAGATACCAGGGGTGTACCAGCCCAGCCACCGCCACAGGTGCAAAACAAAGAGGCTCATAGACAGCACAGCGACTGTCAGTCCGTTGGGTTGAACAAGATCGGCCAGCCAGAAGCCAGCGAACAGCGCCATGCTACCGAGATCCACCCACTTGCTGTTACGCAGTTCGACCGGGTACCCGACACCCTTCTCGATAAAGAAGGGCAGGACGCGCCGGCTGAGTGTAAAGATCAGCGCAAGCACGAGATACAGGCCAGAGTACAGGCCCCGGTAGACCCCCTGTTCAAGGTAGCCTGCCGCACCGAGGAAGAACACCAGGTTACTTGCCAGCAGTAATACCAGCTTGATGACAAGGGCCAGGTTGGGCCACAGTCTGGCTTGAACAATGGGGATAGTTACAGCGAGTATGACTCCGGCGAGAAACAGTAGGTCAAAGCCTGCTGCAATGAACCGGTAAGCATCACTGCCTGCCAGCACAGACACTCGCGCCATCAGCCAGAGAACAAACAGCAGCAACAGCGGCAATCCTCTCACGGTTGGACGACCCGTCCAGTTGCCTACCGCGGTCAACAGGAACCCGGCGACTACCGCCAGGCTGTAGCCGTAAATCATCTCGTGCCCGTGCCAGGTTGCGGGAGCCAGACCGGCAAAGGGGAAGGCTATCCCCTGACTAAAGGCCGCAAACCAGATCAGCATACTGACGACGGCAAAAACACCGGCAGCCAGAAAAAAAGGTCGGAACCCCAATCTAAGCCAGGGAGCGCTTGCATGTCTGGTTATGGAACTCACCATTGCTGCATCAGGAGGTCATCAGCCGTGATAATATCGTGGAAATTCTGTTCATTTATACTGCAACTGGAGAGAATGTCTACACATGGGACCACTAAAGAACCAGCCGAATGCCATAGGTGCCATTCTTTTGTTGCTGTCCTTATACCTCTTAATCTGAATATGATTGATGTAATCTTGTATCTATATGCTTTCCGGTTATTTTTCTATTCAGTGTCAGGAACCATAGGTGATTGAGGTAGACTCCTTATTACAGTAACTAGTAAAATCAGCGTTACGACGCCCGATTTTGACGCATGATCGGGTTGGTCCAGATCGCGACTGGTCATCAAACTAGAATAAATCCGCCGATGATTGAAAGAGTCTCAAAAGAAATGACCGTTCTGTTCGCCGATGTCGCGGGCAGCGTCGAACTGTACTCGGCACTGGGCGACCTTAAGGCCCATAGCCGTATCGTGCATTTTCTGCAATCCATGACGGCGCTGATCGAACGCCACCAGGGCCAGGTTGTCGAGACAATCGGTGACGAAATCATGTGCGCATTCAACAATACAGACAGTGCACTGGCCGCTGCATGCGCTATTCAGGAAAGTACGCGGAGCGAGCGGGAGCTGGCTCTGGATGTGCGGGTGGGCTTTCATAGTGGCTTGACGGGTGTGGAAAACGGACACCCGTTTGGTGACACGGTCAATGTCGCTGCACGTGTTGCCGCTCTCGCCAAGGCCGGCCAGATTATGTTGACTGACTATGCATACCAGCGGCTGTCAAATGCGAACAAGTCCCGGACACGATATTTCAGCGAAGTCTATATCAAAGGTAAACGCGCACCTTATGTCATTCACCAGACTCTTTGGGACCAGGAAGACGGAACGACAATGATGCAGCGCAATACCACCAAACCGGTCGAGCGACGACTTCATGTCAACCGGTTATATTTGCAATACAAGGGTACCGAAGCGAAGCTCACTGAAGGAATAGAGCTGCTTCTGGGACGTGGAGAACAGTGTGGTCTGAGAGTGGATTCGGAAGCCACTTCAAGAATTCACGCAACTGTAAAATGCCGGGGTGGCAAACTGGTTCTGACCGACCGAAGCTCCAACGGGACATTCGTCAAGACCATGTCGGGAAAGCGTTCCTCGGATGATTCCGAATTGTTCTTCCATCACGACGAGTGGATGACCACCTGCAATGGTGTTATCAGCCTGGGCAAACCCATTACCAAACACAACACCAGCCTGATTTATTTCAGGTTTTCCTGAACAATCCGTCGGGTGCCGATTCAGACCCGTGCTCACTCCGGGTTTCTTGCACGACAGCTTGATCGCTACGGCCTCAAATCGGTTCCATATCCACTTCATAAGGCCAGTTTTTAATCCCGCCCGCCAATGATACGGCATCGATATTCCGCTCGCGCAACAAAAATGTGGCGGCTTTACTACGGCGTCCACTGCGACAATAGACAATGTACTTTGCATCGGCATCCAGTTTGTGTGTTTCATGGCGGATTCGGTCAACGGGGATTAATGGCGCGCCTGGTATCCTTGAGTCCTCATACTCAATATCGTAACGGCAGTCCAGCCATTTGGCTTTTCCGCTATTGACTAACTCATAAGCTTCTGGCGCGGTAATTTCACTCACCAAATCGGGTTTAACCAGTTCGTTGAAATCTTCTCTGGCCAGGCGATAGAGCTTGCCGGGTGTTGCCATGACAACTGTCGCACCTCTGAATCCGTCCTGGACCAAGGCTTCTTCGCCAAAAAAGTCACCCGGACTCAATTTGTTTACCAGGCGGTTCTCATCGGTGAAGGGATCGACTTGATAAACTTCGGCATTGCCACTCTCCAGAATATAATAACTGTCGCCTTTGTCACCTTGTTTAACAATGATCTGGCCGTTTTCAACAACAACAGGCTGGAGTTTTTGTAACGCCGCTTTAAGATTTTCCAGTGGTAACTGGTGAAATACACTGGCGTTTTGCACAACATCTAATAATTTTCCAAGCTCAGGATCGGCATCCACTAGAGCGGTGACCTGTTGAGTCCAGCCCATGAGGGCATCCACATCATCAGCATTGATAACCAGGTATTTAATATCACTGATAGCCCGGGCCCTGACTCGCGCGACCGTGCCCAAGTAGGCAAACTCACCTTCCTCACCGGATGCCTGTAAATTCCAGGTGTAACTTTTGTCGTGCCCATCAGGCACTTGCCAGGATTTTTGGGCTTCCAGTTCGCCCGACAACAGTATTATATGAAAATTACCCGGTTCTTTTTTTTCTTCTTTGAGAATAATATCACCCGCTTCGGCACTGACAATATCACTGCTACCAAGCAACGTAACCAGTTGCTCGACGGTAAGTTGACCAAATAAATGCGTGGTTCTGATACGTTGTGCAAGTGCTCTCATTGATACATTCCCCTCAAATTTACTGATTTGCATCCAAGATTGACCACGTGCAACTCCTTTGTTTTAGTCGTGTACGCACCTGTAGCGGTTCAATTCTGGATTTGTGTTGGCTCCTCGAAAGAAGACTCCACTTCATACGGCCAGCGCTTAATGCCGCCAATTAGGGACGCGGCCTTGATATTGCGTTCGCGTAACAGAAACACAGCGGCATTGCTGCGGCGACCATTACTACAGTAGACAATATATGTGGCGTCGGGATCCAGTCGATGCACTTCCCCACGCAGGCGGTTGAGCGGCAGCGACATAGCCTTGGGGATATGCGACGCCTGGAATTCCATGTCGTAACGGACGTCGAGCCATTGTGCCCGGCCGCCGCTCACCAGCTTAAACGCCGCATTGGCTGTTATTTCCTTCACCATGCTGGGGCGAAGAAATTCATCGAAGTCAACCTTATTCAACACCAGAAGACGCCCTGGCGCAGTCATGGTTACGCTGGCGTTTCGAACTCCGTTCTGCATGAGGGCTTCTTCGCCGAACGCATCTCCTACCCCGAGCCTGGCCACGAATCTGGTTTCGCCGGTCAGTGGATTGCTGTGCGTTACCTCGGCTCCGCCGCTTTCAATAATGTAGTACCGGTCACCTTTGTCGCCTTGTGTGATAACAGTGTCCCCTGACCCAACATCGAGCTGATACATCTGCTGGAAAACCAGCTTGATGTGATCGAGCGGCATCACATTAAAGACTTTGACGTGTTTGACCAGGTTCATACGCTGGCGCAGTTCCGGGTCCTTCGCCAATTCATCTCTAAACTGCTGACTCCAGCCCAATAGCTCGTCAACACTGTCCGCGTCGATCAGCATGTAGCGCAGGTCGGTCATGGCGCGTGCCCGGATGCGATTACCGGCAGCCAGGTATGCAAAGCCCCCATCGATAGCCGCGGGTTTCAGTATCCAGTTATGATTTTTCTCGCGTCCATCACCCAGCGACCAACTACGCCGTACTTCCAGCTCCCCGTCGATGAGCAGCAAATGACTCTCCATAGACTCATTTTCATCAATAATGACTTCGCCCGGTTGCGCCGTCATGAACTCACTACGCTCCAGCAAGGACGTGAGTTGCTCTACTGACAAGGGGCTGAGTAGCCGTGTCGCTCTTAAGCGCTGTGCGAGCGCTTTTATGTCCGGATCCTTACTCGACAAGGCAGTCTGCGAACTACCGACACTCGGCTCGCTGCCCTCCCTGAAACGGTGTGGATAGAGCAGCGTTTTCATAGGGTGCCCCCGGTCCTTGTGGATCACATGATCCTCGCCGAGCGCTTTCAGGCAACCCGCCTTTTTCAATATATCGCATACATTATCGCGCGTTACATACACATATATATCGTCGCCCCTCTCCCTGCGACGTCTGGCTTCGGTGCCTAGAAAAATCGCAGCGGGTATATCAATATAGGTCAGATGATCGGTGCGCAGCAGCAGTATATTGCGCTCGTCCGCCGCTTCATCAAGATTGGAAAGCGCGCGGGCAACGTGGCGTATTGAGCCGAAAAACAGGTTTCCATCGATAGTGGCGACGGTCACCGGCCGGCCGTCACGGGCGACATGACGGTGGAGCGTGACATTGGGTGTCGATGCATGCCAAAGGTAATTGACAAGTGATACCAGCAGGCCGGTAAACACACCCGCGTTAAGGCCAAATCCCAATGCAGCGGCGAAGGTCGTAAAAAATATCACGGCTTCGTGTTTCGAATACAGTGCACGCCGAACTTCATCGACATCGATCAGGCCATAGCCAACGAGAATAAGCGTGCCTGCTACTGCAGGCATCGGCATCGCTGCGATAAAGGGTTGAGCGGCAAACACCATAAGAGCCAGTAACAGCGATGCGTAGATCGCGGCCATCGGTGTTCTTGCCCCGGCCTCGTAGTGCGCCCCGCTGCGATTGAAGGAACCCGAACCTGCAAAGCTGGACAGAAACGGCGCGACTATATTGGAGAGCCCCTGGCCGATGATCTCCTGGTTGGTATCAATATGCTGGCCGGTTTTGGTCGCCAGAGAGCGGGAAATGACAACGGTTTGCATGAGCCCTAAAAACGCGATGGAAAATGCGCTCATAAGCAGTTCGCGTATCACGTTCATGGATTCGAGATTGAATGTCGGAAGCGATAAAGGCAACAGCGACAGACTGAGTCGCCCCAGCAGTTCTATATTCGTGCTTGCCGGCCCAACCGAGGCGTTTAGCAGGTAGGAAAACAGTGATCCGACAATGACAGCGATAAATAACGAATAGCGCCGCCAGTAGCGCCGCGCCAGAAGACCGGACAAGACGGTCACTGTACCTACGGCAACCGCATAGCCATTAGCGCGCGGGACATCATAAACGACCTGGTAGAGCCGGATGAAAAAGGGCTCGTCGATATTGCTGAGCACCCCGAGAAACGAACCGGCGGCGGACACAATGATGATGAGCGCCACCGCCAGAATGATCGCAGATATAACTGTGTAGGAGATAAAGTCCAGCAATGCGCCCAGTTTGAGCCATCCAGTCGCCAGCTGGATCAAGCCCGCCATGAGCGTCAATGAGAGCACGTAACCGATGTATTCATCAGTGCCAACACTGGCGAACGGTGCGACGGAAAATGCGATCAGCACACAAACCGCCGTATTGGGGCCCGACAGTGTGTGCCAGGACGATCCCCAAACGGAGGCAATAATCACCGGAATGATACTGGTATAGATTCCGTATTCGGGTGGCATTCCGGCCAGCGTGGCCAGGGCGACAGCCTGCGGCAATATCAAAATGGCGCTCACAAACCCCGCCTCCAGATCCGGACGGGTGGTGCTCGAGTTTATGTCAGGCAACCAGCTGAGGAATGGGAACAGTCGCTGGTTTGAAATGATATGACCGAAACGCTTACCCATCAGTCGAACAGGCCTTTTAGAATTCCTTTACGGGGATCCCAGGGGCGCAACTGATAATTTATATAAGCGGCAAGATCCAGGGCCTGCTGATCCGTTAGCGACCAGTCCTGACCCAAAGGCATATTGGCCTTAATGAATCCGGCAAGCAGCTCGTTACGCGCCATGCCGGCCGCTTTGTTGTAGGACTGCATTCCCCAGAGCGGCGGATACAGATAGCCGCTCTCCTCATTTTTAACACCTTGACCGTTTTCGCCATGACATTCCGCACAGCTGGCCTTATAGATCGTCGCGCCACGGCTGGGGTTCGGATCATAACCCGTCCTGGCGATTTGCGGGAAACCGCGACCCGGCATTTCGACATTGACGGGAACCCCTTTTGATAAAAAGTGCATATAAGAGACCAGCGCCCGCATCTCCGGTGCATCGAGGGTGGGTGAAATACCATTCATGCTAAAGCGAAAACACTGTTGTATGCGTTCCTGAAGCGTGCTGCTGCGATCGTTCTTCGCTCGGTAGGCAGGGTACATGCCGTAAGCGGCCCACATGGGAGCGGAATTCGCTTTACGGCCACTGTCCAGGTGACAGCTGCTACAACTCATCTCGTTTCCGGAATAGCGTCGCGCATAATTGTAGGTCTGCGTGAAAATCTTGTAGCCGAGACGAACATCATCGCCGTATTTATCGTTCGGAATCTCCTCAATTTCTGGTGGCTCGTGGTAGTTCGAGTCGCCCTTTAGATAGTCCACCATCAACTTCGTGGGGGAGCTAGACTCCTCCACGGCAAACGCCCCGGTCGCCGTTAAAAAGGCTCCCAGACACGGTATTAACACGCAGGACCAGCGCCGTAATATTATTATTCGTTTAAACACGTCGATTCGCCATGAATGGAGCCAAGCGGCTCACTCGGTCTGTATCTGGCAATGCTGAGCGCATGAGAACAGGCTGTCAATGGCTTAACGGCGTGACCTTTCTCCGCTGTCCGTCGGATCAAGTGCCGGTTACTGCCAAACGTTGTTCAAATTAAACAAAGGCGCAGACCATGCCAACGGAGATTTCTCTGTGCAGCGCGTGCTTGACCGGCAAGTGCGCTCACTGCGATTGAGTGTCGCTCATAGTGACGCCCGGGTGCTATGGGTAAATTGACGTACGCCACTGGAACAGGGCGGTACAGCTGATTGAAGCTGCCGGCTTTGTACAGTAAGGCGTACTAGTTCAACCAGCGCACCAGGTAATACAGTTGCTGGCTCTCCGAAGATGTGGAAGGTCCTGCTACCACTGCGGCATGCCGGTGACTTTGCGGATTGGATGCTTCGAGAGCTGCCTGCTCGCTTTCCACTACATCAACACAATTGGCAGACAAGCGTTTCTTTTTTTTGGGCGCATATACCACGGCAAAGCATTCCTGTACGACCCCGCCACGGTCCATCATCAAGCCCCTGATGGAAACGCCCACTGTGCTAATCCTTTTCTTTCGGGGGCGGAAACTGTGCGAGGATTTTCTCTACCGCTTCGCGCAAGCGCTTTTCCCTGGCGTCCTGGCTGAGTTCAGGATACACCTCACCGGTTGCGGCTCCGCGCCAGATCAGCTGTTTGTTCTCCGCCAGAACCACGTCCAGCAGTAGCGTGCCCTGCTGGTACTCACTCACCATGGCGGTATTTCCCGGATAGCCATAGTGGCGAATATTGCGCCGGTAACCAGGACCCCATCCTGGCCCGTAGCCATACAGCTCATTGATATAGGTAACCGATACCTTGTCTTCCACAGCTACATGATAGGTCACCAGAAAGTCCGGCTGCCCGGCATCCTGCACATACCCCTTCAGGGCAAGTTGTTCTTCGACCAGTTTTTTCACCCGGGCTTGCATGAGGCTACCGTACTGGATTTTGGGATCACCGGACTTGATTTCGGGCGAGGGTAACCAGTGGTAGCTGCGCAGAGCCGCGAAATCGGCACCGGCATCGTAATCAGATGTCACCTGCATGGACGCGCAACCACACAGGACAGGAACAGCAAACCACCAGAGCCATCGAAGCACCATGTTCTCCCCGTGCAGTCATACCAACAGGTATGAATAGTACCGTTTCGATCATCTCGTTACCGCATAAAAAGACATCATGCATTGTCATATAAGCGAGTGGTTATACACAGCAAAACAAAAAATGCGAATATCAAAGGACAAAAACAATGTGACTTTTTGTAATATTTAAATAGTCAGTGTATCTATTTGTTATATCTATTTATTTATATATTGGTGAAAAATTGACCGATTTAAAGCCGGGTACTTAAAAAACCGTAAAAGTTGCATGATCCCGTTATTCATCCACAAACTTATCCACAGTTTTTGTGGATAAGTCCGCCCATCAAATAACCAGTATCAAACCGTCCTCTCCTGCACCACAACCCAGGGCGCAACGACCACACCCCATAACTCTGGATCACGCCCGCTCCAGTCTTTTGCCTTCTCCGTATCAAGGTGCTCTATCTGCCCTGACTCTATCCAGCGTTCTATCGCCGCCTTGTCATCGTTGGCAAAACAGGTGGCGACTTCGACCAGGTCAAGTTCGCTCGCTACCCGGATAACCACGCCGCGGGCAAAATGGGTTTCCAGTTCCTGCCAATAGACTCTGGCAGTTTCCTGGAGCAGCTCCCCGCTGGTGTACCTGTTTTCAGTCATGGTTACGGTCTGTCATCTGCAGGGTACGTATGTTGTAGTTCAGTCGCGGTGCCTGGCGGCGCGGGTCAAGTTGCGGGATCCTCCTGAGACGGTCACGCAGTTGCCGGGTTGTAGCCGGCTTTTTAAGAAATACGCCCACCGCATTGTAGTTCTGTGCGGTACTGAGATGGAATGCCGAGTTGAATGTGCTGCGTACTGAACTGCTATCCAGGTACGCCGACAGCATCAGTTCAAGCCGGGACTCGAAATTGGACACAATCATGCCCTCCCCGGACAGCTTGTCTGTCAGTGACCGGGCCCACGTCTGATCGGCAAACACCGCACGCTGCGGCTCACCGTCTATGTCACCGAACAGGTCATCGATGATAATGTCGAATGGTGGGCCCCGGTAGTGCTTGATCCAGTCAATGGCGTTGGCGTTGATCAGCTGCACGCCCTTGCCTTTTACTGCAAAGAAACGGCGGGCAATGGACAGGTGAACAGGGCTCAGCTCGATACCGACGACTGTATCAGGTTGTACGAACTGGCGTAACTGCCGAATGACGGCGCCGCCGCCCACACCCAGCACCAGTACCCTGCGGATACTTTCCGGCGGGTAGAAAAACGCCGGCAGGAACAGCAGGTCCCAGACACTGCCAGTCAGCGGCCGGCCGGGGTTGTACTGGCTGTGCAGCACGCCGTTGGTATAAAGGCGCATGGAGCGCCCCGCCTGACGCACCTGGTACAGCGTATCTCGCGTGGCGCGCTCCCAGATAATGCTCATACCCGGCTGCTCAGCCCTTCAGTTTCCTTAACAGTCGCCTGATGCGTCCCATCGGCCGGCTCGCGGCATCCAGCAGACGACCGGTGAAGTCCTCAAAACCGTGTTCCATATCCTCACCCAACAGCTCCTCCTGCAGTGCTTTTTCGTCGATAGCTGCGCCCAGGTACTTTGCAATGGCGCGCATATCGATCTCGGCATTTTCCAGACAGGAGGTACCGCCGGGAGACGGCGTCATATTAAAGATTGCGCCCTTGCCGGTATCGATTTTGGCTTCTCCCATCAGCAGTTTGCGTTGTGTCTTGTCGATCAACTGCGGCCGGATACCGCCGACCTTGCGGGCAAAACCCAGGTCCACGTAGCGCAGTGCAGGGACAATTTTGCGCACATCTTTCAGAAACAGGATTTTGCGAATAAAGGGCACTTCAAACAGCATATTCTTCAACATGTAGTTGCGAATATCCGCAACCCTGAAAAGATCCCACAGAACCTTTGCCACGCGCCGGTCGAAACGGAATACCTGCAGGAAGTCCGGCAGGGTTTTGAAGTTATAGCGCTCCAGCAGCGGCAGAATCAGTGCCGTGGGTCCAAAGCGTGTTTTGCCGGGGACCAGCACATCCGGATCCCCGTGGATAGCGGCAAACGGCAATTTGTCGTTCTGTACCGTATAGACCTTGCCATTCAGCACCTGTGGTGTGAAATAGTAGCTGCCCGCTACCGGAAGGCATGAGTAATGGAGCCCGTAACCCAGATCATGGGCCAGCTTCAGACTATGACCACCCGCACAGACCACCAGTGAACGCGTCTGGAAGCAGGTATCGGCTGTTTCTACCAGGAAACGATCATCCTCTATCTTGATATGCCTGACGGTTTCGTCGAAGTGAAGATCGACACTCTTGCCTTCAACCTGCTGCGCCTGCCTGACGAAGGAGCGTGACAGCGCTTCGAAATTTACCGCCGTGTATTCGTCTGTGGAACCCAGCGCAACAACCTCTTCCTTGCGTATCTGTCCGTTGCCTGTTGTTATCACTGCCGGTTCGATTGCAGCAATCGCTTTCTTATCCAGCAATTGCAGGTTCGGGTAATGCGGGCTGAATATTTTAAACCGCTCGCGCAGCAGGTGGCATTCCTGTTCGCCGACACCCAGCACCATCTTGGGGTACCTGTATATCAGGTGATCCCGGTCCGGCTGGCTAAGGCAATAGCTGGCCAGCATACGTGCAGCACGTTGCACCTTGAGCGCTTTTTCCAGCGTGTAGTTGGTTTCAATATCGCCGCAGTGCAGTGTCTGGCTATTATTGCTTGAAAGTGAGTTAACGCGTGCCGGTGCTGCATATTTTTCGATGATGCCAATATGTTGAATATCGGTAAACCGCGCAGTTGCATACAGCAATGCCGTCCCCGACACACCGGCGCCGACTATCAGCAAATCATATTGATGCGTACCCATGCCCATCCGGATCCTTACAGATGCAGCAGCTTCAGTACCGGCTCGTCCCTTTTGGGGTCATCGTTGAAACCTGACACCAGCAGCACGTCGCGCCCCTTTTTTCCCAGCTGACATTGCCGCGCTATATGCCCGCACATAGCACGCCAGTCGTGTTCATTCGATCGTTCGAGTTTGACGGGAACGATACCCCAGTTCAATGCCATCTGCCGACATACCCGGCCATCCGAACATGCGCCTACCGTCGGCGCGAGCGGCCGGTGTGCTGCCATAATACGAGCCGTGTTTCCGGTGTTGGTGGGAACGATAATGGCTTCCATGTCCAGGTCATGCGCCAGCTGGACCGCCGCGTGCGCCATGGATTCACGTACTACATGTGCCTTGCTGGCACGATCAGCAATTGGCTCGCTGGCAAAGCTGCCTTCCTGCCACTGGTGTTGCTCTACCTCGCGCAATACCCGGTCCATGATGCGCACTGCCTGCAAAGGGAATTTACCGGCGGCTGTCTCACCCGACAGCATGGCCGCGTCTGCACTCAGCATTGCCGCACCTGCCACATCGGTCACTTCTGCACGCGTCGGACGAGAACTGCTCATCATGGATTCCAGCATCTGGGTAGCAACAATGACCGGAATCCCTTTCTGGCGCCCTTTCCTGATCAACTGACTCTGTATCAACGGGACCTTCTCGGCTGCCAGCTCAATACCCAGGTCTCCGCGCGCAATCATAATGCCGTAGGAAGCATCCATGATGCCATCGATTGACTCGACGGCTTCCGGCCGTTCTATCTTGCTGATAACCGGGATGCTAGCCCCTGCACGTTTCATATAACGTTTCAGCTGCAACACGTCTTTCGCGGACCTGACAAAACTGAGCGCTACAAAATCCACCTCCAGCTCAATTGCCAATCTGACATCCCGGCGGTCCTTGTCAGTCAGGGCCGCAGTCGACAAATCTGAATTGGGCAGGTTCATGCCCTTGTTATCGGACAACACGCCCCCTTCGACGACGCGGCAGGAGACTTCGGTACCCTTCACTGCCTTCACCCGCAGTTCCAGCTTGCCATCATCCAGCAGAATACGTTCACCGGCACGCACATCCTTGTGCAGGCTGCGGTACTGTGAAGGGATGAGCCCGGCACTCCCGGTCACCGGCCGGGTGGTCACCGTGACGGTCTTGCCCGTTATGATTTCTATGCTGCCTTCCTCAAAACGGCCCACGCGGATCTTGGGACCGCACAAATCCAGCAGGATAGCGATGTGCCGCCCTGCGCGTTTCGCAGCGCGTCTCACACGCCGCACCGTCCGACTGTGTGTATCGGAGTCACCGTGGGACATATTCACGCGCACTACATCGACACCCGCCGAGATAAGTTCTTCGATCATGGACAGTGATGCAGTAGACGGCCCCAGCGTCGCAATGATTTTGGTTCTGCGCCAGCGCAATGCGATTGCCTTGCGGTCAGTCATTCTCTCGGTAGTCCTTCAACGGTTATCCTTTCAGATGTATAGCATGACTTCAGTAGCCTGATTTGTCACTAAGCAACCTCGCAACACGCACTACCGGACCGGAGGTGATTAAGGCGACTTTAACCCGGCGGCCTGGTAAAGCTGTTTCAGCTCTCTGGCCGAGAGCGGCCGGTGCTTGCCGGGGCGCAGCTTGCGTTCAAGAATAATCGGGCCATAACGTACGCGTGACAGTCGGCTGACCGTCAGTCCCTGCGATTCCCACAGGCGACGTACTTCGCGGTTGCGGCCTTCCTTGATGATGACGTGATACCAGCGGTTGGCACCACTGCCACCCGACTCTTCAATAGCGGTAAAGCGCGCAAAGCCGTCTTCCAGCTGTACGCCCTGAATCAGGCGCTCAAGCACTGGCATACTGACTTCACCAAGCAGGCGTACCGCGTATTCGCGTTCTATCTCCTGCGAAGGGTGCATCAGACGATGCGCAAGTTCTCCGTCGGTGGTAAACAGCAATAGTCCGGAGGTATTGATATCCAGCCGGCCAACGCTTATCCAGCGTCCGCCATGCGTTTTAGGTAAGCCGGAAAAAACCGTTGTTCGTCCTTCAGGATCACTGCGGCTGCATATTTCGCCGGCTGGCTTGTGGTAGAGCAGGACCTCGGTTGCTGCTGGCCCGCTGGTTTTGAGGTGAACCTTTCTTCCGTCGACAACAATACGTTCGCCGCCGGTGACTTTCAGCCCGAGTTCGGCCGGTTTGCCGTTTACTTCAACACGCCCATCTCGAATCCAGTCCTCGATCTGGCGGCGCGAGCCCAGACCGGCGCGTGCCAGCACTTTTTGCAGACGTTCTTCCATTGGGGGATTGTAACTGTCTTTCCCGACGCAGCGGGAGCCTCGTGACATCAGGCTAGTGAATGGTTTTGTTGTTATCCGGCGTGTCGACAGCAACCGGTACTACAACTGCTACATCTGCCGACTCCTCTACCTCTTCGCCCGCCTGCACTTCTTCCTCCTCGTCAGGCAAGGGTAAAGATTCTCCCGGCAGTGGCAGCTCCAGTTCGGCATTAATTGAATCAATATCGCGCAATTCCATCAGCGTCGGCAGATCATCCAGGCCTTTCAGATTGAAGTAATCAAGAAACTGCCGGGTAGTGCCGTACATGGCAGGGTGACCAGGCACATCGCGATGCCCTACAATCCGGACCCACTCACGCTCCTGCAGGGTCTTCATGATAGAGGTACTGACACTGACGCCACGGATGTCCTCGATTTCACCACGCGTGATGGGCTGGCGATAGGCAACCAGCGCCAGCGTCTCCAGCAGGGCGCGGGTATAACGCGCCGGTTTTTCATCGGTCAGGCGTGACACCCAGGGTTCCATCTCGTGGCGGACCTGCACACGCCAGCCACTCGCGACCTGAACAAGCTCCAGACAACGCTCGGCATACTCTTCCTGCAAGGCGGAAATAGCTTCCCGTATCTGGCTGCGCTCAGGCTTTTCATCGTCTTCGAACACAGCCACAAGCTGATCCACTGATAACGGTTTACCGGCCGCCAGTAACACGGCTTCAACGACATTCTTGATACTTGATGCGCTCATCTTATCTGTACCTCAGGATTCACCAGCCACGGCGATCTGCTGTTTGTCTTCAAGCACGGCCTTCAATCCCACCGACTTGATATATATAGGGGCAAAAGGTTCCGACTGCACCAGCTCGATCAGCGATTCCTTTATGAGTTCCAGTACTGCCAACAGCGACACCACGACCCCCATACGCCCTTCAGCCGGCTTGAACAGCAAAACAAACGGGGTGAATTCATCGCTCCCGGTCAGATCCAGAATCATCGACATGCGTTCGCGCACTGACAACGGTTCCATTTGTATGTGGTGGTGCGAAAACAACTCGGCACGGGTCATAGCTTCTTTCGCAGCGATCAGCAGTTCTTGCAAACTCACTTCGGGTGGTTTACGCACTACCTGCTTTTCCGGTGCCTGGATTTCGACCGGGAAGACATCGCGACCTACGCGGGGAATCTCGTCGATATCTTCTGCCGCCTTTTTGTAACGCTCGTACTCCTGCAGACGGCGCACCAGTTCGGCACGCGGATCATCTTCCTCATCGACTTCCACGGGGCGCGGTAACAGCATGCGCGATTTGATCTCCGCCAGCATCGCGGCCATTACCAGGTACTCGGCCGCCAGCTCCAGCCTGAGGTCCCCCATCAATTCGATATACTTCATGTACTGGGTGGTGATATCGGCGATGGGAATGTCCAGCACATCGAGATTCTGGCGCCGGATCAGGTACAGCAACAGGTCGAGCGGACCCTCGAACGCATCCAGGATGACTTCCAGCGCATCCGGCGGGATATAGAGATCTTTTGGGAGGGTGGTAACCGCTTCACCCTGCACAAAGGCAAAGGGCATTTCAGCTTGTTCTGGTGTCTGTTCGGCAGGGACCTGGGGTTCTGTCATGCACTCGGCTCATGTGGTTTGACGCATTGTAAACGTCGACATAGGGAATGGGAACTCCGCTCTGCCGTAACAACGTTTTATTACCATGGCACAAATGCAATTCCTGAATTTTCCTAGTAATTTAAACCGATTGCAGACCGTACTTCATCCATGGTCTTGTCTGCGACGTCGCGCGCCGCCTCGGCACCTTCCTGCAAAATATTTCGTACCAGCTGGGGATTTTCCTCAAACTCGCGGGCGCGTTCCCGGATCGGCGCCAGTTCGCCGAGCACGGCGTCGATAATCGGTTGCTTGCAATCCAGGCAACCGATGCCGGCAGAGGTGCATCCCTCCCTGACCCACTGCTGCCGGTGATCGTCGGAATAGACCCGGTGCAGCTGAAACACCGGACACTTGTCCGGATCACCCGGATCTTTCAGACGCACACGCGCAGGGTCGGTCGGCATGGTGCGCAACTTCTGTTCGATCTCTCCGGGTTCATCACGTAACGAAATGGTATTCCCGTATGATTTGGACATTTTCTGTCCATCCAGACCCGGCATTTTTGAAGCCGGTGTCAACAGTGCTTCCGGTTCCGGCAGGATGATACGCCCGCTGCCTTCCAGGTAGCCGTACAAACGCTCGCGATCACCCATGGCCAGGTTACCCTGTCCTTCCAGCAGTACGCGGCCAACGTCAAGCGCTTCCTGGTCACCCTTTTCCTGGTAGTTCTTGCGCGCCTCTCTATACAATTTGGCATTTTTCTTACCCATCTTTTTGATGGCTTCCATGACCTTTTCTTCAAAGTCCGGTTCACGCCCGTACAGGTGGTTGAAACGCCGTGCCACTTCGCGTGTCAGCTCCACATGCGCCACCTGGTCTTCGCCGACAGGCACCAGGCCTGCCTTGTAGATCAGGATATCCGCACTCTGTAGCAGCGGGTAACCGAGAAAACCATAGGTCGCCAGGTCACGTTCGCGCAGTATTTCCTGCTGGTCCTTGTAACTGGGTACGCGCTCCAGCCAGCCCAGCGGCGTCACCATCGACAGCAGCAGGTGCAATTCTGCGTGCTGCGGAACATCGGACTGCACAAAAATCTTTGCATCGGCAGGGTTGACCCCGGTTGCCAGCCAGTCAATGACCATATCGGTTATGCTGTCACGAATGATCTGCGGATCTTCGTAGTGAGTAGTCAGAGCATGCCAGTCAGCGACAAAGAAAAAGCAGTCGTATTCATGCTGCAGTCTGATCCAGTTTTTCAATACCCCGTGATAGTGCCCCAGGTGCAATCGACCAGTGGGCCGCATACCTGACAGAACACGGTTTTTGGATTCGCCCGTCAAAGTGAATCAGCTCCTCATCAACGCTAACAATACAGTCTGAAAGTAACCTGGCTTCATACCTGCGACAGAAGCCAGAAGCTCCAGGAACAGGGTAACGAAAGGCCACAGAAATATCCCCAGGACACCCGTCATCAATAACGCTACCAGGATGAAGAACCCGTAGGGCTCAATACGCGCAAACCTGTACGCTAGTGGCGCTGGCAATATTCCCGTCAGCACACGCCCGCCATCCAGTGGCGGTAACGGCAACAGATTCAACACCATCAGTATCGTATTGATAAAGATGCCCGCCACACTCATAAACAGCAACGGCAGCGCTACCCAGTTCTCCGCCGACATGCCCAGGGCTATCCTGGCGGTAATTGCCCAGGCAAGACCCATGAGCAGGTTGGACACAGGTCCGGCCAAAGCCACCCAGGCCATATCCTGTTTTGGATGTTTGAAATTCCGCCAGTCCACTGGCACTGGCTTGGCCCAGCCGAATACGAACCCGCCCGGCAACAGCAACATCAGCCCCGGAACCAGGATAGTCCCGACCAGATCGATATGCTTTACTGGATTCAGCGTCAGGCGTCCCAGCATCTCAGCGGTTTTATCCCCGAACCGCCGCGCCACCCATCCATGCGCGGTTTCATGCACGGTAACAGCCAGCAGCACGGGTAACAGCCAGGCCGATATTGCCTGTACAAGAGTTACTTTCATAATTACGCGCAGTATACCGTCAGTGGTCCGGTTAAGCTCATATATATACTCACCCCAACCCGGGACACCTACTCCAGATCATCAACCGGGCCCTGCCCATGCCGTGTTACAAACGGGACCGACTCGGTCAGATCAATCACGGTCGTCGGCTCCACACCACAATGCCCGCCATCAACAATCAAGTCTACCTGGTGCTCCAGCTTTTCGCGGATTTCATCGGCATCGATTTCCGGAAATTCGTTACCCGGCAATATAAGCGTAACACTCATCAGTGGTTGAGCATGTTCAATCAGTAAATCCCTGATGACAGGATGATCCGGCACCCGTATACCAATGGTCTTTCTTTTCGCGTGTTGCAGGCGCCGCGGCACAGTCGTCGTCGCCTGCAGGATAAATGTGTAGGCTCCGGGAGTCCTGGCCTTTAACAGGCGATAAGCCGAATTCCCCACGCGGGCATAGAGCGCGATCTCGGAAAGGTCCCTGCATACCAGGGTAAAATTATGCTTCTTGTCCAGTTCACGAATACGGCGAATACGCTCCACTGCTCGTTTGTCATCCAGGTGACAGGCCAGCGCGTAACTGGAATCAGTGGGTAACACAGCAATACCGCCGTCGCGAATAATGTCTACGGCATGCCGGATCAGACGAGGCTGCGGATTATCCGGATGAATTTTGAAATACTGACTCACGCAGCCGTCTCTACCGGCCAGCTATCCGCGTGCCAGATCGGCGTGCAACCATCCGGGAACCCGCGCAGCCTGCCGAGCTCAACCCAGGGTTTTTCCGGCCCGTGATAATCCGAACCGCAGGACGCAAACAGTTTGTGTGCTCTGCTGACCGCCGCCATGTGCAGGGTCTCATCCCGGTTATGACTACCCGACACGACCTCCAGCCCCAACCCACCAGCTGCACGGAACTCGCTAACCAGGGTATTCAGCTTGCTGCGCGTCAGGCGATAGCGCGCCGGGTGCGCAATCACCGGCAACCCGCCCGCACCCAGGATCCAGCCGAGCGCCTGTTGCATGGAGGCCCATTCGCCGCGCACATAGCCGGGCTTGCCTTTAACCAGGAAATTTTTGAATACATCCTGCATCGATGCCGCGCGCCCGGTTTCGATCAGGAAACGGGCGAAGTGGGTGCGGCTCAACACCTTGCCCCCGGAGTAGCGTCTGGCGCCCTCCAAAGCGGCGGGTATACCAGCCTTCGCCAGCTTGTGACCGATTTGTCGGGCACGCTGATCACGCGTGACAAGCAGACCCTCCAAACCGGATAGCAATACCTGATTGCCGGGATCGACATTCAGGCCCAGCACATGGATGGTCATGGCTTTCCAGGTAACGGAGATTTCCACACCCGGTATCAGCTCCAGATCCAGTTCCGCAGCAACTTGTTGTGCCTCTGAAATGCCGTCCAGCGTATCGTGATCAGTTAGCGCCAGCACTTCCACACCCGAAGTGTGGGCTTTTTCCAGCAGGGCCGACGGGGACAGGGTGCCGTCGGAGGCAGTCGAATGGCTATGTAAATCGTAACAACACATCTTTTTTATTGTACCGGAGCGCCCGGCCCGGCGCTGCCCCTGCGGAAAACCTTCTGATCCGGTACCATGCGCCCCATGAATCTTCCCGATCCCACTGCAAACACATTCCGCAACCAGCTCAGCGAACCTCTGGCAGAACTGCTGGAGTCCTGGGAACTTCAGGATGACAACGCGTCCGGCCCTGGGACCTCTTCGCCACCGCTGCTTGGCGAGGCCTTTCAACGCCTGTACGATGCCATGCAACATACCGAGGCCAGCCTGACGGAAGACACCGCGCTAACCGCCAGGAACCAGGCTAGCGCCGCGGATGTCACTGAAATGGGTGAGTACGCGCTGGAATTGTTCGACCAGTCACTGCACTGGGCCAATCACCTTGATCTTCCTATGGTTTTTGAAACGCTGCAGCTGTTTACCATCGCTATGGCACGCTGGATTGCACGTCACGGTGGCGAGTTGTTGCACCTGGATCCGGTCGTGGACGCTCTGGCGCGGGCCGCCAACGGCACCCAGGATCCCGCCGAGCTGCTGATGCTGTACCATGCTATGGGGGAAGTCATCGATGCCACGGCAGCCACCATCCAGCAGGACCTGGATAAATCCAGTCCGGGCCGGCCCTGGCGGATTTTGCATATGAATCGGGCTATTGTAGCAACACGCACACACCAGCCTGATGTGATGGAAGACGCATTTACGGTCCTGATCACACACCTGCCGGAAGATGCGCCCGGGTTCTTTAATCAGGGCATGGAACAGATGGACTTGCTAAACTACCCGCCGCATGTGCGCGAGGTTATGGAGCGCTACTACACGAAATGGAGCGTCAAGCGCTCCCTACATTGATTCAGAGACGCATACAGACCTAAAACAATGAAGTTTCTTTACGACTTTTTTCCGATTCTGCTGTTCTTTATCGCCTACAAGATGTATGACATCTATGTAGCGACCGCTGTGGCCATGGTCGCCGCCGCAGTCCAGACTTTGGGCTTCTGGCTCAAACACCGCCGATTTGAAAAAATGCACCTTGTCACCCTCGGGCTGCTGCTGGTGTTCGGTGGGCTGACCCTGCTGTTGCACGACCCGGTATTCATCAAGTGGAAGCCGACCGTCATCAACTGGCTTTTCGCGATAGTTTTCCTGGGCAGTCACTGGATCGGTGACAAACCGCTGGTGGAACGCATGATGAGCCACGCAATACAGGCCCCACTCCCGGTGTGGCTGCGTTTGAGCTGGATGTGGGTCATCTTTTTCGTCGGCATCGGGTTGCTCAACCTGTATGTCGCTTTCAACTACTCCGAAGAGGCCTGGGTGAATTTCAAACTGTTCGGTATGCTCGGCATCACCTTTGCGTTTGTGATTGGCCAGGCCTTTTACCTCAGCCGCTATATCGAGGACCATAAAAAAGTCGAAGAGGAGTCCTGAATGCTGTATGCCTTTATCAGTCAGGATTTTGCAGGCACGCTTGACAAGCGGCTGACTGCACGTCCTGAGCACATTAAACGACTGGAACAGTTACGCGATGAAGGTCGTTTGATCCTGGCCGGCCCCCATCCTGCAATCGATTGCGAAGACCCCGGTCCGGCAGGTTTTACCGGCAGCCTGGTCGTTGCGGAATTTGAGTCGCTGCAAGAGGCACAGGAGTGGGCCAATGCCGACCCCTATGTCGTTGCCGGCGTCTACGAGGACGTACTCGTCAAACCCTTCAAGAGCGTATTACCCTGATGACCGCTGAACGTATTGCCATGATTCGCGAGCGGCTGAACGAGGTATTCGCACCCGACGCGCTGAACATAATAGACGAAAGCGCCAAACACGTCGGCCATGCCAGCGCCGGTGGCGCAGGGCACTTCGTGGTTGAAATTGTCTCCGATGCGTTCGAGGACAAAAGCCCGATCCAGCGGCACCGCCTGGTTTATGAAGCACTTGAAGACGCTATGCACAGCGAAATACACGCCTTGAGCATCAAGGCATCCACGCCTGCGGAAGCAGGCTCCTGATTCACTTTAACCCTGTAAATTAAGGAAAAACCCATGAAACTGCGTTATCTTAGCCTTGCCCTGGGACTGAGCGGACTACTTGCCGCCTGTGACCAGCTGCCGTCCGATACACAAAACAGCAAACCGGCAGCCACGGTTGAATCTGTCAATGACAGCAGCCCGGTACTTGCCACGGTAAACGGTGCCCCGATCACCGAAGCGGTGTTCGAACTCTATCAGCAACAGATGCAGTCACGTGCTCCGGGCAACCCGGCCGCCATGAACCGCGAAACCATACTGAATGAAGTTATCAATCTGGAGCTGGCGCGCCAGAGTGGTGAAAAGGAAGGTGTGGGCAAGGACACCAAAATCCAGCTGCAGATAGCGCAGCAAAAGCGCGCTGTGCTCGCCTCGGCGGCCATACAACAGTATCTGTCAGCAAATCCGATCACCGATGAAGAGCTTAAAAAAATCTATGATGAGCAGGTACCAAAGGGTGATGAGTACAAGGCACGACACATTCTGGTCGAGGACGAAGATGCCGCGAAAAAGCTGATCGTCGAACTGGACGGAGGTGCCGATTTTTCCGAACTGGCCAAGGAACATTCCACTGGCCCATCCGGCAAGAGCGGTGGCGAACTGGGCTGGTTCTCGCCCAAACAGATGGTCGCACCCTTCTCGGAAGCCGCTGCAAAACTGGAAAAAGGCGCCTACACCAAGGAGCCGGTAAAAACCCAGTTTGGCTGGCACATCATCATCCTGGATGATTCACGTGCGTCTGCGCCTCCGCCCTTTGACCAGGTGAAACCACAGTTGGAGAACTTCGTGCAGAAACAGCGCGTGCAGCAGTACATCACCAGCTTGAGGGAAGGTGCAAACATTGTTATGAATACACCCCCGGCAGCAGCGGCCCCGCAACCCGGGGTTGCAGAGCAAGCCACAAGTGCTGCACCGGCTGAAACTGCTGACGAAAAGGAAAATGCAACTGCAACCGAGGAATCAGGCGAGGATAAACAGAAGTAAGCTATAACCCGGTACGAAAAAGGGGGCGGTTAGCCCCCTTTTTTACGCCCTTTCCCGGGTCAGCCCCGCGCGTATACCTTCATCGCGGCTTCCACTGCCACTCCAGCCGTGACCGGCGCTCCCATATCAGATAACACTGCATCCAGCGCCCCCAGACACAGCAGCACGTTACGCTGACTGCTCGCGTATCCCATCAGGCCTATACGCCATATCCTGCCAGCCATAGGCCCGAGACCCGCTCCGATTTCCAGGCTGTATTCATTCAACAGGCGGGCGCGTACTGTGGCATCGTCGACACCTTCCGGAATAGTGACGGAATTGAGTTGTGGAAGCCGGTCCGCTTCGTCGACCACAAAGGACAGGCCCAGTGCCTCGATACCGGCACGCAACGCCATGTGGTTGTGACTGTGCCGCTGCCAGGCATTTTCGATTCCCTCCTCTTCAAGCACCACCAGTGCTTCATGCAGACCGTACAAGGCATTGATCGGCGCCGTATGGTGGTAGGCCCGCTTGCCTCCGCCGCCCCAGTATTCCAGTACAAGGTTCAGGTCCAGGAACCAGCTTTGCACCTTGCTCTTGCGGCCCTTGATCACCTCGACAGCGCGCTCGCTGAACGTCACCGGTGACAGACCCGGTGTACAGGAAAGACACTTCTGGCTGCCGGAATAGACGGCATCCAGCCCCCACTCCGATACCTTTAGTGGCGATCCACCCAGTGATGTAACACAGTCGGCAATAATCAGGCAGTCGTGATCGTGGGCAATTTCAGCCAGTGTTTTCGCATCTGACAGGGCACCGGTAGAGGTTTCAGCGTGCACGAAGGCCAGCACCTTCGTGTCCGGATTGGCTTTCAGCGCTTCGTCGACCTTGTTGGTATCAACTGCCTTACCCCACTCATCCTCGACCATGACAGGCGTGGCACCGCAGCGTTCGACATTCTCTTTCATGCGGCCACCGAACACACCGTTCTGGCACACCACCACCTTGTCTCCCGCTTCGACCAGGTTAACAAAACAGGTCTCCATACCGGCCGAGCCCGGCGCGGAAACCGGCATGCTTAATTCATGGTCGGTCTGGAAGGCATAGCGCAGCATACCTTTCATGTCGTCCATCATGCCCACAAACGCTGGATCCAGGTGGCCGATGGTGGGGCGCGACATGGCCTCGAGGATGCGCGGATTGACATCGGACGGGCCCGGGCCCATGAGGGTACGTGCCGGCGGGTGAAAGGATTTACTGGTCATTGCTGCCTCCCCTTGGTAAAAAGATGCAGCAGTTTAACACGATGCCGGTGGGACAAATTACCCGCATGTACTGCGGATTGCATAATTTTTCAGTAATGAGTACTGCTATTTTTTGGGGAAATCATAATCCGCCAACTCGCCGATAACAGAGCCGGTTTCTGACCAGCCGTCCATATCCAGCCTTATCATCGCAATTGCACAGGTCGGCATATCGCTGATAACAGGACCACACAGCATATTCACCAGTCCGGTCATATCCGGGTTGTGGCCAACCAGCATCACTTCTGTATAGCGTTCATCGAGCCGCTGCAAAATATTCAGCAAGACCCCGCTACCGGAGCAGTACGCGTCCTTTTCCACGACTATACCTGCATCGGGGTAATCTATCTGCTGCGCGATACATTGCGCCGTTGTAATTGCACGGTTGGCAGGGCTCGATAAAATCAATTCAGGCATTCGCCCGAGCGCTTTCATCCTGGCGCCCATATCCTTACAGTTGAGAAAGCCACGCTTGTTTAAAGGGCGGTCGATATCCGCAAGTCCCGACTCACTCCAGGAAGACTTTGCATGCCGAACAAGATAAAGAGTCTTTTGCACGCTTGTTAAGCCAGCTGACTATCCACCAGGTGACACCGAACCATGCGTGATTCCGACAGGCGGGTGACCTGTGGATAACTTTTGCCGCATTCCGGCCTGGCCTGCTGGCAGCGCGGATGGAAATGACAACCTTGCGGCGGGTTTGACGGCGAAGGCAAATCACCTTCAAGGCGAATGATCTTGCGCTCACTCTCATCATCGATGCGCGGGACTGCTGAAAGCAGGGCCTGGGTGTAGGGATGTCTGGGATCTTCCAGTACCTCGTTTACTGCACCCTCTTCCACAATGCGGCCAAGGTACATGACCGCTACCCGGTCGGCTATATAGGAAACAACGGACAGGTCGTGAGTGATGAACAGGAACGAGAGTCCCAGTTCGCGTTGCAGATCCTGCAACAGGTTGAGGATCTGCGCCTGAACTGAAACGTCCAGTGCACTGGTGGGTTCGTCGCAGACAATAAGTTTCGGGTTAACTGCCAGCGCACGTGCGATACAGATGCGCTGACGCTGGCCCCCGGAGAACTCGTGCGGGTAAAGGTGTATATGATCGGGCCGCAATCCGACCTGGCGTAACAATTCCTGTGCGCGCTGCCTGCGTTGTATTGAGTTGGCGCCAATCCGCTGGGCGATCATGCCCTCTTCAATAATATCCACGATTCTCATGCGCGGATTCATTGACGAATAGGGATCCTGGAATATTATCTGGAAATCCGAGCGACGGCTGCGCAGTGCCTCGCCCTTGAGCTCTGTCAGTTCGACTGACTCAAAACGCACGGTGCCGGCGGTGGTTTTCAGCAGCTGCAGGATCCCCTTGCCGACCGTTGTTTTGCCGCACCCGGATTCACCAACCAGCGCCAGGGTCTGTCCCTCGGCAATCGACAGACTGACACCATCCACCGCGCGCACCTCACCGACAATACGCTTGAACAAACCCTTGTGAATGGGGAAATGGATCTTCAGCTCATCGACTTCAAGCAACTCATTTTTTGATGTGATACTGGTTCGGACCGGTTGTGCTGCTGCGTCGTCCCCGGATATCCGGCTTTCCGGTGCCGACAGTGTGGGATCGGCCAGGTGACAACGCACACCTTGTACCCCAGGGTACCCTCTCGGCGCTAGCGCCTCACCTTGCACCCCAGGGTACCCTCTCGGCGCTAGCGCCTCACCTTGCACCCCAGGGTACCCTCTCGGCGCTAGCGCCTCACCTTGCACCCCAGGGTACCCTCTCGGCGCTAGCGCCTCACCTTGTTCCGAAGCGGTTTCAAACCAGCCTGGAACCTGTTGCTGACAGATATCCCAGGCGCGCTCGCAACGATCGGCAAAACGGCAGCCATGAAATGTCTGGTTGAGCAGCGGCACAGTCCCGGGAATAACTGTCAGCCGTTCCTCACGTTTACTGCTGTCCGGAAGCGCGGCAAATAATTTATTGCTGTAGGGATGTTGTGCCTGCCCGAAAAAGAGCGCGCGTGGAGCCTGCTCAACCAGTTGGCCGGCATACATGACAGCGATACGATCCGCCATTTCCGAGACTACACCCAGGTCGTGCGTTATCAGCAGCACGGCCATGCCGCGCTTTTCCTGCTGGCGTCTGATCAGCTCCAGCACCTGTGCCTGGATGGTTACGTCCAGCGCAGTGGTCGGTTCATCGGCGATCAACAGATCCGGATCACCGGCCAGTGCCATAGCGATCATGACGCGCTGCTTCATGCCGCCGGACAACTGGTGCGGGTATTCTCGATAGCGGCGTGCGGCGTCGGGGATGCCCACATCATCCAGCAGTTCCACTACCCGTGGCCGCGCCTGAGCACCGCGCAGATCCTTGTGTTGCTCCAGGCTTTCTGCGATCTGGTCGCCGATGGTCATCACCGGATTCAGCGATGTCATCGGTTCCTGGAATATCATGGCAATGCGGCCGCCACGCACGGCTCGCATGCCGGTTTCGGGCAATGACAGCAGCTCTTCTCCATTCAGCCGCACGGAACCGCCGACAATCTCACCGGCCGGTTGTGGCAGCAGGCGCAACAGTGCCAGCGCGGTCATGGATTTACCACAGCCCGATTCACCCAGCAAGGCGAAGGTCTCACCACGCCTGATCTGGAAACTGACGGCATCGACAGGACGTATGGCCCTGTCCCCGCTACCGATTCGGACGCTTAGTTCTTTTACCTGTAACAGCGTTTCACTCATAATTTATCGTTGTGCCTGCAAACGTGGATCAAAGGCGTCACGGACTGCATCGGAAAACAGGTTCGCTGCCAGGACCAGGATGAACATGAAACTGAATGCGGCCAGCAGCGACCACCACACCATCGGTTCCCGGGCCATCTCCAGGCGCGCACGGTTAATCATATTGCCCCAGCTCTGGGTGGTAGGATCTACACCAACACCAACGTAGGACAGCACGGCCTCGGCCAGCACCAGGCCGCTGAAATCGATAACCACGGCGATCATCACCAGGTGCATCAGGTTGGGAAGCAGGTGACGGACCAGTATGCTGGACTTCGCCACACCGAAGGCATCAGCCGCCTGCACGTAATCCAGCTCGCGCAGCTTCAGAGTTTCACCACGCAGCAGACGGCACAGGCCGGTCCAGCTGGTAATTCCCAGAATCAGACACAGGAACAGCAGGCGCAGATCGGCTCTTTCTGCCATAGTCTCGAACAGTTCCGGGTGATTGGCCATGTAGACCTGCATCATCAGTACCGCTGCGGCAATCAGCAGTACGCCTGGGATAGAGTTCAATGTCGTATATAGATACTGGATGACGTCGTCTACCCAGCCCCGGAAATAACCGGCCATCATGCCAAGTAACACCGCGAAGGGCAGCATGACCAGGGTCGTCAGGGTGCCAATCACCAGGCCGGTACGGATACTTTTTATGGTCTGGTACAGCACGTCCTGACCGACTTTATCTGTGCCCAGAATATGATAGGCAGCGGACAGGTTTATCATCAACGCAATCAGCAGCACGAAAACAGCCAGCGTCAGCAGCGCGGTGCGCCAGGGTACATCGGAAGCCCCCCTCGCGATGATACCCAGCGCTGTCATCCATGGCTTCTGCCATTTGCGCGCCAGGCGCAGTCCCAATAAACCGTAGAGCAACAAAATAATCGCCACCGCTTCCGCCAATGCTGTTACCGAGCGTCTGGCGATATCCGCACCCTTCTGCTTTGCCGGATCCGTCAAGTGTGCACCGCCATATTTAAGGCGCGGGAATACTCTGCGCTGTTCGCCATCAGGACCGGTTACCGTTTCCCTGGCATACAGGTGGGCCGCAAAAGGTGCCGAATAGGTTTTTTCATCCTGGGCCCGCATCGGCCCCAGCAGAGTATCGAGCACACTCAATACATCACCCGAATACTGAACTTCCTGTTGCCCTTCCTGCTCCGGCAGCGATTTACGAAAATGTATTGAATCCAGCAGACCGGTAATTGTATAAACGCTTAGCACCACCAATGATGCAACAGCCATACGGCTGCGCACCACCTGCCCCCAGGGAGCACGCAGGTGTTCCTTGTTGCGTGCAACCCAGGCAAAGGCGAGCACCACCACGAGCAGCACAAAGACCAGCGCATCGGTCCACAGAAACACATACTGGATCATGACAGGCGTATCCTCGGGTCTACCAGCGTGTAGGAAATATCCGTCAGTAACAGACCCAGGATATACAGCACCGAGCCCAGAAACACCATGGCGCGCACAATGGCAAAGTCCTGCGTCTGTATGGCTTCTATGGTGTAACTGCCAAGCCCGGGAATTCCAAAAAAGGACTCCATAATCAGGCTACCCATAAACAGCAGGGGAAGCACCACAACGATACCAGTCAGAATCGGTACCATGGCATTCTTCAGCACATGCCGGAACAGCAGCCGAACTTCCGGCAGACCTTTGGCACGCGCAGTTCGTACGTAGTCACGATTGATCTCTTCCAGGAAGATGGTGCGATACCAGCGGCTGCTGGAACCGATACCGGAAAATACCCCTATCGCAACCGGCAACAAAATAAAGCGCCAGGCCTGCATGCCGGGTTCATAGCCTGAAACAGGGACCAGGTGCAGCAGTTTACTGAACAGGTACTGTCCGCCGATGATATAAAACAGGCCCGAGATGGACATCAGTACAACACACAGCATCACCCCTGACAGATCCAGGTAGGTGCCGCGAAAAAACGCCAGCAGCATGGAAAAGCTTATATTCACCAGCAAACCAATCAGCAGTGTTGGCAGGGCTATAGCAAGACTGGGCCACATGCGCTGACTGATATCCTCACCGATATCCCTGCCGGCGTCGGATGAGCCAAAATCAAAGACAAACAGGCGAATGGATTTGCCGTAAAAAATCGTGTCCGTTACCCTGGCTATACCACTGGCCTCCTGGTTGTACAGCAAGGGCTGGTCATAACCGTGTTCCTGTTTCCATTTCTCGATAGCCTCCGGCGTCACGCGCTTCATACCCAGGTGCATACGTGCCACGTCGTCGGGGGTATTCACCACAAAGAACAGGACGAAAGTAAGCAGGTTAACGCCGATAAGGATGGGAACAGCATACAGGGCCCGGCGAATGATGTAGGCAAACATCAGCTGTTCACAACCTGTGCCTGCTGCTTTTCATGCCGGCGGTAGCCGACATAGGCCGGAACCACCGAGGCGACCAGTACCAGCAGGATCAATGCCAGCGGCCAGACCACAGGATGGTTCCAGGTTTCCCGTTGCCGTTCGCGCAACTGCGGATCAATACGCTTGTACTTGAGCGTATTGTTTGCCATCAGGTTGGGTTTGGCGTTGTGATACCAGTCGTGGTAGAGCACGAAATCTTTGGGGTGAAATCCAAACACCCAGGGTGCGTCTTCACGCAGGATTTCCACCATTCGGTCAATCGCGGCCTGTCGTTGTGGGCCGTTCCTCATGTTTTTCATTTTCTCGAACAGACGGTCGTATTCAGCGTTCCTGTAATTGGCTGCATTTTCGCCATTGTGCTCAACTTTTCCGTTGTTCCCGTACAGCAGGAACAGGAAGTTTTCCGGATCCGGGTAGTCCGCATTCCAGCCCCACTGAAATATCTGCGCAGTGCCCTTCAGCATTTTATCCTGAAAGCGGTTGTAATCCGTATTGCGGATCTGCAACTGGATACCGAGTTTGGCGAACTGTTTTCGTATCCAGTTCTGCTGCGCCGAGGAATCCGGTGTTCCACCGGTAGTATCGAAGTACAGGACCAGCGGTTTCCCGCTCTCTATATCTCTGCCGTCCGGGTACCCCGCCTTTGCCAGCAACCTGCGTGCCTCTGCAACCGACTTGCGTTGTGGACCCTGCGGAGTCCAGTCATACACATAGGTGTTTACTCCTTCCTTGCCATCCAGAAACCCGGAAATTCCAGGCGGCAAGGGACTCTGTGCAGGGATACCGCGGCCATTGCGGAAAATCGATATGTACTCTTCGTAGTCCATGGCAATCGAGAGGGCACGACGCAACAGGCGTGCCCGTTCGCTGTCGCCGCCTACTACCGGGTCCAGCATGTTAAAGCCCATGTAAAAAATCGATGTGGATACCGCGGTACTGAGATGAATACCTTTTTCCTGCATCTCCGGAGTCAGCGCGATATCACCACCGGAACCAATCTGTATCGCCTGGTCAAAACTGTCGGAGCTGACACCGGACACGTCGTAGTAGCCTTGCAGAAACTTGTTCCAGGTAGGAATGGCCTCCTTTTCCAGACTGTAGACTACTTTATCGATAAAGGGCATCTGCCGCCCGGCATCCTCGAGATAACCCGCCTGTGCATCACCCGAATCACCTTCCCGGGGATACGGTTCACCACGGAAATTAGGGTTGCGCTCCAGCACCATCTGCCGGTTGGGGTTATTGACAGTCAGCATGTAGGGGCCCGTACCGACCGGGTACCAGTCCAGGGTAATGTTGCGTTCCTTCATCCCCGGCTGCGTGTAGAACAGATCGGCTTCCCACGGAATCGGTGCAAAAAACGGCATCGCCAGCCAGTACAGGAACTGCGGATATTTCCCGCGCACCTTGATGCGATAACGGTAACGATCCAGCACCTCTACGCCAGCCAGCGGGAAATCTTCCAGATTCAGGTAATGCGGCTGTGACGTATCCGTGCTTTTCTTCTTGTAGGCCTGTTCCAGCGTCGTGGCATACTCTTTCAGGCCAACAATATACTCCGACATAAGGCCGAATATCGGTGAGTTCAGCTGCGGATGTGCCAACCGTTTTATCTGGCGCACATAATCTGCGGCGATCAGCTCGCGACTGCCGGACTCCCGGAAATCAGACAGTGCATTCACCGAATCCAGGTCCGTTTCACGCAATGCATGATAGACATACCGGCCCTGCTCGTCTTTTGCAAATGCCGGGTGTGGCTGGTAACGGATACCCTTTTGAATTTCGATGTCATATACGCTGTAGGCGATTTCATCGTCATTGACACCGTCCGGCAGGCGCTGACCCGCTTCACCCAGATAATACGCTTCAGGCTGTTGCGTGGCGGTGAGCGGTTCCAGTTGATACGGGCGTTTAAGGAAATGGTATTGCAGCGGTGGCTCGTAAATCTGTCCGTTAAACACCACTTCATTGGAACTGTAGGAGCGCGCCGGATCCAGATGATTAGGGCGCGCCGAGAACGAAGAGTAGAGAATATTCTGTCCCGCCTGGTCGGGCGGATAGGGACTGTTCCAGGACTGATCACTGCAGGCAGTAGCAACAAAAACCGCCACGAAGAACAGCATCCATTTCTCGAACGGGATCGAGCGGTTGAACAACAGTCCTGGCGCACGCATGAGGCCGCATTATAGAGCCCGATCAAGAAGTTTCACAGACCCTTCCAGTATGGGTGTTTTTCCGGTACCTTACCGCCACCAAATCTTAAAATTCAGAGGTCAGCTCAGCCATGGGATTTCTAAGCGGTAAACGTGCGCTCATCGTCGGACTCGCCAGTAACCGGTCTATCGCCTGGGGCATCGCCAAGGCCATGCAGCGCGAAGGTGCTGAACTTGCCTTCACCTACCAGAACGAGAAACTTCGTGACCGGGTAGGGAAAATGGCCGGCGAATGCGGTACTGAAATTACTGTACCCTGTGATGTTTCCAGTGATGAAGAAATTGACGCTGTATTTGACCACCTGGACAACTACTGGGATGGCCTCGATATTATTGTGCACTCAGTCGCTTTTGCACCACGCGCCGAACTGGAAGGAGACTATCTCGAATCTGTCAGCCGCGAGGGTTTCCGTGTCGCCCATGAAATCAGTTCCTACAGCTTTTCGGCGCTGGCCAAGTCCGGTTGCCGCATGATGGAAGGGCGCGACGGCTCTCTGCTGACACTGAGCTATTACGGCGCCGAAAAAGCCATGCCCAATTACAATGTCATGGGGCTGGCCAAAGCCAGCCTGGAAGCCAATGTGCGCTATATGGCCCAGAGCCTGGGACCGGATGGCATTCGCGTTAACGCCATCTCTGCCGGTCCTATCAAAACGCTGGCGGCAGCAGGCATCACCAATTTCCGTAAAATGCTGACCATGATGGAAAACACAGCACCGCTGCGCCGCAATGTCACCATAGAAGAAGTGGGTAACGCGGCAGCTTTCCTGTGTTCAGACCTTGCGTCGGGGATCACAGGCGAAGTGACCTATGTGGACGCTGGCTACAACACGACAGGCATGCCGCCGCTGGGTTGACGACCGCCGCCGGTAGAGGCGCTACCCTTTCAGGATACCCTGTTCACCTTCACTTTTTGCGATTATTACCGCACCGCAGGAATCACTGAAAATATTCACCGAGGTCCGGAACATATCCAGTATCCGGTCTACCGCCAGTATCAGGCCAATCGCTTCTACCGGAAGTCCGATAGTTGTAAGAATTATAGTGATCGCCACCAGGCTCGCGGCGGGAATTCCGGCAACGCCAATGGACGTCAACAAGGCGACCAGTACTATGGTGAACTGGGTCACGAAACCAAGCTCCAGCCCATAAGCCTGGGCAATAAACATCGCCGCCACGCACTCGTACAGCGCTGTACCGTCCATGTTCACAGTCGCACCCAGCGGCAACACAAAACTGGAGGTACGGCTGGACACCCTCGCATTGTCCTGTACGCACTCCATGGTTAATGGCAGGGTCGCTGAAGAGGATGCTGTCGAGAAGGCGGTCAGGATAGCCGGCATCATGGCTTTGTAGTGCCGCAATGGACTCACCCTGGCAATGAAGGCAAGCATGAGAGGCAGGGTCACCAGCACATGCACCGCCAGTGCCAGCAGAACACTCAGGGTAAAGGTGCCCAGTGAAAGCGCCAGCTCGTCGAGCTGTTCGGGACCAATACCGGCCACTGTCTTCGCCACCAGGCCAAAAACGCCCAGCGGTGCAAATTTCATGATGAAGCCGGTAATGCCCATCATGACATCGGCAACACCCTGCCAGAAGCGCTCCAGCATAGTGCATTTGTCCTTGTCGATCCGGGTCATGAAGTACCCGAACAACAGGCTGAAGAAGATCAACCCCAGCATCTGACCGTCAGCTGCAGCTGCCACAACGTTGGGCGGCACCATGCTCAGGAATACACCGGTCAGGTCGGCAACGGATTTCCCCTGAACCTTGTCGGCAACCTGGTTAGCTGCTTCCAGATTGAGGCCCATCACCTCCCCCGCGGGCACTCCGTGAACAATGCCCGGATTCAACAGGTTCACGAACAGCAGTCCGGTCACAATGGCCAACAGACTTGTGGTGAGATAAAACAGGAGGGTCTTGCCACCCAGCCGTCCCAGGCCATGTGATCCACCGACACTCGAAACACCGGTGATAATGGATGACATGATCAGCGGTACTATTATCATCTTCAACGCATTCAGAAACATGGCGCCAATGAACGCGTAGACCTGATAGAGCACTACACCCAGCAGGGTTCCTTCCTTACCACTCAGGTATCCGGCAACCACTGCCAGAACAAGCGCAATCAATATCTGCCAGTGGAGTTTAATGTGCACGGCTGGAATGAATCACAATCGGATATTTATCCCTGGAGGTGCTAACCGTATCAGGGCTGCTGTTCTTCCGGAACAGTGATGGTTGCGCGTGCGCGCAACCCCTCGAGCAGAGCTGACTGCACCAGAGTGCGGCGCATGTTCTCATAACCGCGCTCAAGTTGCGTACGATCCTTCTCCGGTATAGCCGCTGGATCAGGGTCATTTACGCTGGTCAACCGCACGATAGCGTAGTCGTCATTACTCAACTGAAAACCCTTGTCCTCGCTCCCACCTTCTGCGGGTCGCGCCATCCTGAAGGCCTCGCGCACAACTTCAGGATTAATTTCCGGCGCTGAACGATTAACACCTTCTGCCTTTTTGAAAGTCAGGTAGTCCTGATCATTCAATTCTTCCAGCTTAGCACCCTGCTCCAGCTTCTGTAACAGCGCTTTACCTTCCTCAGCGGTTTTTTCCATCACCAGCTTCCGTTTCAGGATTTCAACAATCGATTCCTTTACTGTTTCCAGCGACTCAGGGCGGGCTGCTTGGCGCTCTTCAACCCGTACCACAATGGCGTCGTTGCTGCCGACTTCAACCGGTTCGCTGTTGTTCCCTGCTTCCAGAACATCGTCACTGAAAGCTGCCAGCCGTACTTTCGGGTACTCAGCTATGCCGGAACCCCCGTCTGCTGTTATCCAGTCAGTGGATTGCACTTCCATCCCCAGCGCTTCAGCGGCAGCATCCAGGGAGTCCGGGTTTTCATAACTCACATCGGTTAACAGCTCCAGCTGTTCGTAGAACAGTTCGTCCACTTCGCGTTGCTTGAGTTCATCGATCAACTCCACCCGCACCTGGTCAAGCTCAGGAATCTCACTGCCACGAATTTCAGCGAGTTTTATGATGTGGAATCCGAACTGCGTTTTGACGGGCTCTGATACATCGCCAACTTGCTGGCTGAATACTGCATCGTCAAATTCCGGAACCATGGCACCACGCGCAAAAAAGCCCAGGTCGCCACCCTGCGCTGATGAACCGGGATCTTTTGAGTACTTCCTGGCGAGTTCGGCAAAATCCCCACCTGCCTGAATCTGTTTCAACACGTCCCTGGCTTCTGCCTCTGCCTTGTTTACGGCATCTTCATCAGCATCGGCGGCAACCTGTATCAGAATATGGCTGGCACGTCTCTGTTCCTGGGTAAGGAGGGCCTGCTTTCGTTCCTCGTAATAAGCCAGCAGGTCGCCTTCTTCAATTTCGATATCCTTGCCAAGCCCTTCACCACTAAGGCGCAGGTAAGCCAGGCGCACACGCTCGGGGGCCATGAACTCTTCACTGTGCTGGCTGAAATACGCTTCCACCTGGTCATCACCAACTTCCATGTTTTTCCGGAATGGTTCTGATGCAACCACCAGGTAGCTGAAGTCACGTTTCTGTTCCTGCAGACGATAGGAACGCTCCAGCTCGGCGCGAGTCACGAATGTTGTCCGGGAAAGACCGGCCAGCAACTGTTCTATCTGCATATCCTGCCTGAGGGCCTGTTCGAAACCGGCGGGCACCCGTCCCTGTTGTGCCAGAAGGTCCTTGTAGCGCTGCTCAGAAAATTCCCCATCGACCTGAAGTGCCGGAATCGCGTGTATCCTTGCGGCAAGCAGCTGGTCACTGATCTGCATGCTTTCGGCTTCCACCGCCTGTAACAGCAACTGTTTGTCAATCAACGTATTCAGGGCGCGCTGCTTGAGCATATCTTCATCGATCAGCGCCGGATTAAAAGCATCACCCATCATTTGCTCCATCTGCGCCCGCTGCTGCTGGTAGGCCATCTGGAGTTCCCGGTTCGATATCTCTACATCGTTCACGACAGCCGCAAAAACCTGGGACTTGTCCTGCAAATACGAACCCAGGCCAAACAGAGCAAAGGTGACAATAATCAGACCGATGATGAACCAGCCCAACCCCCCCATTACCTTATCGCGCATTGCTTGTAACATGATGACTTATCCTGTTGCGTACTTGATTTATTAACCGTCGCGCTTATTGTACTGCGCGCAAATAAAAAACGGGCGCCCTGCTGGACGCCCGTTCTATAAGGTGGCGGAGTGGACGGGACTCGAACCCGCGACCCCCGGCGTGACAGGCCGGTATTCTAACCAGCTGAACTACCACTCCAAAACCTTGGTGGGTGCTGAGGGGATCGAACCCCCGACATTCGCCTTGTAAGGGCGACGCTCTCCCAGCTGAGCTAAGCACCCCAGGGTAGCGCGCTAGTTTACGGCATCCTTAAATGCTTTGCCAGCCTTAAAGGCCGGTGCATTGGAGGCCTTGATCTGGATGGTTTCACCTGTCTGGGGGTTACGACCGGCGCGGGCCGCGCGTGCGCGAACCTCGAAGGTACCAAACCCGACCAGGGTTACGGAATCACCGCCGCGGAGGGTTTCGGTGATGGTATCAATCACAGCATCGACTGCCCGGGTCGCATCTGCTTTGGAAAGATCCGCGGAACTGGCGACTGCATCTATTAACTCGGCTTTATTCATAAGAGTGCGACCCTCGATTATTGGATTTGGTGTGTGAAGTAAAAAGCGTACAGGAGCTGGCTAAAAAATAGCCAAATCCCGAAATATATAAGGTGGTTTGCCAACAGCCCCCATACCTGTGCCCGGCTTTATACCAAGCAGGCTCGGGACACGTCAAATAAAAAACCCCCGGGCCAGCGTAAAAGAATACTGATTACGCAGGCCCGGGGGCGGTTCGGGCATGATTTTAATGTGTTCTAACGGTCTTGACTTTGCCAGACTGCTTGCTCTTTCCCTTTGCTTTTGCTTCCGTTTTCGCATCCTCGGACAGGGGTTCAGGCGCATGCTGAAGAGCCACTTCCAGCACTTCGTCAATCCACCTCACCGGCCGTATATCAAGTTTGTCTTTGACATTCTCGGGGATTTCCGCAAGATCCTTGCGATTCTCTTCCGGGATCAAAACGGTTGTAATCCCGCCACGGTGCGCAGCCAGCAGTTTTTCCTTTAGACCACCGATTGGCAACACTTCACCGCGCAGCGTGATCTCGCCGGTCATGGCGACATCAGCACGCACCGGAACCCGGGTTAAGGCAGACACCAGCGTGGTGCACATTCCGACACCTGCGCTTGGACCATCCTTCGGCGTCGCACCTTCGGGCACGTGCACATGGATATCGTACTTCTGGTAGAAGTCCTCTTCGATACCCAGTGCCTCTGCGCGGCTGCGTACCACCGTGGTCGCAGCCTGAATGGATTCCTGCATCACTTCACCAAGCTGCCCGGTGTGGATCAGGCGCCCCTTACCCGGCACGATTGTGGCTTCAATACTGAGCAGTTCCCCACCCACTTCGGTCCATGCCAGACCTGTCACCTGTCCGATCTGGTCATGCTCTTCAGCCCGGCCATAACGGAAGCGCTTCACTCCGAGATACTTTTCGATATTGTCCGGTGACACAGTAAGGCTTTCACCATCCTTGTTAAGCAGCAACTCCTTGACCACCTTGCGGCAAATCTTGGCAATCTCGCGCTCCAGGTTACGTACGCCGGCCTCGCGCGTGTAGTAACGCACGATGTCACGAATCGTTTCATCGGTGATGCAAAGCTCACCTTCCTTCAAACCGTTATTTTTGATCTGCTTCTGCAGCAGATAGCGTGTCGCGATGTTGACCTTCTCGTCTTCTGTATATCCCGGAATACGAATGACTTCCATACGATCCAGCAATGGACCGGGAATATTCAGCGAGTTCGAAGTGGCGACAAACATCACGTCAGAGAGATCGAATTCAACTTCCAGGTAATGATCACCGAACGTGCTGTTCTGCTCAGGATCGAGCACTTCCAGCAAAGCCGATGAAGGATCACCGCGGAAGTCCATGGACATCTTGTCGATTTCGTCCAGCAGGAACAGCGGATTTCTTACACCGACCTTGGAAAGGTTCTGAATTATCTTTCCTGGCAGCGAACCTATATAGGTACGCCGGTGACCACGAATCTCGGCTTCATCACGTACGCCGCCCAGTGACATGCGGGTAAACTTGCGATTGGTCGCACGTGCAATAGACCGGCCCAGGGAAGTTTTGCCAACTCCCGGAGGCCCGACCAGACACAGGATTGGCCCTTTCAATTTGCGTACGCGCTGCTGTACAGCGAGGTATTCCAGAATACGTTCCTTGACCTTGTCCAGCCCGTAATGATCTTCGTCGAGAACGGTCTCTGCCCGGCTGAGGTCATGGCGAATCTTGGTGCGTTTTTTCCACGGCGCGCTCACCAGCCAGTCGATGTAATTACGCACTACTGTAGCTTCGGCAGACATTGGAGACATCATTTTGAGTTTGTTCAACTCTGCGTTGGCCTTGGCATCCGCCTCCTTGCTCATGCCCGCCTTTTTGATTTTTTCCTGTAGCTCATCCGTTTCATTGGGGACGTCATCCATCTCGCCCAGTTCTTTCTGGATGGCTTTCATCTGTTCGTTCAGGTAATACTCGCGCTGGCTCTTTTCCATTTGCTGCTTTACGCGACCGCGGATGCGTTTTTCGATTTGCAGTACATCGATCTCGCCTTCGATGATACCCATCAGGTGTTCGAGGCGTGCCGGCACATCCTCGATTTCCAGGATGCGCTGTTTCTCGCCCAGCTTGAGCACCATATGGGCAGCGATAGTATCCGCAAGACGGCCCGGCTCATCGATACCCGACAGTGACGTCAGGATCTCCGGCGGGACCTTGCGATTCAGCTTCACGTACTGATCAAACAGTGTCAACAGCGAGCGCATCAGTACCTCAACCTCGCGTTCACCGGATTGTTCGCCGTCCGCTCTGTGCTCTATGCTGGCGGAAAAGAATTCTTCGGTAGTCTCAAACTTCACAACAGCTGCGCGCTCGGCGCCTTCCACCAGAACCTTGACTGTTCCGTCCGGCAATTTCAGCAATTGCAAAATTGTCGACAAGGTGCCGATTTCATGAATATCCTCGACCTGCGGATCATCGACTTCCGCACTCTTTTGTGCGACCAGCAGTATCCGCTTGTCATCGTCCATGGCAGCTTCCAGTGCCCGGATCGATTTTTCCCGTCCCACAAACAGCGGGATGACCATATGGGGATAGACGACAACATCGCGCAGAGGGAGAACTGGGACGATAGCCGTTGAGTTACTGGTTTCTTCAGTGGTGTTTTCGTTCTGCTCCATCAGGGAGGTCCTCGTGTCCGATTCTGGTCGAAGAGCGCCTGTAACTGGTAGCGCTCCCTGGCTCTATATGGGGATAACCGTGAGGCATTTCAATGACGGTTTTTATCCCCACCTGAAAAACTGCAAGAAGCAAGCCACTTACCACCCAGCGTCAGCAGGCACGCAGCAAACGGAAACTGGCGCTGAAGTATAGCCTATTTCCTGATATACAAACGTCCACCCGGCCACCTTGCGGCGCCGGTCATCAGTTCTGATCAAGCGGGGGGGATGCTGCTAGTCGGATGATGCCGCTCGCTGATCCTGATCCGAGTCGTACACCAGGTACGGCTCTGATTCACCAGCAATAGCCCGCTCATCCACCACAACTTTCTGGACACTGTTCAGGGAAGGAATTTCGTACATGGTATCCAGCAGCACGTGCTCCATTATGGTGCGCAATCCGCGTGCTCCGGTTTTGCGATCCATGGCCTTTCTGGCAATGGCTCTGAGCGCTTCATCCCGAAACTCGATCTCCGCGCCTTCCATTGCAAACAATTTCGCATATTGCTTGGTAAGCGCATTCTTGGGCTCGGTCAGAATGCTGATCAGGGCATCCTCGTCGAGTTCTTCCAGCGTCGCCACAACCGGCAGACGGCCGACAAACTCGGGAATAAGCCCAAACTTGATCAAGTCCTCGGGTTCCACATCGTGGAGGACTTCACCTACATTGACTTCCTCATCCTTGGTTTTAACTTCAGCAGAAAAACCAATGCCACCTTTTTCGGAACGGCCCTTGATGATTTTTTCCAGGCCTGCGAACGCACCACCGACAATGAACAGGATACTGGACGTATCCACTTGCAGGAATTCCTGCTGTGGGTGCTTGCGGCCACCCTGTGGAGGAACCGATGCCACGGTACCCTCGATAAGTTTCAGCAAAGCCTGCTGTACACCTTCACCGGATACATCACGGGTAATGGAAGGGTTATCCGACTTGCGGGAGATCTTGTCGATTTCGTCAATGTAGACAATGCCGGTCTGCGCCTTGTCTACATCATAGTCACACTTCTGCAACAGCTTCTGAATGATGTTTTCTACATCCTCACCCACATAACCGGCTTCAGTCAGGGTGGTCGCATCGGCGATCGTGAACGGGACATTAAGCATACGCGCCAGCGTCTCGGCCAACAGGGTCTTGCCGCAACCGGTTGGACCAATCAGAAGGATGTTACTCTTGGAGAGCTCCACTTCATCCTTCTTGTTGCCTGATTCCAGACGTTTGTAGTGATTGTAGACCGCAACTGACAATACTTTTTTTGCGTTGGCCTGGCCTATGACATACTCATTCAGTATTGCATTGACCTCCTGAGGCTTGGGTAATTTACTGCTGCCACTGGACGTCTTCTCCTGCATCTCCTCACGGATGATGTCATTACAGAGTTCGACACACTCGTCGCAGATAAACACCGACGGGCCGGCAATCAGTTTGCGCACTTCATGCTGGCTCTTTCCGCAGAAAGAGCAATAAAGCAGTTTTCCGTCGTCGCTTTTCCCGTTTCGCTCGTTACTCATTTCCTGTCTCCGACTCTCGGTGCATCTCCTAATCCTATCAGCGGCAGATCCGTAATCACCTGAACACTCAGGCTGTTACCAGTTTAGCTGGTTCCTATTCAACACCGTAGAGAGCGGTCTGGCAAGTGTTCCCGGCGGCAATCTACGGTTTTTTTAACCTTTTTCCGTGTCTTCTTTCCTCGACACCAGGATCTCGTCAATCAGACCGTAGTCCCTGGATTCCTCCGCCCCCAGAAAGTTGTCCCGGTCAGTATCCGTCTGAATCTTGTCCAGAGGCTGCCCGGTATGGTTCGAAAGGATGGTATTGAGGCGCTCGCGTACCAGCAGAATCTCACGCGCGTGAATATCGATATCGCTCGCCTGGCCCTGGTAACCACCCAGCGGCTGGTGGATCATCATGCGCGAATGTGGCAGACAATAACGTTTTCCCTTCGCGCCACCCGCCAGCAGCACAGCACCCATGCTGGCTGCCTGTCCGATGCACATGGTGCTGACATCAGCCTTGATAAATTGCATGGTGTCATAGATAGCCAGGCCCGCAGTCACAGAACCACCTGGTGAATTTATGTACAGATGGATGTCCTTGTCCGGATTCTCGGATTCCAGAAACAGCAGCTGGGCGACAATCACATTGGCCATATAATCCTCGACCGGGCCGACCACAAACACCACGCGCTCCTTGAGCAGCCGTGAATAGATATCGTAGGACCGTTCGCCACGCGCCGTCTGTTCAATGACCATGGGAACCAGGTTCAATGCCTGTATATTCCCTGCGCCATACTTGCTATTACTATCTGACATCTATCAGTTTCCTTTATGTCACAAACCCGGATCAGGCCTGAATGATTTCCTCAAAATTTACCGGTTTCTCG
>Ga0316193_10000128_pt1 | contig 40571 bp, 37 predicted proteins | sample MerIslsedime2_MG_FD_207735 | JGI IMG/M metagenome (GOLD analysis project Ga0316193, IMG submission 207735) | Coastal sediment microbial communities from Maine, United States - Merrow Island sediment 2 | ecosystem: Environmental > Aquatic > Marine > Coastal > Sediment | place: USA: Maine... | reverse complement strand
ACTGCCTGCAGGAACGAAATCAGGAAAAAATCCGCAAATTCAGGGGCCTGAATGCTGCCCGGTGTAGGCACCGTCCAGCCAAGTCTGCTAATATCAGCGACTCGGTTCAAGCCTATGCCCCAGTCAATATACCCATTACTCACACGCATTGACTCCCCTGCTGACCTGCGCAGCCTGGATGACGATGTATTGGTGCAACTGGCCGATGAATTACGGGAATTCCTGATCGAGTCGGTCTCCAGCACCGGCGGTCACCTGTCTGCCGGGCTGGGTGTGGTTGAATTGACGATTGCCCTGCACAAGGTGTTCAACACACCGGATGACAAGCTGGTCTGGGATATCGGACACCAGGCCTACCCGCACAAGATCCTCACGGGCCGCCGTGATGCCATGGGCAGCCTGCGCCGCCGTGATGGTCCAAGCGGATTTCTCAGCCGCGAGGAAAGTGAATACGATGCCTTTGGTGCGGGTCACTCCAGCACCTCTATCAGTGCCGCCCTGGGAATGGCCGTGGTTGCCTCGCTGAAGAACCTGGACCGGCAAACAGTGGCCATTATCGGGGATGGAGCAATGACAGCCGGCATGGCCTACGAGGCATTAAACAATGCCGGCGATCTCCACAGCGACCTGCTGGTGATTCTGAACGACAACGAGATGTCGATTTCCCGCAACCGCGGCGCCATGTCAAATTACCTGGCACGTATCCTCTCAGGCAGTTTTTACACCGGTGTCCGGGAACGCAGCAAGAGCATTCTCAATCATCTGCCAGGCACCCGGGAATTCGTGCGCCGCTGGGAAGAACATGTAAAAGGGATGTTCATGCCCGGCACCCTGTTCGAGGAACTGGGGTTCAACTACATCGGTCCCATTGACGGACACGACATTCCGACACTCTTGAAGACATTACAAAACCTGCAGGGCATGACAGGACGTCGTTTCCTGCACGTGGTCACACAGAAAGGCAAGGGCTATCACCCGGCAGAAAAAGACCCCTGTAATTTCCACGGCGTCACACCCTTTGACCGGGAAACCGGTCAACAACAAAAATCATCATCGGCCAGGACCTACACTCGGGTATTCGGTGACTGGCTGTGCGACATGGCCCGGAGCGACAGCAAACTCGCGGGCATCACGCCCGCAATGCGCGAAGGTTCAGGACTGGTCGAATTCGCGGAACGGTTTCCGGAACGCTATTTCGATGTCGGCATTGCCGAGCAGCATGCAGTGACCTTCGCCGCCGGCATGGCCTGCGAGGGCATGAAGCCGGTGGTCGCCATTTACTCCACTTTCCTGCAGCGTGCCTATGACCAGTTAATTCATGATGTTGCACTGCAGAACCTGGATGTCACCTTTGCCATCGACCGCGCCGGACTGGTGGGTGCCGATGGCGCAACCCACGCCGGTGTGTTTGACCTGAGTTTCCTGCGTTGTATACCCAACATGGTGGTCATGGCACCGGCCGACGAAAATGAATGCCGCCAGATGCTGACCACGGCCTATCAATACGACGGGCCGGCCGCCGTGCGCTACCCGCGTGGCACCGGTCCCGGCGTAATTCCATTTGATACCCTGGCACCCCTGCCCATCGGCAAGGCAGAGATCTGTCGGCATGGCAGGCAGATTGCCATTCTTGCCTTCGGCAGCCGTGTTGCGGCTGCCCTGACAGCGGCAGATAAACTCGATGCCACCGTGGTCAACATGCGCTTCGTCAAGCCCCTGGATAGCGACATGATCACGGCCATGGCCAGAGACCATCACCTGATCGTGACTGTTGAAGAAAACGCACTGCAGGGTGGTGCCGGTTCTGCCGTCAACGAGGTGCTACTGGCACAGGGTGCCGACAACCGCATCCTGAACCTGGCTATCCCTGATGATTTCATCAGTCATGGTGACCATCAGCAACAGCTCGCCGAATGCGGTCTGGATGCGGCAGGGATTGTTGCTGCAGTCAGGAATATCGGCGAAGAGGGCATCCTGATAACGGCTGAATCCGTAGCAAAAAGGGGTCGGTGACAACCAGGCAGAGCACGCAGAATTGCGCAAGCAATACTAAACTGGCAATCAATGTTTACACGACGTAAAGCAACATGACCAGGAAGTGTGAAACGCTGCCGGCCAGCACAAATAAGTGCCAGATGCCGTGAGAATGCTTCATTCTTTCATCGAGGGCATAAAAAATCATACCACTGGTGTAAAACACACCACCCAGCACCAGCAACGCCAGAGCGCCTGTGGACAGGGACTGGACCAGGGGATACATGGCCACCAGGATCAGCCAACCCATCAGCAGATAGATGACCATCTGCAGGGCGCGTGATCCTTCCCGGTGCCGGCTATCCACGATAATGCCGACGATAGCCAGCCCCCAGATAATGACGAACAGGGTCCAGCCCCAGACGCCACGCAGGGTTACCAGAGTAAACGGGGTGTAACTACCCGCAATGAGCAGGTAGATAGCAACGTGATCCAGCTTCATGAAAACCTGCTTGGCCCGTCCACGCAACGAGTGATAGAGCGTCGACATGGTATACAGCAGAAACAGGGACGCACCATAGATGCTGAAACTGACGATTTTCCACGGATCGCCCTGCAGGTAGGCGAGCACCACCAGCACGACCATACCGGCCAGGGCCAGTGCGGCACCGACCAGATGGCTGATACCGTTAAATCGTTCCCCGTGATACATCAACATTCCCGGTTGAAATAAAATTGGACGCCCGCTGCAGAGGGTCCGTCATAGTGAGACTATCACAGCGACAGGCAGGCCAAAATCTGGCGCAACTTGTCACCAACTCCAATTATACTAACGCGAACCCTGATTAGCCTTGGGAAAAAACCGTCCACATAGACCTGGCGTTTAACTGTACCGTCACTCTCACGCGGAAGGTCCGTCAGAGAAAACGGCCCGTTGGGATTACATGAAAAATCAACCTGGCCACTGGCCAGCACCATGGCACACAACCCCGTGCCACCGACAGCCTCGACCGTACCGGCAAGATCAACTGGCATATTACCGCCTGCATCGCCTGCCGGATTGCTCAGGTTGGTGGCGCCGGTATTTTTCAGGTAGATATCGTCGATATAGAACCGCCCATCGACCGGACTACTGCCACTAACCGTCTTGATGAAGAAGTTGATCAGATCTGAACCCGTAGGGGTGCGAAACCCGAACAGGATCTCGGCCATCATTGTCCAGTTGATCGCTGTCTTGTGCGTCACCACCGGGGTCCGGGTTCATCCACACCTCATAGGTGTCTGAGATGGTGTCGACAAAAACCCAGATGTTGTACCAGGTACCCGGCACAAGCGCCTCCATCACATCGTAAATCCCGGTAGTCAAGCCGTTCGCCACGCGGAAATCATTACCAGGATCACCGCCAGTGGCAGCTGCCATCCCCAACTCGGGTCCAAAGTCGCTGAACTCATCCGGGTTCAACAGATGTGAGAGACCGAAGGAGTACGCGCCATGCTCTTCGAAACTGAAACGCAGGAACAGCATGCGTTTTGTGCCTTGCGCTACGCTTACCGTCTTGTGGAGAGTCCCCGACTCGGTAAACACCTCAAGGACCTGGTTGCTGCCACCCGCAGGGTCCAGCTCAACACCATTACTGTTCAGCGAAGCTGACCCAGCCATTCTGCCCGTTGATATCACCAAGTGTCAGACTGTCGAAGGTCTCCACGACCTGGAAGGCAACCTGGGCGCTGACAACCATAAGTCCGGCACACAGGCCAGCCATATTGGATAAGATCCTGGCGCACCATAAAAAAGGCACAGTCTTGTATGACCGTGCCTTCCTTTTCCCCGGGACAGAGCGGCTTTAGCCGCTGCCCCCCCTGTGAGTAGACCTATTGCATGAGCTCTTACTGCACCACAATTGTCGCGGCCACCGAGGCGATGCTCTCCGAACGAATGTTCGCGCGCTCGTACATCTGCTTGAACCGGGCTACTTCAGGCTGATCAGCATCCTCGAAGAGGTCTTGCAGGTGTCCGTAGGCAAGCGTCTGGTACCTCAGCTCCGCCGTCACGGTGAGGCTACCGGATGCCCCACCCACATCTACCCGATAGGTGACGGTATCACCCCCCAGATTGAAGTCGTCGTCTGCTAATGCCGCCCCGCGCACCGCGATATCGTCGCCCACCTGGGTCTTGTCGAATCCGGACGGTGTGAGACGGTTATCCTTGATGTAGCCGGCGGCCTCCAGCAGTGTATAGGTCACTGCCCCATTGACATCCTCCATAATGGTCTCGTATACCTGCACCTGGTCCTGATTCATGATCACATCATAGTGAGGCTCGAAACTGGCCAGGTCCTGGTCGGCGACGACCCCGGCGATACTGCCATCCAGGTTGGTGCGGCCCGACTCGAACAGGATTTGACCACCTGAGTCTTGCACGACAAAGTGGAGGTAGGTGCGACGCGAGGGATAGCCGGTCGGCAGCTTGTGACCCGATTGGTTGGATACATTGAGGACCACCTCGAGCTCGCCATTCCCTACAGCGCTCGATACCACCTCCACGCTCGCGGCCGAGCTCAGGAACTCCCGGGTACGGGCGATGGCGGCATCAAAGCCGGTGGCCGTGACGCCGAGCGCCTCGCGGTTGTTGGCCAGGATATCTAGCATGACAGTATTGGCGCCCGTCATGGTGTGCCTGGCGAACGCGTCGCGGGAAGCGAGGAAGCGCGGCCGATTTGCGATGCGCACCCCGTCACTCGCCGGCATGTGGCAGTCCTGGCAGCTGGTCTTGGTGGCGCCTGAGCCGAAGTCGCTATTCTCCCACTCACTGAACACCATTTGCTCCGGGAACTCCGTGTCGTGTGTTGTGGTGACCACAGTACCATTAGCATCTACAAACGGCGTCTTCACGTTGTGGCAGCTTGCGCAGAGCTCCGAATCGGACACGTGAGCCCCGTACTGGGGCCTGAAACCGGTGTTATTGAGCATGGGATTGATACGCGGGTCGAGGTACTGACCGTAGGCCGGGCGTTCTCCGCTTACACCGAGCCGGGCAATGCTGAAGCCGCCAGAGAAGCTTTCCATGGTCCCGAACTTGTCGTCGTCGGCCACCTGGTGACACAGGGCGCAGCTCACAGCGTCCACCGCCGCGTCATGGTTGGCATTGGCGGGATTGAGAAAGCCATCTCCGAAAATCTCCACGGCAGCACCGTCCTGCTTGGCCTCGACATTGGCCATGGGTGCATGACAGCGACTGCATTTGTCGTCAATTGTGCCCTTGAGCTGCGGATTTCGCTTGAGCTCGCTGGTGACCTTGGCGCGCCAATAGGGGTCACGCGACGCGTTGGCCATCATCGAAGTCGCCCAATCCTGCTCAATGGAAACATCGGTGCCCGACGCATCCGTGATGCCGTTATGGCACCTGGCACAGTTGGCCGAGCCGGAGAAGTGAGTGGTGAGAAATGCCGGATCGCCGTCAAGGGGAGGCAGGAGATTGCCAACAACTGCGTCCTCTGCGACATCGATCAGGCTGACAGCAACCAACGCGCTGTCCGCCAGGCCGGCCGTATCCGTGACCTGAACCGTTAGAGAGAAACCCGGGGTCGTCTCGAAGTCAAGGGCGGCCGTGTTGGCCACCGTCAGCGCGCCCGTAACGGCATTCACGTTGAAGGCATTATCCAGATTCCCGGTGGTGATAGCATAGCTGAGGACGTCGCCGTCGGGGTCACTCGCAACGAGTGTTCCCACATTAGTTCCGTTCGGGCTATTTTCTTCCACAGAGAAGTTCTGCGGCGCGATGACGGGCAACTGGCTGGTAGTCGTGCCGCCACCTCCCCATGGTCCGCCCGGTCCGGAGCCCCAACGACCGGCAGCGTGGCTATTCGAAAAGATGATATGGGTAACAAGAAACAGAGAATAGACAGCGTATAAAGAGCCTTTTTTCATTTCACTCCCCCCTTCAGGATAGTTACAGAAACTGGCAAGTACAGATTGACGACTAATGCGGGTACTCCCGTTAACCGCATTTCGCGCAGGAAAGCGACTGGTTTCACTTACCCTGAAGGGAAAATAAGTTGGCAGATGGCCGGATGCAAACGTTTCCTTCGTCAAACTTCGTACATTATGGGGTCAAATTATATCCATCCATATCAAACAGATAGGTCATGGATAAACAGGTTTTCGACGAAAATTAACGCGTACTTCTTTTAATCATGTCTCCTTTATGGGCGGCGGGGTCATCCCCCTGGGCTCTGGCTCGATCCTGAAGGTGACCATGACATTTTTGTTAAAGGCACCGACAAAATTCAGCAATTCCTTACATTTTGTTGGCTAAGTAGGCGAAGCATAAATTCGGACATCAAGGCCAACAGCTATCCTTATAAAGGGGGACGGGGTTGCTCTGGTATTCCTCTCTCACGCCAAGGCCCCGTAAGATGCTTTGGTCTATAGACTTGTCAACTGCGGGTGTATGTCCTGTTCTCACCGGCAGCTACCTGTCAGCTGTGCCGGGTATACTGAGATCAGGATGGACTAACTAAATTGGGTCGGTGCCGGACTATCAGGAAGCACACGGACTACATATCCACCCTTCGGGGTGGGCGTGCTTTTTATGTAACAGGAAGGAGTTAAGTGGACGAGAGCGGACTGGCCTGCCCTATGCCATATTATAAATTAATGGCGCTGCAGCAATTGAAGCTACAATGGCAACGGAACATACCATCATCACCAGCTTGAACCGGCACGGAAAGCGTTTTGTGCAGTGTTTTGTCTTTTCGAAAATCGACATATCAGTTTTCCCTATAGATTCACTTTGGCGCAAAATACTCGCGCAATTAGCCGCACAGTATAGCACGTATTTCAAGAGTCCTATATTAGGGAAAGTACTTACACACCACTAATTGGGCCTGCACTGTGAAGACCTTAAAAGGGCCGCCTCGGAAGATTGCTTCACAAACGACTGATTACAGAGATATATTCACTCGTTACACCACACTAGCACCTTGTTACCAATCCAGATTGACTCCGAAGTATAAGGTGCGATCTGAATCGCTCACGTCCTTTAATTCCAGGGCCAGCGTCTTGCTTTTGTTAAGATTCAGCCTTGCTCCATTAATTACCATGCCGAGAGCATCAACTATAAGGTTAACACTGTGCTCGTGAATACCGCTCGATCCAGGTGCATGTTTTGAGTTAGAGCTCAGGGTGTCATTCACAAATATTCGACTTCTGCTATAGGTCTCCTCGTACTCCCGGGTCGGCATATTCATGTCGGGCCTTTGGAATTGCTGGTATTTATAACCCCGGTTGAGGAGAGAAGATTCCCTGTCTTCCGCATGGCCTATTGAACTTGTCGCAAGGAGGAATACTAATACAACCGTAATTGTTCGAATCATGGACTCCCCCAAAGATGTCTGTTCCTGTTTAACTACAGTACACAGCCGTTCTTATTACCACCCTTCTTTAATATTATTCGGCAGCCTTTTTAAAGAATACACCCGGAAGGCATTTATCACCAAAAGCTAACATTTATAAGTTTTATAACCACCTTTTAGCTATAGATAAAACTAATAGAACAAGGTGTGCTAAAGCCACTGGACCTCGAGATAGATGACTTCTGGGGATGGGCTGGTGAAATAGGCCTGGACTATGATTTGGGCAATGACTGGCTGATCAGCGGTCAGCTCTGGTATATGAGACTCGAAACCAGGGCCAAATTAAAAGGCGTCACCCGTTTTGATCTGGATATCAACCCATGGGTCGTCATGATTGGTGCAGGCAAGAAGTTCTGATACCACCCGCCTGAAAAAACTGATTATTAACAATGCATTAACTCGCGAGCCTTGGCACTCCTTAAGATGTTCCACCGCACACCCTGAATCAGTGGCATGGCTTCCTGGCTACTGCCTTCTCGACCCGTGCCAGTATATCCTCCATACAGGAGTCATCTCCCTTTGAAAGAAAGCAATCCGCCCCGTTCAGAAAGGCTTGCTGACGGTACTCCGGCTGACCGTTGCTGCTGAGAATAACGATCACAATATCATCGTACACCCGCTTTATCTTTTTGGTGACGTCCAGTCCGTTTTTTACAGGCAACTGAATGTCCATGAAAATCAGATCCGGACGCAAATATTCCACTTTACTCAGCGCCTCATCTCCATCACCCGCTTCATCGACACTAATCAGCGGGAAGTACGTAAGCAATATGTCTGAGAGTGTTTGCCTGAATCTGACATTATCCTCAACAAGCAGGATATTAAACATTGAGACATTCTCCATTCAAGCTGGCTACGATGCATATGTTCACTTAAATTTCTAATGAAATAATTGCCCGTTATCGGGTAGCTAAACTCCCCGCTTTTCTCCATATGCCGGTTCCTACGATGCCGCCGCAGTGTATCCAGCCAATACTGCTCATACCGGGGTCGTACAGGGGGTTGTTATCCCTTTTTCTGCCGTTATTAATGTCATCCACCATGTATCAATATTGATCCGTTAACAGGTGTCATGTACAGCACTTGCCTGGAGTACTAGGTATAGGTATATCCCTCAAAATGTCACAAAGGTTCAAATCCTGTCAAAGTATTGCCGGAAACACTTACATTAAGAATATCTGGAGGGATAGTCGCGTAGGCCTGGGACAGCCCCACCGTGCATACCAATCTCAAAAAAAAAGCCCACCCCCTTCGAGGGGTGGGGATGGGCGGCCCATCGCCAAAGGGGGAGATGGAGATGGACACTATAAAAAAATGTTTGTGTCGAACGTCAGTGTCATTCACAGATGCTCGATTGCCGTTCATCTGACCTGATGGGTAGTGCAGCACATCCATGTGCCGCAAACTTTGTGATTACCTAATTCTCTAGCAAGGAGTGGGCCACTTTTATTATTTCTTTATAATCAATTGGTTACCGACGTAGAAAAACAAATGGGGCGTCAATCTGTCGCTCTATCACGACAACTCATGGGCGAAGTCAGTGTATTTCACTGATTTCAAGCGTCTTTTATATGTCTCTGACCGGCGACGCTAACAGTGTAACCCTGTCCATTGTGGCGGGGTTTTTATGCGCGTCGCGCCCGGCTTGGCCCAGGCCAGCCTCTCGACCGGTTCCCGGTCTCACCTTCTCCCTGTAGCCAAAAAAAGGCGGCCCGAAGGCCGCCGATCCTCGGGGACTCGAAAGCCTCCGTTGCAACTCCCTGGTTGGTGCAACAACCAAGGCTATAGGTTTTTGATATGGGTCAAGTACTGTATGGGTATATCCCTTGCAATGACGCAAAGGTTCAAATCCTGCAAAAGTTTTGCGGGCTAAGAAGATCCTGGGGGAGATGCGCCGGGGGAATCGGGCGTGGCTGTCGTATCGAAAGTATCACCGAGGTAGGCGATAACTTCTTCTGCATAACCAATGCCAGCTTCGGCATAAAAACTCCAGGTGTTTTCCACGCCGGCGGCCTTGAGCGTTGCCGCATCTTCCGGGTATTGCACAACGGCGAAGATATGTCCGACTGAGTGGCGGCTGCGGATCCCCCGAGTGACACCTAGATTCTGTTCAAGCTCGGGGAGCGCCAGCATTGCCACCGAGACCTTGCCTTTTCCGGTTCTTGCCCAGAATTCATCCTCTGTAGCATCAGCGTGGATGATGTTGCGACCGGCTGCTGCATGCCGGGACACCGTGTCGGGGTCAATGTCGATACCAATCAGCCAATCACCGTACTGCTCTTTCAGAGTATCGTATGCACTGGTACCGACACGCCCCATGCCGATGATCGCGATGCGTGCTTCCCCCGGGTCAATGGGTGCATCCTCCGGCAAGGGTATTGCTGTCTCGAAAGGGCTAATGTGCGCCTTGAGCTTTTTACGCAGCTCGCGTGAACGGGCGTTAAGGGGGGCTGCCGCAATAAAGGTCAGCGTCAGCGCCAGTGCAATAATCACCAGCCAGTCACTGCTCAACCAGCCGTTAGCGACGGCAATGGCCCCGACGATCAGACCGAATTCACTGTAGTTGGCAAGTGCCAGCGAGGCGAACAGCGAGGTGTGGGCACGCAACCGGAAGCGGGTAAATAATCCGAAATACAGTATCATCTTGAGTACGACCAGCACGGCCAGACCCAGCGCCACCAGCAATGCCGAGACGCTGATGGTTCCGGACATACCGATACTCAGGAAGAAACCAACCAGCAGCAGGTCCTTGAAACCAAGCAGCCTTTTCGACATTTCGGCCGCCGCGGGGTGTGCCGCCACCAGCGCCCCAACAACCAGCGCACCCAGATCACCCTTTACATCGAGAAGACTGAACAGTGTCCAGCCACCGAAGGCCAGTGCCAGGCCAAAGAGGATTTGCAATTCGCTATGACCTGCACGGTTCAGCAGGTCCATCAACACACCACGCAGCGGGATCAGCACGAACAATGCGAATGCCCATGGCGATGGTATCTTCCCGGCTGACACTGCGAGAAACACCACGGCAAAGATATCCTGCATAATCAGGACGCCGATCGCGAGCTGCCCGTATTTCGAGGTGTATTCACCCTTCTCCTCCAGCACCTTGACCGCAAATACAGTGCTGGAAAAGCTGAGGGCGAAACCGATCAGCAGCGCAATCCTGAAATCCACATCGGCAAAGATTGCCAGGCCCGTCAGGCTCAGCCAATAAATTCCTGCCCCGAACACCGCGATAACAGCCAGCATATGGAGGGTCGTACCGGCCCAGATGACCGGGCGCAACAGTGAGCGCACATCCAGTTTCAGGCCGATGGTAAATAGCAGCAGGGTGACACCGAGTTCACCGATTGCGGCGAGCTCATGGTAGTCGTTAAAACCCAGGGCATTGAGGACAAACCCGGCGATCAGGTAGCCCACCAGCGGCGGCAAACCGAAGCGGACGGCCAGTAGCCCGGATACCAGGGCAGGACCAATCCAGTACAGTTCATTCATCGCATGGAAGCATCAAGGGTTGTCTCACTTTGTTATTGCCATTCCGCAGTATGAAATTGTTTTGCCATGTAGGCAATAACATCCCTGGATGAGACGATCCCTGCTGGTCGGTCACTGTTGTCTACAATGGGCAGGTAGCGGATATCGCTGATGACCATGCGCTGCAGTGCGTAGCCCAGGGGATGGTCCGGCTTGCTGCTTTCAGGAGCCGGGGACATGAAGTCCCCGACACAGGATTGAGCGAGATCAATACGTTTCCCTGCCACCTTCTGCAACAAATCCCGCTCAGTCAGAATGCCGGTAAGCTTGCCGCCATCTGCAGTAACCAGAACACAGCCAATGCCGTGGTCGCGCATCAGTTGAATCGCTTCCTGCAGTGAGGTCTGCAGATCAACCCTCAATGGACTGATCGGTTGCAGGCATTCGACCGGGTCTTCCATCAGGCTGCGCTCGACCTCGGTGCCAGCCTGCGGCACATCCTCCCGGGTCAGGCTGGTTTCGCAGTTTTCACAGGCATCAGCCCCGGGCAGATTTTCGTAACCACAACCTGGACATTTCATTGAACTTCTCCGTCTACCGGTTCAGGTAACATTCCAGGTCTCGCCCTGACGAAACAGGGCATCCAGATCAGCCGCTTTTTCAGCCTGCGCACCACGCACCTGCGCCGAGAGGAGCTGGCTATACACCGGCTTGTCAACGGCACGAAACACGCCCAGCGGTGTCGGGAAATCCGGCGGCCCCATGCGCGACAGCAAATACGCCAGGGTTGGCTCACTGGCGCGCTCATCATGGACCAGCAGGTGCTCCTCGCCCACATCTGCAACCCGGACTACCTCGGGCTTGAGTCCATTCAGGCGTATACCCTTCTCACCCTGTTTTCCGAAACGCATGGGCTTGCCGTGCTCCAGATACAGGACGTGATCAAGGCGATTGTCCGGATCGGTAATATCTCCCCAGGTTGCATCGTTGAAGATGATGCAATTTTGCGCGATTTCGACCAGGGCCGCGCCACGGTGGTCTGCCGAACGTCTCAGCACCCCGGACATATGCTTCTGGAAAATATCCACAGTGCGCGCGATAAAACTGGCCTCGGAACCGATGGCGATACCCACGGGATTGACCGGATTCTCAATCGAGCCATCCGGGCTGGAGCTGGTTCTTGCCCCGAACCCGGAGGTCGGAGAATACTGCCCCTTGGTCAGTCCGTAGATGCGATTATTGAACAGCAGGATGTTGATATCGACATTGCGGCGCAGCGCATGGGTCAAATGGTTGCCGCCGATTGCCAGACCGTCACCATCCCCGGTCACCACCCAGACCTGCAATTCGGGGCGTGCCGCCTTGAGCCCCATGGCCAGGGTCGGTGCCCGTCCATGGATAGAATGGATACCGTAGGTATTCATGTAGTACGGGAAGCGACTTGAGCAACCGATCCCCGAGATAATCACAATGTTCTCACGCGGGATCCCCAGTTCGGGCAGCGTCTTCTGCATCTGTGCAAGGATGGCATTGTTACCGCAACCCGGGCACCAGCGCACATCCTGACGGGCGGTGAAATCCTTGCGGGTGAGCTTGACGGGGCCTGGCCCAGGGTTCATGCCAGCATTCATGACAACAGCGCCTCGATACGTGCCCCGATTTCCCTGACAGTAAAAGGCTGGCCCCTTAATTTTGGAAACGAAAGGGTGTCCACAAGGTAGCTGCTGCGGATTAGCAGGGCCAACTGACCCGCGTTCAATTCGGGGATCAGCACCTTTTCATAGCGGCCCAGCAGCGCCTCCAGGTTTCGCGGGAAGGGGTTCAGATAGCGGAGATGGGCGTGGGCCACGGAACGGCCCTGTTCACTGGCCCGCTGCACCGCGGTTAGCGCCGCACCACAGGTCCCACCCCAGGTGAGCACCAGCAGGTTCGCTTCATGTGGCCCAGTCACCTCAAGCTCTGGTATGAAATCAGCCACACGTGCCACTTTATCTGCGCGCAGTTGGCACATCGCTTCATGGTCTTCCGGGGCATAACTGACGGCCCCGGTTGGTGGATGTTTTTCCAGCCCGCCAATGCAGTGCTCCATCCCTGGGGTTCCCGGCAGCACCCATGGCCGTGCCAGGGTAGCCGGGTCGCGTGCATAGGGCTGAAAGCCATCAGGATCAACGGGGTGCCGGACCACAATGGGTTCCATTGACTGCAGCGAAGGAATACGCCAGGGTTCGCTGCCATTTGCCAGGTAGCCCTCACTCAGAACGAACACCGGCGTATTGTGCCGTACCGCAATCCGAAAGGCCTCGATAGCGGTATCAAAGCAGTCACCTGGACTTGCCGCTGCAAGGATAGGCAGCGGGCTTTCGCCATGACGTCCAAACATGGCCTGCAGCAGGTCGGCCTGCTCGGTCTTGGTCGGCAACCCCGTGGAAGGCCCGCCACGCTGCACGTTCAATATAACCAGTGGTAATTCCAGCATTATGGCAAGCCCGATGGCCTCGCTCTTCAGGCAGACCCCCGGGCCGCTGGTGCCGGTCACCGAGAAGGCACCGCCGTAGGCGGCACCGATAGCCGAGCCCATGGCTGCGATTTCGTCCTCGGTCTGGATGGTGCGTACATCCATATGCTTCCAGCGCGACAAATGATTGAGCACATCCGTGGCCGGCGTGATCGGATAACTGCTATAGACGAGCGGTTTATCCGCCAGCTGAGCGGCCGTCACAAATCCCAGGGCGGCGGCCTCATTGCCGTTGATAATGCGATAGCAACCTGCCTCATTCCTGGCACGCGGAACCGTCCATTGCACAGCAAAGGCCTCGGTGGTTTCGCCATAATGATAACCGGCCTGCAATGCCAGTCGATTGGCTTCTGCCACCAGCGGCATGCGGGAAAACTTCTTCTCGATCCATTCCAGGCTCTGCTCCAACGGACGCTCATAGAGCCAGTACACCAGTCCGAGGGTGAAGAAATTCTTGCAGCGGGCCTTCACGGTACGCTTCAGGTCCAGACTTTCCAGGGCGTTGAGCGTCAGGGTCGTGGCTGGCACCGGGTGCAGTTGGTAACGGCTACCCAGCTCAGGGTCATCCAGCGGGTTTTCCTCATAACCGGCCTTGGCCAGGTTGCGCGCAGAAAAAGCATCCTGGTCAATGATCAGCACACCGTTAGGCAGCAACCGTGGCAGATTGGTCTTGAGTGCCGCCGGATTCATCGCCACCAGCACATCGGGATTGTCACCGGGGGTATGAATTTCCTGATGGGAAAAATGCAACTGAAACCCGGAGACACCGGCCACGGAACCGGCAGGCGCGCGAATTTCCGAGGGATAATCCGGCAACGTGCTGACATCATTCCCGAGGACGGCGGACGTCGTAGTGAGCTGGCTGCCGGTCAGCTGCATGCCGTCTCCGGAATCGCCGCTGAACAGGATGGTAACCTGTTCAAGTTCCTCTCTTGTCTTGACTGATGCTGACATATCACCCACCTTCCGGTGTCTGTGCAATCTGCTCGGGGTCCGGCGGCAGGTTGAGTACATACTCGGCGAAGTGATCGACCAGGTATTCAGCGATGTCCTTGTGGCTCACACAGCCCGCGACCTGTCCCGCCGTGTCCACAACCGGAATATGGCGATACCCCCCCTGATGCATCAGCAGCACTACCTTCCGGACCGGGTCCTCTGCATCGACGCAGACCGGCTCAGAGGTCATGTACTCAGAAACCGGCTGAGCCAGGACGGCATCATGACCGAGCACTGACAGAAACACATCGCGTTCCGTGAAGATTCCGGCAAGACGATTGTTTTTTGTAAGCAGCGCGTAACCCAGACCACTGCCCTGCATCGCCCGGATTACGTCACCCACACTGCTTGTCCCTTCCAGCACCAGGGGGGGCTGCAGCTCCAGGGCCAGCACTTCGACTTCCCGCAGGCTTCGTTCAATCTTCATGGCTGTATTTGTGTGTGACCAATTTCTGATTATCACCTGAAAACGATAACCTGGACAGTCCTGTTCCCACACGAACCCGTAACAGGGAAAACCCACCGGGTGCTCGTGGTCATGGACCATTTCACGCGCACGCCTTACCGAAATAAATTGGGTCTGATCTATTTCCACTCCGGCCAGACCGACTGATCTGCGTCACCTGATAGCGACAAAAGTTTTCTTATCCAATCAATCAGGTAGCCACCGCTATAGGGTAACGGTCGGGTAACAACGACAGAATCAACACGCCCGATCCTGTTAGCACTTGGCTTAAATACTGCTACCCCTTTAAAACTACAGGGCTTTTCCTGCCTCGCGCAGAATGGCACAGGTTTTGCCTCTTAACATTCAATCCTGTTACCAGGAAGGCAATGAGCAATGAGTGCAGATTCATCAGCAAGGAAACCTCCCAACATACACTGCGGTGGTATCGGAGGAACCGGCAATCGCAAGTGCGCAGGTACATGGAGAAATACAGGGTGCTTGGCTGGCCATTATTTCATTAAACCAATTGAAGAGGGTGTGCAATGGATCAGGTAGTAAAAAATATGCCTATACTTGAAGAGGCAACGAATACAGTTGAAGTTATTGTGCATATTTCCGAGGGCCTGGAGGACCGGCAACGCAACAATCTGGTAGTCGCACTGGAAGAAGATGATGGCATTGTTTCTGCTGAATTCTGCTATTTGCGCAACCACCTGATACTGTTGAGATACGACATGGATAGGTATTCCTCACAGGATGTACTAGCCAGTGTCAGATCACTGAATGTCGATGCCAGGCTGATTGGCCCGGTATAAAAAGCTTCTTCCCGACGCGGACTGTCAGCGGCGTTCAAATACCACCACGCTGTGTGGCTGCACGGTAAAGTCCGGGCCTGTCTGCAGCGGTTGATCGACAGGGCTGATGATGTCGAGCGGTGATAGCCTGGACGTATCGATGGCCAGGTGCCAGTCACCCTCTGCAAGCCGTGGCAAAGGCAAAACCAGTTTGTCCGCTTGCATGTTCATAATCACGAACAGATCTTCTTCCCGGGCGTTGACCGCACCCAGCGTACAAGCGATCACTTGCGTTTCTGGATTCTCCCAATCCGGCTGGTTGAGGCGTTCACCGTGCCAGGTGATATCCGGAAACCACTGCCCTTCCCGTTCCAGCCCGTTCAGAAAACGGGTATGCATCAGGCAGGCATGGCGCTTGCGAAAGGCTATCATGGACCGCGTAAAGCGCAGCATGTCGCTGTTTGTCTCCGTCAAGCTCCAGTCAAACCAGCCCAGCTCATTGTTCTGGCACCAGACATTGTTATTGCCCTGCTGGGTTCTCAGTACCTCATCACCGGCATTGATCATGGGTATCCCCTGGCTGAGCAACAGTATCGCCATGAAGTTCTTTGCCTGCTGGCCACGCAGTGCCAGGATAGCCGCATCATCGGTGTCGCCTTCGGTACCACAGTTCCAGCTGAGGACACTGCTGTTGCCATCGCGATTGTTCTCGCCATTGCCTTCATTGTGTTTTTTGTTGTAGCTCACCATGTCATACAGGGTAAAGCCATCATGGCAGCTGATAAAATTGATGCTGTTGGTCGGCAAGCGGTCATCATCCTGGTAGAGATCACTGTTGCCGCTGATACGTCGGGCCAGTTCACTGTGCACGCCCTTGTCGCCACGCACGAAGCGCCGCACCACATCCCGGTACTGCCCGTTCCACTCGGCCCAGCGAAAACCTGGAAAATCACCAACCTGGTAAAGACCTGCCGCATCCCAGGCCTCGGCAATAATGCGCGTTTCACTGAGAACGTTTGAAAACTCTATATTCCACAATACCGGGGCATGGTACAACGGCTTGCCATTCTCGCCGCGTGACAGCACGCTGGCCAGATCAAAACGGAAGCCATCCACATGCATCTCGCGTACCCAGTACTCGAGACACTCCAGGATAAATATCGTCACCAGCGGATGGTTGCAATTCAGGGTGTTGCCGCAGCCGGTGTAATCAAGGTAGTGACTACGGTCCGCCGGGTCCAGGTGGTAGAAGGCCTCGTTACCCATGCCCTTGAAATTGATTAGCGGGCCACCCGCCCCGCCTTCGGCCGTATGATTGAAGACCACATCGAGGATGACACCGATACCCGCCTCATGCAGCGCCTTCACCATATCCCGAAACTCGTGCACATGGGCACCGGCATGCGGCGAGACACAATAACCGGGATGTGGACTGAAATAACTGTGGGTGCTGTAACCCCAGTAATTGCCGAGACCCAGTGCCTCCACACCCGCTGGTACGTCCTGTTCATCAAAGGCCATCACGGGCATCAGTTCAACGTGTGTCACGCCCAGTTCCATCAGGTAGGGAATCTTCTCGATGACACCCAGAAAGGTGCCCGGCTGGCTGGCACCGGAACTCGGGTGCCGGGTAAAGCCACCGACATGCATTTCGTAGATAACCGACCTTTCCGGACGAATACAACCCAGTGTTTCATCATCCTCCCAGTCATACTCAGCGGACTCCACCACAGCCCGCATGGAAGTGGCCATGTTGCTGCCAGGTGCCGCGGCAGCGGCGCGCTTCCACAGCTTATCGGTCACGCCGCGTGCCCAGGGATCAAGCAGCACCTTCTCGCGATCAAAACAAAACCCGGATTGATGTACATCGTCCGGCCCGTCGATACGCCAGGCATAGTGGGTACCCACCGGCAGCTCCACTACCAGTATGCTCCAGAAGAAAAAGACCCGGTGCAATCGGGTCTCCAGGGGAATGATCTGAAAAGGCTCCAGACTGTCGGCCGTTGCAAACAGCAACAATTCCACGTGCGTGGCATGCCGGCTGTAGATGGAAAAATTCACACCACCGCTAACCACTGTGGCGCCCGCCGGATAGCGGCTACCGGGACTAATCTGGTAGCTCATGGTGGTATTGACAGTCACATAAATCCGGAACAGATTTGTTTATTCTACACGCCGCCACTGTGTACCAGTGCATAGTAAATCTTTTCCAGCTCGCGCTTGTGTTCGGTTTCTTCATTGGCAAGGTACTCGAACAGATCGTGAACCGGACCAGGTGCGGTGGATTCTGCCAGCTCGCGGTACTGTTTCATAGCAGCGTCCTCGCGCCCCATGGCATATTGCAGCACCGACTGATCATCCGGCTTGTCGCCCAGATCCGGCAGCTGGATGTAATCGGAAAAACGACGGTCTTCGACCGGCGTCTGGATGCTGTCGTGTATCTGTGCCTCGATATCCGGATTCAGCGCCAGCTTGCTGAACAGATCAAAATGCGTCTGTTCCTCTTGCGCCAGCTCTTCCACCAGATAACGCAGGTTCTTGCTGACCTTTGGAACCAGGGAAGCATAGAAATCACGAGCCGCTTTCTCAAAAGACGTTGCAACCTCGAGTATTTCCTGCAGCGTCTTTTTCGAACGGATGCGTTCGTAAGCCTCGCTGTACCCTTCCCGATCATCACTCATGCAAGATGCTCCTCAATACTGGCGGCGACACGGTGACCGTCGGCAACGGCATGAATCACATCCGGTCCGTTAACCATGTCGCCGGCCGACCACAGCCAGGACTCCGAAGTCCGGCCGATATCGTCCACCTGCAAGCGACCACGGTTCCATTCCAGGCGCTCGGTCAGTTCATCACCAAACAGCGATATATCCGTCATTTGCCCGATGGCCTCAATCACCATATCGGCAGGGTGAAACTGTGCATCGCTGTTATCGTATTGCGGTGCAAAACGTCCCTGCTCGTCAAAGATAGACACCACCCCGACCGTGGCCAGACCTTCAAGCTCGCCCCGCTCATTAATCCGGCAGGTGCTTGGGCCACGGCTGTCCAGCAATTCGATACCCTCTTCGCGCGACTCCCTGATCTCTTCCGGGTCCGCCAGGAAATGTTCAAAGTCTTCCAGTGCAGCCACGGTCATATTTACCTCGCCAAAGACCATCTTCTGTTTGCGTGCCAGGCTGCGCGCGATGTCCATGGCAACGTTGCCGCCACCGATGACCACGGCACTGCGCGGTATCTCGAACGCCTCGTTCAGGGTGATCTTGCGCAACAGCGAGACCGCTGCATGGACCTGTGGATGATCACTGCCGGGTATGCGTGTGGAACGCCCTTGCTGCAAACCGACGGCAACCACCACGGCATCGTAGTCGCGTTCGAGATCGGCCATGATGATATCCGAACCAATGCGGGTGTTGTACTGGATATTCACGCCGAGCGAGGCGATCACCTCGACATCGGCATCCAGTCGATCGTAAGGCAAGCGGTATTCGGGAATACCATAACGTGTCATCCCGCCCGGCCTGTCCAGCGCCTCGAACACGTTCACTTCGTGACCTTTTTTCACCAGGTCAAAGGCCGCGGTCAGCCCGGCCGGACCGGCACCGATAATGGCCACCTTCTTGCCGCTGATGTAATCAACCTTCCCCTCGGCCGCGATCTCGCGAATACGCTCGGCAGAGACCGAATCCATCGCGTAGCGCTTCAGCCAGCGAATGGCCACCGGATCACCGCGACGCCCAATGGAGCAGGCGGCCTCACAACGGCGGGTACACACACGACCACAGATATGGGCAAAGGGATTGGTCCGATAGATTTCGCGAACCGCTGCCTCGACATTACCTTCCCAGATATGGCGAATGTATTCCGGTGCATGCATGTGTGCCGGACAGGAATCATGACACATGCCGCACTGCACACAACGCGAGGCCTCGACAATGGCATGCTGCCCGGTAAACCCGGCAACGATCTCGTCAAAGGAATCGATGCGGGTCTCCGCATCCATCTCCTGCATGGGCTGGAGTTCAAGATCGACCAGATCGGCATCTTCGGTCTTGGCCCAGCCCTTGGGAAAATATTCGCCGTGCATGCCGTTGGGATCGGGCAGGACGAAATAGCTGTCGAGTTCATCCTCACGGCAGGTGTGTACGTATTCGCGCGTCAGTGAGATGGAACCGGTTGGACAGATGTCGACACACAGGCCACACCAGCAGCAACGTCCATAGTCGATCGCCGGACGTTCGTTACGCACACCCTTGACGGGATCTTCCTCAAGACCGGGGATGCGCACCATGGTAATCGCCGCGTTGTCACAGACCTTCTGACAGGTGCTGCAGCCAATGCACAAGCCCCAGTCGTTGACATGAAAGCCGCGATAATTGGCCGAGGCCTCGCGCGGCCGCAGCGGTTCGGTGACCGGTTTGCGCGAGAAAAAACCGAGATTCCTGAGCGGGTTGAGTATACTGCCCTGGTACTTGTATGGAATATCCTTCACTAGCGGTCCACCTCCGGCGGACAGGCATCCAGTGAAAACATGATTTGCGCAATGTCTTCCAGGCGTGCACCGACGGCGAGTTTTTCCAGCACCTGCACGGCGTGCATCGCGGACGGTCCACGCACATGGACGCGGTAGGGTTTATCGCCACCGGTGGAGACGACGTAATAGGCCAGTTCGCCCTTGGACGACTCAACGCGGGTGTAGCTCTCACCGGCCGGTACATTCCAGGCCAGCGGGTTGGGAATCGGGCAACGTACCGGTCCCTTGAGCGTTGGCAGACGTGCAATGACCTGACGCAGAATGCGGATACTCTGCAGCAATTCCGCACGGCGCACCAGGTTACGCGACAGCGCATCACCGCCCGGCTCGGTCGGGATATCGAAATCAATCTGCTCATACACCAGGTAGGGATCGTCGCGGCGCACGTCGAATTCGAGACCGGTGGCGCGCAACGGTGGTCCGGTCACCCCCCACTTCAGCGCCTGTTCCTGGGTCATGGTGCCAACATCACGGGCGCGGCGGATAAACACCTGGTTAGTGAAGAACAGGCTGTCGTAATCGGGCAGGCGCGATTCCAGGTAATCAAGCAAATTGCTCAGGCGTTCGAGAAAACCATCCGGCACTTCCCGCCGTACACCACCGGGAATATTGTAGATACTGTAAACCCGTCCGCCGGTCAGTTCTTCAAAACGGTCAAGGATCAGGTCGCGATCGGCCACACCCCAGAACATGGGTGTGTACATGCCGGTCGTTGCGGCATGTCCACCGAAGGCAAACAGATGCGCGGCCAGACGCGACATCTCCAATTGCATGACACGAATCCACTGCGCACGCACCGGCACCTCCAGACCACAGAGTTCCTCGATCGCCAGTGAGTAACACACTTCCATCGGCACCGGATCCGGCACGCAAATACGCGGCACCAGGGCGATATTCTGGATCCACAGGCGGCCTTCCATGAGCTTCTCGAAGCCGCGATGCAGATAGCCGGCATCCGCCCTGGCTGCGGTCACCTCATCACCGTTGAGCTTGACCCTGAAGGCATAGTTGCCTTCGATACCCGGGTGATTGGGCCCGAAGTTGAGCTCGAATTCGTTGCTCGGCGGCTGGTTGATGGCCTGGTAGTTTTCCGGCCGCATCAGCGCACATCCTCCGGTCGCGTGGTGATACCACCACCCTCTTCCTCAATATCCTGCAGCCATTGCGGACGGTAGTCCTCAAATTCGAAGGTTTGGTTCACGAAGGCCTCGGAGTCGAACTCCTTGCGCATTGGCGGCGGCCCATTCCATTCGGTGAGTATAAATTTCTCCATATCGGGACTGCCTTCGAAATACACCCCGAACATTTCGTGGATGTCGCGCTCGAAGAAGCCCGCCGGTTCATAAAGGTCATAGATCGACAGGTAAATACCGGGCTCGCGCGGGATACGTGTATGCGCAGAGACCAGCGACCGGGTTTCATAAGACCACACGTGATAGACCAGCTCAAACTCGCCCGCATCAACCCAGTCCACACAGCTTATGGCCGACAGGTGGACATAGCTGGCATGGCCCTGCAACAACTCCAGCAGCGCCGGCAAGGCATCGGATTCGACATCGATGCGGATACGGCGCGAACTCTTGCGCTCGACCTTGACGTTCTCGATGTCATTGAGCAACTTGTCCAGCCAGAGATTCAGTTCTTTGCTCATGATTATTGTTCGCGGGCAAGCCCGCTCCTACAACGGTTGTTTTTGTCCCTGCAGGCGCATCTCGAGTGCCTCCAGGGGTTTCTGGTGTTTTTCCAGCAGGGCGGTGTGTTCACCCAGTGTCTGCTCGGTGAGCAGGTCATAGTGGCGTGCCTCGGCGATAATATCCGTCGGTGTCTGCCAGTCCTCGCCAAACAGCTGCTGCTGATTACCCAGGTAATAATCGTAATTATGGAAATACTTCTTCCAGGAATTCGCGCGTCCGCTCTTGATGTCCTCCATCAGGTCTTGCAGCCCTTCGATCACGGCCTCCGGCCTTGGCATGCAGCCGGCGATATAGACATCCACGGGCAGGTAATGCTTGAGCACCTTGGCCGTCGCGTAACTCTGCCAGTACATGCCGCCGTTGACCGTGCAGGAACAGATGCCGATGACATATTTTGGTGCCGGCATTTGCTCATATGTCAGAATGATGCGCTTCAGGGTCTTGATCGATACATAACCGGTAATCAGCAAAATGTCCGCCTGCCGCGGCGTCACCATGGGTTGAATCCCCAGGCGCTCCATATCGAAACGCGACGTCATCGCCGGTGGCAATTCGATCGCGCCGCAGCCGGTGCAATAGTGCAGCATGAACAGGGAACGCGAGCGGCAGAAGTTCACCAGATTATCGAACACGTGTGCCAGCGGGTTGCTGCGCTGTTGCCCGAGCTCGACCTGCAGCTGCCGCTCTTTGCGAAGGATTAAATCATCTTTACTCATCACAGCACCCCGGTTACTTCATCACCACGGCCAGGCCCAGCAGGCCAATCAGCACCGGCCACTTCCACATCAGGCGCAATACATCCTCGGTACGGTAGCGCGGGAACAGATAGGCGATAGACATGGGAATGGCAAGCACGGCAAAAACCTTGAGCAGGAACGTCAGCCAGTTCTCGCCCCCACCCAGAAACAGGGTGGTATAGAGCACGCCGACGGTATAGAGCTGGAAGCACTGCATCACAAACAGTCCCCCCATGAATTTGCCGCTCATTTCCACCATGGGACCGGTGGCAATCTCCGCCGGGGCGACATAAATTTCATAGGGGTGCTTGCCCATCATTGCCGGCAAGGTGAGCAATCCGGCCAGTGCCAGCAGCGGCATTTGCATAATGCCCCAGGTTTGCGGTCCACCCTGCTGCTGGATCGCAATCATGTCGGCGAGGTTGGTGGTGCCATACATCCAGGCCACGCCAAAGATCACCAGGATGAACGGCACATCGTAGGCCAGCATGGCTGTCAATGCGCGCGAAATACCAATGGAACCATTGGGATTGGCACACTGGCCGACGCCGAGCGCGAGCCCCAGCGAGGGTATCATCAGCACATAGGCCAGCGTCACCAGCCCGCCCTTGTCGGCAAGCCCGCTCATGCCAGGCACCGGCAACAGGGTCTCGGCAGCAATATAGCCACCGACGGCCATGATAATGCCCATTTCATGGATCATGCCGTGCGATATCTGTGTGTCCTTGCCATACAGTTTGATAATGTCGTAGACCGGCTGCAGGAACGGTGGACCCACACGCCGCTGCAATCGCGCCGCGATCTTGCGCATCATCAGCACCAGGGCAAGCCCGACCACAAAGGCGACCAGCGGCATCAGAATCAATTCAAGAATCAGGTGCAATACACTCATTGGACAATCACCCACGATAGCGCAAACACGACGACCACGAGCAGATAAAACGCCGGCTGCGTTTGCCGGTACAGGCCCTGCATGAGCAGCGACGCGCTATCAATAGCAGAGACCAGCCCGCGCTCGGCCCAGCGGAAACTCTTGCGGTACCAGGGACCGATGAGATGCATCAGACCCGGATAAAAATTGTCACTGTACTGGTAGCGCGTCTCCGCTGTCAGGAAATGTCCACCGGCATAGTTGTCGAGCTGATGCACGCGCTTGCTGCGACCCGTACCCAGAAAGATCAGCGTGCCGATGCCGAACCCGACCAGCAGCACCGAGACAATCCAGATCATGTCAAGACCGCCCTTCTCCATCGACACACCACCCAGTGTGTAGTCGAGGACCGGGAGCCCGACCGCCGCCTGCACGGCACTGACCCATGCAAGCACCAGCCCCGGGAAATAGCCGGTGACGAAAATAATTGCCGACAGCATCAGCATCGGGATCATCATGCTCCATGGTGCCTCTTCGACGTCGACGTGCTCCACGCGCAACTGGCCAAGAAAAGTATTGTGGATCAGCTTGTAGACACTGAGTATGGTGCCGAGCGTACCGACGACCGCACCGAGGAACAGTAGCGGGCTGCCATCGATTATCAGCGAGCGGTAGATGAGCCACTTGGAGACAAAACCGTTCATCGGTGGTAGTCCGGCCAGGCCAATAATACCAATAAGCATGACAAAAAATGACAGCGGCATGCGCGCCACCAGTCCGCCCAGCTTGTTGAGATCCGAGGTACCGGTGCGATGAATCACCGCCGTAACCACCATGAACAACGCCGCCTGATAGGTCGCGTGGTTGAACACATGCATCAGACCACCGGCCGAGCCGAGGTCGTCAGCGATCACCACACCCAGCAGCATGTAGCCGCCCTGCCCGATCCCGTGCCAGGCCAGCAGCCGCCGCGCATCGTGCTGACGCAGGGCAGTGAAGGTCGCAAAAATCAGCGTGAAGATAGCCACCCAGGCAAGCAGGTCGTGCGCGCTGAAAAACGTGAACAGCAGCTGCATGTCTGACAGCTGCGCCACACCGAGCAACTGCACCAGCACCACAACCAGCGCAAACAGCCCCATGCGCGAGGAAATCGCACCCAGGAAGGCCGCACCGGGACCAGGAGTTTCGGAGTAGGCCTTGGCCTGCCAGAGATGCAGCGGCAGCAGCGCCATTTTGACGCCAAAACCGGCGCTAAACAGGATAAGCAATGCCCACAGACTGGCGCTATCCATTGCCGGCACCGCCTCCTTAAGCGCCTGGAATTCGAAGCTGCCGGTCTCTGCATACACCAGTGCGAGTGCACCCAACACCGCCATGGCACCGGCAAAGGCATAGCTCAAATAGCGCATGGCATAGCGCATTGCCGTAGCGCTACCCAGCGCCATCATCAGGAAACTTGCCCAGCTGACCAGCTCCCAGCCGATAAACAGGCTGAGCAGATCGCCGCTGGCCAGCAGCACCAGCATGGCAAAGACATTCAGCGCCAGTGCTGTATGAAAGACCCGCAAACTGCCACCGGCCTCGCGGTAGCGCTGCCCCCATTCCCCGCCCGCAAACCAGCTGACAAGGAATGCCGCACCGATGGTAATCAGGGCAAAGAACCAGGAAAGTCCGTCAAAGCGCCAGTGGAGCGCATGCTCGAGCACCTGCAAGGTCACCGCAGACTCGATGCCTTGCACCTCACCATAAGCAAGGCCGGACATCCGCAACAGTGCCACGCCCTGGATCGCGTAGAACAGGGTGGCGCTCCAGCCCGAGATCTGACGATTGCCGATCAGCCATATGGCAAGCACACTCAGTCCGGACAGCAGCAGCAACTGGTCGAGCGGCGTCATGGCAGTGCCTCGGGATTGACCACTTCAATATAATGGGCGGTATCGGAGGCCTGCAGTGCCATGCTCTGCAATTGTGCGGCCAGTGGTGTCATCACGAACACACTGGCCAGCAAACCGGCACCCAGCAGGCTGGCGGTTGCCAAATCTCCCCCACGGTGCACAGTCGGCGGTGTCTGCCCAGGTTGTGCGTAATAAAAACGACTGGCGATGCGGAACAGGTAATTGGCCTCCAGCGCCGCGCCGGCCAGAATGATTCCGGCGCCCAGGTAATACAGGGGCTGCGCCTGCTCACTCAAATTCACCAGCACCAGCAACTTGGCCCAGAATCCAGGCAACGGTGGCACGCCGATCAGCGACAATGCCAGTAATACGAACAGGCCCGCACCCAGCGGGGACACTTTGGCCGCACCCGCCAACCTTGCTGTACTGCCGCCCCATTGTGCCGCCAGCAGAAACAGGGCCGGCTTGACGATCATGTGATGCAGCGCCACTGCCAGTCCGGCGAACACACCTGCCGGTCCCGGAATGGAAAAGGCAATAAACATGACGCCCAGTTGTCCGATGGAAGAGAACGCCAGCATACGTCTCAGATCCTGTGCACGCCAGGCGGCCAGCTCACCGCTCACCACACCCAAAATACCGAGCACCAGCATCACCAGGTGCGCCTCCGGCTGCGGAAACACCAGGATGAGCAGCCGCACAATGATCACCAGCGCCAGTTTGGAGATGATACCGGCCAACAGCGCGGACACCCGGCCCGACGCCGTGGCATAGACCTCCGCTACCCAGGCATTGACCGGAAACAGTTCGGCCTTGACCCCGAAGCCGACCAGCAGCAACACAAACGCGGCCAGCCCCTGAATATTGTTCAGTTTCTCCGGCGCGAGTTGCGCCAGCTGTGCCAGGTTCAGCGTACCCGTCGCCTGGTAGACCAGGGCGATACCCGCCAGCGCCAGCGCAGCGCCGAAACTGCTGATAATCAGGTAGCGTGTCGTCGCGGCAAAAACAGCGGCCGTCCCCCGGCTTGCAATCAGGCCGTAGGACACCACGGCAAGCAGTTCATAGAATACGTAAATATTGAACAGGTCACCGGACAGGGCCAGACCACTGCCGGCACCCGCCAACAGCAGGGCCAGCGTCGACTGCCGCAGGCGATCTTCACCCCCCCCCGGCCACAACAACAGCGTGCCGACCGTGACCGCCAGGGCCAGCAACAGCGCCAGCTGATCGACATATAAGGTAATTCCCAGTGGCGGACGGAAACCGCCTATCTCGATGGCAAGCGCGCCATGACCCAACTCGCTCCACAGCAGGATGCCCATCACACTGGTCAGCAGCAACACTGCGGGCCCCATCCAGCGCCCGGCAAACGGTGAGACACGATGAATAACCGGCAACAGGAATGCCGTCATCAGGGGCAGCACAATTAGCAGGACGACCTTGCTCACGAACCGGACTCCGCACTGCTATAAACCGGCAGCGGCGCTTCACTGCTGCCTGGCATGTCAATGCCGGCCGCGTCCGCAATGTCCTGTTCCATGCGCTGACGGATGTCGCGGATATCCAGCGTACCGTAAGCCCGGTGCACACGCAGTGCCAGACTCAGGGTCACGGCCAGGATACCCACGCTGATCACGATCGCCGTCAGCACCAGTGCCTGGGGCACCGGGTCGGCCATGGCGAGCGGAAATTTACCGTTGACCCAAATCGGCGCCGCAGCACCCTCTCGATACGTTGCCAGTAACAGCAACAGGTTGGCGCCGGTTTCAAGTAAGGCAATGCCGAAGATGATGCGTAGCAGATGTGAGGACAGCACAATGCCGGCGCTGCCGATCAGCATCAGCCCAACCGCCGCGACGTAGAAGATGAGGGTCAAATCCATCTCAGTCCGTCGCCTCGGTAGCCGCAAGCTGTGCCAGCAAACCCGCCAGTTCGGCGCCGACCTTCAGGCCAACCGCCAGATACAGCAGCGGCAAGGTGCCTGCCGAAAACAGCGCCCCCAACTCCCCCTTATCCAGCAACGGCGTCAGAAAGACTTCGCCACCCAACATCGCCAGTAGACCTATCAGGATAAATGCTGCCCCCGCCAAGCCTTCAATCAGGCTGACGGCATGATGGTCAAGCGTGGTGCCCGGCCGTGCCAGTACCGGGATAAAAAAGGCCGCCGCCAGTACCACCCCGCCCTGAAAGCCCCCCCCCGGCGTCAGATGGCCATGCAAAATAATGTACAGACCGACCACCAGCAGCAGCGGAAAGAACAGATCGGCACCTGCTTGCAGGATAAAACCGGCATCCGGGTCGCGCGGTGCATCGGCACGCGGCTTGCCCAGCACCAGCCCGCCCACCGTTGCGGCCGTGAACAGGATAGTCAGCTCCAGCAGCGTGTCGAAGCCGCGAAAGGCCAGCACCACGGCAGTGACAATGTTGCCGGCACCCACCTGTTGCCCCGCACTGGCATTGATTGCATCACCGGCCAGCGGCGTCACCAGCAGATTCATCTGCTGGTAAACTGCTGCAACCAGTACGGCCAGCCCAACCAGGAACAGTGCGGATGTGATACGACGCATGAGGCCTAATCCTTCCAGAGCCCAAGACGCCGCAACGCCAGTGCAAACATCAGGCTGCTGAGTCCGGCACCAATGGCCGCTTCGGTCATGGCGACATCCGGTGCCCGCAGTATCACAAACAACACCGACATACCAAGTGACACCACCGACAACGCCGCCAGTGCCGCTATAAAATTCTTCATAAGCAAAACCGCTACTGCCGACAGCAGCATCACGATGACAATCATCAGCACCAGCCATTCCATCAGGTGTCTCCTTTCTTCTGCTCCACTGACCAGGGTTTGATGCCCGAAAGACGTGCCGCACGCGCAATGGTCGATGAACCCACCGGGTTGGTGAACAGCACAAAGCCTGCAATTACCAGCAACTTCGACCACCAGTCCGGATGATGCAGGCCGATCCCCAGCAACAGTGCCATGGCACCCAGGGTGGCGGCCTTGGTGCCGGCCTGCAGACGATTGTAGACATCGGGCATGCGCAACAGCCCGAGACTGCCAATGGCAATGAAGGCACAACCCATGACCAGCAAGATGTCCGCAAGCAGCTCCATTCAGCCTTTATTCCCCTCAATGGCACGGGCAAGGGCCACGGTGCCGACAAAGGCCAGCGTACCGTAGACCAGTGCAACATCCAGATAGATCGGGTTATCAAACACGGCAGCCAGACCCGCGAGACCCGCGGTGGTAATCACCGCCAGTGTGTCCGCCGCCACCAGGCGATCCAGTGCTGTCGGTCCAAGCAGCAGGCGAATGACACTGAAAGCGATCGCCACTGCGAGCAGCAGCACAGCCAGCAGGTGCAGGGCGGGTAGAATCACAGCAAAAACCTGCTCAGGTATTTTTCAAAACGCGTGGCAATCTGTTCGGTTGCCTGCGCTGTATTCATACCCTCCGGGCAATAAACCCAGTGAATCAGCAGGCGATCATCAATGACATCCACGGTGAGCGTACCGGGTGTCAGGGTAATGGTATTGGCCAGTAACATCTTCCCCAGCGGTGATGTCAGTGCGGTCCTGACTTCAACCATTGCCGGGCGAATCGGCAGCGAGGGCGACAACACCCGGCGGGCGAGATCGAAATTGGCCCGCACCAGGGCAACAAGAAAGTTCGCCAGATAAGAAAGGATGTGCAGCGGTGCCAGCCAGCTGAACCTGAAGCCGGTAAAAATGGTGAAACGCGCACCAAAGACAGCCGTCACCAAAACAGAAACCACTGCACCGGTAATGATTTCCTGTTGATCAAATGACCCCGTCAACAGCAGCCACAAGGCCATGGAGACAGTGGCAACCAGCGCATAGTGCTGCCAGGTGACCGCATTATGCTGCACCGTAGTATCCGATTCGTACCCCGACGAGACCATGTTATTTATCTATCCGGCAAATTTACGCTGCGAAAATATAGCATCAGGCTATCAGCCTGGTGCAACCATTAAACTTGCTGCCTGTCAGCGCATCGATCATTGCGACTGACAGGCAACCCACTCTGGACCGGGGACTATAACAAACCAATATTACAGTTTTTTGACATGCATCAATTTTTTATGGGTTAGTGGGGAGACCTGCTCCATACCTGTCAAATTGAAGCATCCCCTGCGAATTTGCCCCGCAGTCAGTGACTCAATGTGAGTTTTCATCAAAATGTATTGTGTTCGCGTAATGATTCGGCTAGTTTTCAACTATGGAGAATAGCCTGGAGAATTCCGCGCGTTTCATGTTCCGATTAATTTGCTGTAAATATAGATTCTAATGTGTTGTTAAGGAGAAAGCTGATGCGTTTTTTAGTGGTTCTTTCCATATTCCTGTTACCAGTATCATTTGCGGTAGTCGGCAGCGAGATTCCGGCCGATAAGGACGTTATTGTGTTTCAGGGAAAAACCGGGAATGTCACATTCCACCACAAGCTGCACTCTGGCCTGGAGAATGTGGGCGGTGTGGACACAGTGAAGTGCAGCACCTGTCATCATACCTATCAAGGCGATGGTGAAGTCAAAGCATGCGGTGATTGTCATGTTCGCAATAAGAATGAAGCGACTGAGGATACGCCGGTGCGGAAGAAAGCCATGCATTACCGTTGCCGCGGTTGTCACAAGTACACCATGAAAGAGGGGAAACCTGCTGGCCCCGATAAAAAGTGCAAGCTCTGCCACGTGAAGTAATAAAGTGAAGTTTGCCGCTGACGCTGGCACCAGCGCTTTTATGCGCTGGTTGGCCTGGGACTTGGCAGCGATGCCGTCAAGTCCAGCAGCGAACCTGCAAAGCCAAAGCATGGTGAAACGCAACGGTTACTGATCAAGGCCGAATGTTGAAACGGTGTATCAGGAACTGGCCTGCGGATAAAGTCAGGCCAATTATTGTGGACAAACCTGCCCCCTCACTGGATAAGTGTGTGCCGAATAAGTTGAATGGTAATCATTTCTGTTGGACAGCAGTAAATGATGACAATGTTTATTCAACAAACACAGAGAATGTCGAAACTGTCACGATTTTAGTCGAATGAATGCCGGCAGACAGAAAGAGCCTGCAGCTAAACAACATGCGCTTGCGCAATCAGAAAAAAAACCTGCATTGACTGTCATAAAGATATCGCTCACAAGCTGTCTGATAAATTTATGGAAATAGAACATGAGCAATACCTGGAAGAAGAGGAATCCTGTACTCAATGTCATGTAGTACATGTAATGAACCAAGATGTTCAAATCCATGATTGATGCAGAAATTTTCATGGCGTGGATCGGTGTTTAATAATCGTCTTTAGCCTTCCTGAAACTCGAAAGTCATTCTCGCTTTGAAGCCCCCCCCCATCACTGACACAGCGAACCGGCAGTGATGGCGACAACACCCGGCGGGCGAGATCGAAATTGGCCCGTACCAGGGCAACAAGAAAGCTTGCCAGGCAATAACCGAGCACCGGGCTCCATAATCTCCATGCCTGTCAAATTGAAGCTTCTCCTGCGAATTTGCCCCACAGTCAGTGACTCACTGTGAGTTTTCATCTAATATCTTTCATGCTGCCAGAATTAGTGTGGTGTAACGAATAACGTGCACCTATCGTACCTGACCAACAGTCAAGCAGGATTTAAAGTGTCAAAACTTCAAGGATCTGAAGATTACACCAGCGAGTTACTCGCTGAGTCCGGCAACGATGCAGGTCGCTTGTTGCAACATCTGCATGCCATTCAGTGCCGATACTCCCATATACCTGAAACATCGATACAGCAACTGGCATCCGCACTGGATCTGCCCGCAGCACACGTTCGCGGGGTGATCGGCTTTTATTCGTTTCTGCATATAACGCCGCGGGGTGACTACGACATCCTGTTCAGCGACAGCATCACCGATCATATGCTCGGCAGCCGGACGCTGATGGACGACTTCTGCACCCGGCTCGGTGTCGAGCCGGGCAGGCCACGCGCAGACGGCCGGGTTTGCGTGGCGACGACGTCCTGTACCGGCATGTGTGATCAGGGCCCGGCGCTGCTGGTCAATGGCCTGGCTGTCACCAGGCTCGACGGCCACAGGATACAGACTATAGCGGCACTTGTTGAAAACCGTACCCCGCTGGATGCATGGCCTGCTGAATTTTTCGAGCGTCGGGACAACATACGGCGCGCAGACCTGCTGCTGTCACACGCAGCCTGTGACAGCAGCGCTCTCAGGGCGCTGATCGATAAAGGGGCAGACGGACTATTCGGCGAAATTGAAGCATCCGGTCTGCGCGGCCGTGGTGGTGCCGGCTTCAACACGGCGATGAAGTGGAAGTTCTGCCGCGAGGCCGACGACAGCAATAATGAAAATGACCGCGTAGTGGTCTGCAATGCCGATGAAGGTGAACCGGGAACCTTCAAGGACCGTGTCCTGCTCAACAGCCATGCAGATGATGTGTTCGCAGGCATGACACTCTGTGCGGGCATCATTGGTGCCCGTCATGGTTACCTGTATCTTCGCGGCGAATACCTTTATATGCGGGAGTCGCTCGAAGAAACCCTTGCAACAAGGCGTCGGAATGGACTGCTCGGGCGCAATATCCTCGGCAAGGCCGGTTTCGACTTTGATATCGAAATTCACATGGGCGCCGGGGCCTATATCTGCGGCGAAGAATCGGCACTGCTTGAATCCCTCGAAGGCAAGCGTGGCGTACCGCGAATCCGACCGCCTTTTCCGGTGACTCACGGCTATATGGGAAGGCCGACTGTTGTGAACAATGTCGAAACCTTCATGGCTGCCGCGCAGATAGCCACTCAAGGCGCAGACTGGTTCAAGGCAGTCGGCACGGAACAATCCACAGGTACCAAGCTGCTGAGTATCAGCGGCGACTGCGAGCATCCGGGCATCTATGAATTCCCGTTTGGCGTGACCATACAAGCGGTGCTGGAAGCCTGCGGCGCGACTGACTGCCAGGCCGTACAGGTCGCGGGGGCTGCGGGTTTCACGATTCCGGCAGAGGAATTCAGCCGCAGTATTGCGTTCGAAGACATCTCCACCGGAGGCTCGTTCATGGTATTCAACCAGGAGCGTGAACTGCTGGACATGGTGCAGAACTTTTCCCGTTTCTTCGTGCACGAGAGCTGCGGTTTCTGTACACCCTGCCGCGTCGGTGGCTCGCTGCTGAAAGACCTCATCGACAAGGTACATGCAGGCCAGGCCGGTCAATACGATATGGGCGAACTACGGAACATCGGCAACCTGATGAAATCGACCAGCCACTGTGGTCTCGGCACGACAGCACCCAACCCGGTTCTCGACACCCTGGCAAAGTTCCCGCAGATCTATGAAAGGCGCCTGACACAAACCCGCTTTGAACCGGCATTCGACCTGGATGCGGCCTTGCAGGAGGCACGTGACATCAGTGGACGGGATGATGCCGGGGCGCACATCAGGACAGAGTCATGAGCAGCAGCCAAACATTCTCACTGGACGGCAAGCCGATTGCCTTTGAAGACGGCGATACCATCATGGATGCTGCATTGCGTGCTAGTGAATATATACCGCATCTCTGCCACAACCCTGAATTCGCTCCGCACGGAAGTTGTCGTGTCTGTGTCGTTGCAGTCAATGGCCGGCCCGTGTCAGCCTGTACACAGCCTGCCGCTGCCGGCATCGAGGTGGCGAACAACGCCGATGAAATCATGCAGCAGCGCCGTTCCCTGTTGCAGATGCTGTTTGTGGAAGGTAATCACGTCTGTCCCGGCTGTGAAAAGAGCGGTGCTTGCCAGCTACAGGCCGTGGCGTATTACACCAACATGCTGTCGCCGCATTTCACGCATTTTTTCCCGCAGCGGGAGCTCGATGCTTCACACCCCGACACGGTGATTGACTTCAACCGTTGCATATTGTGCGAACTCTGTGTTCGTGCCAGCCGGGATGTCGACAACAAGAATGTATTCGCGATCGACGGTCGCGGCATCAACAGCCACCTCGTCATCAATTCACCGAGCGGGCAACTCGGTGACAGCACTTTTGAGACGACCGACAAGGCGGCACATGTCTGCCCTGTGGGTGCCATCCTGCCAAAGCATAAAGGCTATGAAAAACCCATTGGAGAACGGCTTTATGACAGGCAACCGATCAGTGTCGTGGGTGATGTCGCCGCACATGAAGAAGACGAGGTGTAACGGACATGTCCGGAAAAATTAAGGTTGCGACGGCTTCACTGTGTGGCTGTTTCGGTTGCCACATGTCCCTTCTCGACATTGATGAACGCATACTCGAACTCGTTGAACTGGTGGAATTCGACCGCACGCCGTTGACGGACATCAAGAAGGTCGGTGATTGCGACATCGGCATCATTGAAGGCGGCGTTGCTAATGCTGAAAATGTCGAAGTCCTCAGGGAATTTCGCTCGCATTGCAAGGTGCTGATCGCACTGGGTGCCTGTGCAGTCAATGGCGGCATTCCGGCGATGCGCAACCAGTTTACGCTCCGTGAATGCCTGGAAGAAGCCTACGTCGATGGCATCGGTGTACATAACAAAATGATCCCGAGTGACCCTGAAATACCGATGCTGCTGAACAAGGTGCACCCGATACATGAAGTCGTGAAGATCGATCACTTTCTGCCCGGGTGTCCACCGTCGGCCGACACTATCTGGACGTTCCTGACCGAACTGATAACAGGCAAGCCAATCAGCTTCCCGTACGAACAGATACACTACGATTGAACCTACAACCCGGACCAGGCCAATGTCATCACTTGAAACTGCAGAACACCCCGAGAAACTGCAACGGGTCGTTATCGAACCGCTGACCCGGGTCGAAGGACACGGCAAGGTCACACTGCTGCAGGATGAAAACAGGCAGATTAAACAGGCACGTCTGCACATCGCCGAGTTCCGCGGCTTTGAAAAATTCATTCAGGGCCGTCCCTACTGGGAACTGCCGGTACTGGTACAGCGCCTGTGCGGCATCTGCCCGGTCAGCCATCATCTTGCGGCCGCCAAGGCAACCGACATGCTGGTGGGTACGCAACAACTGACGCCCACGGCAGAAAAGATCCGCCGCCTGATGCACTATGGACAGACACTGCAGTCACACGCACTGCATTTCTTTCACCTCTGCTCACCTGACCTGCTGTTCGGTTTCGATGATGATGTCCGGCATCGAAACATCGTTGGCGTCATCGAAGACCATCCCGAAATAGCAAAACAGGGTGTGCTACTGCGCAAGTACGGCCAGGAAGTCATCCGCCTTACCGCCGGCAAGCGTATTCATGGTACCGGTGCCATTCCCGGTGGCGTGAACAAATCACTCAACAGGGATGAAATCGATTACCTGCTGAAAGACATCGATCAGGTCATCCAGTGGGGCAAGGATGCGGTTGCCCTGATCAAGCAGATATTCTTTGAGCAGCTGGATTACCACATGGCATTCGCCAGCATCGATAGCAACATGCTGAGCATGATTGGCGCAGAGGGTGCATTCGATATATACCATGGCGGGCTGCGTGCCTGCGATCAAAACGGCAACATCATTTTTGATCATGCCGACACTATGCAGTACACCGATTACATCAAGGAAGGTGTCAAAAACTGGAGCTACATGAAGTTCCCGTTTATCGATACACTGGGCTCGGAGAACGGCTGGTACCGTGTTGGCCCGCTTGCCCGCGTCAATAACTGCGACTTCTTTTCGACACCGCTGGCCGAGGCAGAACGTCAGGAATTCAAGGCAGCCGGCAACGGCAAACCTGTACACGCCACCCTCGCTTACCACTGGGCCAGGCTGATCGAACTGCTCTACTGCACGGAAGCCATTAAAGAACTGTTACACGACCCGGATATTTCGGGGACAGAACTGGTAACCAGGGGCGTCATGCAAAACTGTGGCATCGGTGTCCTGGAGGCCCCACGCGGCACCCTGTTCCACCATTATGAAATCGATGATGACGGCATTGTTACCAGGGCCAACCTGATCGTTTCCACGACCAACAACAACCAGGCAATGAACGAATCCATTCGCCAGGTGGCAAGCACCTACCTGGATGGCAACAAACTCACGGAGCCGCTGCTCAACCAGATCGAAGTCGCGATCCGTGCATACGACCCCTGCCTGTCATGCGCAACACATGCGATGGGCAAGATGCCGCTGGAAATTACCATGGTCAATGAAAAGGATGAGGTCATCGACCGCCTGGTGAAACGTGCCACGGGAGAGATACAGCGTCCAGCATAAAATGCAGCACGCGCATAATCCGGTTCTGATCTTCACCTGGGGCAACCCCTCTCGCGGTGATGATGCCATTGGACCGTGCATCCATGACAGGCTGCAGGCCGCTGACCTGGCAGGAGTTGATATGCTAACCGACTTCCAGCTGCAAATTGAACATGCCCTGGACCTCGAAAGCCGCGAGCGCATCCTGTTTGTTGATGCCAGCGCATCTGCACAGGCACCCTTTGAGTTCTGTGAACTGCAGCCCGACAGAGACAGCAGTTACACCACCCATGCCATGAGCCCGGGCGCGCTGCTGTCAGTCTTCACACAGGTCAACGGCCAACAGCCACCGCCAGCATTCATGCTGTCGGTTCGTGGTTACGAATTCGGGCTGGGATTGCCCCTCTCTGAACAGGCGCAGGGAAATACTGATAGGGCATACTGCTTTATCGAAAAATGGTGCCAGAGAAAAAGGGCACTGACGCCATTTGATCTGCGTCAATAACGGTAACGGGTAAATTTGCTAGTTTGGCTTTCTTGTCAGCCTTTGGGGGTGATGGTTTGGCGGCCGCCCGTTTTAGCGGACGGGCCTGCAGGCCGTAAAAGGTTTAATTATGCAGTTTTTCTGATCATAACCATGCCACTCACCAGCGCCGTCATTGCAGTCGCCTTCATGCTCCTTCTGGGGCTGTTACTGGCGGCCGTCCTGGCCATCGCCAACAAGCAACTGTTTGTCTACGAAGATCCGCGCATCGACGACGTGGAGGACATGCTGCCGCATGCGAACTGTGGCGCCTGCGGCACCGCCGGCTGCCGGGCCTTTGCGGAAAGGCTGGTGCAGGGCGAATTGCAGCCCGGTAAATGTACTGTCAATTCAAAGGAAATGAACCAGGCCATTGCCAGTTTCCTTGGTGTCGAACTCGGTAACCATGAAAAACGTGTCGCCCGGCTGGCCTGTGCCGGTGGCAATCACATCGCCCACGTGCATGCCCGTTACAGCGGTCTCGATACCTGTCGCGCGGCGGCACTGATTTCGGGCGGCGGTAAAGGCTGCACCTGGGGCTGCCTCGGGTTTGGTGATTGTGCAACGGTGTGCGACTTCGATGCTATCCGCATGGACCGGCACGGGCTGCCGGTGGTCGATATCGGCAACTGCACGGCCTGCGGCGACTGCGTGGATGTCTGCCCGCGTGACCTGTTCTCCCTGCATCCCGTCAGTCACCGCTTGTGGGTGGCCTGCAATAACCCGGAAAAAGGTGACGCCGCCGAGGCCGATTGCCCGGTACTGTGCACGGGCTGTGGCCGCTGTGCCGCCGATGCCCCGGAAGGCCTTATTGCCATTGAACACGATCTGGCAATAATCGACTACAGCAAGAACAAGCTGGCCTCCAGGCTGGCCATCGAACGCTGCCCGACGGGCGCCATTGTGTGGCTCAAAGACGGCAGCGGCATGCAAAAGGGCAAGGAGGCGATCAGAATTGTTCGCAAGGAGGCTCTGCCTGTTGGCTAGACGCTCGCATCAGGCTGTGCCAGAGATGTAGGAGCGGATACCATCCACTCCTACAGTGATAATTACACTATCCCCGTTTTTGCAGGGATGACAGAGAAGAGAAATTTTGGCCATGTTTAAAAAAGATGAACCACAAGCGTTCAAGTACCCCGGCACGCGGATGGCGATGGACGGCAATACCGCTGTCATTATGTGTGAACGCGAGTCCTCCGATGCCGCCGGTGCCTATCCCATCACTCCCTCCACCCAGATGGGGGAATACTGGGCGGAAGAAGCCGCCAGGGGCCATCTAAACATATCCGGCCGGCCACTGATCTTTGTGGAACCCGAGGGCGAGCATGCCGCGGCGGCCGTGACCGCCGGCATGTCCATGACAGGTCTGCGTGCCAGCAACTTCTCGTCTTCCCAGGGCATTGCTTACATGCACGAGTCACTGTATGCGGCAGTCGGCAAACGGCTGCCCTATGTGCTCAACATGGGCTGCCGCGCCATCACCAAATCCAGCCTCAATGTCCATTGCGGCCATGACGACTACCATTGCATCGACGACACCGGTTTCGCGCAGGTCATGGCCAGGAATGCCCAGGAGGCCGCGGACCTGAACCTGATTGGCCGCAAGCTCGCGGAACTCTCGCTCACCCCCGCGGTAGTGGGCCAGGACGGCTTCCTGACCACTCACCTGATCGAACCCCTGCAGGTCCCCGAGCGTGAACTGATCGCCGAATTCCTGGGCCGACCGGACGATATTATCGACTCCCCCACCCCGGCCCAGCGCCTGCTGTACGGTGACACCCGCCGGCGTGTCCCGGAACTGTGGACCGTCGACAACCCGGTGCTGGCCGGTCCGGTGGAGAATCAGGATGCCTACATGCAATCGGTCGTCGCCCAGCGTCCCTATTTTTTCGATCACCTCACCGCAATCACCGACCAGGTAATGGACGAGTATTATCAACTGACCGGGCGCCGCTACCATCGGGTCAGCGGCTACCGCATGGACGATGCGGAGTACGTCATCCTCGGTCAGGGCAGCATGATCGTGCAGGCCGAGGCCGTGGCCGACTACCTGCGGGAGACCCGTGACATTAAGGTCGGTGTCGTCAACATCACCATGTTCCGGCCGTTTCCCGGCGAGCTGCTCGGCACGTTACTGAAAGGCAAACAGGGTGTGGCCGTGCTGGAACGTGTCGACCAGCCGCTGGCCGAAGACCTGCCACTGGTGCGCGAAGTACGCGCCGCCCTCTCCAAGTGCCTGGAAAACCAGGCGGCAGACAATGGCCACCGACCCTGGCCCGATTACGACGGCTACCGCTTCGAGGACATGCCGCGGCTGTACTCTGGCTGCTACGGGCTGGGCAGCCGCGACCTGCAACCGGAAGCACTGCTGGCCGCCATTGAAAACATGCTGCCGGATGGCAAGCAGAAATCGTTCTTCTATCTGTCCGTGGACTTTATACACGAGCAGGCCGCCAATCCCAGGCAGGAGATCTACCAGCAGCAGCTGCTTGACGCCTATCCCCATATCAGGGACCTGGCCTTGCGGGGGAGTGAAAACCCCAACCTGACACCGAAAGAATCCATTACGGTACGCATGCACTCGGTCGGCGGCTGGGGTGCAATCACCACCGGCAAGAATCTCGCCATGACCCTGTTCGACCTGCTGGGCTTCGATATCCGGGCCAACCCCAAGTACGGCTCCGAGAAGAAAGGCCAGCCGACCACCTATTACCTGTCAGCCGCTCCGGAGCCGATCCGCCTGAACTGCGAGTACCACTTCGTGGACGTGGTGATGTCGCCTGACCCGAATGTATTCGGCCACTCCAGTCCCCTGTACGGACTGAAGCAGGGTGGGGTGTTCATCATTCAGAGCAGCCTGGAGAGCCCGGATGAAGTATGGGCCAGCTTTCCGCGTGAGGCCCGCCAGCTGATTATCGACAACGGGTTCCAGGTGTTCTACCTCGACGGTTTCAGGATTGCGCGTGAGGAGGCCTCCAACCCGGAACTGCAGTACCGCATGCAGGGCAATGCCTTCCAGGGTGCGTTCTTTGCCGCCTCGCCACTGGCGGAGAAAGCCGGTCTGGGAGAGCAGGGCCTGTTCGAGGCCATTGACAAACAACTGCATCACAAATTCGGCAACAAGGGGGAGCGCATTGTGCAGGACAACCTGCGCGTGGTGCGCCGTGGCTTCGACGAAATCCACGAAATCACCGCCAAGACTCTGGACGCTGCAAGCCAGCAGCCGCGGCGCAAACCCTCCGGGCTGCCGGTCATGCTCAAGCAGTTACCCGAGGCCGATGGCGGTATTACCGATATACATCGATTCTGGGAACAGACCGGCAGCTTCTACCTGTCGGGCGGGGCTGAGGAAAACCTGGCGGACCCCTATATCGGCCTCGGTCTGATACCGGCCTCCACGGGTGTGTTCCGGGACATGACCCAGATCCGCTTCGAATATCCGCAATGGGTCGGCGAAAACTGCACCGCCTGTGGCAACTGCTACAGCATCTGTCCGGACAGCGCCATTCCCGGGCTGGTGAACAGCATCGGCGACGTCTTCGCCACTATCGTGTCGCGCATTGAACGCAACGGGCAGCCCACGCAGTACCTGCGCCGGACCACCCGCGAGGTCGAGAAACGCCTGCACGCCCTGATTGACACGGCCGGCGAATCTGCCGAGGTGCATCTGCTCATGGACCAGGCGGTGCTGGCCACACTGGCCGAATCCGAACTGGAAGGCGACAGCAAGGCGCGCCTGGAAAAGGAATTCGGCTGGTTCATGGAGGCACTCGGCGAATTCCAGTTTGCCATTACCAAACCCTATTACCTGAACCGTGAAAAAAAGGCGAAAAACAGCGGCGGCCTGTTCTCCATCACCATCAACCCGTATACCTGCAAGGGCTGCATGGAATGCATTGAGGTCTGCGATGACGATGCACTGCTTGCCACCACGCAGACACCCGCAAGCATTGCCCGGCTGCGCCGCGACTGGGACTTCTGGCTGGACCTGCCCACCACCAAACCGGATTTCATCCGCATCGATGACCTGGACGAGCGCATTGGCGCCCTGGAAACCCTGCTGCTGGACAAGCACAATTACGGTTCACTGGCGTGTGGCGACGGTGCCTGCCTGGGTTGTGGTGAAAAAACCGTGATTCACCTGTTTACCGCGACCGTGACCGCATTGATGCAACCGCGGGTGAAACGTCACTTGCAAAAGATCGAAGACCTCAGTGAGCGCCTGGAACAGCATATTCGTCTGCAGCTGGCGGATAGCATGAACCTTAGCGATACCACTGCCATCAACGCAATACTCGAGGCCCACGCGCACAGCGACCTCAGCCTCGCCGAGCTGTCGGGATCCCTGGACGATGCACATGCCACCGAGCCGATAGACACCCGCTGGCTCAGGCATACCACCCGCTTACTGCAGCAATTGCGTCACCTGAAGTGGCTGTATACCGAAGGCCATACCCGGCGGGGTCGCGCCAATATGGGTATCATCAATTC